>JAABUZ0100002502.1_pt1 | contig 30264 bp, 30 predicted proteins | sample 5562091 | NCBI WGS metagenome assembly JAABUZ01 (sample SAMN12813069, study PRJNA571459) | rock metagenome | isolation source: Antarctica rocks | place: Antarctica: Victoria Land, Linnaeus Terrace sud | collected 2015-12-21
TCATCGCAGTCTTTGCCGATCCAGCCTACCGAACGGTTCCAGGGCTACTTCTTCTTTCGTACCGCACCCCCCGATGCCGACCTTCAACAGCGCCACCATGCCGGATCTGAGCGGCGCTCAACACGCCTGTTCTAAGCAAAGCGTTGCGCAGCTCTGAAGCGGTTAGGTTGAGAGGGTTGTTCTCCGCTGTAGGCGGAGCCCCGTAGGGGGGTGTCGAATTTGATCGATGCTCCCCACGACGCCTGGCAGCGGCAGCGGCGCGAGCATGGCGGACGCCACGGCGCTGTCGCTCTGAAGGGCTCAGCGGCCGGCCGTGGCGGGTGGCGTCGGGGATCTCCGTGCTCGAGCCGGTGCAAAGCGAGGCGCCGTAGCGCGCCTGCCAGCGCTGCAGCTGGCGCAGGGCGGCCTGAAGCTCCTCCACGCTCAGCTGTGGGGCGGGGAGCAGCTCGAGCTCGGTGCGACGCTCCTGCCCGTCGAGGTCGATGCCGATCCGCCAGCGCAGCAGGCCCATCGCCTCCAGGTCGCGCAGCCGGCGACGGACCGCGCGGTGATGGCGATCGCGATCCGCAAACCCCTCGCCGGTGATCCGCCACGCCGGGTGAAGCGCCGCCAGCCCCGCGACCAGCTGGCGCATGCTGCTCACCACCGTCCCCCCATGACGCCCCCCGGCCGCCAGCCGGCGCAGGTAGGAGAGCTCCGCCAGGGCGCACTTATACGCCCGCACGTCGTGCTCGCGGGCGGGCGAGAGCTCACCCGCCGCGACCCGCCGCACGCGCACGCGCGTCAGCAGCGCCAGCAGCGCCACCGCGTCCACCGGCGCCGGCAACACCGTCGGCTCCACCGCCGGGCACGGCGAGAGCGACCGCGACCGGCGAAGCCCCCGAGCCCGCGCAGGATCGGCCTGCGGTGATCGCCCAACGGGCGCTTGAACTGACACACACGCCAGGAAACCCGCTTATTTGCAGCAAAAACAGGGTGGGACTTGGCTCAGGATGGGTGGGATTTTGCTCACGTAAGAGTGGGATCTGCCTCACGTGAGCGACAAAGCCCGAGGGTGGGACTTTGCTCACGATCACCAGCTCGGCGCAACGCCGCGGAGGGTGGGACTTCGCTCACGACTTCCCACGAAGGGTGGGAGCTTGGCACGAAGGCGCAGATCGGCGGGGGTGGGACTTTGCTCACGATCACCAGCTCGGCGCAACGCCGCGGAGGGTGGGACTTCGCTCACGATCCGCGCGAAAGACCAGGGTGGGACTTTCCTCACGAGCCGCAACCCTGGACCGATGGCTCCCGTGACAGTGGGACTTTGCTCACGGGAGGGTGGGACTTTGCTCACGTAGCCCAAAATCCCTGGTTCCGACCGATCCACTCGCTAGCTTCCGCGGTCGTGGTCGAGGGATCTCCACGACAGCGGTCGCTACTTCCGGTTGGTCGTGAAGGAGCGATCGAAGGATGGATGGACGACGATGTCGCTTCGGCGGCGTCGCAGCTTTTCGGCTCGGGTCCGCGCGGCTTGCTGGTGATCGACGCACGCGAGCTGCTGACCTCTACGGCCCGAGTCGTTGGAGCTCAGCTCGGAGAGCTGCACTTCAAAGTGTGGATGACGCTGATCACGCTGCATGTGGCCCAGGGACTGCCCGAGGACGGACGCGGATCAAGCGCCTTCGGAGAGTTCAGCCGCATCGTGTGGGGTCCGGAGAAGGCCCCGGGAGGCAAGGACACCCGCCAGCTGCTGCGCGCCCTGATCGAGCTGAGCGAGGCGCGCTTCACCGTGCCGGGCTATGACCTGGTCAATCAGCGTCCAGCGCCGGCGATGTCCAACACCAGTCTGCTGATCAATCTCGTGGTAGACGAAACGATCCTCAAGACCTACGAGGAGACAGCGTCCCGTCGTGATGAGACGCCCGAAGCGCGGCGCCGACGCCTGATGAGCATCGGGCAAACGCTGGGAGCAAAGCGGAGAGGCACTCTCTCATGGCGGCTCCATCCGGATTACAGCCAGCGTCTGGCTGAAGCCGATTTGCGCCGGTTCGACTGGACGCAGGCGCAGCAGCTACGAGGCGTGGCCCTTGTGCTCTGGATGGTCTTCACGTCCCCCCGCGTTCCCTACCGATCGATGTTCGGCGAGCCGCACGAGCTCGAGATGGTCGAAATTCCACTGACCGCGGAGCATTGCCAAGCCTTGGGCGTGCGTGCCGGCGCCGACTCCGCTCGGCGACGCACGCTAAACGCCGCGGGGGCGCGTGTGTGTGCCGCGGACAGATCCTTTGTGACCTTCCAAGCCCACGGCGGCCACGGGGTTGAGAGCTTCTTGCGGATCGTGCGGCGCCGTCCCTGCGAGGCAGCCGTCAGTCGTCCGCTGGGGGCCCTACCCGGCCAGCTGTCACTCGCTGGCTGATGGCCCCCAAGCGCAAAGCTGCCGATAACAGCAGCGGCTCGTTCTTGGAGATGGTCTGGAACCCTTGAGACTTGTAAACATGTATGTTTACAAGTGGACTAGTTGGCTTACGGACAAGCGAACCCGCTTGCTTGGACGCAGGTGTTCTGACTGACAAACGTGCTTGTAGGAGGGATTCCGGTGAACGAGCCGAAAGACCATGCAGTGCGAGTCGTCGTGGCCAACCAGAAGGGGGGAGTCGGCAAGACGACCGCGGCGCTGAACTTGGCGGCGATTCGATCCCGGCACGAGCGCGTGCTGGCGGTCGATGTCGATCCCCAGTTTGCTTTGACGCGGCAATCGGGGATCAGGCCGGGGGACCGGACGCTGGTCGAGGTCCTGGCGAACGGCCTGGCGGCGCGCGAGGCGATCGTGTGGTCCGCTGCGGTGCCGGCCTTGAGCGTGCTGCCTGCCCGCCGCGACCTCGCCGAGGTCGAGCAGGCACTGGTCGGTCGCGCCGGCCGAGAGTTCTTCCTTCGTGACGCGCTCGAGCCACTTGGCCAGGAGTTCGACACGATCGTGATCGACACGCCCCCGAACTTGGGGCAGCTGACGATCAACGCGCTGGTGATCGCCGATGTGGTGCTCGCGCCGGTGAGCATGGAGGATGAGGGCGCAGCCCAGGGGCTGGTGGAGCTTCGTGCCCGCCTTCACGACCTCGCACGTGTCCGCAGCCTTGCGCTAATGCCCGAAGCCCCTGCGTTGTGGGTGGTCGCGAACCGTGTGCCGACAGGTTTCTCGCGGCGCCGGGCGGAACGGTCGATCAGCGCTGCTGTGGAGGGCTTGGAGGTGCGTCACTCGAGCGTCCGGATTCCAGCCCGGGCGCTCGTGCACCAAGCGGCGATCCAGCGCGTACCAGTGGTCGTGGGCCGCCCGGACAGCGACGTCGCCCGAGCGATCGAAGCCCTGGGCGACGAGCTTCTTGGAGCGGCGGCATGACCGATCTCGCCAAGCTCGAGCTGGTCCCAGTGACAGCACCGAGCGCCGCGGAGGTGGAGGAGAGGCCCATGAAAGCGACGAGTGTCGAAGCACAGGAGCAGCCCGCTGAGGGAAGAGAGTCCGCCCGCGCGCCACATCCACAGAGCGATGTGATTGCGCCGTCGGCACGGGAGCCTTGGCGCGAGTGGGGTTCGTTCGATCGGACGGCGAGCTATCGCCTGCCAGCTGAGCTCTTGGAGGAGCTGGAGGAGCGGCTATGGCGGCTGAGGCTTCCGGTGGGGGTCGCTGTCGCTGCGGCGCTTGCGCATCTGCTCGACGAGCCCGACGATCGCGTAAGCGAGCTGGTCGCGTGCGCTGAGCGTGCGAAGCCTCGCCGCCGCCGTCGGCCCTGAAGAGGCGCCTTTGCCGACGCTTGGCGATGACGCCAGCGGCCCTAGCCAGGAGTCGACTAGCGTGAATTAGCAGACGCTACCTTCGGGGGGCTGATGGCAGAATGATCGTCATGGAGCAGATCATCGAGCTCGCGATCGGTGAGTGGCCGAGCGCCCGGTACGTCGTCGAGCTGCAGCTCGACGACGGGCGCGTCCTGCTGCGCCCGCAGACCGAGCTGGAGCGCATGCACCAGGACCTCGGCAGCCGGCCGCTCACCAGCGACGAGTTCGACGAGCTCGTCGCGCCGTACATCGGGCCGCCCGACAGCGAAGGCTAAAGCGATGCCACAGCCGCGCCGCGCAGAACCGTCACCATGCGGGTGAAGTTCCACCCTGCCCACTTCCCCGAAGACGTCGCCCGAGCACGACCCGCAAGCCGCACGATCGCCACCCACGCTCGCGAGCAGCTCGAGCGCGACGGCGTCAACTCAGGGCTGCTGTCCCCATGCGAAGGTGATGCCCGCGACACCACCGACCTCGCCGGGCTCGTCAAGCTCTACCTCCCGATCCCGTACGGCGAATGGGGACTTGTCCTCCAAGGCGCTACAGACGGCCGTTTCCGGTCTGAAGCCAGTAAGCGACCGGCTCGGTGGCGACCGCCCCAGCGTCCGCTGATCAGCGCGGAGCAGCGCTTTCTTCCGGGCTGCCATCGACCGGACCGACGAAGCGAACGGATCCCCTCGAGAGCGTTTGGTTTCACTTTCGTGTCGATCCCAGGCCCGGGTGGCCCAGTGCTCGGGTCCGTGTCACGATCCAGTCGGCGAGGAGCTGCTCGCCGCGGTCCAGCTGGTAGCGCTGCGGTCTCCTGAGTAACGGCGCCAAAACGGCGGTCGATGCTGCCCGCTCTTTGCGGCTCCTGACACGTCCACTGGCGCGGATTCGAGGAATAAAGCAGGCCGCGACATCGCGGCCTGAAAGATGACAGCCCCGTGAAGGTTCATCCGACCAAGCGGAGCTAGATTGGTAAGTCGGGGCCGCAGGAGGCGCGCCGCGCCCGCGCCTGGATGGCGGGAAGGCCGTCGGCCATCGCCAGGACCATCAGGCGCACTGACGGCGTGATGTGGGTTGGCAGTCGCCGGCGCTCGAGCGTTCGCAGCACTTCGCCGAGCTGACCGGTCCCGATCGGGGCCCCGCGGGGTCGCGGAATGGCGGTCGGGGCCATCGGCAGTCATCTCCGGCGCGGCGCCCCGGATCGATCCCTGAGATCTCTGTATCACCGAACTGATTGCTCGCTCTTAACGGACAGATACCGAGATCCCTAAGGGCTCTGGATCTGAAGCAATGAGCGACTAGAAACGGATCTGGCTGAGCCCATGAACGCAATTTCTCCAGCCGCGATGACCGACTCAGCAAAGGGAGGGCTGACCTTGCCCGACCACACCCGATGGCGCGTCGCGGATACTCCCCTTCGAAGCGAACGCAACGACCGTAGCTCGCATCTAGCCCAGAAGCCACCCAGCCCGCATCGACCGATCCAGGTTGATGTCACCGACGCCGACATCGCGGCTTTGACTTCACTGCTGCGACGTGGTGGGCGAGCCGGCAATGAGAATGACGAGGCCCAATCGCACCTACAGGAGTTGATCCCGAAGCCGTGGGGGGAGGAGTACCGAGTCTACGTCGATGACTTCCTAGACGTTTGGCACCTTCAGATCAGTCCGGGACAGGCGACCTCGATACACGCTCATCCCCGCAAGATGACCTACTTGCTGTGGTTATCCGGCACCGGCGTCACGCACACACTGTCGGGCGCGATCGAGGTACGGGAGGGAACGGTGTTGCACATCCGCCGCGGTGCGTTCCACTCCACTCAGAACGTCAGCGCCGTCGAGCCACTGAGGATCATCGAGGTGGAGACGCCGAGGAACAAGTACGACCTCCTTCGTCTTAGGGACGGCTACGACCGCGCCGGCACCGGCTACGAGCAGATCGGCCGGAGACTCGCTGATGCTCCGCGCAGGGTGTCCTTCCTCCCCAACGCATGGATGCGCAGGGCCTCGCTGGACAGTGATCTTGCCTTCGACATCGTATCGGGGATGGATGTGCACTATCGCCGGCGCTCAGCAGGGACCTATCTCGTGCCGCTCGGGATCGCGGAGATCCTCAGCGATCGGATGGCGATACTCAGTGATCATCCGGACGATACCCGTAGCCCGAACCTTGACTGTTACTACCTAGGCATTCGCCAGGTCGGCCTAATCAACCACGCCACCAACGCAGCACAGGGAGAATCGTGACGAACAGAGCCGTCATCATCACGGGACCGGGATTCCAGGATCACGATGTCGTCTACACGTACTACCGCCTCCTCGAGGAGGGGTGGGACGTGGATGTCGCTACCAAGAAGGGCGATCCGGTCATCGGGAAGTACGGCGTGCCGCTGCCGATGGACAAGACGGCGCGTCCGCTGATCAGCTTCGAAGATCTCGAGGTCGACGACGCATACGATGCTGTGATTCTCACCGGTGGGCACGAAGCGCCTGACCGCGTCCGACAGGACAAGACCGTGCTTGCGTTCGTGGCGGACATGGCCGCTAGCGACAAAGTCGTCGCCGGACTATGCCACGGGCCATGGATCATGATCAGCGCAGGCGTCATGCGGGGCCGTAAGGCGTGCGCCTACATAGGGCTGCGCGACGATGTGATTAATGCCGGCGCGGAGGTCGTCGACGCTGACGTGGTCGTCGACGGCAACATCATCACCTGCTCCTACTACGGCTACGTCGGAAAGTTCATGCGGGCTGTCTTCGAGACGGTGGCGCATGCGGCCCCGGTCGCGAGGGCGGCGTAGGTGCTGGCGCTCGACTTCGATGGCGTCGTATGCGACGCGCTCGGTGAGTGCGCGGCCGTCACGTGGTACGCCGCGAATGCGGGAGCCAACGTGCCGCCCGGTCCCGCCGCCGCCGTGCGGCGCGTCCCTGCGGCATTCCTCGCGACGTTCGCGTCGGCGCGCGCGTACAGCAGGACGCTGGCAGACTTCATGGTCGCCAACGCCGTCCGGTCAGGGGTAACGCTCGACCGGGTCACGTTCGAGCGCTGGCGAGCTGAAGTCGGGCCCGGCAGGCTCGCTGCACAGGCGCGGCGCGGCGAGACAATCCGCGCCGAGTGGCGACGCACCTATCCCAAGGAGTGGATCGGCCTGCACAAGGTGCAGGCGCAGGTGGCGAGTCTCGTACGCGCCGTCGACGAGCCGCTTGCCATCGTCTCGGCAAAGGACGCCGAGTCGATCAGGGAGATTCTCGCCGCCGCCGGCCTGGATCAATGCGTCTCGCGCATCGTTGGGTCGTGCCAGGACAAGCCGGCAGTTCTGGCCGAGCTCGTTGCCGACGCGCAGAGGCAATCCGGCGCCCGGCGAGTCCTGTTCATCGACGACAACCTCGAGAATGCCTTGGCCGCGGCACGGATGCCCGGCATCGAGAGCCACTGGGCGCACTGGGGATACCACGGGCCTGAAGACGATAGGGCTGCTGCCAAGGCCGGCATGCCCCCGCTTCTCCTCGATCAAGTCGGCGACTTGGGCCACGCAACCGCCTTGGGCGCCAACCACTCCTGAATGTACATCGAAAGGACCACCCTCATGCCGAGCAACCGCGTGCTGTTCGCCCTTACCTCCCACGACAAGCTCGGAGACACCGACCGCAGCACCGGCGCCTATGCGCCCGAGATCGCGCACCCGGCAAAGGTCTTCACTGACGCCGGCTTCGACTTCGACTTCGTCTCCGTCTCCGGCGGCCGGCCACCGCTAGATGGCATCAAGCCCGACGATGAGATCACTCAGGCATTCCTGCGCGACCCGGTCGTGGCGGCCGAGCTCGCGCTGACCCGTACCGCCGATCAGCTTGATCCCGCCGACTATGCGGTGATCTACTTCGCCGGCGGGCACGGCACCATGTGGGACTTCCCGGGGGCTGCGGAGCTCAGCAGCCTGGCGGCGCGGATCTACCAGGCCGGTGGCGTCATCGCCGCGGTCTGCCACGGCCCCGCCGCACTGCTGGGCATCACCCAAAGCAATGGCACGCCGATCGTCGCGGGCCGGCGCGTCTCCTCCTTCACCAACGACGAGGAGACCGCTGTCGGGCTGATCGATGTCGTTCCCTTCCACCTGGAGACCGAGCTCGTGAAGCAGGGCGCCTGCCATGAGAAGGCTGCCAACTTCGCTGAGCACGCCGTAGCCGACGGACAGCTGGTCACTGGTCAGAACCCCGCTTCGGCGGCGAAGGTGGCTCACCTCGCCCTCGCCCTGACCCCCGCTGTTGTTGGCTAACCCAAACCTCGCGATGAACGACAGGAGAACTTGAGAGATGAATATTCGCACATTACCCGGCGTCACGGCCGGCTCCGACCGCGCCAACGCGGAGCCGCCGGAAACCGCCTTGGTCCGCTCGATCGGGGTGCTTGCCTACGACAAGGTCAGCGAGCAGGATTGCTTGATCCCACTGGAGATCTTCAAGGGCGCTGCGCTGGTGCTTCGCGGGGACGTTGCACCATGGGAGCGAGAAGCTGCACCGGAGGATCTGGACGTGCAGCTCGTCTCGATCGAGCGCGGCGTGGTGACCATGCAGATGGGGACCCAGGTTGTCCCGGACGCGACCCTGGAGGACGAGGTCCTCTACGACATCCTCTACGTGCCCGGTGGAGTCGGCTCCGGTGAGCTGGCCAAGAACGAACGCGTCCTCGAGGTGATCCGAAGCCACCACACCCAGGGCCGGGTCATTGCTGCGAACTGCTCCGGCGTTGGCGTCATCGCGCGCGCGGGAATCCTGGACGGCGCACCGGTGACCTGTGTGGCCGCCGTGGCGCGCGGACTGCGCAATGAGGGCTTCAACGTTCCGAGGACCCGCCGCATGTGGATCGGCCACCCCGAGGATCGAGTCTGGACAGCCACTGGTTCCTATGGAATCAACGGCAGCGCGGTCGCTCTCGTCGCTCATTATCTGGGTCGCGAGGTGGGCACGATCGTCTCGATGATGTTCGACACCCTCAGCGGGATCGGCGAGGTGATCTTCGAAGTGGTTGGGCCGGAGTTCTACGAGCACCCAGCGCTTGAGGAGTCCTTCCAGGACCTCTTCGAGCCGATGTTGCTGCCGGCGGAGTGAGCGGAAGCACCACCGATACGGCATCCGAGGAGACGAGAACTACTATGACTGAAGGATTCCCCGCGCTCGAAGCACCCGCCGGGGCGCCCCATCGCGACATCCACTGGGTCCGTGGGGCGCTGCAGACCGCCATCGCGCTCGAGCACGCCACCATGCCGCTCTACGCCGCGGCGATGTACTCCCTGGAGGTGCAGAACTACCCGGCCTACAACACGCTGCGCTCGGTGTTGATGGAGGAGATGCTGCACATGGCGGCCGCCGCCAACGCTCTGGCCGCGATCGGCGGTGCACCCCGGATCCGGCAGCTCAACCCATCCGCGATCCTCGACGGCCTGCCGGCGGGCGTAGCGCCGGATCTCAAGCCACGCTTCGCGCGGCTGTCGCGGCGCCAGCTTGAGGTGTTCATGCGCATTGAGGCTCCCGACGAGCTGCTGCCGCCGGCGCATCGCGTGGTTCGCTACCCAACGATCGGGAGCTTCTACCAGCAGATTAAGGCCGCGATCGAGGCAAACGCCGGTACGGTAGCCGCGGCAGCCCGAGGAGGCCGGGTAGCCAATCAGGTTGGCGGCAACCTGGGATACGCGGTGATCGACCCCGCTAAGGGCGACCCTGTCCAACAGCTGCTCGACAGCCTGGACCTCATCATCGACCAGGGCGAAGGCTTCGGTCAGACGACGTTGTCCTCGGGCGACCGCGCGCAGCACGAGCTCTCGCACTACGCTCGCTTCGCCGAGCTGCGCTTCGGGCGCGCGTACACCGGCCCCGATGCCCGCGACCGTGCGCCCATTACCGCGGAAGGTCAACGGCGCTACTTCCGCGGCCAGCCGATCGTCTGGCCCGTCGTCATCAACAGCCTCGCGCTGCCCCGCGACGGGTATGCGGCGATCTTGCGGCTCGACCCGGACCGCGTCGAGGTCTTGCGTGATCTGCGCGCCTTTGACCAGGCCTACACGCGCATGCTCGCCGCGCTCGACGATAGCTGGAACGGGCCGGCCGATCAGTCGTGGCCCAGCCTCGGCCGAGCGGTGACAGAGATGGATCAGCTCCGAGTCATCTCCTGCTTCAGCATTCTGCGCCGGCCCATACCCACCGCCGCGGTCGCGCGCCTGGGCGAGCTCCATGCCGGCGAAGTCGACGAGCTGCGCGCCCTGTCAAACGTCGATGAGCCGCTGTTCTACGGCCCACGCTTCGTCAACACCTCAGTCACCAGACCACGCTGACCTTGGGAGCAATGCCAATGATCACCATAACCGCAGAGCAGCAAGTCCTAGCCGGCAAGGAGCACGAGGTCGATTCGCTCATGGCCGAGCTCATGGCGAACATCGCCCGGTGCGAACCGGGCTGTGCCCGGTTCGATTACGTTGTCGATCGCACGAACCCCGCGCGGCGGCTGGTAATTGAGTGCTATCGCGACGAGGGAGCGCTCACCCAGCATCAGCAAGCGACGTATCTCGCCGAGTTCATCCCCCAGCTCGTGGCGTGCCTGAGCCAACCGCCCGGGGTGAGGCGCTTTGCCAACGTGTTCCCCTCCAGTCAGGCACCCACCTTCTTCCACACCGGCATCGTCGTGCCCGACCTGAATGAGGCTGTGGCCTACTACGCCGACACGTTCAAGATCTCTTTCACCGAACCGGGCGTGTTCCACATTCCGCGGCTGGAGGACCCCGATCCCCACCCGGGCAAACTCACGGCTGTCCTCTCCCGCACCGAGCCGCCCTACCTCGAATTGATTCAGGCCGACGGAGAGGGCATCATCAGCCCGGCCAAGTGCGGCCAGATCCTATATCACGGCTATTGGGAGCCTGACATGGCCGCTCGCTGGGCTTGGCTGCAGACCGACGGACCCGGCGTCGACGCTGTGTTTCGGATGGACGAACACACCGCTCCGTTCGCGCTGATCACCAAGCCGGATCCATTCGGCAACCGCATCGAGTACGTCGGTGCGGACGCTGCCGACCCACTCACCGAGTGGGCTCGCACAGGCGTGCTGCCCTCAGGGATCGGCGCCTGAATGAGCACTACGACATACACCTCCAGCACTGCGCAAGCAGCCGCCGGACGGCGGCGGCTGTTCCTGGCCCTCTGCGCCGGGAACTTCATGGTGCTGCTCGATACCTCCATCTTGAACGTCGCGCTGCCGAACATCCAGCAGGATCTGCACGTGAGCGCCGCGCTGTTGCCCTGGAGCTCAGTTGCCTACACCACTGCGTTCGCATGCCTCCTACTGGCCTCCGGAGCCGCCGCCGACCGGTTCGGCGCACCGCGCCTCTACCGGGTCGCGCTGAGCTGCTTTGCGGCAATCTCCCTGCTGTGCGCCGCCGCGCCGAACATTGGCCTGCTGATCGCCAGTCGCGCGCTGCTTGGCGTCGCTGCCGCGGGAATGGTCCCGGCCTCTCTGGCGTTGCTCGTCTCCGTCTACTCCGATCCAGGTGCGCGGGTCCGGGCGATCGGGTCCTGGGCAGCCGTGTCCAGCATCGGCCTGCTTGCTGGCCCGCTGCTGGGCGGGCTGCTGGTCACTGTGGGTGGGTGGAGACTGGTGTTCCTGGTCAACCCGCCCATCGCCGCTCTCTCCTTGGCTCTGATCGCCGGCGTCGCAAATAGCCGCCCGGCGACGGTTCGCCCCCTTGACCGACCTGGCGTCGCCCTCTCCATCGTCGCCCTTGCCTGTCTGACGTTCGGGCTGATCGACGGTGGCACCAACGGATGGAGCCATCCGGCTCCGATAGTCGGGGTCGCGGCCGGGATACTTGCTCTCGCCGTCCTCGCGTGGGTCGAACGACGCGTGCGCCATCCGGTCCTGCCGCCCGCTCTGCTCGCCCGTCGCCCGATCCGCAACGACATGCTCGCCGCGTGCGTGGCCACGCTCGTCTTCTATGGAATGTTGTTTACCCTCACCCTCTGGTACGAGCGGGAGCGCGGTTTCAGCGCCCTCGCGACAGGCCTCGCCTTCGTCCCGATGACGCTCCCCATGTGCGTGCTGCCGAAGTTCACCGGCCAGCTCGTCGCCCGCTTCGGCGCCCGTCAACTCATCCTCTTCGGCCTCACCGCCGACGTCCTCGCCGGCCTGATGCTCGCCGGCGTCGGCCACAACGGGCCGCTGCCATGGGTTTTCGCCGCCGAAGCAGCGCTAGTCCTTGCCAGCACCACGGCCATTCCGGCGGCCATGGCGCACATGGGCTCCGCCGCGCCCCCTGAGTACGCGGGATCAGCTCAGGGCGCCCTCAACGCCGGACGGCAAGCTGGATCAGCACTTGGCGTCGCCCTGCTCGGCCCGCTCACATCCCTGCATGTCGCCGGACCCATCCTTGCCGTTGTCTCTGTGCTGACCCTCGCCTGCATAGCGTGGCCCGGGAGATGGCGAATCCGAGAGCCTGAGCCTGCACACGGGCATTGACGAAGGCAAGAGATGACCCCCACCATCACGATGACCGGACGCGCTCGACGAGGGCAACTCCCCGTCTCGCCCGCGCACATGAAGCGACGAGGAGCCCATCAAGTCACCGTGCTGGGTGCGGCGCTACATCGCCACCCAATGCTTCCGACGTTGCCGCGCCGCTCGGGGGTGCGGCGCGGCGCAAGTAGGGCAGCAACTCGCGGGCCGCGGGGGAAAGCTGGTGCCGGGCTGCAGTGATGATCGCGATCGGCGGATGCGCGAACGCGGGTTCGAGCACATAAGTGTCCACCGGCGGCCCCGGCGTATGGGCAACCGACGCGGCCAGCAGCGCCACCCCAAGTCCTGCGGCGACGAGCCCACGAATGCTTGCGGGGCTGTATGTGTTGAAATCGACGCGCGGCGTGAACCCTTCGTCGGCTGCTGCCGCGAGAAGCAGCGCGTGCAGTCCGCTGTCGGCCGATAGGCAAATGAATGGCTCGTCGCGTACGGCCACCAGCCGCACCGGGCGACCACGAGCCGGCAGCTTGTGACCGGGCGGGACCGCAAGGACGAGCGTCTCCTCGGCGAGCACGGAGACGCTGTAGCGCGGAACGAGGCCCGTATGCGCTGGCGCCACGACCACGTCGAGTGTGCCGGCGTCGATCTGGGTGACGAGGTCGGCCACGAGCCCGGACCGAAGCTCCAGCCGTACCTCCGGGTGTAGACGGCGGAAGGCGGCCAGGGCGGCGGGCAGATCCACCCACCCGAGGACCGGGGTGGCGCCGAGCCGCACCGTGCCCCGAAGCGCTGAGGACAGCTCCGCCGACTCCGCTCGGGCGGAGTCGAGCTCCCCTAGAACGCTACGCGCTCGTTGCAAGAACAGCTCGCCGGCGGGGGTTAGCGACTGCCGGCGGGTGGTGCGCTGCAACAGCACCACGCCAAGCTCGGCTTCCAGCTTTTTGATCTGGGCCGACACCGCCGGCTGGGCTACATGGAGCTGCTCCGCTGCCGGGGTGAACCCGCCGTGACGGACCACCGCGTCGAAGTAAAGGAGCTGCCGCAACTCCACAGATTTATAACCTAGCACGATCGGGTCGAGCACCATCAGGTCTTGGACTTACGTGTTCTGAACTGCGAGGCTTGCGCAAATTGGACAACAGACTGAACTGCGAGGGGTGCACACATGGATAAGCAACAGCTCAGACAGCTCGGTAGAGCCGGCCTCACCACCTCCACAGTCGGGTTGGGCTGCATGGGGTTTTCCCAGGGGTATGGGCCAGCCGACGACGCGGAATCACTCGCCGCGATCCAGCTCGCCCTCGACCTCGGCGTAACGATGCTCGACACGGCGATGAGCTATGGGCAGGGCCACAACGAACGGCTGGTTGCCCGGGCGCTCGCCTCGCGGACCAGCGTTGGCGAGGTCCAGATCGCTACCAAGTTCGGCATCATTCGCGACGATTCTGGTGTCCGGCTGGACGGGCAGCCCGAGCGGGTCCGTGATTACTGCGATGCATCGCTCGCCCGGCTTGGTCTCGATGTCATCGACCTGTACTACCTGCACCGAGTCGATCCCAGCGTTCCGATCAGCGCGACCGTGGGCGCTATGGCCGAGCTCGTCGAACGGGGTAAGGTCCGTCACCTCGGGCTTTCCGAGGTTACCCCCGCCCAGCTCGCTGAAGCTGTCGCCGTTCACCCGATCGCGGCCGTCCAGTTCGAATGGTCACTGCTGTGGCGCGAACCCGAACGCGACCTCATTCCCGCGGCCCGCGCACTGGGTGTCGGCCTGGTTCCCTATAGCCCTCTCGGCCGTGGCCTGCTGAGCGGCACCCTCGACCGTGCAGGCGTCGACACCAGTGACTTCCGCCGCACCGATCCGCGCTTCCAGGGGGAGAATCTGACCCGCAACCTCTCGCAGGTGTCGGCGCTGCGCTCGGCCGCTGCCGCGCTCGGGGTCAGCCCCGGCCAGCTTGCGCTCGCATGGCTACTCGCCCAGGGCGAAGATGTCGTCCCCATCCCCGGGAGCCGTCGCGCCGATAGGGTCGCTGAGAACGCGGCCGCCGCCGATATCAAGCTCAGCGATGACGACCTCGAACGACTCAACATGACGGTACCGCCATCAGACTGGGTCGGTGACCGCCGCTCCTTCGCGGTTCCCGCCACGGCCAGATCTGCGGTGTGAACGCGCCCTCCCTCTATAGCTAGAGAGGGTCGCGCCGGCAGGTAGAGCCACCTTAGCAGGCCCTGATCCATTACCAGCAAGGAGATCTATCGTGTGCTCTTCACAATCCGACTCACTGCTACTGAGTTCCCATGACGACGGCAAGCTAGTTCGCATGGCGGCGGCGGGCAACCGCGAGGCGTGGGATGCGCTCGTCGCGCGTTTCGGAAGTCTCGTCTGGTCAGTTGCCCGCGCCCATGGGCTCGCTGACACCGACGCACGCGATGTCAGTCAAAACACTTGGCTGCACCTCATCGAACACATCGACTCGCTGCGAGAGCCCAAGCGGGTTAGTACTTGGCTTGCAACGACCGCTCGCCGTGAGTCTCTACGAGTTCTGCGTAGCTGCAGGCGTGACGTGCCGACCGACGGCGAGCTGATGCCGGAAGAGCCGGTGCCGGCCGAAGCCGAGGACCGCTTGCTCACGGCGGAGCGCGACCGCGCCGTGCGAGATGCATTCGAACGGCTGCCACCAGATGATCAGGCGCTCTTGCGAATGCTGGTTGTTGAACCACCGTTGAGCTACCGCGAGATCAGTGCTGCGCTCGACATGCCGATCGGCAGCATCGGGCCAACGCGGGCGCGCTGCCTGCGGCGCCTTCATCGTCAGTTGCATCGTGTTGGCGGCCAGCACGGAATGCTTACGTAGCTTCAGTATTCAGTTCACCACGCCCAAATGCCGCATGAGCCGCGGCCAGCACGTCGTCGGGGATACGATTCGCGTCAAGCTGCTCTTTTAACGCGGCGAGGATCGCCTCGTCATCGTCGCGCTCGTCGTTCGAGGGGTCCTCGTCATGGAGATCCGGCCGATCGCTGCAGTCAGTCATCTGCGTCTCCTTCTTTACAAGCCTGAAACATTAAGTTTAATAGAGCAGCCCGTAACAGGTTAGATACACCAAAATGGAGTTTTATCTCTAGGATTCAGCCACTATCGCAGTCCGCGCTCCGTCACGGACCAGGCCGCGCTCCGTCACGGACCAGGCCGAGAGTTCCTGCGGTAGCTCTGAGAGCGAACGACGAGAGGAACAGGCTCATCTCCCGCTCGCGGCGCGGTGCTCCTTGCCCCGCTGGGAGGCCGGAGGACGAGGACTACGCCTGGGGCTGGGTGACCCGGTGGATCGCCAACGGATTGCCACGGCGCAGGGCAGGGGGCAGCAGAACGTCGGGCCAGTTCTGGTAGGCGACCGGCATCAGCCACCGGCGGATAGCCGTTGCGCCGACCGAGGTGGTCCACGGCGTGGTGCTCGCGGGCCAGGGCCCTCCGTGGTGCATGGCCCAGCAGACGGCCACTCCGGTTGGCCAGCCGTTGAAGATCAGCCGTCCGGCCCTGCCGGCGAGGGCCACGGCGACGTGCCTGGCCGTCTCCAACTCAGCGTCCTCTGCGTGCACGCTCGCCGTCAGACTCCCCGGCAGGGTAGCGAGCATAGCCAGCAGATCTGCCAGGTCCGTGTAGGTAACCACCAGCCCAGCGGGACCGAACCGCTCTTGGCTCAGCACGTCGAGGTTCTTTTGGAACTCGACGAGCGAGGTCTGCCGGATCTGTGGCTCCGCCGCCCATACGCCGCTTGCTTTGCCGTGCGCCGGCACTGGCAGGTCCGCCCAGACATCATCGGTCATAGCTTGCTGATACTGGTTAAAGATCCCCTCGGTGAGCATGGTCGCGCCGACCGTGTCGGCTACCGCCAACGCGATGGCCGACAGCAGCTCGGCGTCATCGGGCACGAAGAGTAGCCCCGGTTTGGTGCAGAACTGGCCCGTCCCCAGTGTCAGCGACTCGGCGTAACCCTGGGCTATCTCCGCGGCCCGGACATTGGCGGCCTTGGGGAGGACGATGACCGGGTTCACACTCCCCAGCTCCCCATAGAACGGAATCGGGTCGAGCCGGCTCATCGCCAGGTTCAGCAACGCCCGCCCACCCGCAGTGGATCCGGTGAACGCCACCCCCTTTATGGACGGGTGGACCACCAGCGCCCGGCCAGCATGCGGCCCATACACGGTTGCGAGCAGCCCGGTCGGAGCGCCCGCCTTAGCCACAGCGTCAACCACGATGTCGTTGACCATCTTCGAGGTGCGCGGATGACCGGGATGGGCTTTGACCACCGCCGCGCACCCGGCGGCCAGGACCGATGCCGAGTCGCCCCCTGCCACCGAAAACGCGAATGGGAAGTTGCCGGCGGCGAACACGGCCGCCGGGCCCACAGGAACCAACATGCGACGGATGTCCGGGTGCGTCGAGCTGGAGCCAGCCTCGGTGATGATGGCGTCGACGTGGCGATAGCTGGCGATGTAGGTAGCGAACATCCGTAGCTGCCTGGTGGTGCGGCTCACTTCGCCGCGGAGACGGACCAATCCCAAACTGGTCTCGGCATCGGCGACCGCAGCCAGCTCCTCGGCGGCGGCGTCGAGCGCGTCGGCCAACTGACGGAGCATCTGGGCCCGGTCCCGCTCGGGGAAAGCCGCCCAGTGCCGGGACGCGACGGTAGCCGTCTCCACGACCGACTCGACATCCCCTGGGGTCGAGTCGGCAGGCGGTCCGGCAGAAGCGTTGTCGGGCGCGGTAGTCATAGCGTCAGGTCTCCTCTAGTTCTCACAGTCAGAGCGACAGCAGACGAAAATTGCCATAGCGCCGCGAACACCAAATCCCAGCACAGAGGGGGTGAACCTGACGGCCTCGATTAGGCCTCGCCGCCGGCGGGCCCCGGCGCGGGGTTGGCAAGCTGCGCGAAGGCGGGGTGCTGGTGGTAGGGGCTGGTGGGGTGGAGCTGCCATTGCGCGCCGATCATGACGAGGGCTTCGCCGCGGTGGAGCTGGGCGATCCGGTCGGGTGGGAGCACGCGTTCGCGGCGGGTGCTCCAGCTCTCGCTCTTGCTGCGCTGGCCGGCGCCGAGCAGGCCGGCGGGGCGCTGCTCTGAGAGGGTCTGCACGGGTCGGTCCCAGTCGCCGCAGAGCAGCGAGAGCTGCTGGAGGGTTTGCAGGTCGGGGATCTGAGAGGATCACGCGGGCGCCGAACAGGCCCCTTCGAGCCGGTCGCTCTCGCTGACGAGATCGCTGCGCACGGCGATCTCGAATTGCGGCAGGACCTTTGCAGCCTCATCGGCAATTCGTTCCGATGCCACGAGTGCACGATTCCTAATCGACTCGGCGCGGTCGGCGACGCGCGCGAAGCGACGAGCGGCGTCTTCCCCATCGCCGATTAGGTACGGCGTGCCTGCCAGGAACTCAGCTTGGCATCGCATCCGCCAGTCGACTGTAAACCGCTGCAGGTGGGCTCGCAAGGCGACTGCTCCCCGCGGCGGCGGGTCGACGCGGCTGCGACCCCATATCGGATGCGATCCGGAAAGCGCCGCTCCTCCATCAATCGACGAGTCGCTTGGGCGGGACTGCGGTCTCCTACCGGGCATTGACCCGCGAGGTCGCCAGGCCTGCCCCGTCTCTCATCCCCGCGAAAGCGCGAACGCAGGTCGGACAGCGCCACATCGGCCACGCCGGCGGCACTCCTGGTTCGGTTCGCTATGAGCAACGCGCGCGCGTCGGTTGAGGCGTCGAGCGTGCTACCGCGCGCTCGAAGGAGCCCTGCTCGGGGACGATCGAGGCCAGGTGGCTGCGGTCCTGCGGGCGCATGACGAGCTTCGGCGGCCAAACGACGCGGTCTCTTGGACCCCAAATCCGACGCAGAGACCGGTGAGCGTCACCTTTGAGCCTGATCCGCTGGTTGGGGGCGTCGTGACAGACAATGTGGATAACGGCATAGCCAAACGTAATCGTCGCGCCCCAAGCGCCCTGCTCGGGGGCGTCCCTGACGTTCCGAAGGTTGAGCGAGTGCGAGTCGAACCAGCCCAACTCTCCGTGGGCATTCGCGCCGAGCCACATATCGATGCCAGCTGTTGGGCGCTTCGCGCTGTTGATTTCCCGTGCGAGTGTTGGATCCGCGAACCCGCACGCCTCCGGGTCCGTGCTCATTGCGAGCAACGATGCGGCCAGCGCCCACAGCGCGAGGTCTGCCTGCTCGTCGCTATCGAGGATGATCGGCGTGTTCTGTGCGAACGTGGCCATGAGCGGGCGGACTCGCTCCTCGAGCTGGCTCAGCCATCCGCTGTTACAGGTCCCGCACACCTTGCGGCTCTTGAGCGCAAACGTCTTCGCGCGCTTGATCTCGCGCTGGTTTCCGGTCGATGGCTCGATGCAGCGGTGAACGACCTCGTACTCGCGGGTGTCGTTTGGCTTGTCGAATAGGCCTGTCCATGACTCAGCGAAGACGTGGGCCTTGGTGACGCCCGTCGCGTCGCAAAACATGCAACGGGCGGGAGGCTGCTGCGACATTCCTCCAATTCTGGTGCTTCCCGCGGACAGTTCGCGGGGGTGTCGATTCGGAGCACCGAACCTCTCACCAGCCGCCGGGGCTCACGATGGCAGGCTGCGTCAGGACCGCGAGGCCGCTACCCGAGAAGCTGTGTCGATCGGGATCTGAGGAAACGTTCGCTTGGGGGAGATCCCGGACTGGGCGAGAGCAGGCCCCTGACGGCATGGGCGGAAGCGATCGGCGTAGGCTCGACCGTACGGCCCTGCGATCGCTTTCGCCGTCAGGCCGCGGCGTGGCGGGCGATCGCTCATAGGACATTCTCTGGTTGCCTCGACCGCCGCCGGGAGAGGGCCACGATCGCTTGCCCTTGTGTGGAGGGCCTGCCGAAGACCTAGCCCGTCCCGACGGTGGTGAGGTGCCGCGAGCGGCAACAGGACGTAGCCCCCAGTTTGGAGGGCCTTGTCTATGAGCATCCGCAACGGTACCTCCAGGTCGCGGCGCTGTGAAGGTGTCCTTGATCGAAGGAGGTGCAGGATGGCAGGCCGGTACGCCGGGATCGACTGGGCGTCGGAGAAGCACGATGTGCTCGTGGCCGACGAGACGGGCGCGGAGCTGCTGACGGCGACGTACGCGCATGACGAGAAGGGCTTGACCGCGTTGTGTCGCATGCTTGTGCGGATGGGCGTGGTGCTGGTCGCGATCGAGCGACCGGACGGGCTGCTGGTCGAGCGGCTGCTGGTCGCGGGACTGCGGGTCTTGCCTTTGCATCCGAACAAGGTCGCGGCCGCGCGTGACCGTTTTCGTGTCTCGGGCGGGAAGTCCGATCGGTTCGACGCGTTCGCGCTGTGCGAGCTGGCCCGCACCGACCATCACCGCTTTCGGATGCTGGAGCCCGACTGCGATCAGACGAAGGCGCTGCGGGCGCTGACCCGGGCGCGGGAGGATCTCGTCGGCGCACGTACCGGGATCGTCAATCAGCTCCGCGCGGAGCTTGAGCGGTTCTGGCCCGGACCGCTCACGCTGTTCAGTCACATGGACGCAGAGATCCTGCTCGCGTTCCTGGAGCGCTACCCCAGCCCGGCCGACGCGCATGGTCTCGGGATCGCCCGGATGCACGCGTTTCTGAGGCGCGAGCACTACTCAGGCGGGCAGAAGCCGGCGGCGTTGTTGACCAAGCTCCGCAGCGCTCCGCGCGGGCGAGTCGGCGAGCTCGAGCTCGCTGCCCGCCGGCAACTGGTGCTCAGCTACGTCGCGATGATCCGGACGCTGAACGCGCAGATCAAGCAGCTCGAACGCGACATCAGAACGCTGGTACGTGCGCACCCGGACGGGAGGATCTTCCTCTCGCTGTTCAAGTCGCCGGCGAGCGTGATCACCGCCGCGGAACTCCTCGCCGAGATCGGCGACTGCCGCGCGCGCTACCCGACCCGCGACGCGCTCGCCGCTGACGCCGGCCACGCCGCCGTCGCAAAAGAGTCCGGCAAACGCAAGCCGGCCGGGTTCCGGTGGGGCTGCAACAAGCGGCTGCGTGTCGCGTTCTGCCGGCTCGCGGACAGCAGCCGCCACTGGCACCCCTGGGCTCAGGACCTCTACGCCCAAGCCCGCCAACGCGGCCAGGAACACCCCGCGCGATCCGCACCCTCGGACGCGCCTGGTGCCGTGTGCTGTGGCAATGCTGGCGCAACCACACCCCATACGACCCAGCGCGACACCGCGCGCTGCAACGCCACATCACCGTCACCATCCCCAGCACGTCAGGCCCGATCGTTGACCAGGCGGCCACGAGACGACTCGCCGGACCCGGTCTCTGGCGACCGGATCTCGCCACCGCCGCTACCGGTACCTGACAACCCCATCCCTTCCTCAGCAGAAAAGAGGTTGACACAGGACGTCTCAGGCGACATTCCGATCGTGCGGCTCGGACGCCACGCCGAGTCAGACGAACACGGAAGTGTCCGGGAACGATCGTTCACGAGACACCCACGCTTACTAATCGGCCGTCCAAGCGCCGCAAGGCCTCGATTTGTAACGGTTGCCGTGTACCCGGCAACGTAACGCGCGCGCGGGTTCGTTGAGAAGGATTCCGCCGATGCGGATTGATTGGCTATGCGCTGATCGCGATGGGTTGAAGAGATCGATCAGGCGTCCGAGAAGCTCTGCGGCGCGTCAGGTTGAACAGGCGGCCCTTCGATCAGTTTGGGAGCTTTGAACGTGCCGGCGGTCAGCCAGTCTGACCCGCTGGTGTTGACGGTGCACTCGGCGCCGCGCAGGCGTTCGGCGAGGCTGTGGCGCCACTTGACGTCTCCGGTGATCTTGATGACGTTGCGTCCCAGCAGGTCGCTGGCGGGCCGGACCTTTCCAGTTCGAGGACGATCGTTCGCGTGGGGTGGGTTGTGAGGGCGATACCGCCTTCGATGTAGACGTTCGGTCGCGGTTGCCATGCGCGCTGCGCCTCCGCGGGCTCATCGGGATCGCGCAAGTCGCTTCGGAGCAGCACCTCCTCGTCCGGCGTGCAGAGGACGACGGCGGCCTGCGCGAGCCGAAAGGCTGCCTCGACGGCTTCGCCGGTGTAGGGGGCGCCGCTGCTGGTCGCCCTGACGGCCTCGTTCCACTCGATCGGTTTCAAGCCCAGTGCGCGGACAAGGCTGAACAGATCGTCGCGTGCGTCATGGTCGCGGCCGTGCACGACCATGACGCACGCTCGGTATCGCTCCAACGGATCGGCGCCCGCGGTCACTTCGGGCACCCCGGCGGCTGGCTGCTCGACGTCGGGATACCAGGACTGAAGCTGGAGCTGCAGGTACTGCTCGAGCGTCTCAACATCGGCAACTGCGAATACCGTGCGCTCGTCGACGGAGAACAGCAGGTGCCCGTCGGCCGAGCCCGCGACGCGTAGCAGCCACTGGTCGAGCCTCGCGACCTCTTCAAGCGCTCGAGCGCTCTTCTCGCTGATCTCGAGCAGGCCCTGAAACTCGGCGGCGCCGACGAGCGCTTGGCCGGCGAGGTCTTCGTACCGCTTGATCGCGATACGGACGAGCTTGGTGAATGCCAGCAGCAACGGCTTCGCCGCCGGCGTGTAGGAGAGGCCGCGCGGCGTGAGGAGGATGCGGTTCTCGTGGCTGACGTCGAGCCTTCCAAGCGCGGGAGGCATCTTTCCGGCGATCTGCGTGTAGTCACAGCGAGGCTTGCTTCCAAAGTGTCTCCGCGTCAGCTCAGGCGCTCGAGGCCATTGAACGTCTCGATCGAACCATTCCCAAACCAGGTTCAAGAAGCCTGAGTTCTCCGCGGCCCACCGATCGAGCTCCGCAGCCTGATGGCCCGCCCGGCTCGCCATCGCTACGCTATCCCACCAGCCCGCCGCGCGGCCTGGTGGCGGCGGTCGAGCACATCGGCGATGTCGTCGATCCGCTCGGCTCGGACGGCGGCGTAGCGCGCGGTCGTCCGCAGGTCGACGTGCCCGAGCCGCGCGGAGACCTCGTGGACGGAGACGCCGGCCTCAGGCAGTGCGTGGCCCAGTAGGCGCGCAGCACGTGCGGGTGTGCGAGCCGGCCGGGGACGCCGGCGCTCTGGCAGTGGCGGTGAACGAGCCGGTAGACGGCCTGGTCGGAGAGGGGGAGGGCAGGCTCGCTGCCGTGGCGCCCGAGGCGGACGAACAGCGGCTCCTCGTCACGCAGCCCAACGCCGTGGGCGAGCGGATGGACGCTCAGCCACGCCTCGAGCGCGTGCTGGACGGCTTCGGGGACGGGCACCTCGCGCTCGCGGCCGCCCTTGCCGCGCACGAACAGCCGGTGGTGCCGGGCGTTTGCGCGCGGGCGGCGCAGATCCCGGGCGCGAAGCCCTCGCAGCTCGGCAGAGCGAAGGCCGCAGTCGCCAAGCACCCGCAGCAGCGCGTAATCGCGCCTGCCGAGCACCGAGCGGCGGTCGGGGACGCGCAGGAGGTTTGCGTAGTCGGTGTCGGTCAGCGTCTCCGGCGGCCCGGGCTCGTGGCCGGGGACACGCACAGCGTCCGCGTCCTGGTCGCGGCCGAGCTCGCGGGCGAGCGCCCGCAGCATTGACAGGTACACGCGCGAGGTCGCCGGCGCCGCCGGGCGCCCGCCGCGGCCCCCAGCGCTCGCGAGATGCCGGCCGTAGGCGGCGATCACGTCCGCGTCGAGGTCGCCGACGAGCGGCGGGCGGCCGAGCAGCTCGACCAGCCAGTCCCCGAAGGACCGGTAGATCGCCGCGTACTGGCGCCGCGTCCCGGCCCGGGCGGCCCGGGCAGCGATTCGCTCTGACTCCGCGAACAGGTTGCGCCCCTCGATCCCGGCGCTCAGCGACGACCCGGCAGGAGAAGGAAGAGCAACCGCGATCGCCGCGGAGGCATCAACGAGCTCCACCTCGTCGACGACATCGACGAGGCCGACCTCGTCAGCGAGATCGGTCCTGAGCTCGAGCTCAGCCCGGGTCACCATCGCGCCTATCTCCCAAACCGGTCATCTCGGGTCAGGTTAAACCGCCGCTCGGACGGCTCGACGGCCAGGATCTGCCGCTCAGCCGAGGGCTCTTCGGGCCCGTAAAACGGAGTTTTCAGACCCGACATGCTGCCCGTACGCCTCCCGCGTCCTGACGCTCGCGGCTCGGGACTGGAGCGCCGCAACCGCGCAAGCCGACTCCACCTGAGCAGGCGCCGCCGCGTTAGGCGCGGGGCCTCACCCGATTGCAGTGAGTCAACGAAAATGGTTGTCGAGGATGTAGCGGCGAGCTCCCGTACGTCATCCTCGAGCGGCGGCGCGTGCCATTCTCTCGCTGTTCGCCTTCACCACCACGGCCATCTCGCTCATGATCGCACGACGATCGCGCTCGGCGAGCGCCGCACGCCGAGCGGGCCGCGTCGACGCTCGCAAGCAGCTTCGGCCTCGCCCACCCGTGCGAGTGGGGCTCGAGCCGAAGTTAGTAACGGCGCGGATTTTCACGCTAAGCGTTAGACGCGGTTCGGGATCTGAGGCGCTGCCTCAGGGACGGTGGCTGGGGTCCGCAGAGGCCGGTGTCCGTCAGGTCGCCCGGCGACGTCGAACGGGTAGTGGCCGTAGAGGTGGATGTGCTGATGTGCGAGCGGTGAGATGTGCTCGATCTCGCTGGTGGTGATCACCTCGCCGGCCGCGCGGAGCTCGTCGAGGACGCGCTGGGTGTAGACGGTGTTCCAGGTGACGATCGCGTTGACCACGAGCGCGAGGCAGAGCGCCTGCTCTCCCTGCTGCTCCGGGGTTCGCTGGCGGATGTGGCCCTCGTTGGCGTAGAAGATCGCCCGTCGTAGCGCGTGCAGCTGCTCGCCCTTGTTCAGCTGCCGTCCGACCCGAGCGCGGAGCTCCTGATCGGCGAGCCAGTCGAGCACGAAGTTCGTCTTCACGAGCCGGCCGTATTCCTGCAGCGCCTGAGCCAGCGGGTTCCGGCGCGAGCCGGCTTGGAGGCGGGCGAGCAGTAGCGAAGCGGGCGCCCACCCGTGCCGCAACGAGGCCGCCAAGCGGAGCAGTTCGTCCCAATACGGAGTGATCAGCTCCGGGCGGATCTTCTGCTTGAGCAGGTCGGCCGTCTCGATCTCAGGCGAGCTGCCGTGCCGGTACAGCCGCTGGCGATCGAGATCCCGGATGCGCGGGGCGAACCGGAGGCCGAGGAGGTCGTAGGTGCCGAAGATCATCTCGGTGTAGCCGTGCGTGTCGGTGCTGTGCTCCTCGATCGGCAGCACCGTCTGGTTGTCGAGGATCCCGTCCAGCGTGTGCGTCGCGTCGCGGACCGTGGCGGTGATCACCTTGCTGGCGTACTGGCTGTACTGATCAGAGGTCCAGGAGTAGATCTGCAGGCCGCGGCGTCGGTGCCCGAAGTAGCGAGGCAGCGCCGCGGTGCCTGGCCCGCGGCCGCGGGTGGCGAACCGCTGCCCGTCGGAAGAAGACAGCCGACCGGCGCCCCACTCCTGGGCGAGCGGCAGCCCGTGGTGGTAGTCGACGAGCGTTGCGCTGGCGGCGGTGAGGGTGTCCTCGCGGCAGAGATGCTCCCATGCCCATTCGAGCTGCTGGTAGCTGAACTCGCTCGCTGTGGCCATGCCGGTGACGCCGAGGTTCGTTGCCTGGGCGAGGATCGCGGCGTAGAGCACGGCCGGCATGTCCGCCGAGCGGCGGCGGTTGCCCGACAGTGGTGTGAGGTGGTCGGAGAAGCCGATCCAGCCGTCGACCTCGATCAGCAGCTCGGGCAGGTCGACCTCGGGAAGCCGTGGCTCGATCAGTTTCCGCAATCGGCCCTCCTGCGCTGTATCTGGGGTATTGACGACGAGGTCGCCGTCGGCGAGCTGTGCCTCCGCGGTTGCGTCCTGCTCACGCGCGAGGCGATCAAGCAGCTCGTGCTGCTCCTCGCTGAGGGCATCGAGCCGCTCGGCGCCCTCAAGTGGCTGCTCGACTGCCCGGGAGAACGTCGTCCGGGTCGCGTGCCACTGCTCTGCGGGCAGGAGCAGGCTCGCCGGGTCGGCATGGCGACGGCTTCCGGGAACCCAGACGCGGCCGGCGCGCAGCGCCGAGTGCAATTCGTAGGCGGCGCACAGCTCGTAGGAGCGGCGGTCAAGCCGCCCGCGAGTGGTGTCGACGACATGCGGCCGCCAGCGTGCGTCGATGAACGCGCTCGGCGAGAAGCCCAGGAGCCAGCGCCGCTTGTCGCCGGCGAGCTGGCGAATGAACCGCAGAGCGGCAAGCAGACCGTCCTCGTCAAGACCGGCAGCGCGTAGCTCGAGGCTGTTGTTCAGAGCGGCGAGGAGCTTGCGGCCTTTGCTGCCGCCGTCGGCGATGAGCAGATAGAGGTGCCCGGTGTCGGTTGGCCTCGCGATGCCCTGCGCGCGGTCGCGGTCCGCGCGCAACCGCTCGATCCCTATCCGCCGCTCGATCATACGCAGCACGTCGCCGTCGGAATCGTGCGCCTCAAGGATCACGCCGGAGAGGTCGATGAACGTCCGCACCGCGGCTTGGGTGTCGCGGCGAGCGCGTCGCTCAAGCTCGTCGCGCTTGCGCTGCGCGGCTCGGTCCGCGCCGGCCAGCGCGCGGTCGTAGATCTCGATCGCGTCGTCAGTCGTCCGCTCGAGCGCCTCGGCGCAGAACGCCATCAGCACCGGGTAGCGTCGCTCGGGCGCCATGCGGGCGAGCGCCTGGTTGGTCTGCTGGCGGCCGGTCTGCGCCAGCCACGCCCGTCGGTTCGGCGGCAGCCCCTCGAGATCGAACCGGCCGGCGCCGAGCTCATCGATCAAGAACGCGCGCTTCTCCAACTCGCACCCAAGAGCTCTCGTGCTCACGGTGGTCGGCCGGGTCCGCAGCCACGCGTGGCCGCACCGGCCGGCATCTGTCACGAGCATCCCGTCGAGCTTGCCGCGGGCCTGGTCGGTGAGCTGCGAGCGGAGTCGCTCGAAAGTCTGCTCGTGCGCGCGTTCTCGTGCCCACGCCACCAGTCGGACCATCCGATCGACCGAGGGACGCTCCACGCGCTCGCCCCGGAGGATCTCCCACAGCCGACCCAGCAGCAGCGACGGCCGCTCGTGCTCAAGCGCGCCTTCGATGAGCCGATCGCCGAGCAGCTCGAGGTCCCGTTCGGTGAACGGGCGAAACCCCGCATAGGCGCGTACAAGCAGCCGGTGCTCTCCGCGCGTCTGCGGCCGGACGGCATAGTCGAAGATCGCCCGCGGCGACAGATCGAGCGTGTCCGCCAGCATCGCGACCACGTCCGGAGGGGCGGCCGTCAATTCCTCGGGCACGAACCCGAGCCAGCGCAACGCGCCGAGCTGCAGCGCCACCGCCAGCTGGTTCGGCGCGCCGCGCTGCTCCCGGACAAACGCCAGATCGTCTCCGGCTGGCGCGAAGTACCGCACCACGTCCCGCCGCTCGATCGCCTCGGGCCATCCCTCCAGCCGCTCGATCTCAGCGTCGGAGAGAAACCGCGTCGGCATCGCCCGCGGTCAGTAGGCGATCTGGAGGTTCTCGACCGCGAGCAGCCGGTCGATGTCCGACGGCAAGCTGTACCGCCTCGTCGTCTCCAGCCGCCGGTGCCCGGCAAGCTCGGCAATGAGCACGAGATCCGAGCCCTGGCGGACCATCCGGGTCAGGAACGTGTGACGCAGGATGTGAGCGGAGAGGCTGATGCCCGCATCCTTGCTGAGGCCTCGGACGACATCGTCGACCGAGCGCTTCGATAGCCGCCGGCCCGACCGGCCGAGGAAGAAGGCGCGCTCACCATCGGGCGCGCGGTCTTTTCGTTCGCCGGTCCACTCCTGGAGGACTTGGCGGACGAGCGCGTTGAGCGGCACCTCCCGGTACGCGTCCCCCTTCCCGGACCGCACGATCACGACGCCCTTGCGGGCGGACAGCTTCACATCGTCGATGTCGAGCGCGACGAGTTCCGCTAGACGCAGGCCGGTGTAGAGCAGCATCACCACGATCGCCCGGTCGCGAGCCTTCGCGCGCTCGCCGATCCGCAGCAGCCGTCGCTGCTCCTCCTCGGTGATCGCCCGCGGCGAGCTCTTCGACAGCTCCTCTCGGCGCACGATCGGCCGCCCGAGACCGAGCTGCGTGTAGAACGAATCCAACGCCGCGAGCGCGAGGTTCACCGACGTCGGCTTCCACCGCTCCACCGCCTTTCAGATGCCGCTTGTAATCCCGCACCGCCCAATCCCGCGCGTCGCCATCGGCGAGCGGGTCGCCGTCGACCGGGGAGCGATCCCCGAGCCAGGTGAGGTAGCGACCGACCTGATGCGCGTACGCCTCCCGGCTGCGCACCGCCAACGGCCGCCCCTCCAACCAGCTCAGATACGCCTCAAGCACCGCCGCGCGACGATCCTCCGGGACCGGTGGCTTGTTAGACGCGGTTGATTTTCGCCGGTTTCCGACCCACCATCCGCGTATTAGTAGCGGATCATGCGGCGGAATGCCGCGTCTAAGCAGCATTAGATGCGATCAGGAGTCGAGGACGCCGACCACACCCGAGCCCCAGCTGGGCGCACGCGTCGTTGCTTCCGCGTGGATCACATCCGCTGGCTAACGGAGCCGCAGTTGACCGGACTTGCGCTCAGAGTCTGAGGATGCACAATCCTGAGGCTTGACGTTGGCGGTACGCTTTGCTGTGAAGCAGGAATCTCTCTGATGGGAGGAACAATCATGCGGCGTAGCCACACGGCTGACGATCAGGCCGGCGAGCGACAGTCTGCGCGCTGGCGGCGCTTGCCACGGCTCTTTGTGATCGTCACGAGCAGTGTGGCCGTTGCGGCGGTTGGGAGCGCGGGTGTCCTGGTTTCGGCAGGAAGCGCTCGTAGCGGCACGCACCGACTGACGCACGCACACACGCAGCGCCATCGCGTGGCGCGGATGGCGGTGGTGCAGTCGTGTTGGTCAGGAACGACCCCGGGTGGTATGAGCGCTCAGCCGACGTATGACCTGGGCGCCACGTACGCAGGTCTCTCGCAAACGTATGCGGCTGAGGATTGCGCTCCTGATCCCCGGCAGACGTTCGATGCTACGCACATGCCCGGGGATAACAACACCGTGCCCTACTACTTCACCGCCTACGGCACGTGCGACGCAACCTCCGAGGAGGGTTGCGCCCCACCGCTTGTGATCGAGACGTGGCCGATCTGCGCAGACAACATGTCCGGCAGTGCTGCCACCGGCGGGTTTAACGATCGACCCCAGGCGATCCTCACACTTGGCTCGCTCATGGCGAGTCAGCACCTCACATTGGCCGGCCTCGCGGGTCGGGCCGCGTCATCCGCGCTGGATCTGAGCTCTCTCACCACCGTCGCCGGTCAAGTTCCCGTGGCAGAGTACGGAGGTGGCAGCGCCGATAACACCTCGATCGAAGTTTATATCGGCTCCACGACCATCCGGATCTTCGCTGGAGACGTCAACGTGGCCGAGCAGGCAGCCGTCGCTGTGGGCGCGAAAGCCCTGGTCTCCCTGGCGGCGCAGGGGGCTCCGCTCGGCAACATCGGGAGCAGTGCCCATGGAGGTGGTTGTGGTGCTTAGGCGACGGCAGCCGGCGGTACCGTCCGCGATGAGCGGGCACCTGGGGACACCGGCGCAGCGGATCCTGGCGTGCGCAATCCTCGCGTTGCTCATTGGGGCGTCAGTCGCGAGCGCGACAAACTTCTCGCTTGTGAAGCGGGTCGGTCTCTACAGCGGCTATACCACTCATGCCGCGTGTCCACGAGGGCAGCCGATTGACCCCATCAACGTGGTGTGGTCGGGCAACAGCAGCAGCGTCACCCCTGCCAGCGTCGCCAACGTCTTCTCGAATCGCATCGGATGGACACACGACGATTATCAGTCGCCATATGGTGCGGACAACCAGTACGTGATCCGGTACCCGGGTCATTACTGCCAGCGTGACGCGGCGCAGCGCGCAGACGATTGCGCGATCTGCAATCGCAATCACGTGCGCCTATTCCCGAGCTACATTACCGGCTACGGTTCTCCCTATCACGTCGTCGGTGACGTTCACCACGACGAGAACGTCGCGAATGTAAGCTGTACCCACGCCTTAGTGATCCCGGTCGGTCACATAGCGTCGGATTTCAACAAAACTCGAAATATGGTCGTGAAGAAATGGACGGCGCTCGGCGGTGGCTATGCCGGCGTCTTCTTGCGGCGTTGGCGCAACGATCAGCCACTGCGGCAATGCGATGGCAGCTACCACAGCAGCGATGGCTACGTCGCCTTTCTTCACGGGTGAGGCGTAGGACGGTCTGGCTATCGCTCCTGCCGATGTGGGCAGGAATCCTGGCGTCGGGTTGTGCGAGCAGCCGTCAGACGGATCCGCAGGCGATTAGGCAATCGTTCGGCATGCTGCAGTCAGCACTGCGCAGCCATGACACGCAGACAATCTGCAGGCTGCTGGCACCCGTTGGTCAGAGCGCGTCGCTCTCGGCGCTGCAGAAGCGTCTGCCGGCGCTGACTCGAGTGAGCGACCAGCGATTGCGAGCCGAGACCCAGGATTGCGCGCAGTCGCTGCGCTCCAGCGATATTGCTCCGCTCCAGCGCGGGCTGGGAGGGCTGTCCCTGCGGTTGGTCACGCTCGTCGATGACCATGATCTGGCCAAGGCAAGCACAGCCTCAACGCGGCCGCTCGACCTCATCTTCATCAAGGTCGCCGGCCAATGGAGGCTCGCCTTCGGAGCGAGATGAGACCGGACTCACGCCGACAGCAGCAGATTGCTCACCGAGAACTCCCCCGCCGGCCCCGGGTCGAGAAGACCCGATCCGGTGGCGCAGGCAAGCTCAGGTGGCAGGCGCAGATCCGGCCCTTCACGTCACCACCACCGCACCTTGACCAGCCCGTTAGAAGGTGTTTTGGAAGAGGTCATTCGAGCGTTTTCTTGGATGCCCATGGTCTGGGTCCGGGTGGTGGAGCGAGCCGGTTGAGCATGATCCCGACCATCGCCCACTTGACCATCGCTTCGTGAGTCTCGGGT
>JAABUZ0100002503.1_pt1 | contig 30255 bp, 6 predicted proteins | sample 5562091 | NCBI WGS metagenome assembly JAABUZ01 (sample SAMN12813069, study PRJNA571459) | rock metagenome | isolation source: Antarctica rocks | place: Antarctica: Victoria Land, Linnaeus Terrace sud | collected 2015-12-21
ATCTATTTAAATTAATTAATAAATATATTAGATTGTTTTTATATTATATATTACTATTGTGCATTATCTAGAAAACAATTAAAAAAATCTAAATTTAAACTAAATTTATACTATTTTTAGTATTCTTAGCATTTTTGATAATTCGATTCGATTTCAATTTTTGAAATTAAAAAAACTTGATTTAATTCGATTCGATTTCAAAATAGTTAAAATCGAATTAATTTTCGATTTAATTTCTAAAGTTAAATTGCTAATTCGAGTCCATTTTAGAAGTTGAAATCGAAAACCGAATTAACAATTAGTCTAGTTTTTACAATCTTGTTTGCAATTGCTTTACTAATTTTATTAATTTTTGTTAACAAAATTATTTGTTAAATATAATACAAACGTCTTAAGCACTTAAAGTAACAAAATGTCTTGCAATTAACTAGTTAAGAGACGTTTAATTTTATTAAATTATCTTTAAAGAATAATTGCGTTCTTTGCGCTCGCAATACTAACAAATTTGAAAATTATAATTATTTTATTGCGTTCGATCGATAATCTATCGATCTTATTTATGTAGATATTATAAGACTTTTGTCTTATAAATATAACAATGTTTGCTATATTTGCACTTAAATAAATAATAAAACTAAACGCTTATCTATTAGTTGTATTACTAGAAAAAATAGAATCTAGACATTCTTTAAGAAGTTTCTTAATAAATACAAATATAAGAACAACAAACGCACTCGATATTGTATTAACAATAACTAGACTAATTGCGTCGGATCGAGTTATCAAGTTTGAATCAAGTACTTAACTTAAATCTTGACAATCTGTATTGATTTAACTCGAAAGTCTTGACAATTCGATGTCTAAAATTGAAACTAACAATTCGAGTTAATTTTTATACTTGAAATCGAAACTTAATTTAAAAAATCAATTCGAATTGCCAAGACTTAGTATTAATATAAAGAAGTTTTGATATAAATAGTAGAAAATTATGTTTTATTTTATAATTTTTTGATATAAAATTATCTAGTAATGCATTATAATAATGCATTTGAGCTATTTAAATAGCTAGAGTCAAATTATTAGCTTAATTTTTCTAGTTAAAGAGTTCGACAATCTCGTTCTATATAATCTTGTTAAGGATTGTAAAAAAAAAAATTATTATATCTTAAAAAGAATTTAAATTCTTAATCTTTCAACTCGCAATAATAATAACACAATATTTACGAGAAGTTAACAAAAGCACAATAATGCTCTTAATAACGTTATTATAAATATTGTATTATTATTATTGAAAGTTGAAACGCTCTATTATTGAGCTATCGAGATTTTGATATTTGAGCATACTTTATTTAAAAATATATAAAGAATTAATAACTCTAAAGCAATAGCATAATTCTTAAAAAGTTAAATATATTATTTGAAAAATCGATTCGAATTGCCAAGATATTAGTATAAATATAAATTAAATTTAATAGATTTAAAATCTTAATTTTATATTTTACTTAAATTGTTTAATTACAACTTAATAATATAGTATAATAATGCAAAAAAATAATGCATTATAATAGTAATACATAATAGTAGACTCTTTAAGCTATGTATATAAAGCTATTAGTTCGAAATCTTAATAATCTTGATTGCTTTACTATTATTTTAAAGAGTTTAATTCGAGTTATTTTTTATCTTGTTGTTATTCTTATCGTTATTATTTTTATTATTTTTATCGTTATTATCTTTATTTTTTTCGCTCTTATTATTTTCTTTGCTATTATTATTATTATTTGTTGCTTTTTAGTAGTTACAATTTAACTCTTTTATATTATTTTGAGCTCTATATTAAGTCTTTTATCTATTATTATTCTTTTTAACAATATTATCGAAATTCTTTATTTTAACAATAATAGAATTTAAAATCTTTTTCTTTTTTGCATTGTTTAAAAATGCAAATTCTTCAACAAAGATATTAAACAATTTTATAAAATTGTTATTATTAGTTCTTCTTAAGTTACTTAAATTATTATAATAAATAATTCGTTGCTAGATAATTTTTACAACCGATTTTATATAGATTGAAAAACTTTTATTAATATTAAGCTTGTTGTTAACATTTAATTGTAATATTAATTAGCTTAAATATAGAACACAAGTAATACATTTAGATAATATATATCTTCTTAAAAAAGAATTCTATTATTATATTTGTATTTTTACATAGCGTTTGTGCTTTTTTAATAATTTTAAATCGATTTGCTTTCTTAGTCGCAAATTTCTTTTCCGCTTTTTGTCTTAACTTGTTTTCGAAACATTCTACTATTAAATTGTTAATATTGTGTGTTTAATTGCATTATCTAGATATATTATTATAAATTTCTTTATTAATTCGATGCTTTTTAACTTTTTTTTAGCATTGTTTTTTATAATTTTACAATTCAACTTTGCGACTTTCTTTTATATAGACGTTTTACAAAGCTTCTTAATTTTTATTAAGATAACTTTTCAATTTTTACTTTACTTTTTGTATAATTTTTTGCGATTATTATTTTAGTCTTTTGCGCAATTTTGACTTGCAATAATTTTTAAGTTTGTTAATAGCGCTTTTATTATTTGTGAATATACTTAATTTATTTTACGAGTAATATATGAAGATAATGCAATTATATAATAGCTTAGAAATTTCTTATAATATTTAGTAGAATGCGACAAGATTTAAAAAATTTAAAATTTAAAAAAATTGACAAAATTGTAAATAATATGTTAACAAGTAATTTTATTAAGAAAAAGTAAGAAATATATATATTAGAGTTAGAATTAATATTTATTTATTAATACTTACTTTGAACTTTTGTCGACTTAAGATTATTAATTCTTTATATTAATATATGCTTGATTTCGTTAACATATTACGCACATTTATGTTTGTTAACTTTTTTATTATTGATTTTACTTACTTCTATTGTTAATCGTTGATTAAAATCTTTCTTATTACGCGATTTTTAACGCGTCTATACTTGTAATTGCTATCAAAATTAATGCTTATTTAATTATAACTTCTTCGCAATCGCTTTTAAATCTTTTATTTTTTAATTACTTTTACGTAAATTTCTTTCAATTAATATTGTTAAAATTATTAACTTTATCAATAGTTTATACAAAGCAAACAAACAATATATACAAGTAATGCGAAATATCTTTCTTAGAACTAATATGTTTGATTTGCTAAATTGTCAAGATGTTATTAAGTCTTCTTGCGATAAACTAGTTTCTCGATTTGATTGTAATAAAATAAGCACAAACGGAAAAAAATCTTAAAAAAAAAGTGTTAAAAAGAAAAGTATTAGAAGTGTTAATATAGTCAAAATAATGCAAACAAGTAATATATTTTCGATTAATATACTAATGTTTTGCGATAGCAAGAACAAAAGTAAAAGCTCAATATTGTTGTTCTTTGTAAAATCAAAAAATACTAGAAGTCGATTAGTTTTTTTATTTTTAACTTTTATTTTAGCGTCTAGTTTACGAAATTCTATATAATAAGATTAACAATTTTAATTGTAAAAAGAACAATTATTGTATTTAGAACTTAACTTTAGCGATATTTCAAGAAGCAATTAAAACGTTTATATATATCTTTTTTTTTAATAAGTGCATTATCTCTTTGCATTATTATTATAATAATAGAGTTGTAATTTATATTTTACGTATTATAGATTCGAATCTTGCGACAATTTACGCTAAGCATATAATAGTTTAATTGAAGAATTTAAATTTTATTAAGCATTTAATAAAGCAATTTAATTTTTTTAGCTAAAAATTCTACAACAATGTTATGTTTTTCTTCTTGAGTAATTATAATATGTTCTTTGCATTAGCTAAAAATCGAATTTTCGAAATTTTATTATTAATAAATCTTTTTTAGCAATTTAAGTTATTAGATGTATTATTTTTTTGCATTATTACTAATAGTATCTAATTATTTTTGTAATTATTAAAGATATCTCTTCTTCGAAAATTAATTTATTTATTGATAAATTTAATTTAAAACGATCTCAAAATTTAATATAAAAAGATTTTCTTCTTTATTTATTATTTAATTGTTATTTTTCTCTTTACAATATATCTTTTATAATTCGAGAACAATCTTTTCCATGTTTAAATTTATAGTACAATTAAAATACTTAATTATTATAATTTGCTCGACAATTTGCAAACTTATTTGAAATTAATTTTATCAATATACTCTTTAAACAAGACTAAAAGTTCGTTTAATATTTATTAATAATACTAGACATAAAAGTATATCTCGAGTTATTTGCGTTAGCTTTAAAAAGTTCGACACATTGTTTTTTTAATATTCTTTACAATATTGAAGCAAAGATATTGATCGTCTTTATTTTGCATCGAACGAGATTGTTAAGATTGTCAAAATAAGAATCTTGTAACAATTACAATAGATTATATTAATATTAATAAAAAATTATATACATTATTATGTTGTATTATCTCTTTAACAATATTTGTTCTTTGCGCTTTTGCTTTTAAACTAGCAATCGAATTGTAATAATATCGAAAATAATTTTTAATTTTTAAATTTTATCTTGTATTTGTTTTTATAATTAATAATATTGTTGTTTTCTCTCTTATTTTACGACTTATAAAGATTAACTTTTTGCGTAAAATCTAAAATATTAACAAAATTGTATAACATATTGTCTAATTCTTTTATTCTCAAATAGTATTTTGCAAACTTTGTTAAAGCTTTATTGTAAATCTTAATTACAATATTTGTCAAAGAATAAACATTAATTTTTATTATTTTCTTTAGATGTTTAAGATAATTAAATATCGCATCGAATACTTAAAATTTTAAATAAATATCTATATTAATTGTTTGCGAAACTATAAAAATATATTTGTAGAAAAAATTTAATGTATTATTAATAAGCAAAACTAAGTTTTACTTGCTTTTGTCGAATTTAATTTGTTAAATTTTTAAATTTTAAAAATATTTTTTTACTTAAAGATTAATGTAATTGCGTAATTGATATACTTAACAAAGCATAAAATAAATAAAGTTCTAACAAATACAAATATTTTATACTAGTTTTTGTAACTTTTTATTAATTTTTTTTGAAAGACTTTAAATCGAAGCAAACGTTAAATTGAGTTGTTAATAACAACTATAAAAGCGCGAATTTAATAAAATTAATATATATATTATCTCTTTGCATTATTATAAATTTAAATATCTTTTTAATTATACTAAATAAGTTTATGCTTCTTGCAATATCTTAAAGTTGTTTGTTTTCTAATTGTATAACAATATTATTATTTGTTGCTTTCGATTTTATAATTAAAATAAAATCTTAAGTTACAAGATTAATAATATAAGTTAAACAAGATACAAAGTTTTGTTGTTTATTTTATTAAAACTCTTGTTAATTCAAGATTTTTTTGAATTTGTTTTTAAGTATATTGTTATTACTTGCGTTATTAATAATAATCTTAAAAAGTTTGTTTTTAATTTTGAAAAACTTTAAAATCTTTATAATCTTTAACATTAATTAACAATTTATATACTTAATATTAAAAGAAGTAAATTTAATAAGATGTTCGCAAAATTAAAATGCGATATTTACTCAATATATTAACACTTTTAAATAGATAATTTTTTAAGAACTAGATTATGCATTCAAAGCAATAAAGATACGTTAAATATTCTTAAAATCTATCTTGATTTTTTTACAAATTTAATTATATTTCGAGAAAAGTATTTTAAATAGTTTTGTGAAACTCAAAAGCATCAAATTTGAACAAAGCATTTTTAATAACTTTCGAAAGTTAAGATTGTTAATAATTCGAAAAAACAAATTTAAATTTACAAAAGTTTTGCATAGTTAATTTTTTCAATTATTTTAAATAAAGAATAACGACAAATTAACATAACTTTTTTTCTAAAGAATTGTTAGTTTTGCATTATTTATATATATTATTAATTGTAACTTACGCAATTAAAGACTAGATCAATTGCAATTTGCAATCGAGATTGTTTTAATTTTAAACAAAAAAAAAATAAAAAATGTTTCTTTATATTCGATATGCTTGAATAATTGTAAGCAATAAAATAATTTAAAATTTTATAATAACTTTTGTATACAATTTTTGAAATATTATTTACAATTAAAGCTATTTAAATATATTTGTTTCAAAGTTCGAATTGTGCTTTTATATTAATCTTTTTTGTCTAATATAAATTGACAAGTCTTGATTAAGTTTTGTTTAAAATTTTATCGTTAACAATTGTTTGTAATTATTATACTTGAAATTAAATATTAATATTTGAACTTTATTCAATATATTTGTTTCTTTCTCTTAAAACAAGTAGTAAATAATTGATAAATATTATGTTTAATATCTCGCGAAGAATTCTTTTTCTATTATCAAAAGTAGAAGTAAAAAAACTTTAATCAAATTAACTCGCGAATTGATTAAGATATAAGCTACTAAATAACAAGTCGCAAGAAATAGATTTGCTAGAATTTTCTTTATTTGAAAACAATAATTGATTTAAAGCTTTTAAAAAGTTCGATATTTTGCAAACAAAAATACAAATATAGTATAATAATATTCTTTAATAATTCGAGAAAATAATTTGAAAACAAAAAAATAATGCAAAAGAGTAATACAAGTAGCAACTAGTTTAAGCAAGCTATTTTAAAATAATACAAGCAAGCATAGCTTTTATGTCGAAGCATACTACTTAACACTCTAGCGAAAAATTGAAAATTATAATAACGTATATTTAAAAATAGAAAATCTTAGCATAATAATGTTATTTTCGATTTCTTAACAATTCGATTTAATTCCTAATATTGAAATCGAAAATCGAGTCGAGTCGAATTAAGTTAATTTTAAAACAATAGAAATCGAATTAAGTTTTGAGTTAATTCCTAATATTAAAATTGTTAAATCGAGTTAATTTCTAAAGTTAGAATCGAAATTTAACTCGACAATTAGTCTAACAATAACAATAAATACTTCGAAAAAATCTTTAAGAATTAGAGAGACAAACGCAATATTAAATTAGAATCTATTATTGTTAATAATCTTAAGATAAATAAATGCGCAAAGCGCTTAAATAAAACTCTTATACATAAGACTAGTATTATACTTAAAAATATTAACTTAGCAAGCAAATAATAATTCGAAGTTATAATTGTTGTTAATTTGTATTGCAATATTTTGCTTGTCTTGGATTTAAAGAACAAAGATAATTGTCTTAATATTTTCTTCAAGATCTCTATTAATTATATATACAACTATAGTTATTTTTGTTGCATAGATTAATTTAACAAAGCTTTATATATTCAATCTAGTATTAATTAAAAGAAATTTAATAATTGCATTAAATTAATAATACTAATAAACTACAATAAGAAGTATATCTATTAAATAATAAATAATAAAGAGATAATAAAGAAAATCTTTAGTAGATATTAGTTAAACAATAAGCGAACTTTAAAATCTAGTAGTTAATTAAACAAATAATTTACAAATATTAATACTTGTTTTCGATTTTCACTTTAACGTTGTTTGCATCTTCTAATATTAATATTATCGACAATTTCTTTACTTTTTAAATATCTAGTTTAATAATATTAAGCGAGAGATTGCGCTTGCGTATTCTAAAAGATATATAATCTCTTAAGATACTATCTTAACATCTAGTTATAACTTCGAGAAAGATTCTATTTATACTTTCTTTGCGTTCGAAGACAAAATTATCTTTAAAAATATCGATATTATTACATCGATAATTTGGGAAACTGACCTTCTAAATTCAAGATGCTAAGATAATTCAAGTGGTTCGAGACTTGCCTCGAGGATGTTCGAGAGACAACAAGAAGCTTGCATTTGAAAGATCAAAAAAGACTTGACAAAAAGTATAATTTTGATGTTCGAGATGCGAACAAACTCTCGCAGCATTTTAATTAGATTTTTACTTGTTACTCGTCTATATTATAGTAATTTATATAGTAGAATCGAACAATTCGTAAAAATTCTACGCGAGAATAATGTATAGATAGAAGCATTTCCTACAATTGCGCAATTGATTGCGCGTAATTAATTGTGCTCGTAGATTGCGTTCGACGAGTCTTGACAACACAAGTAATGTTTAAGTAACGCTTAACGTATCTCTCAAATTTTTGATAATGCTTGAGACCTGTTCGAGATCAACTAGATCTACTAATGTAACTTTAGGGTTAAGACATCGACACAACAATCTTAGGAGTCCTAAATTGCTAATAGAACTTCTAGAGAATTATCTTAAATTGTCGATATAATACTATTTAGAGAAATTACTTTATATTATTTTAATTCGAATTAAATAGCACTCTTTAAACTTTATCGACGTTATGTATTCTAGAAAATTACTTAAAACTATATATTTGTTGCAACTTCTTAATTAACTTATTAACTCTATTATTTAAAGTTAAAAGTCTAAAATCTACAAAGAGATTATAAATAATTTTAACTATAAAATAAATTAACAATTAACTTAGAACAATAAGATAAAATCTTATAAAAAAACAATATCTAAATTATTATAGTAATATCTAAAGACAAGTATATTTTCTAAAGCAAATAAATCTATAAATTTAAGCAAGAAATTGATAATTAAATAATACAATATAAGACTTAATATATAGTTCGCGACTTTAAACAACAAGAAGATTTTAATTATAATAAAATGTTTGTTGTTATAGTAAAGTTTATAAGCTACAAAGCTTTTTTTGCTATTGTTGTTGTTAACAATTAAAAAATAGAGTAAATAAATATTATAATTGTCTTTCTCTATAAGATTGTTAACAAAGAAATTTATATTAAGCTCTTTATAAAATATAAATAAGATATTAAAGTTTGTTGTCTAATTAAGATCTTATATAATTTAAAACAATTCTCTCGAGTATAATATAAAATTTTATTGTTGTTTTTGAGAAAGCTAGACTTTTGCTCTCTTAACGTTAATTATAGTATCTTTATTAATAACACAATTATTATAGTTATCTATATAAATAACATTTTATCTATAAACTTTAATAAAAAAAATATTAAACAAATTAAAGCAATATTGCACAAGCAATTTAAGGTAACAAATATTAACTTATTAAAATTTTATTAAAGCATAAATATTAAACGCAATTGCGTTAATTATATTCTATTCTTAAGCTAAAAGATTTATTTAGAAAAGACGCTTAAAAATTATAAAGTATAAAAGTGCAACATTGTTGTTATTCTTATTAATATATTCTTTTTAAAATTTGCAAGTTTTGAATACGTTGCGTTTGTAACACATTAACATGTCTATTAATTTGCTATTAATTCTTTTATATACGTTATACTTAATATATGTCTCGATTTAGTCTATACTATCTTAATAATAAGCAAATATATCTTTAACTTTATTGATACTTATTAAAAGATTGTAAAGCGAATTTTTTGTTACATACATGATATTCTTAATCTTTGCTTTATCTGTTTAGAAGATCTCGCTTTACTTTTTGACTATACAAACGTTAATTAAGAAGATAATTGTAATACTTGTCGATTTATCTTGAACTATATTTTCAATATAGATAGCAACGCTATCAATTAATCTTTCAAAAAACAATTAATTGTTGCTCTTTCTATCTATAAAGTCAAGTATGTAAGACAAATCTAGATTGTTAAAGAGACAATTTAATTGTCGAGACTTCTAAAAACAAATTTAGTATTCTAGTACACTTCTTATTTGTTCTTCCAAATCTTCAATTTATTCTTTGATTGTTATCATTATCTATTGCGACAATCAAAAGATTATAGTACTTGCTAAGAATCTTAACTAGTACTCTTGCATTAAGTATATAGATATTAAGTAACATTTTGTTCGCGAAAAGATTGCTAAGAGAGATATTAAGCTAAAATATGTATCTACAACTAATTAAGTAATCGATAGACTAACAAAGCCTTTATCGAAGAACAAATTTTAGACTTTTCGACGTTCTCTAGATCTATAATAGACACGCCTAAACGCTAATTTTTTAGCATCGAAACTAGATTATCGCTATATCTAATAGATTAATCTTAGATCTAATTATTCTTGTTATCTCTATCTTATTATTGAGATTTAATTATTATTCTCTATTGCGCTTGAAGCATCGTCACTTACGTCTATATTAGATTATCTCTTGTATATTCTACGAGAAGCGATTAAGTTTAAAGTTTGCCAATATATATTAAGGTGCATACAAATTGCTAAGAAGGAACTTTTATGCGTTTTTCCTTCCTCTTTGATAGACAATGCTTGGGACTTGGTTGTTTTTACAATTTTGAACTTAATTGTCTAAAAAAATAAAAAATAAAAAATAAATTTTTTTTTGCTTACTAAGTTGAGAGAGCTGGACAGATTTATTAGCTTAGAAGAGAGTGTAGAAATTTTATGTCTAGATCTAATCTAGTGCCAAGTAGCTACTCGACTTAACTCTTGGCACTTGTATATATTAGGCAAACTGCTCTAGCTTCTTAGAAATCTAAGCGTTCTATTACCTAATATTTTAACAGAAATATTAATAGACTTATATTTGCAATTAGTCAGAAAAAGAACTTTTCGTTCCAAGATAGATAATAAAATTTTGAGGTCTGGAAGTTAAAGAACACATTAAGACAACTCGAACAAGTCTATATATATATCTAAAGACATAATAATTGCGAAGATACAATTAATTGTAATTGTCGTTAAAATCAATAGACAAAAAACGCGTTCTTAAATATCAAATTATTAAATAAACAACTATCAACTCTACAAACATCTACTTAAGTCCAAGATCTACTATATAGATTCTTGTTTATATTATATATTAACAATTTAACAATTTATCGTCTTAATTGTAAAGCAAGAGTTAAAAAATTAAAAGGTAGAATTTTTACGTCAAGTCTAGCAACAAATTTGGCAAATAATTGCTCTATTAATCTTATTGTCAAATTACGTAATCGAAAGAATTATTAATAGACAATAGAAACAACTTGTTTTTATACTAATATAATGTTTTAATATTTTCTTATTAAGATATAGTATAGAAGGTTTGTTTGTAGTAACTATTTATGCGAGAAAAGTTACAAATAGATTTGCAAAAGAAATAAAGCAACAACGTTAACAAAGAGTCTATAGATTACACATTTTATCTCTTTGACAAAATTATTAACTTAGAAGTCGATCTAAGCAAGTAAAAATAAATTAATCAAAATCAAGATTAAGATTAAGACTAAAACTAGAACTAGAATTAGAACTAGAATCAAGATTAGTTTTAGAACTAGAAATTATCTTCTTGTTAATAAACATATATGTAGATATAGAGAGAGATATAAATACAAGCTTTTAATTTGCCTTTACTATATTAATATTTAAGATAATAAAAAATACATACAAATTAAGTACAATTAAAAGGAATATATTTGTGTACAAAAGACTAGAGAAGATTGCAACAAAGAAAAGCGAAAAAAAAACGTAATCTCGACATTGCTTACACTTACTTCAAATTTTTTTTAAAAACATATTTTAAATCAACAAGAGCAATTATATATTTAACATAAAAAAATAATAAATCTAAAGTCTATAAATGCGATTATTAAAATAGAAAAATTCAAAAACGCGAAATTTGAGCTTAGAAAATTTAACTTAATCGCTAAAAAACAAAAAGCACAACAATTATCAATTAAGTATATAATTAGCAATCAAGAACAAACAAATCTAAATATGCATATTAGCAAAGTAAAAGAGAAAATCGAGAAATTAATTACTATAACAACAATTATAAAACAAAGAAATTCTCTAGAGCAAATTATAGATTACGTAACAAATATATTTGAATATTAATATATTAACTTAATGCAACAACGCATTAATTACGTAAAGAAATTAATTCAAAACTAAGTTAAATTAAATAATAAATTGTTTAGACAATTTAAATAGAGCAAAGTTGCAAGAAAAATCCATTAGAAAACTAAATTACGTAACAAGAGCAAACTAAATAAATATCTCGTTTTTGCGTTAATATACTAACAATCTTACAAATAATTAACTTGTTTAATTATTAACAAAAGCTAGAACTTAAATTAAAGTAGTTAACAAACTCAAAAATAGCATCTATAGAACTTAAAATTAGCAAATTATCTTTAATATTTAAACAATCTTAAAAACAAGCATAAGAGAAAAATGTCTTATAATAGAGAAATATACAAGCAAGAACTCTATAAGAATATATAACAATATTAACAAAGCAATAAGAAAGTTAATTGTGTGTACAATATCAAAATCTATAAAGAATACTTCTATAATTATTATTACAATTAAGAAATTAAATGCAAATAAATTACTAAAGTGCAAAGATAAATAATAATTGCTATTTCAAGAAGTTATAATTAAGCAAAATATTAAATTATATAAAGTTACATTGCATACAATTTCTATAAATATAATAAAAGAAGAAAAAATACTACAAGATTTGCGCAACAATATAAAACTATTTAATAATATTCGACTTATTAGTAATAATGTATAAATATTATTAGATACAAATAGAGCGCAAAAGATGTATATATTAATAATAATTGTATTCGAAAAGAAAGCTAACGTTCGAAAAACAATATAAAAAGACAAAATTTACGTATAAAGTAAAAATCTTAAAACAACAAAGTACAAAGACGCAAAATCTATAGAAATTCTATGTCCAGGTTTGATCTAGTACCGGGTAGCTACCCGGCCCAACTCTTGGCACTTTGTATATATTAGGCAAATTGCCTTCTAGCTTCTTAGAAATCTAAGCGTTCTACTATCTAATATTTTAACAAATTATAAGCTCGAGAAATGGACGAGTAACTTATCTAAGATCAATTATTTTGTTATCTATTAGAGACATCTATTTATCTATATAGATACTAGACTATATCGAAGAGTCTAAAAATCTATTATCTAAATTATATTAAAGAGTCTAAAATCTATTATTTGAAGCATTTCTTTTAACTTACTTAGAACGAAATTTGATAATTAGATCGATTTAACTATTACTTGAAGAAATATCTAATTAATTTCGTTATTAATTATAATGTCTAATTAGCCTCGTTCTTTCAAGAAACATCTAAGTAGTCTTATTCGAAAAAGAACATCTAATTAATTTTGTTCTTTTCTAATTATTTACGACACTTTTTGAAGTTTATTTTCTTGTTTGAAACGCCAATTATAAATTTTATTTATTTATAAAAAGATCTCGTCTATATCTAATTAATTACAAATAGACGAACAATACTAGTATTTGTTCGCGAAATTATAATTGACTAAATTCAAAGATCTAAAATCTCTTTAATTTAAAGTCGAGAATCGATCAATTAAGTTTAATTCTCATCTCTTATTTACTTGTTAGCTTTCGCTATAGAGCGCTATTACTAATACTAATCTAGATATCTTATTATCGATTAAAGTTATATTTGGCGTAAAAAGACTAAAACTCAACTCGAAGAATACATAAAAGAAGAGATTAACTACGCGTCTTAACGCGCTCTTATTAAGAAGACTAGTTTCTTTAAATTTTTTATTTTTCAATTATTGTTAACTTATCGAATATCAATTATCTTCTAGCAATTATGTCTAAAATTTAGTCTCAAAACAATAAGATCAACTTAAATTCAATTGTTAAAGATAAGATTTAGTCTCGTAAAAATAAGATAACTAATATTGCTCTTAAAACTATTGTCTTATAAGAAAATAAAAAAGAGCAAACGTTTATTAAAGAAATTCTAAAAGACTTGCATTACAACTGTCGAAACTATAAACAATATAACAAATTAAACTTCTTGCGCATTTATTAATTTATCGCTTAGATCTTTATATACTTTCTAAACAAACAAGTCTATTAAAACAAAATTTCCTATATCTATATCTTGTTGTTATTTAAATTAAGTAACAAATACGAGAATATAGATATTGTTTTTATATCGAGTTTATTAGACTCTTGTAACTTATTTAATCTAATTATCAAAATATTCTTGTCTAAATTCTACTATCGTAAGACGTTACTTAAGCTCTAAAAATAGTCGAAACTATAAATATTGCGTTTGTTAATATCTTTATCTTGATCTTATTAATTCTTTGCATTATTGTTGAAATCTATAATAGTATAGAATTTCTTATCTAGAAACAAGAGATATACGAAATTCTTAAGTAAATTTATCTATAAAAATATATTAAGTTTAAAGTAATTCTTGACAACTTTACTTTTATTGAGCGCGTTCAATAGATCGAAGACAACAACAATTGTTGTATTGCTCTTTGCATTTATATTAAAGATAATTTATATCTAAATGTTAAAGATATTGCTATCGCAAAAGAAGTCTAAAATATTATTATTAATATTTGTATTCTTAAAGATTCTAGCGCATTAATATTTATCTAGATTAAATTCGAAATTATCAAAGTTAACAATTGTATTATTATTAATAAATATAGCATTAAATTTCGTAATATTGTTAACAAACTTTCTATTTATTTTAGTAAATTTAAGATAAATATTAATTGACTAATTTACAAATATCTTGTTAAACTATTCGATTCTACTTAATTCTTTATTAATAGATAAGCTAATAAGTATAATCTCTTTAAGAAAGACAATATCTTAAAGTATTAGTTAGCTAAGATTATTTACAACTACAAAGCGCAATATTGCAACTTACTTAATATTGCAATTATCAAAAATAAGCTTGTATTATTTGTCTATAATTTTGTTGTTATTTTAAAGATCTTGCTGTTATATTTAAATATTAAGAATCGCATTTATTGTTACAAAATTATGCAAATAATTCTCTATTGCAACTTCTACAATAAAAACTATTATACTTTCGAATAATACTAGAAAAAATATTCTTATTTAAAAGTTACTTAAGAAAAGACTTGTGTCGACAAATTTTACAATAGCAATAAAAACAAACGTTGTTAAAACAATAAAAACAACAAGAGCAAAAATAAGAGCAAAAAATCTAAAAACAAGAATAACAACAAATAAAATGCAATTGTTATTTTTATTTATTAAAATTATTTAGTTTTTGTCGATACAATTAGTAATCTAAGTTTACAAATTGTTTGTTATAATTTTGATCTTGTCTTATAAGACAACAAATTTTTTAACAAATAAATTTTAAATTGTAAATACAATTAGTATATAATTAAAGATTCTAGTATCTTTATTTTCTATAAGTTTATATTTTATTGTTTTTTAAATAAAGTTACAAGTACTCTTGCAATTATTAGTATCAATTTTATTCAATTGTATCTTAAGATCGACAAAGAAGATTGTCAAACTAGTATTTATAACATTTGATATATTTTTAATAATTATTATAATCTTATTTTGTTTAGTATGTTTAACAAGTTTGAAGTTAATTTAGTTCTAATTAAAAATAACTTTTTAATTAAATAAGAAGCTTGCGTTATAAAGAAAGATAATTTATACTTCTTTGTTCTAGAAGTTCTTACAATCTTGTTCGCAATTGTTATGCTAAGTTTATTGATTTTTGTTAACAAGATTATCTATCAAATATAATACAAACGTCTTAAGCACTTAAGACAACAAAACGCTTTGCAACTAGCTAGTTAAGAGACGCTTAATTTTATCAAATTAACTCTAGAGAATATTTGCGTCTTTTGCGTTTGCAATATTAGTAAATTCGAAAGTTATAATTATTCTATTGCGTTCGATCGATAATCTATCGATCTTATTTATATAAATATTATAAGATTTTTATCTTATAAATACAACAATACTTGCTATATTTATATTTAGATAAACAACAAAATTAAACGCTTATCTATTAGTTGCATTATTAGAAAAAATAAAATTTAAATATTCTTTAAGAAGTTTCTTAATAAGTACAAATATAGAAACAACAAATATACTCGACTTTGCGTCAACAATAACAATAAGTACTTCAAGAGAATCTTTAAGAATTAAAGAAACAAGCGCAATGTTAAGTTAAAATCTATTATTGTTAATAATTTTAAAATAAATAAATGCACAAAGCGCTTAAATTAAATTTTTATACAAAAGACTAGTATTATATTTAAGAACATTAACTTAGCAAACAAGTAGTAACTCGAAGTTATAATTATTGTCAACTTGTTTTGCAATATTTTATTTATCTTCGATCTAAAGAATAAGAACGATTATCTAATTATCTTTTTCGAGATCTCTATTAATTATATATACAATTATAGTTATCTTTGTTGCATAGATTAACTTAACAAAGCTCTATATATTAAACTTAATATTAACTAGAAGAAACTCGATAATCGCATTAAATCAATAGTATTAATAGACTACAATAGAAAATATATCTATTAAATAATAAATAAAAAAGAAATAATTAAGAGAGTCTTTAATATATACTAATTAAATAATAAACAATCTTCGAAGTCTAGCAATTAATTAAGCAAACAACTTACAAGCGTCGATATTTGTTCTTAATCTACTTCGACATTATTTATGTCTTTTGACACAAATTTTATTAACAACTTTCTTAGCTTTTCAAGTATTTAACTTGATAATATTAAGCAAGAAATTGCGTTTGCGCACTCTAGAAGATATGCAATTCCTTAAGATGCTATCTTACTATCTAGCTATAACTTCGAAGAAAATCTTATTTATATTCTTTTTGCATTTGAAGACAAAATTATCTTTAAAAATATTAATATTATTAATACAATTTAAGGAAATTATTTCTTATTGTCTTAATTTAAATTTGATAATACTTTGTAAACTTTGTTAACGTTGCACGTCTTAAAAAATTATTTAAAACTATATATTTGTTGCAGCTTCTTAATTGATTTGTTAATCTTATTTTTTAAAATTATATTTTCGAAGTTCTATAAGTTAAAAGATCTATAAAGAGATTATAATTAATTTTAACTTCAGAATAAACTAGTAGCTAGCTTAAAACAATAAAATAGAGTCTTATAGAAAAAATAGTATCTAAATTGTTATAATAATATCTAAAAATAAGCACGTTTTCTAAAGCAAGTAAATTTATTAATTTAAGCGAAACATCGATAATTAAGTAATATAATACAAGATTTAATAAGTAATTTGCGACTTTAAACAACAAGAAGATCTTAATTATAATAAGATATTTGTTGTTGTAATAAAATCTATAAATTACAAAGTTCTTTTTGTTATTGTTGTTGTTAATAATTAAAAAAATAGAGCAAATAAATATTATAATTGTTTTTCTCTATAAAATTGTCGACAAAGAAATTTATATCGAATTTTCTATAAAATACAAACAAGATATTAAAGTTTGTTGTTTAATTAAAATTCTATATAATTTAAAGCAATTTCTTTAAGTATAGTATAAAACTCTATTGTTGTTTCTAAGAGAGCTAAATTTCTATTCTCTTAATATTAACTATAGCGTCTTTATTAATAGCACAATTATTATTGTTATCTATATAGACAATATTCTATTAATAGACTTTAATAAGAAGAATATTAAGCAAATCAAAGTTGCATTGCACAAGCAATTTAAGATAATAAATATCAATTTATTAGAGTTCTATTTAAATATAAGTATCGAATACAATTGCATTAATTGTATTCTATTCTTAAGCTAAATAACTTATTTAAAGAAGATACTTAAAAACTATAATATATAAGAGTGCAATATTGTTATTATCTTTATCGATATATTTTCTCTAAAGTTTGTAGATCTCGAATACGTTATATTTGCAACACATTAATATGTCTATTAATTTATTATCGAATTTCTTATATATATTATGTTCTATATATATCTTAATTTAGTCTATGTTGTCTTTATAATAAGTAGATATGCTTTTAATCTTATTAATACTTATTAAAAGATTGTTAAACAAATTTTTTGTTATATATAAAACACTTTTAATCTTTGTCTTGTCTTTTCGAGCAATCTCGCTTTACTATTTAGTTATATCGATGTTAATTAAGAAGATAATTACGATACTTGTCGATCTATCTTAAGTTATATCTTTAACGTAGATAGCGAGATTATTAATTAGTCTTTTAAACAACAATTAATTGTAACTCTCTTTATCTATAAAGCAAAATATATAAGATAAATCTAGATTGTTAAAGAGTTAATTTAATTGTCGAGACTTTTGAAGCAAATCTAGTATTTTAGTACGCCTCTTATTGCTACTTAAGTTCTCGTTGCTTATCATAATTCTTTTAAATCTTCAACTTATTCTTTGATTATTATTATTATCTATTGCAACAATTAGAGAATTATAGTACTTGCTAAGAATCTCAATTAGTACTCTTGCATTAAGCATATAAATATTTAACAACATTTTGTTCGCGAAAAAATTGCTTAAAGAGATATTAAGCTAAAATATATGTTTACAATTAATTAGGTAGTCGATAGACTAACAAAGTCTTTATTAAAGAACAAATTCTAGACTTTTTAATATTCTTTAGATCTACAATAGATACGTCTAAATGCTAGTTCTTTAGCATTGCAACTAAATTATTGCTATAAATAATAAGTAAAACTAATGTCTAATTATTATCTCTATTATCTCTATTTACTGGCTTAAGCTTAACTATTATCTCTATTACGTTCGAAGCATTTGTTACTTACGTTTATATCAATTTATCTCTTATAAATTTTACGAGATCGAATTGAGTTCAAGTTTGTCAACATACATTAAAATGCATATAAATTGCTAGAAAGAAACTTTTATGCGTTGTTCTTTCTCTTTAGTAAATCGACTTCGAAACTTGATTGTTTTCAAAAAATTTATAAAAATTTAGAACTTGCTTGTTTAAAAAACGTTTGTTTTCTAAGTTAAGAAAGCTAAACAAAATTGTTAGTTTAGGAAGAAGTATAGAAATTCTATGTTTAGATTTGATCTAGTGTCGAATAGCTATTTGGCTCGACTCTTGACACTTTGTATATATTAGACAAACTATCTCCCAACTTCTTAGAAATCTAATCGTTCTACTACCTAATATTTAAACAAAATCTAGTGCACAATATTACAAATATCAATTCTACAATTGCTTTATAAAAAAATGCACAAAAGAAATTAAATATATATATTGTAAGCTAAACTATATATTTCAAAGTTATAGATGTGTTCTTTGCATTAACAAACAATCGTATGCGTATCTAAATTCAAAATATATTAATTGTAAAAAAATACATATAATTACAAGCAATAGATATGCAATCTATAATAACAATCGATTTAACAATATTAACAATAATCTATTGCAAACAAACAATACTTAATAGTATTAAAAAATCTTATTATATTCTTAAACAAAGAGATCGAACAAGAAAACATTTAAATTCTATAATATAATTGCGTTAAAAGCAAATTTATTATAAAATTGTGTCTACAAAGTTTAACAAAAACAACAAATACTGTGCTAATTTAAAAATTCTAGACATATAATAAGAAATATAACACAAAATTGAATTATTTAAAATTTTCAAGAATTCGATTAATATATAAAGATTATAAATCTAGAGTAACAATATTTGTATTCAAAACAATTATAGATGTTAATTGCATATTAGGATTAAATTTAATAGCAAATCTTAATATATAATTGATTGTTATTGACGACAAAACACTTGATACAAGTATTGCACTACTATATATCTATAATAAAAAGAGTTAAAACTCTAAGTTTAATAACTATACTATAAATCGAATTTTAACAAAATTTCAATCAAAAAACAAAAAGAAATTTATTTTAATTAACAACTTGAACGCATATTATTTCTAGTAAAATAGCTAAGTTGTAAACTTGTTATAATTCTTTATGTTAACAAGTTAATTAAGAGAAAACAAAGAAGAACTAGTAAGCATTCTAGATATTTTTACAAGATATAGCATAAATACTACTAGAGATTCTATTATAAATTTAGTTTTTGCGTTAACAAGTTTAACTAGTAAAATTACAAATTAATATATCGATAAGAAAGCAAATATTAAGTTAGATTACAAGATTATAAAATACAAAATAATTATAAACAAACAACAAAGAGTAGAAAATTCAATTACTATATTATACAATATTGTTAAAGCAAATTAAGAGAAATTTGTTGCGTATTTGAGTGCGAACAAGACTAAGTAATTAACAAAAATTCAAGATAATTAAGATTTAGACTAGAAAGCTTAAATACTAACTCTAAAACTTAAAAAATGTATAAATAAATTTATTTCAAGACAAAAATAAAGCTCTAGATCAAAATTTTAATAAACTAAGAAACTAAAAAGTCTATGCAAGAAAATATTTATTGCACGTTGTTAATAAAAAAAATCTTAAATTAATTAAACTCGAAACGCAATTACAAAGATCAAAAACAAATTTTTTAAAACTATCAATCGACAAGAATATGTTTCAAGCATACAAATATACAAAACAATATATTGTTAAAATACTATTATTAATTAAGAACGTTAACGAAAGTTAAGCAATAAAATTTGAGATTAAATGCGAAGCTTTGTTTTAAGCTATATATTTAAAATCATCTATAATCTCTATAGATGCGAATATTGCACAAAATTAAAAATCTCAAAAATAATTAAACATCAAAGTAGGGAAAGTTGAGAATGCTATCTTTATATTATTCTCGAAGAAAGCATCAAGATTAGATAATATAACGTTTTTAATATTACAAAAAGCATACAAAATAGCTCTAGAGCTATTTAATGTAATATTTGCAATAATTATAGATGCTAAATATTATTCTAAATGTTGACAAGAAGAAACAAAGATTATTTTGAATAAATCTAGCAAAGATAGAACAATATCTAAAGAGTATAGAATATTACACTTCTTAATTGTCTTGTCAAAGTAACAAAAAAGATAACTGTTACAAGAACCGCTTACTTAATTAAAAATTCTTTGTATAGCAAAGACATTTTAAATTACGAGCAAATAAGAGACAAAAAATAAAAATTAGTTATAAACGTTGTTCTAATTCTAGTATACAACGCACAAATAATTAAGAATAGAGACAATACGCTATCTTGCTTGCTTACAAACGTAAAAGAAGCTTTTGATTACGTATCGCTAGTTCAATTAACTAATGTGCTAAAGAAACTTAATATGTCAATTAATATAGTTAATTAAGTTACTTGTTTTTTGCAAGAACGAGTTATCAATTTAGCATTTACTAAAAACAAATAAAAGTTAAAGCAAGTTACAACAAGAATATCTCAAGAATTGTTTATTTCGTCAATATTGTTTTTGATTTATATATAGTTTCTATTTTTACAAATTAGAACAAGATACAATGTATCTACTTCTAGTTATATTGACAACGTAACAATATATATAAAGAAACTTAATATAGTTAAAAATGTTACAATACTTTATTGTGTAACTAGAATCGCGTTTTTATTAGTTAATAAGAATGCAATCGAATTCGACAATGTTAAAACAAAGCTTATTTACTTCTTAAGAAAGAGAAAGAACTCTACAAAACTTGTTTTACTATTAAATGAAACAATAATAATTTTAAAAGATTGTATTATCTCAATATTTAGAATGTAATTTCCTCTTATCTTAATTTCTGACCTTGTTTTTTTTTAATCGTGCAATCTGCAAATCGACTTTTCTATATTAATTAGCTATTATATCTGAGTTATTTAATTAATTGATAATTAAACAATTATTTGCCAATGTTAGATTATTTTATCGCTCCTTTCTTATTCAATCCAAATCTCGTAATAAGTATTAGAAGAAGAACAACAACTCTAGAAATTATTGTAGAAAGCGTCGTCGTTAACGTATGCAAGTCTTACAAGCTTTTAGAAAGAAAATCTTGTGCAAAGACATTGCTATCATCTACTAATGCTAAATTGTTATTATCTTCTTCTACTTATATATCTTCTATATTGTCGACGACAACTTTAGAGTTAGCAACAACGTCTTACACAATATATTGAGACGTTTAATACGACAACGTTCTTATTTGACAAATTATAAAGCTCTCGATTATCTTCGACTATTATTAGATTAAAGCTATCTATATTTAAAAGCTAGACTTGAAAGCTAACAATTGCAGTATTGTTTAACACTCTTGTATTGCTATACTTCGATCGAAATTCTCTAAGAAGATTGTAGAGTCTTTAGTTAATAAGTTGAAAGAGTTTTAGAAACTTTATAAGATTGTTGTTCAATAAGTAAAAAACAAGAGAAAGAGTATACAAATTAACATTGCTATTAGATATAGAAACAAGCCTAATAAGAAGTTAATCAATACGCTATTAAAGTCTTCTACTAAATCGATCGATAAAGTTGCAAAATCGAACTTTACTAACAAAAAAGTTATGTTGTTGTCAAAGAACAAGCTTTGCAATAAAAAACAAACAAAGAAAGATACAAAAGAAAAGCAAAAGCAAGATAAAATAATTATTGCAAGAATTATACTAAAAGCAAAGAGACAAAAGATACTCGATAAAAAAATAGACAAAAACAAATATAATTTAGTAAAGCAATAAGTATGCGATGTAATTTGCTCTACAAACAATAGATTGCATTATTGCTAAATTTTTTACAAAATTAATAATAAATATTTCTTGCTTAATACAAACTATATATTGCAATAAGATAAAGAAATATTGCTTTAAACTACAATCGAGAAATCTTCTAATACTCTAAAAAACAAACTATACGCAATAGCAATAACAATCAAAAATAAGTAGAAGAAATTACTAAATTTTGATCAAAAATTAATTAAGAAAGACTCTTAGAAAATGTTTTCTTCAACAATATTTCTAATGTTTGCGCAAATATTATTGTTAATTGCAACAACAACTATGCAAGCTTTAGAACTATATAAAACTTACGAAGCTTTATCGACGATATATAATATATATTTGTATATATTGTCTATCTATTAATAAGCAAAACAATCTCTATAAATAATGCAATTATTAGAGAGAACCTACTATAGATACGACGATTATAATTAAGGCTTGTTATCTTCTTATTACTTCTACGATAATTATTTATTATCTAATTATTATTCTAAATATCTATTGTCTTGTTAGCACTTGTTGTATTATTATTAATTAGAGTCTTTGTTACTCTTAAAGTCGATAACAATTAGAAGTCGATCTACAATTATAGAAAATTTATTGTTGAAATTGCAAAGCAATCTTATACAAGTATTGTTAAAGAATATTCTAAAGCTCCTTCTATAGTATTTCGAGTAACAAATAAGGCGAAACTCTTTAGAGATTGTAAATATCGAATACGCATACAAAAGATTGCATAACAAGCGTTACTCTTTAAAGCAAATAAGCAAATTCGAAACATCTAATTAAAGAGAGTACAAATACAAAAAGAACTCGAATTTTGTCTAAAGAAACAAACAAAGAACTTCTTAATAAAGCGCAAAAATAACAAAGAAAATGCAAATAAAAAAGATACAAGTAGAAATAATAGCGACGATAAACTAAACACACTTGCAAAGACGACATTTGCACTTCAAAACTTTACTTATAATTGATACAGGTATATAATTAGAGATGCAAGAGAAGTATACAATTAGAAAGAACGATATTAAGTACAAATATAGGCAAAAATCGATCTAGAGAAAATCTTTCTTGATAGTCTTCTCTGCAATATCTCTTTAAAGAAAGCTCTTAAGATATAGCTATTATAATAGATATATTATCGTTAAATGTATAAATCTTTTTAGCTCTTTCTCTATATTAACAAACAATCTAATAGTTAATTTATCGAAGTTGAATTAATTGTCTAATCCGATTTTAAATTAATCGTTTTATTGCACACTAATTTTTGCATATCTAAAATGCTATTTAACGAGAATGTTGCTATTGCAAGCGTTTATTGCTAAGTGTATAAAATCTACAAAGAATTTCTTATCTTTGTAGATCTTGTAATGTTGTTTTATTTACTTTTTAAATATAGAAAAGAACTTCTCGATAAAATTATAGTCGAATAAGTAGAAAGACAAATAGATAATACGAACGTCTTGTGTTTTATATATTTTTCTAATTGTCTATTGTTCGAGCATCTAATTAGCAAATAGACAACAAAGAAGCACTTTAAAGCTTACTAAATAAATATATACTAAAGCATTATTTATAATTAGTACAAATCTAGAATCTAAATAAGAATTGCATCGCAAAAGTATCTTGTTTGTTAAAAACTACTTAAAACAAAAGTCGTCTATTACTTCTTAATATATGTAATAGATTATAATATTGTTTATAGTATAGGTCGACAAGTTATTGTATCTTTCTAAGCATTTAATTAACAATATCGCTTGCGACATAATATTGTAAAAGAATTATCTATGCTTGCAATAACACGTATGCTTATTAACAATAAACTTATTTAGATAGCAAATCTAATTCTAAGAGTTAAAAAGCTTTAATATTTTAAGCATATAATTGTTGCGAGCTAATTGCGAGCGCTCTAACGTTTTTTTCTAAATGATCTTTTGCGATATTCGATGCTTTTTAAGAACTCTAAATATCGTAGATTGCAAACAAAAAATCTTTCAATTATTAAATAGATAAAGAATTATTTTATTCTAATAAATTTAGAAGCGATGTTCGAGATAGACTTTTAAACTTATTGCTATAATAATAGTAACAAGAGATTGTTAATCTTTCGCGATCAAATTCTTTGACGTCGAGTAATATCTATAGACATTGATTCTATTCTTGATATGTTTGATGCTTCTAATACTGTTGTCTTCGACAAAACTAATAGTGTTATTGTTGTAATCGTCGATAAGATATTGCAAAATCCAATTCTTTTGAATCAACAAAAGATAAATTCCAAACAAATCTATAACGTCGACGACAACAATAAGAAAGACAAAGCTAAGAGCAATATATATAGTTTTAATACTATCTTAATTAGATATTTGCAAACAGTAATAAAGATAATAAATGCAGAAAGATTGATTTGCAGATTGCACAAAAAAAACAAGATTAGAAATTAAGATAAGAAGAAATTACATTCTAAATATTGAGATAAGTAATTAGACATTTAACTAGATAGAAAACTTAATTTCAAGAGATACGTTATTAAAAAGATTAATGTAGCAAAGAGAGCAATATGTTTGTTGCTAAGATTATTGAATTTTGAATAAGATCTAATTGTAGACGCTAGTAGACAATTGAATCTAGTATGCGTTATATTAGTAAGCAACTACAAAGCAAAAGTATAACAAAACAAACAAACAAATTATATTTACAAATTTTAACAATTGCAATTTATAATCTTAAGAAAGATTCTAGAAGCATTTAGAATATTCTCAATTACTATTATAAAAATAGAAGCAAAACTACTTTTAATAGATTTGCGATTGCAATAGAAATGCAACAAATATCCAATTAGACTAGTAACATTAACAAAGAATTATTTAACAAAAATATGTATTTTTAGCTCTTTTATATTACAATATAGTACAAGAACAAATATTAATAAGAAAAAATATTTGAATTAAAACGAAAACAAGTCTATAGAGTCTATAGATGCAAATTTATCAATCAAAATCAAAAAATCTTATAAGAAAAGTCAAAAACACTTTATACAAGTACACAAAGTGCTAAATAAAATAGAAGACATAATAAGTTACGTAACTACAATTGACCTATTATCTTAAAACTTTTCTTGAATTATAAGAATCAAAAATTTGATTAAAATTTAACAAAAGTTCGAAAAATCAAAAGTAATAAAGAAGAATTATTATACTTTGAAGATTAAGCTAGTTTAAAACAAGACAAATATTGTAATATATATTAATAAATCTAGATTACAAAATAGAACTTTAAAAGAGAAACTTCAATTGTCAAAATATATCGAAATAGAAGTTTATTTTTTGCAAGAGCTAAATACGATAAACAATTACAATCAAGATCTAGAGAAGTATATAATTGTATTAAATGCAAAATGTATAACAATTGCATATACAATTTCAATCTATCGATAATCAAAAAGACAAAATGTTAATATTTGAATTTTTATCGATAGTTAATTAGCATTAAAGAAATTGCAAAATGTTCAAAATTAAGATTTTACAAAGATTCGAAACTAAATTAGACGTAATTTAATCGAATTAGACAACTAAGAATGCAAAACACATATTTTGTAAATTCTTATTAAGACAAGCGTTATTAAAAACAAGAAAACAAACAAATTAACAAAAAAGATAGCAAAATCGATAAAATTAATATTTATAGACTCTATAATTACAATTTCGCATTTAAGAAAACAAATTAACAAGAAGACAAAAAGCAATTAACTAACAAGATAACAAAAAGCTAACAAAGACAAATACTATATCAAATATATTCTAGAGATATTAGATATTAAGAAAGCGAAGAAAGAATCTCTTAAAAGTATTAATAGACTTACTTTTGCAACATTTATGCAAATAAAGTTTGGATATAAATATTTTCGACAATATTTAGTTTAACAAGACAAGATAGATAGTTTTAAATGTACGAACACCTACAAAGACACACAAACATTAGAATACGTAATATTAAATTGCAAATATTATTGAGACAAGCAAAGCTTAATAAAAAGAACGCTCGAGATTAAAGTTTTGACTATAAAAATATTGTTTTCGGTTCACAAAGACATAGCGTGTGCTTTGAACTATCTAAAAAAGACTAGAGTAACAACAAGAAAGTAAATTTTAAAGAACGACAAAGAAGATTAGATAGAGAGAGAGAGACTTTTGAGTATTTTGACAATGTGCTAGCGAGCATTAGAATTGATTGACATACTATATATAACAATATTAGAGGAATAAATAGGGTTACGTAATATACTAGCTCAATATACATAGATTATATAGTATTGTAGTCTAAGATTGCATGCACTCAATAAAGAAATAAAAAAATAAAAAAATTATATTTGCAATTTTTATGCAAATAAAGATAGAATACAAATAATTCCGTCAATATTTAATTAAACAAGAAAAAGTAGATAGCTCTAGATATATAGACATTTGCAAAGAGATACAAATATCAAAACATACAATATTAAACTGCAAATACTATCAAGATAAGTAGAATCTAATAAAAAGAACGCTAAAAATTAAAGTTTTAACTATTAAAAATTCTATTTTCGATTCAAAAAGATATAGTTTGTGTTCTAAAATATCTAAAGAAGACTAGAGTAGCAACAAAAAAGTAGATTTTAGAAACAACAGAAAAGCTTAAGAAAAGACAAGAGATGCTAGACAAAGAATAGTAGTTAGGCAGGCAAAGCAACTAGACAAGACAACTAGACAAGATAAAAAGACACGCAAGTAAACAAGACAAATATCTATAATAATTGTAAAGATAATTGTCTAAGAACTAAGTTAACAATCAAGTTATACTTGATTGTTTAAGAGTAAACGCTATCGATAGACGTTAAACGCTCTCTTGCTATTTGACAAGAACATTAGACATAAATCTTGTAACATATATTCTTCTTAAAAGAAAAGATGTTGACGCTCTTGTTATGCTACAAACTTAAACGTTATCTAACTTCGAGATTCAATTATTATTTTATCTAGACTTCAATAGTTTAATTAATTGTAATAAATTTGTTATTCTTGTTTATCTACGCATTATATTGTTAAATAATTTTAGCTCAATTCTTTTTGATATTTAGTTTGTTGTAAAACTTCTTGTCGCGCTAGCAATAAACGCTCTTTTTTGCATTTAAGTATATCTTATTTATCTTAATTTTTGCAAAATTGTTTTGAAAATCATCTTCGAACAATTCAACAATCTTAATAATTTGAATTAATTTGTTAGCAAATTCGATAATATTTTTAAGAAGAATATAGATATTAGTTACAACAATAGAGTTGATATTAAAGATAGCATTGCAACTATCTTGTATAGTTTAAAAGTGCGTTGTTGTTTTATTCGAGCTATTTGTTATTTTGCTTAGTATTTATTTAGCAATTGTCGCAAATCAAATTGTTTAACAATTAGTAACTAAGATATTTATAAGTTTAGAGATTGTTCTCTTGCAAATTAGTTTATCTTTCGAAATTGATATTTAATGTACAATTAAGTTCGTATTAATTGTTTCGAGCTTCTTCGCGTAATACTTTAACAACTTTAAATTTTGCAAGACAAAGAATAGAATAGAATTAGAGAAAATATCTTTATTAACTAAGATTTTTAAAGTTAATTTGTCTACTTTTATTTCGAAGCTAGATGTTTGCAGACAATGTTATTGTCTTAAATAAAATTTAATCAATATTTGTTTTTTGCGTTTTTTGCGCTTTAATTAGAGCTGCGTCTTAATACTTAATTGCTTAACAAACTTTAATTAATATAATTTTCTTATTAATGTCGATTATCTTGAGATCTTTCTTGTAGTATAAATTCGAAGATTGATTGTTAAATATAATAAAATCTAAGACAAACTTGCAAGTTTTGTAGTTTGCAAAGACTTAATCTTTCTTTAAAAATAACAACTTATTAAAGTATATTAATATAACGTAAAATATAATATTGTATACAAGATTATTTATTTTAGTTGTTTTGTACTTTTTTTGCGAATAAATTAAATTAAATTTATTAGTCGTCAATATTATCTTGCAAAATATATCTCTTTTTAAAAATATTAATTGTGCCTATAAATATAGAGACAAACTCTAGAGACTTATATAATATGCAAATATTGTTGTTTTTATTAAAAGTTGCGAATTACAAGACAAAGCAATCTTGTATTATAATATTAACGCAAATAATATAGCTTATATTGTAATTAATAAGATATATATAACTTGTTAAATAAATAAAATAGTTGTTAATCTCTATCTTTTCTTTATATTAAAATAGAGCAATATTGTTTTTAATTATCTTTGCGCTTAGAATCTCGAGATTAGAAATTAGATAAACAAGAAATATATTATTGTCTTTGCGAAATATAAATATAGTAAAATAGCTATCAAGCATAGATATCTCGCAAATAAGTTGTTCGATATCTATTACAATATATTTTTAAAAAGAATTGCGTTTGAACTTAATATTTATTTGATTTAATTTGTTGTTATTTAATGCAATCTAGTTATTATTATTTTGTTAACTTAATATTTTTGTAAAACTATTTTTAATTATCTAGTTTGCAACTTTGTATTTGCGAGTTTTTGCAATATTTTAACTAAGATAAGAGTTTTTGTTCTTTTTGTTAAAAGCTATATTAATTACTTGTTAAATAATAACAATAAATAGACAATCTTACAATACAATAGCAATAATAAAAATGCTATTATCGATAATATAAAGATAGTAATTAACAATAATAAGAAAAATATATATTAATAGAATTAAAGATAATAAGCTTTAGTAATATTGTTAATATTAATATTAATTGTGCTAGTATTCTAGTAAATTGCGTCTTGTAACTAAAATTTATAAAGCGTCTACTATAAGTAAACAATAAATTATAATTGTTTAATATTATATTTAGACAAGTAGCTTATTGTTATTAACTCTTAAACGTCGATAACAATAATATTATGATAATATCTTAACATTGTTATCTTTCTTGCTATTTATAGTAGTTTTAATCTTAGATAATCTATCTTTTTTCTTAGATATAGACGCGTTTTTTGTTGTCTTAAACAATTAATTATACTTCTTTAATAATAATACGAGAACAATAATATCTACTAGAAATATCGAGACAATTATTTTGAAATATTGTAGTAATTGTTTTGAAACGTCTTATAATAGAGAGAATAAATATTTTGTACTTTGTCTTATAGTTGTTAACAAAATTTGTAAGATTGTCTAGCAAATTCTTGCTATACTATTGATTCTACTTAGTATTGTAACTCTTTTATCAAACAAAATACTTCAATATAGAATAATCTTGCTTATATCGACAAATGCAATACTTAATAAGAGCTTTAATTTTGTAAAAATGCTATTTAATATTTAATTTAACAACAATTTTCAAATAATCTAGCTTTAAACAATTGTATAAGTCTTTATTGTCTAATATTACATCGACAATTCGGGGAAGCGATCCCTATAGCACAATGACTCCACTAAGTCGACATCGACTCGAGAGAGTCTCCTAACATCTAGCGCTAGCCTATTAGAGTAATCTAAAATATTTCCTAGAATTTAGATTGTTTTGTAATTTTTTGAAATTTTTAGCCTAATCGGGT
>JAABUZ0100002505.1_pt1 | contig 30250 bp, 21 predicted proteins | sample 5562091 | NCBI WGS metagenome assembly JAABUZ01 (sample SAMN12813069, study PRJNA571459) | rock metagenome | isolation source: Antarctica rocks | place: Antarctica: Victoria Land, Linnaeus Terrace sud | collected 2015-12-21
CTGCTCCTCGGCAGTGAGGGGCCGCAGCGGCTCTTTCTGAGGTGTCGCCATCTCTCCTCCTCTCCTGCCTTCACTATGGCCCCTGCCTGCCTTCACCGCCACTCATTTGGGGAATGACCCACTAGTTTATGTGGCCGACGGGCCGACGGGGGCGTACCCCCAAAAAGTGAACTAACAGCCTATCCGAAAAGTGGTAGTTATGGTAAAGTAGAGGTAACGTCGTGGCCCTCGTGGCGTCTACCTGCTACTGTGACTGAAAGACTCCTACCCATGGCATCTCTCCCTGCTGACCCTGTGACCCCTGTGACCCCTGTGACCCCTGCGACCCCTGCTGCTCCCAAAGATGCCCCGACCATTTGGCGTGCGGATGACGCACTGTGGGCGCGCCTCGCGCCCCTGCTGGTGGTGGTCAAGCCCCGCACGAAGCCGGGCCGGCCCCGCACGAACGACCGCCCCCTGTTCGCTGGCGTGATCTGGGTGCCGCGCACCGGCGCCCAGTGGGGAGCCGTGCCGCGGGAGTTCGGACCGCAGTCCACCGTGCATGATCGCTTTCAAGAATGGGTGCGGACGGGGGCGTTCGCCCGCGCCTGGACCCTCCTCTTAGAAGAGTATGATGCGTGTGTGGGCCTCGACCTCCACTGGCAATCCGCCGACGGCTGCGTGGTCAAAGCGCCGCTCGGTAAAAAAGGGGACCCGGAGAAGCCGAATGTACGGGCAGTAACCCCACCGATCGGGGCACGTGCGGCACCAAGCGCCACCTGCTGACCGAGGGCACGGGCGTGCCCGTGGCCGGCATCAGCTCTGAGGCCAACCGCACCGACATGAAGAAGTTGGGTGATCTGCTTGATGCCCTCATGATCGCGCTGCCTCCGGTGCCGGACGAGACCCCCGACGAGGAGCGTCCCCCGTTGTGTCTGGACCGAGGCTACGCCTATGACGCCTGTCGGGACACGGCCCGCGCGCACGGCTATGTCCCGCACATCCCGCCCAAAGCCAGCGCCGCCCAGCCCTTGCCGCCCAGCCCTTGCCGCCGCCCGGTGACCCCGACCGCCATCCACCCCGGCGCTGGGTCGTCGAAGTCGCCCATGCCTGGTTCAACCGCTTCCGCCGCCTGCTCATCCGTTGGGAGAAGCAGGCCCTCACCTACCTCGCTTTAGTGCAACTCGCCGCCGTCCTCATCGTGTATCGCAAACTGCGCCATGGCCACCTACTTTCCGGATAGGCTGTTAGCTTGCGTTTTAACCATGACGAAGCGGCCCCTGATGGATTATCTGGGGAAAGTACGGCGGGCCAGGGCACGGATGACAGGCTCAGGCGCTCTTCTTGAGAGGCGGATGGCGCGGTGCGGGCGCCGACCGGCGGTCCTTGGGCCGTCCGGGCGAACGACCACAGGGTTGTGGCGCGTTTGCCGGCGTGCCCACGATGAGCAACAGCGCGGAAAAGGCGCGACGCACGCGGTACGGCGAGAGGGGGTGTTCCCGCCGGGGGCGTTCCCAGGGCAAGCGCTGATCCTGGACGTAGGCGTGCGCCAAGCGGAGGTGGGTGTAGGCCGCCACCACCAGCCAGGTCCAGCGGTCGGCTTGCGCGGGGTGACGCACCCGGGGCACGGTCCAGGTGAGCACCTGTTTAAGGAAGCGGACGGTATGCTCTTGGTCAAAGCGACGGATGTAGGCCCGCCAGACCACGTCCAGATCGGGCGTGCCCGGACCCGACCACCACAACCACAACAACTGCCATGGCCGGGATGGCCCGGGCAAGCGGCTCACCTCGACCAGGATGAGGGCGCCGCGGACGACCGGACGGGTCGTGCGGGTGCCCCGTGCCGCGTGGTTCTGCTGCTTCGGATGCAGCCCCGCCCACGCCCGGACCCGCACGGCGCCGTAGTGGGGATCCTCCGTGCGCAGGTCCGCCGACGGCACGGGCCACGTGGTGGGGCAGGCGCCGTCAAACGTGTGCCCCTGCCGCGGTGGTCGTCCCGTTCGGGCCACCGTCGCGGGATCAGGGTCGGCATAGACGCAACGGTCCTTGCGCAGGCGCACCAGCGTGGCGACAGCGACACCGTCCAGATCGAGGGCAAGCTGTACAGGGTCGTCGCCGGCATCGAAGACAAAGAGCGGCACGGGACGGCCGGCGGGCAAACGCGCGAGCAGGGCTTTGATTTGGGTCGCCGCGACCGTATTGACATCAGCGGCGCGGGGGACGCGCTGCACGTCCACAGGCGCGGTCCAGCTGTCGCGTCGGAAGCTCAGCTGGTTGATCCACTGGTAGGACCACCCCGCCACCACCGGGACCCCTCCGCTGTGGCGCGAGGAGTGATAGTAGTAGCCCCGCTGTGGGCTAGTCGCTGCCGCACAGCGAGTCCAGACGCTACAATCGACCGCGTCGATGGGCTGGCCCTCCGCGCGGGGATGCTGGACGAGCAGGGTACGCACGGCGCTGCTGTTCAGGCGGCCCTCGGTCAGGGCCGCGTAGAGGCTCCCCCACCCGCGTCGATGGACGGCTTCCTGACTCAGATGGACGGGAGAGAGCACCGGCCCCGCCGTCAGCAAGGCATCCGTGAGCTCCATCAGGGCGTCGGCACGCCGCTCAAAGCACGCATAGAGCGCGTGGCGAAAGGTGTGCAGGGTGGTGCAGGCTGTAGACTCATTCATGGCCTCTCATTCTGCCACCAGCATGCCCACACCGCTATCCACGCCTCGTTGGTCGTGATCGACGGTTAAAACGCAAGGTAAGGCGGCGCGGGCGCATGGCGGTAGGGCGGGGCGTGACGGGAGCGGCGCCGGCCATTCTCGCGGCGCGGCGCGGCGCGAGCATCCCGTTCGTCGTCCGTGCCTACAATCCCCCACACGGCCCGGTGGCGGCGCGGGCCGTACGTGTCTCACCCTGTCGGCTGTGCAAGGCGTTGGTCCCCCCTGATCGACCACCTTATCCAGATCGGGCAGCAGGCTCGTCGCCGCGGCGATCGCCGCGCACGGGACGATGAGCATGTCGTCGCGCGCAGCCAAGGCCGGTAACATGCCGGCGACGAAGCCGACGATCGCGTGCGTCCCCCCCACGCATCTCATGAACCTCCCCGAGGGGTGCCGCCGAGTTGCGCGCGGAGGTGACGCACCTCGTCTTCCAGCGCGGCCCTGCGTCGGCGCTCGGCCGCGAGTTGGGCGGAGATGTCGCGCGCCTCGTCCGTCGGATCGCTCCCCCCCGTGGGGGCGACGACATCCACCCCCGTGGGGAGCCGCACGAGCGCCCGATCCGCGGCCACGGCGTCGACGACCAGGGGCACGTCGAGCGAGCGCGCCAGGGCGAGCAGGGGGCCGTCGATGTCAGACGCCGCGAGATCGAAACGCAGTTCGTGCGCGGGGTGCTGCCGCAGATATGCGACAACATCCCAGGCCCAGGCCGCGAGATCGGCTCCGCGGTCCGGCTGCGTGGGGGGCGGGTCGTCGTCGACGCGCAGCCGCAGCCAGACGTACGCGCCCTCGCAGTTCCTCCGCGTCGTCGTGACTTTTATGCCGCGCCGGCGCGCCTCATCGGCGAGCGCGCCTTGCATGTAGCGAGCGTTCCGGCCCTCGCGGGGTATGCGCAGCGCCTGGTTGGGGCGCGCGGTGATCCAGTCGAGCGCGTCCTTGACCCATGTATCGCGGCGGGCTGAGCGCACCGACGCGGGATACGCGTCGGATAGAAACGCCTCACCCGGCCCTGTTGCGGCTGTCCTCATAGGCAGATCTCCAAGCAAGCCCACCCATCGGGGGGCGGCGGGAATCGCATCAGTCAACAACCGCCGGATGAATCTGGGGGCTTGCACCTGCCCGGCATCGGGGCGGTGCGTTCAGGAGGTGTTATAGGCCACACATCCCTACCCCTGCTCACAAGGGGTCGCCGGTTGACACTGACCACGATCAGGTCCGACGAGTCATCAGGCAGAACAGCAGATCGTTTCCTACGGACTGTCCGTGCTGCCGGGGATTACTCCCCGCATGCTCCCCGATGCATGTTTCTGCAACCAGTGGGGCACGCCCCACGCCAGAGGCATCTCCGAGGAGCGCCGTTGCGGCATATGCTGGCGCATACTTCACCTTTATTATACCGTGTGTAGCAGACTGATGTTTAGACTACGTGAGGGTACAGGGATGCAACCGCCGACCGCATGCGGGGCAGATCAGAACCGGGATGGAAGGCGATGCGCGCCGTGTTAGGCCGCGCGACGCCGTTTCGGAAGCCGTGCAGGCCCTTTGCGGATGACTGGATGGCGCGGGGCGTGGCGCACGACGGTCCCGCAGGCCCGACCGGGGGATTTCCCACGGGGGCGGGGTGGCGCTGCCGGGGTGCCCTCCTGGGCAATAATCCGGGCCAGCGCGCGGCGCACTTGGCGTGGGCTGAGCGGACGGCGGGGGTCCTCCCAGGGCAGCCGCTGCGCCTGGGCTTGGGCGCGGGCCAGCCCAATCTCATTATGGACGGCGGCGACCACAGCTGTCCAGCGTTCCATCTGCTCCGGCGTACGCACATGCGGGGCGGTCCACAGGAGGTCTTGCTTGTCGAAACGATATCCATGCTCGATGCTGAAGCGCCGGGGGTACAAGCGGGCCAGGTCGTCGAGCGGGGGCAGGGGCCGGCCGCCGAGCCACCAGAACCAGGTCTCGCGCAAATCACCCTTCGCGCCGGTCGCCGTTAGCACCGGGCGGGTGAGGCAGACCGCCGTGAGGGGGACGGCGCGGCATTCCTTGCGATGCAGGCCGCCCCAGCAGCGCACCGTGACCTCCTGCCCCTGCGCGTCGGGTCCCGTCCATGTGGCGTCGGGTTCTCCGTGCGTGACGGGGTCGGAGCCCTTGAAGCGGTCCCCGTCCTTGCGTGGCGCGCCCGCTTTGCCCGTGGGTGGGGGGGCCGCCCGGTAGAGCACGCGCGTGGAGGCCGCCCGCACGAGTTGATCGAGGGCCAGGTCTGCCGTGGCCTCCACCCACCCGGCGGTCCCGTACGTCCCATCGGCCAGCAGCAAGGGCCGCTCGCCCGGCCTCTCCGTCTGCTCCCGCTCCGCCTCCTCCGTGCGCGTCGGCGCCAGAGCGGCGAGTTGCGCCGCCCCGACGGTGAGGGCCGTCTGGTCGCTCGGGATGCGCTGGTTGTCCAGGATATGCGTCCAACTGCTCGGCGCGGGGGGCACGACGACCAGGGTGGAGAAGGTCCAACCGGGGCGCACCGGCGCGACGTGCGGGGGCAGCACCTGGCCGGCGGCGGGCACATGCACCAGCGTCCGATCTGGGGCCGTGCGCGCGTACGGGCGCGCGATGGGGCTGCTGTCCAGGGCCAGGACCGTGCGCGCGCCCGCCGCCGGGCGTGGGGCCGTGGCTGTGGGGCCGTGGCTGTGAAGAGCGCGCGCAGGGCGGCACGGTCGATCTGCCCGTCCTCCAGGGCCTCATAGACGCTCGGCCAGCGCCGCTGAAAGCAGGGTGCTTGCGACAACGCCACGAACGAGCGTGCGCCGGGGTCGGTCGCCAGGGCATCGCACAGGTCGAAGAGCGCGTCGCGCGCGCGGGTGAAGCAGGCGTAGAGCGCCGCGCGGTAGGCGCCCACAGCGGTGGGGGGCGTCGACATGGTAGTATCCATCGGGTCCTCCTCTATGGTCTTGCAACCAGAGGATACCCGACCGGGCCACGGGACGCTGCTCCCGTGGCCCCGCTTACAGCCTATCCGGAAAGTGCCTGAATACGCTCTCAGAGGCTGCATAAGCCTCCCTGACGATTTTCCGGATAGGCTGTTAGTCTAAACACCAGTAGCAGAGAGGAGGGGTCACTTTTCCCTCCGGCTTAAAAGCCGGAGTCCCCCTGCGGCAGCATCAATGGGGAGCGCGCCGCGCACAACACGGCGACCTGTCCCCCAGCCCCGGTCGTCCGCGCCGTAAGCGCGCTCTACCGCGCCGCGCGCGGAGGGGCGATCCATACGGATAGCGTAGCGTAGAGAGGGCAATCGCGCACGGAACTGTGCCCCGATGCCCCAATGCCCGCGTGCCCCGACGCTCCAGGTCGACGCGGAGCACGCGACGGCGGTGGGAAAGACCGCCTCCCCTCACGCCTCCCGATGGGAGCGCGCCGCGCTCAGGAGAACCTCCAGGCCCAACTTGCGGGCGATGGCATACTCAAGCAGGCCGATGAGGGCCGACGTGTCGAGACGCGTCAGGTACCCGGCGAGCATGGGGTCTGGTTCCCGACCGGGCGGCGCGGCCGTGCGCGCCGGGAGCGCTCCCGCCATGGCGCCGGCCGCGCTCTCCATCGCGTCGGAGGAGGGTGTCTCGCGCGCCACCTGGTCCATCCGGCCCGTCGGCGCGGGCGGAACCACGTCCCCTCCCCCCGCGGCCCCGCCCAGACCGGGGTGCGGGGAGACGGCCCGCGCGGCCCGCGGGCTAGGGGGTGGCGCCGTGCGCGGCTGCCCGTCGTAGGTGAGGGGCGCGGTTCGCCACGGGGCCATGCGCAAGAGCTCGGCCGCCGGGTCATCGCGCCGCGCGGCCGCGGACGCCTTTGCCTCGGCCTCCGCGCCGATCTTGCGGCGCGGGTTCCGCACCCCTTCAGCGGCCAGACGCCTGCGCGCCTCCTGGACGTCGGACAGGGCAACTCTCTCGCCGCGGCGGACGCGCTCCAGCAGGGCGTCGCGCGCCGACTCCTCGAGTTTGACGATCTCCGCCGCCGTCGACTGGCTCAAGCGATGGAGCGCGACCGCGTCGCGCAGTTCCGCGTACTGCACGACACGCACCCTGTTCGTGACGTGCGCGGGCGACATGCCCACCCGGCGCGCCATCTCAGCCTCGGTCCACCCTTCCAGCGCCATGATCTCCTCGTAAGCCCGTCCCTCGTCGAGGGGGGTCAGATCCTGGCGCTGCACGTTGGCGACGAGTTGGCGCACCCGCGCGTTCGCGTCGGGCGCGTCCTCCACGATGGCGGGGACGGAGCGGACGCGCTCACGCTGCCAGGGCGCGCCCAGGGGTCCGTGCCGCCCGGTGCGGCCGAGGATGTGCTCGATCGCGTGGAGACGGCGGCCGCCGTCCTGGAGCATGTAGTAGCCGGAGCGCGTCGGATGGCGGCGCACGATCAACGGCGTCATGACCCCATGCTCCAACAGCGACGCGATCAGCGACTCGATCCCCTCGTACGTGCTCTTGAGTTCGCGGGCAACCTTGCTCTCGGTGCGCGGGTCGTAGTCGTAGATGAGGCGCCAGTCCTGGCGCGGCTGCGCCGGGTCGCGCTCGATGATGTCCATGGGGATAGAGTAGGCGTTCTCGAGCGGGGCGACCACGCCCGGCGGTCCGTCCGGTCTGCTCCATCGTCCATCCCCCGGCCCGAACTCGGGGCCGGTCGCGTTCACGTCGACGGTCATGCGTATTCCCTCCCTGTGGGGACGCGCATTATTCCCCGCGCGGCGCGCCCTTTTGCCGCGGCGCGCCCTTGCTTGAGTATCGCACAAAGCCGCGCGGGTCGCGATACTCAAGCAAGGGCGCGCCGGGGCGTTCGATGGCCAGGGGCCGGGGCGTCGATGGTCAGAGTCGGAGGATACGGGGGATCTCAGGGTCTGGGGGCGCGGGGGGCGCGGGGGTCGCAGGGGCCGGTCACATCGCGCCAGATCGGGGCCAGGGGGCCGTCGCCCTCCAGCGCCGCGAAGGTCGTCGCGCGCAGGTCGAGCGGCGGGATGCCGTAGGCGCGCGCGAGGCCGGCGTTGAGGTCGAGGAGGTGCGCGGCGCGTCGCCACCCGGTCGTGACGACGAGCAGCGTGGCCGGGCCCGGGTCGGGGCGTGCGCGGTCCTGGTAATACAGGCGCAGCTTGCCCCGCATCTTGCGCAACTTGGCCCGGCCGCGGTCGACCTCGAGGCGCGCGTGCACGGCGCCGTCGTCGTCCCTGTAGAGCAACTCCGCGTCCTGGTAGGGGTGGCCCAGCCGCGGCCGGCCCGGCTGCCCGTCCCACTCCTGCCGCCAGACCACGACGCCGCCGCGCGCGCGGGCCTCCCGCTCCAGGGCGAGGTGTATCATCTGAATCCCGCGGGTATGCGGGGAGAAGAGGCGCTGGTAGGCGAGACGGACATCCGCCCCGCCCGACGTCGTCGCGAGGAGGCCGCACGCGTCCCGATAGGCGGGCATGGCCGCGCCGGCGCGGCGCGCGAGGAGGCGCAGCCCGGCGCCGGAGAGGGTGTACAGGGCGGCCGGGCGGCCGCGCCGGCCCGCGCGCGGCCCGTCGTCCCGCTCCGCGCTGAGCAGCCCGCGCGCGGCGAGCGCCGGGACCGCCCACGGGGCCCGCGGCCGGCCGGCCGCCAGCGCGAGGTCGCCCGCCGCTAGCCGGGGATGCCTGCCGGCCGCGAAGAGGACGTCGTAACAGCCGTCCGGCAGGGCGAGCGGCAGGAGGGAGGGGCCGCCGCACGGCCTGGGGGATCGCCGGGCCGCGGCCGTTCGCGCGGCGAGAGCGCGGGGGTAGGACGCGCCCAGGCGCGCCGGCGGCGGGGCGGGGGCCGGGCCGGTGTAACCGCGCGGGGCCAGCGCGCCCAGCGCGTCGAGCAGAGAGCGGGCGCCGACGCCGTTGGCGGCCCGCCACGGCGCGCCCAGCGGGCCGCGCGCGGCCCACTCGCCGGCGGTCGTCCACAGGAGGCGCGGCGCCGCGACGGGCGCGGCCCGGCGCGCGTCGGCGGCGACGAGGAGGACGAGAGGCGCCGCGCCCGCGCGGTCGGGACCCCGGAACGCGGCGAGGGTGGCCAGGCGCCCCCGCAGCAGGGCCGGCGGGGCCTCGCCGTCGTCGCACAGGATCGCCGCGCGCCATGATCGCCCTCCGTGCTCGATCGTCCCCTCCCCGTCGAGGTCGAGGTGGAGGCGCCGCGCCCCCAGGGCGTAGCGCCAGTGCAGCGGGCCGGATCGCGTCGCGCCCAGGCGCCCCCCCGCCGCCGTCAGCGCCGCGCCGAGGGCCAGGAGCGCCGCGCGGGCCGCGCGCACGCGCCGCAGGGCGGGCACGCGGGCGAGCACCGCCGCCTCGCCCAGGCCGAAGCGCGCGGAGAGGTCGTCCGGCTCGACCCCGGCCCGCCGGGCCGCCGCCGCGACGCCCAGGCCGGTGAGGCAGTAGAGGGCCTCGACCTCGTCGGGCGCGTCGATCCGCTCGGCCTGGCCGACCATCGCGAGCGCGCGCAAGTGGCGCGCCGCCTGCCGCACGCTCAACCCGGCGATCGCCGCCGCCTCGCCGCGCGTGAGCAGCGGCCAGGCGGCGAGCGCCTCGAGGACCGGGCCCGCCGCGGCGGCGATCTCCACCATGTCGCCGCCGCGACTCGGGACGCCCGTCGCGCGGGCAGGCGCGCCCGTCACGCGCGCCGCGCCCCGCCGCGCGTAACACCGACGGCGTCGGCGGCCGTCGACCCGACGGACGGGGAGGGGCTGGTCCCCCTGGCTCCCGCGCCCTTGGGACCGCCACCGCCTTTCCCGCGGCGGCTGGCGTTGCGCTGCTTGGCGCGGACGCCGGCCTCGAAAATTCCTTCGTTGACGTCCTGGAGCTTCGGGTTGTCGCGCATCTCGGCCTCGGCGACGCGGATCATCTCCTCGACCCACGCGTCGCGCGCGGCGTGGACGTCGGCGGACGGCCTGGTGTAGCGCGGCCGCGAGAAGGATTCGTAGACGAGATCGGCCCAGGCCGGGTTCGTCGGCGGCGGCGGCAGCACGTCCAGCGAGCACACGGGAAGCTGGCGCGCGCCGTCGACGGTGCGCAGGTAGCAGCCGCGCGCCGGGAGGTGCTTGATGTCCCAACTCGTCAGCTTGGGGTCGCCGAGCAGGCGCGCGAGATAGTCGGCATCCTCCTCCTCGTTCGCTTCGAAGACGAAGTGCGTCTTCATGTTGTTGAGCACCGTCTTGCGCAGGCCCTCGTTGGACAGTTCGAGCTGGTCGAGACCCTGCGTGGCGCCGACGACCGTCCCGCCGTACTTGCCGAGCGCGGTCATGATCTCGTCCCACTGCGCCCGGATCTTGTGCCATTCGTCGGCGAAGAGGACGATCGACGGCCCGCCGCGCGCCCGTTCGCGCGCGAGGTCGATCATGGCGCCCACCATCAGCGCGTTGAAGAGGTCCGCGTCCTCGGGGCCGATGACTTCCTGCGCCGTGTCGGCGATAATCGGGAGCCCGCGGTCCATCACCCGGCGCCACGGGATCGTGGTCACGGGCTGGCCGTAGATGGCGCGCAGGATGCGCGAGCGCGCGAAGCCGTTGAGCTTGTAGCGGATCGGCAGCGTGACCTCGTCGCGCAGCTTGGGGTCCATTTTGGCGTAGGTCACGGTCCAATAGTAGATCAGCTCGGGGTTGTCGAGCTGGGCGACCATCATCTTGCGTACGCTCACGCTCTGCAGGAGAAAGTTGACGTCGAGCAAGGTGTACTGTTCCTCCGGCTTGCGCCTCCTATTTATGTCAAATAGAGTGTACGTCGCGTACGAGAAAGGGTCGGCCATCCGGGGGCCCCAGGTTTCCTTCCAGTGGGCGCGCATGTTGAGGTTGAGCGAGTTGACGACCTGCTCCGGCTTGCGGCGGAACGCGCCGTCCGCGTCGCGGTAGGCGTGCGCGTCGAGGAAGTTGATCCCGACGGAATGGTCGGGGTCGCCCAGGCGCAGGACGACGGCCTCCGGCGCGAGGTGGGGTGGCAGGATGCCCGTCACCGCGTTGGCCAGGTCGCTGTGCGCGTCGAGGAGCATGATCTGTGTCGCGGCCACGCGGTCCGCCGCCGCGGCCGGGTCCTGCCCCGGGGCGAGATCGCGCCAGGTGGCCTCCTTGAGGTACATCTCGGCCAGGCGCAGCATCAGCGTCGACTTCCCGCTGCGCGTGCTGCCGTCGACGCCGATCGAGAAGGCGCGGGCGCCCGCGGGCAGGCAGACGGGCCGCCCCGCCCACCCGACGTTGGACACGCCGATCCGCGGCCCGTGGCCGAGGGCGCGGTCGGTCGGGCGTAACCCCCACGGGCCGCCGCGCTCGAGGCCCTGGACGTCGTGGATCTCCAGCGGCGGGCGCACGGGCGCGAGCCAGGCGATCTCCTCGGCCGAGAGCACCATCGCCGGGCCGGCGAGCAGCGGACGGCCGCGCCGCGCGACCGCGCCCAGCGCCGCCGGGTCGGTCGGGATCCGCCGGAAGCTGTTGCCGTGGGCGCTGCCGTACGCGTTGTGCGCGGAGACGAGGGTGGCCAGCGCGCGCGCCCGCTCGGCCGGTTCGCCGCCCGCGACGGCGAGCCGCAGGCGCGCCGTAAAGGCGGGGTGGGAGCGTTTGCGGTCGACGAGGCGCGGGGCCACGACGCGGCCGCCCGTGAGCCGGTCGCGCAGGTGTAGGACGCCCGCGGCCAGGCCGGCCACGGCGCTGGCCAGCAGCGCGCATTGGACGTACGCGCCGGACGACCACAGGCTATAGATGAGGAAGGCCAGCAACATACCGAGGGGCAGCAGCAGGGCGACCGCCCCGCTGCCGCCGCCCGTGTCCGTGCCCTCGGCGCGCTGCCCCTGCGTCGACAGGCGCCCGGAGGACTCCTCCCACCCCGCAGGGGTCGGGAAGATGAGCAGCTGGCAGACGGCGCTCAGGTGCGGGGGCAGCGCGGTCAGCGCGGCCAGCACCCCCAGCGCCGGGTCCTTCTCCTCGTCGTCGTACTGTTGCTCCTCGACGAGGGGGCCGAGCGGGAGCTCGCCGCGCGCCGCCAGGCGCAACTCGCAGGCGACGGTCGCGGCCGGGTCGAGCGCGGCCAGCGGGTCGTCCTCCGGGTCGTGGATCGGCATGACGCGCGCCTGGGGGGTCGCCTCGCCGAGGTAGCCGCCCAGTCCGTCGCGCGCGGCCTCCGTCGCGGCGCGCGCGTGGTAGGTCACGCGTCCACCGCGCGCGGCGACCTCGAAGGCGAGGCCGTCCCCGTCGATCGGGAGCGCGGCCACGGTGTGCGCGACGCGCGCCACGCGGGGTGTCTCGCGGCGCGGCGGCACGACGCGCAGCGCGGGGTCGGCCGCGGGCGTCCGCCGCGCCGCCCCGCCGACGGCGGATATGCCTGCGGGAGGCGCGGGGGGAGGATGGGTCGGCGGGGGGGCCGATGGGCCGGCGGGCGCCGGGCCGGGCGGCGTGGGGGGCGCCGAGCCGGCGGGCGGGGGCGTGGCGAGGGCGCTCACGGGCGCGCCCCCCCCGCGGCGAAGGCGGCGGCCGCGCGGGCGGCCGCCCGCGCCTCGTGCGGGTTCGTCACAAGCAGCCGGTCGAGGTTGGCGTACGGGCGGATCCGCACCTTGATGCGGTTGCCGCCGGGCGGCGAGTCGCGCCGATCCATGCGCAGGAGCGCCTGTCCCGGCTCCTTGCACCAGGTGGTGAGGTAGGCGATCTCATCCTCCGAGAGGTGGACGGGGCCGGCGAGCTCGCGCGCGACGGCGTGGTCCTGGCCCAGAAAAATCTTGCGCCCGGAGTTGATGAGGAGTTGCCGCCCCCCCTCATACGTGAGGAAGTCGAGCGGATCCTGGGAGAGTCCCACGAGCGCGAGGAATTCCGAGCGGCCGCGGCGCGAGAACTCGCCGGTATAGCGGTCGCCGGGGGGCAGGCGCAGGATCGTTTCGATCTCGTCGGCCACGACGGAGCGCGGCCGCACCGGGCCCGCGTGCGCCCGCGCGCTGATCTGCTGCATGATGAGGTGCATCGCCGCCGCGCGCAGGGCGTCGTCCTTGATGCCATTGAGGCGATAGTCCGTGAGGCGCCCCTCCGGGTCCACAGTCGTCGGTTGGTCGAACAGGCCCCGGAAGATGCCGTCGACGTATGGGTCGAGGCGGCTCGCGAGCCCCCCCGCGCCCCCCGCGCGCAGGGCGGCGCGCAGGTCCGCCAGGACGGGGGCCTCCCGCCGGTGCGCCGATGGGTCGCCCGGATGGATGCCCTTCCCGGCGTAGCAGGCGAGCAGCGCACCCTTGAGCAGGGCGTCCGTGTCACCGTCGAGCGCCTCACCGGGCCGGAGCAGGATGATCTCGAGGAAGGAGATGAGGTCGGAGACGTGGCTGGCGAGGAGGTCGCCGGCGTCCCGTCGCGTCGCGCCCGGCAACCCCAGGGGATTGATGTGCTGGTCCGAACCGGGCGCGACCGTCACGATCGTCCCGCCCAGCCCGCGCGTGAGGTCGGGGTAGTCGCCCTTGGGGTCGATGACGTGGACCTCGATGCCCGCGGCGACCGCGCGCGCGACCTCGATCGACGCCGCCGCCCACGTTTTACCGCCGCCGGACCCCGCGATGATGACCGCGTGGAAGACCTTGAAGCGCGGGTCGAAATTGTCGACGACAACGGGGGACAGCATGTCGCGGTCAAACCCGTACTCAACGGCCCGCGGCCCCGTGTCGCAGACGAGGCGGCGCGCCAGCGGGTTGATCGCGCGAACCGTCGTGCCGTCGACGCGGCTCGCGCATCCCAGCGCGTCGTGCCCCAGCGGCAACGCCGTCGCCAGGGCCCGCGGGCCCTCCCAGGAGGCGCGACGGCTCTGGGCGCCCGCGCGCCCGATGCGTTTCTCGACCTCCTCCGTCACGGCGTCGAGGTCCTCGACCGACCCGGCGCGGACGAGGATGGAGAGCGAGATGTCGAGAACCTCGTCGCGCTGGCGCAGGAGCCGGCGCTGCAGGAGGTCGATCTGCTCCAGCGCGTCCTGGTTTTCCTTGTCCGGCAGCCGGTGCGCGGCCTGGTCGCGGATGGCGCGGAACTCGGCCTCGGTCTCGGCCGCGTCGAGATCCTCCAGCGCGTCCTTGCGGTCCACGGGCACGATGTGGAGGCTGATCTCCGCGTCGGGAAAGCCGAACAAGATCGCGTCGAGCTGTCCCGAGACGATGTTCTCGGGCAAACGCGTCACGACGACGACGCGCTCGTACAGCCCGTCGCGGCGCGCCCAGTCGCCCTCCTCCTGGTAGGAATCGGGGGCGAGGAGCCCCGCCCACGCGTCGCCGCCGGGAGCGTCGACGCGTGGCCCGAACAGGCGGTCGGCGATCCGCTCAAGCGCGGCGGGTATAGCCATGGGTCTCCTCCTCTTGGTGGTCGAACTGGTCGCGGGGGCCGTCGTATGCGGCGGCGATCGGGACGAGCGCGGCCTTCAGGTGGGCGCCCGTGATGGGTTGGAGGCGCGCGAGCCGTGGCGAGAGGGCGCGGTGGAGCAGGCGCGCGGTGTCGAGGTTATCGCACCGGGAACCACCCAGGCCGACCGCCAGGACGCCCGCCTCGACATCGCGGGCGGCGATGTCGAGGCGGGCCACGGCCGCGTCGTAGAGCGCGGCCGCGTCGGGGGTGAGCCCGGCGGCGCGCCCGCGACGTGGACGCCAGGGGATGAGGTGGAGCCCACGTCCCCGCCGTCGCGTCGCGTCGGGCCGGGCCAGGTCGCGTGAGACGATGACGTGCGCGTCGAACATGACCAGGCCCCGGCGGGCGGACTCTTCCTCCATGGCGACGATGTCCGCGAGCTCCGCCTCGACGAGCGCCTCGGGCAGCCCGCGCAGGCGGGCGCGTCGGGCCTCGGCGAACCCCGAGAGGTCGGCCGGGTAGGTGCGGGAGTGGAGCTGGGCCGGGCCGGAGAGCGTCGCCACGAAGCCGTGGTAACGCCCCTCGACGGAGTCGAACTCCTCCGTGGAGAGCAGGCCCATCGGCGCGCCGGGCACCCGGACCGCGGCCGCGACCCGTCCGTTCCGGGTGAGGGCGACGCCGTTCGAGATGCGCGTGGGCACGACGGGGAGGAGGGCGGTCGGTACGGGCCGGCCGGCCCTCCGGCCAGCCTGGCGCGCCAGATAGGAGGCGCGCCGGGGGCGCAGGAGGTAGGCGACAAGGTCGGCCGCCAGGGCGGGCGCGGTGCGCCCGTCGTGGCTGTAGTAGGCCGCGCCGATCGACGCGGCCGCCACGGCGATGGCGAGGTCGACCCGGACCTCGCCGGGCAGGGCGGTGAGTCGGGACCATGCCTGGTAAGCGAGCGCGGCGCCCACGAGCACGGTGATGAGCCGGCGCCCGGTCAAGTGGATGGCCGGGACCAGGGTCTTGACGCGTTTGATGCGGGTCGGCACCGCATGATCGGTCGGCATCGCCTATCCTCCTTGTCTCTCCTCGTGGCCTATCTGTCCGCTACGGTTGGCCCTGCGGGGCGGGCTGGGTCTGCCCGCCGCCCTGCTGGGGCAGCGCCTGGGCCCCGCCCGACCCCTGACCGTAGCCGGGGCCCGTGTAGGGACCGCTGCCGGGCTGGACCCCACCGTAGGTCGTCGTCGCCGACGTGGGTGCCTGGCCGCCGGGTTGGCCGGGCAACCTGTAGTTGTTGGCGAACGTCGCGCCGAGCGGCAGCGCCAGCCAGATGATAGCGAAGCCGATCGCCGCGCCGATACCCGCGTCGTGGGCGGCCTCCTTGAGCTTGGGCCGCCCACGCGAGAGCATCAGCATGAAGCCGACGACGACGATCATCCCGACGAACGGCCAGAACGCCAGGCGCTGGATCGTCCCGACGAGGTTGGAGTTGCCCTGGTTGATCGTGTCGACGGCGTCGCCGCCGGGGATAGGCGACCCGCCACCGGGGACGGGCGACGCCTGCGGCACGGCCGGGCCGGCGTGTGGGGCGGACTGGACGATGCCCTGCAGGGCATGGATGCCGGCCGTCGCCGCGTGCGCGGCGTGCGGCAGCAGGACCGTCGCGGAGATGGATAGTGCGATCATGTGCGTGCGTATCCTTCCGATGGTATCTATCGCTGAACGTTGGATGTGCGGTCGGTCTCGCTGTGTCGATCCCGTCATCTCGCCGCGGTCAAGCGGCTGTCCGGCGGTCCGCGTGTCGCCCGCCGGGTGGCCCCCGCGGGCTGGGCCGTCGCCCCGTCGCCCCGCTCGCCATCGTCATCCTCCTAACCCTATCGTCCGTGCCACCCGGCCCGGTCGGTCCGGCGGCGCCGGCCACGCCCCCACTCTACAGGCTCGCGGCGACCCGCGCCGCCCCATCCGCACGGTGCGCGCACGGTGGGCGGCGTCCTACGGCCGTTTTGTGCCGTTCGTTCGTCGTTCGTTGTGCCGTTACCGGATTCCGCCGCCGCCCCGCCCAATCCTCGCCCACGCGCAGCCTCGCGCCCATCAGGGAGCCTTTGTTCTCGGCGCGTCCGCCCGCGGCGCCCCGGTGCCGGCGAGGAAGCGCACGAACGTGCGCGCGTCGTCGGGCGACGGGGGGGTCTGCTGGTCCAGCGACCGGCCTGCGGCGGTGAGCACGCCGCGCAGCGCCGCCTTCCGGGCCGCCGTGGCCTCGTTATCGCCCGGCTGCCCCAGCAGCGCCCTGTCCAGCGCGCCGCCGTCGTCGGCCTGCCCCATCGCGGCGTGCAGCAGGCGACGCGCCCCCGTCTTGTCCCGCGACGACGATCCGGGATCCCGCTCGACCGCCGCCGCGTTCGCCGCGGCGAGCGCCCACAAGCCGCGCTGTTGCAGGGGCGATAGCGCGCCCCCGCCACCAGGCGCGGCCCCGCCCGAGGCGAGCGGGGCCGCGCTTGCCGCCACCGCACCGCCGCCGGACCCGCCCGACGCCGCTCTCCCGCCGGGGATGGTCGCGCCGCCGATGTGTCCGGCGGCGGACGCGGTGGACGCCGTCCCGACGGGGGAGGAGCCGGTCGTCCCGACGGGGGAGGAGCCGATCGCCCCACCGTGCCCGAGGGCGGTCGTCAGCCGGTCGCCGGCGGACTCGATTTGTGCGCGGGCCACATGGCCTCCCGAACTCTTGCTGGTGATGAGCGCGTCGTACGAGGCCGCGGCCGCCTTTTGGGATGGAGTCGACGGGTCGGGCAGGCCGAGCGCCCCGTTGAAGGCGGCCCAGTGCGCGGCGCGCTCGCTCGGGTCAGCGGCGCCGATCGCGGCCATGGCATGACCGGCCAGCGCGTCGCGCTGTTGGGCGAGCGATGAGCGCTGCCCGTGCGGGACGCCGGACTCGGCCGCGGCCTGCTGCGCCGCCTGGCGGTACGCGTCAAGGCGCTGCGCCGCCAGGAACGACGCCGCCGGTGAGCCTGTCCCCCTGACCTGCGCCTGCGACCCGCCCAGCGCGCCCAGGATCCGGGCGTCTTCACCTTGCATCCGGCGCGCCTGTGCCCGCGCGGTCGCCCGGTCACCGCCGGACGCGAGACCGGCGCCAGCGGAGCCCACGTCGGGTCGGGCGCCAGCAAAGCCCGCGCCAGACGCGAGATCGCCGCCTGCCGTACCGGCGGCGCCGGACGCGTCGGCCGTGGCGTCCGCACTGGCCGCGCCGTCATCGGACCACGAACCGACACCTTGGGCGCCCGCGTCGGCGTGTGACGCGCCCAGACCGGGCATGCCCGCGCCTTGGGGAGGGGATTGGCCGACCCCGGCCCCGTCGCCGGGTCCGCTGCGCGCGGGCATGCGGCCCGCGGGATTGGGGGCGGTCGCCGCCGCGGGCCGGGTGGCGCCTGGCGCGCCGGCGCCCGTGTCCGCCCCGCCAGGGGGACCCGGCGCGTCCGTGCCCCACTGTCGTAGGCCCGGCGCCCCCGCGGCCGCCTTGCCGATGCCGGCCGCGAGGCCCTTCACGGCGCCGCCGGCCGCGGCGGCGCCCTTCTGTAGGGCGAAGCCCGCCGGCCCGGCCAGCATGGCGCCGCCCAGGGCTTTACCGGCGCGGGCGACGGTGTCCCCGAGTCCGCCGCCGCCCGAACGCCCGCCCTGCCCCTGGCCCCCGGCCTGCTTCTTTAGCGTCGCGACGGTGTCCAGTCCCGCCATCGCGAAGGCGAGCGTCGTGGTGCTGGCGCCCAGTGAGCTCAGGTGGGGCGCGACTTTGCGCGGCAGCCGCAGAACCGCGACGAGGCCCAGGAACGACAAGACCCACTCGATCTCGCCTAGGAAGACGGTGTAGTTGTGGTTTTTAGGGTCGATGGTGATGAAGTAATGGCCGAGGCCGCCGTGGAGCGAGCCGAATTGCGCGACGAGGTGCAGCATGGTCACTTGCAGGAATTGCATGACGATGGCCTCGGAGATGAACTCGAACCAGAGTTGACCCCAGCGCCGGGCCCGCGGCCAGCATAGGCAGAGGCACCCCAGAGGGGAAAGGACGATCGCGAAGGCCAGCAGGAAGATGCGCATCCCCATCTGGAAGGTCATCAGGATGAGCACGACGAGCTTCGCCAACGTGCTCAGCACCAGCAGTACGCCCGTGAGGGGCCCGAACACCAGGCCCGCGAGGGCCCCCGCGGAGACCGCGAGGATGTCGTGCCCGTCGAAGATGAGCTGCGAGGCGCACAGCCCATTGAAGATCTCGATCGCGCACCCAATGAGCTGCAGGCTTGAGAGGATCAGAATGCACGCGCAAAAGATCCGATAGAACGACTCGATCAGGTGCTCCAGGCCCCGGCGGTCGCGCGAGAAGACGAGGTACTCGGCCCCGATGCAGGCGATCCACACCGCGATGAAGTGGAAAGCTACCCAGACGAAGAACCACCAGTCGCCGACGACGGTCGGGTTCTTGTAGGTCAGCTGTGCGGGCGTGTTCGTCCAGATGTTGAGGCTGCCGAAGAAGTCGCCCATCAGGCCGCAGAACGACGCCCACGCCGAGGAGAACCAGTTCCCCGCCGCCGCGACGGCGTCGCCGAGTCCGGCGGTCACGCCCGCGGCCACGTCGCGGGCCGCCGTGCCCACCGCGCCGCCGACGCCGCCCACGACGCCGCCCACGGCGCAGAGCGGGCCGCCGGCCACGGGGATGTCGCAGACACCCGCCCCCGCGCCGCCACTCCCTGGATCGACGGGTGTGCCGATCACGCCGGCGGGGTCGACCCAGTGGGGGTTGTCGACCCCGTCCCCATTGTCGCTCGTGCCGAAATGGAGGTGGGGCCCGGTGCTGTTCCCAGCGTCCGTGCCCGGTCCATAGGGCACATGGGGCCCGCCCCCGCCGGATGTCCCGATGGGCTGGCCCTCGGCCACGACATCGCCCGCCTTCACGGACACGCTGGAGAGGTGGCCGTAGATCGTCGCCAGCTTGTCGCCGTGCCTGATGACGATCGAGAGGCCGTATCCGCCGTTGAATTTGTCGCCATTCGGGTCAAGGTTGGCCCGCACGACGGCGCCGGGGCCGGCGGCCAGGACGGGTGTCCTGACGGGGAGGGCGTAGTCGATTCCCTCATGGAAGTAGCAGTGCAGAGTGTCGTTCCAGGGCTCGAACGTGAAGGGCACGCAGCCGAACGGGGTGTTAATCGCGGCGTCGGCGTCGAAGGGCTTGCGCAACGTTACCGTCGTCGGCGACGGGCCGGACGAGCCCGGCATGACGGGGGCGGCGGCCGCCGCCCTGGCGTCGTCCCAGATCTTGCCCCGCCTGTACGCGCCCGAGTCGTAGGTGGCCCAGGCACCCGCCCACGCCGTGCCGCCCGCGGAGACGCGCGCCATCGCGGCCGCCGCGCGGGCCGGGTCGAAGGCGTCGTCGTCCGAGACCTCCTTGTGCCAACAGGAGTTGAATTGCCACAGCCCGCGGTCGTACGTATAGCCCGGGCAGGACGGCGGCTGCGGGTCGTCGTAGCATCCCGCGCGCGGGTGGCCACCCGACTCGGCGAGCGCTATACCCACGGCCGTCGCGATCGCGTCCGTATTCTTCAGCCCCGCCTGCACGGCGTAGCCGGCGATCTGCGGCGGGGTCAGCGCGTCGCCCGTCTCGCCGCCGCCCCCGCCGCATGCCGGCATGCCGGCATGCGGGAGATCGGACAGGTGGAGCGACGCCGGGGCGACGGCGAGACGGGCGACCGGGCGCGCGGCAGCGGCGCCCACACCCGCGGCCGATGCCTGGCTGGGCGCGACGCGCGGGCCGAGGATGGCGGTGAGAGCAATGGCCGCGACGAGAAGGCGCGGCACGGGGGCGGGCGCGGCAGGCATCGTACGATTCGGTCCCTTCCGAGCGATAGGGGGCAATGCCCCACAAGCGGGGAAGCCCTGAGGTCATGACCTACTGTACCTATCGGCGCGGACGCGACACGGGTGCGGCGCACGCTGCGCGCACGCTGCGCACCCGGTCGCGCGGCCACGAGTGGACATGCCGTACTCTTTTGTTCGTGATTCGACGTGCCGTTTGGACTCGGTCAGATGACACACGAACTGTGCGGGACGTATGTCATCCTCGGGCGCAAGGATTACGCCCCCGCTCACCGATGGCGACCCCATTTGACAGCCTCGTGATGGTAGATTGCCGCCGAACGTGTTATTGGCAACGCTACATGGTGCGTTTCACCACCAGACGCTCGTCGTCGCCTCTGAGGTGTCCCTTTAGAGGTCGCGCAGGAACGCCTGCACCGCGCTGGTGAAGCCGGTGGGGTTGTCAACGTGGACGACGTGCCCGCCATCGAGCGTGACCAGGCGCGTGTGGGGCCGGCGCGCCGTCATCTGCTCGAGCAGCGCGGGGGTCGTGACGCGGCTCGCGCGGCCCCGGATCAGGAGCGCCGGCAGGTCGTGGCGAGCCAGTCCGCCCAATAGTCGCCGTTGAGTTGGCCCTGCGACGCCACCGTGTCGCGCGGGTCGAAGGCGAGCCGCCACCCCGCAGGGGTCTCGCGAACAGCGTCCGCGAGATAGGGCATGAACCGTGGGCCGATGCGTACGGCCAGCGCCTCCCGGCTCGGGTAGGTCCCGCCCCAGGCCAGGGCAAAGCGCGTGTTGTCCGTTACCACGGCGCCGATGTCCTCGACGATGAGCGCGCGCGCGCGGGGCGCCGGGCCGCGAACTGGTAGGCGTTCACGCCGCCTAACGAATTGCCAAGGAGGACGGCCGTGTCAAGCCCCAGGTGCGCGACGAGCGCCGTGACGTCGCCGAGGTAGGCTTCACGGGCGTAGCCACCCGCGCGCGGCGCGTGGTCGGAGTGCCCGTGCCCGCGCTGGTCCAGCGCGACGACGCGCCACGCGGGCGCGCGCGCGGCCGCGAGTGGGGCGAAGGTCACGCCCTCCATCCAGTGTGACGGGAGGGCAATCAGGACCCGGCCGTCCCCACCGGCGTCGAGGTAGGGTGCGCCACAAGAAAGTTCCCTACGCGGAGCGGGGCAGGAGGAGTGGGCGTTGCGCGGGCGTGGGTTTGGGACGGGGCGCGGCGTGTGGGACAGCGGCCGGCCGGGCGACACGCGGCGCTGTGGCGGGTAACGGGGGTGCTGTGGTGACGGCGGGACGCGGCGCGGCCGCGGCGGCCACCGGCGGGGTGGGCGAGGCGGCATCCTCCGTCGGCGGCCGGTACCGGTCGGGGTGGGTCTGCCAGAAGGTCGCTCAGCGCCCCGAGCGTTGGACGGCGCGCAGGCTGGCGACGGCTTGACTGCCGGGGACGCCCCAGCGCATGCCCGCCTGCTTGAGCCGCGCTTCGACGAGGCACTTGCAGGTGCTCTCCACGGCCCCCGAGCCAATGGGCAACCGCTGGGCGACGCACCGTGGATAGTCCATGCGGGCCACGTTGCGCGTAAAGTAGGTCTGGGCGTCCGTGCGGGCGTGCAGCGCCTCCTCCGTCGTCGGCGTGAGGGCCGCGAGGGCCGCGAGCACCGGGGCGGCTCCATGCAGGTAGAGCTGCTCCTTGAGCGGCTCGACCCAGGCCGCCGCCCGCGGGCTCCCCGCGCCATAAAGCGCGTGGCCCACCGCCCACAGGTACCCGTAGGCGTGGTAGATGTCCACGATCTCCACCACCTCGACGGCGGGCAGGCCCAGGAAGGCGCGCGCGCGGTCCCAGATCCAGTGGGCGCCGTCGCCGAGCACGACCACGGTGCGCACCGCCGGCGTGCCCAGGCCCCGCCGCAACGCCTCCACGTAGACCCGCCACCAGAAGGCCTCGGCGTCCTCGCCGCCCACCCCATAGCTCGCGGACCCCCAGGCCAGGGTGGCGCGTCCGTGCGTCGGGTCGATGTGCAGGCCGGGGCCGAGCGGGGCCAGCGTGCCCACCTTCATTTCGTGCCAGCCCGCCTCCTGATGCACCAGCACCCCATCCACCTCTACCGCCAGGATGGTGGTGTCGTCCGCGCGTTGCACCTCCGCCTCGGTCCACACCGGCTGGCCCTGCTGGGCGCGTCCGATGGCCGCCTGCGTCTGCGCCTCGGCCGCCGCCCCGATCCGCTCGGCCAGGCGCCGCGCCGTCTCGTCGCTCAGCGTCGCGCCCAGCGCCTCCCGCACCTGCTCCACGGCCGGCGTGAAGGTCGCGTCCACCGCCGTCCGCGCCACCACGCGCGCCAACCCCGGCGACACGTCTCCCGGGCCCAGGCCCAGCGCCACGTCCAGTGGTGCCGCGCCCCGCTTACAGGCCGCGCACCAATAGTAGGGGCGGCGTAGCGTATAATCGCCCACCAGGCCCACGAGCGGGCGCGGGCGCTCCCGTCGTTTCAGGGCGCCGTGACACGTCGGGCAGCGCGCCGGACGCGGCAGCCCCTGGGCCTGCGCGGTCGCCACCCGCTCAATCAGTCCCCCCAGGATCACGCGGCCTACTTGTTGGACCCGCTGCTCCAGCGTCGCCAGGTCCGCCGTCAACAACTCTGGCATCACGGCCTCCAGCGCCTCTCCCACCACACCCTGCATCTCTTGTATGATGGCGCTGGACAGGTCTGCTCTGTCCATGTGTACCCTCCGAGGGGCCGCTACGGAGGTGTGTCTGCACCTCCGTAGCGGCCCCTCGGTAGGGTACCCCCTTCAGCGCGGGGGGAACTTTGCTGTGGCGCACCCGTCGAGGTACGAGAGGGTGCGGTTGTCGTGTCGAAAGTGGTATCGTTGCATGGGCGTCTCCTTTGGTGAAAGGTGTCATCTTGCTCGTACAGCGACACTAAACCGTGGTCGACGCTCAAAACCACGCTCACATCAGGCGTCGACCACGGTTTAGTGTCGCTGTACCCAGGACAAAGGGGGCCACCATAATGACCTTATGGCGACAGACTCACAGCCACAGCCCTTGACGATGGATTTCCGACCTTTTCTCTATCGTCCACTCTTCCTCTGTTCGTTGGGCGTTGGCATCCTCGCATTTGCCGTGCCGGTGTTGGGTCATGCCTTGGGCGCCACCGCTGTAGAAATTGGTGGACTGTATTCCGTCTTCAGCCTCACGACCCTCGTGCTGCGCCCGGTGGTCGGCTTCGGCCTTGATCGGTTTGGCCGGAAGCCATTTCTGGTCGTCGGGTGTCTCTGCTATGCCCTGGCGATAGCAAGCTTTGCCCTGGTGACAACCCTCCCCTCCCTCTATCTCGGTCGGGTGCTCCAAGGTGTCGGCTCGTCCGTCTTGTGGCTTTCCGCGTATACCCTGGCGACTGATGGAACGACGACGGACCAGCGCGGTGGCATCCTTGGAAAGGTAGAGGCCGCAGGAGAGCGCGGTGCGCTGTCGGGGGCCCTTGTCGGCTTCACCGTGCTCTCTGTCTTGCCGCTCCTGCTGGGATGGCGGCTGCTCTTTGGGAGCTATGCCGTGCTGGCCGCTGGAGGGGCGTGGCTAGTGTTATCGCAGAGGAGGTAGTTTGATTTATGGCATACGACCACTATGGGAAAAGCGGCATTGTTCGTCCGTCCGCCGACGGACGCGGAGCGGGAGGCGTTGGAGGCCGCCTTGCGCTCGTCTGACGCCTTTGTCCTCCGGCGGGCCCGGATCGTGCTCGCGAGTGCCCAGGGCGAGGGGGTGGGCGTGATCGCCCCGCGCGTGGGCTTCACCGGGCAAGCGGTGCGTCGGGTCGTCCACGCCTTCAACGTCCAGGGGCTGGCCGTGCTCCAACGCGGCTCGTCGCGGCCCCATACCATCTATGTGGCCCTCGATGCGTCCCGCGCGGAGGCCCTGCGCGCCCTGCTGCATCGCAGCCCGCGCGATTTCGACAAGCCGACGAGCGTGTGGACCCTCGACCTGGCCGCCGCTGTCGCCCAGGAGCAGGGGCTGACGGCGGAGCGCGTGAGCGGCGAGACGATCCGCGCCACGCTGGCCCGCATGGGCGTGCGCTGGCGGCGGGCGAAGGAGTGGATCACGAGCCCCGACCCGGAGTACGCGCGAAAAAAAGCACGGCGCGACCGCCTGATCCGCCTGGCCCAGCGGCACCCTGAGTGGCTCCTCGGGTTCGAGGACGAGGTGTGGTGGAGCCGCTTGGCCCGTCCCGCCCTGCATGCCTGGCAGGACGACGACCACCCCCTGCGGCTGGTCGAGCAGACGGTCGCGCGCGACGACCCCGACCCCAAAGCGCTGGCCTGCTACGGCCTCCTGGCGCGCTGGTGGGACGACCCGACGCGCCGCAGTGAGGAGATGTGGCTGCGCTTCGTCGAGGGGCGGCCGGTCAGCACGGTCACCATCGCCTTCCTGCGGTGGTGTGCGGCCCAAGCCGCAGCCCGTGGCAAGCGCGCCGTGCTGCTGGTGTGGGACAACGCCTCCTGGCACGACTCTCAGCTCGTCCGCCACTGGGTACGCCAGCACAATCGGCAGGTCAAGCAGGCCGGAAACGGCGTCCGCCTGCTCGTGTCCGCCCTGCCCATCAAGAGCCCGTGGCTCAACCCGATCGAGCCCAAGTGGTTGCATGGCAAGAAGCGGATCGTCGAGCCCGCTCGCCTCCTTCCCGCTCACGAGGTCGCCGAGCGCGTCTGCGCCGCCTTTGCCTGCCCGCATGAACCCCATCTCGTTGCTCCTGCCCCCGCACCACCTGAAAGGAAGAAGACGCCCGTCGCTTCTACCCCGCCTCCAGCCGTGATCCCGTTCATCCAATCAAAAAAGGTCGCCTGATTTTGCACTAGCGTGGCGCTACGCTCCTCATCAAGCGTCGGTCTCCCGCCGCACACCCACAGAGCGATGGCGGCCATCGAGATCTCTGCTGCGCCTCATGGCTGTGATTTTCGTCACCGGAGCGGCGTATGCGACGCTGTGGCCACTGCTGCTCATCTATGTGCAGAATCGCTTCACCAGCAGTGTCGGTCTCGTCGCCGTGGCCTATCTTCCCGCCGCGCTCGTTGCCAGTTTCCTGTCGCCCGTCCTGGGTCGACTGAGTGATCGTGTGGGACGCGCACCCGTGATGGCCCTAGGGCTGGCGGGATCGGGTCTCCTCGCTCTGCTGATACCAGCTTTGCCGAATTTGCGCTGGCTGGCGGTGCTGTGGGCTCTGGAAGCGGGTGGATTGGCGATGGCCGTGCCCGCCGAAACGGCCTTAGTGGCCGATCTGACCGGAGGTGAGCAGCGAGGAGCGGGCTATGGCCTGTACACCGTCGCCGCCAGTTTGGGAGCCCTGTGTGGTCCCGTGCTGGGAGGATGGCTCTATGATACGCAGAGCCGTGCCCTCCCCTTTTATGGTTGTAGCGGCCTGCTCCTCGCCGGGGCCGTGGCAGTGACGCTCCTGTTGAGGAGTCTGAAAGGGACGGAGCGTTCAGCGATATGAGCAAGCCGTGCTCGTTTTTTCTCCATACAGGTTCTGCAATGTGCAGGTAGCGCTCTACAAAGGAGACCATCAGAAACCAGGGGAGAAGCAACCGCAGGCGCGCGGCGTGCGGGGCAAACGACTGGTCACACGCGTGCTGCGGCTCCGGCGAGTCCCTGCGGATGAGGACTATGCTTAGCGCTGGACCCGCTACCGTCGGATGATGCCTCCCCGGTTTCTGACGGTTCCCTATCGAGCGAGAAGGTGTCGAGGCGCATGAATGCGAGATGGGCGATCGCTGGCTCCGCGCGACGCCGGCTGGGGGTGAGACCCTTCGGGGCGGTGTTCACATCGAGCCCGATGATTACATTTTAGAGTGGTATTCTCACCGGGTGCAAAGCACACGTAGTGCCGCTCATCGCGGCGTTGCACTCCTGCATCGCGGTGATAGGGGAAGGCGTCCCCCGCGCGTCCATGGCTACGGGCGATGTCCCCCCAGTCAGGGGTGGGGCGCTTTACTCCCGCCCACGCCGCATCCCCCTCATCACGCGTCTTGCGCCGCCGCCTTCTGCCGCCCCCGCCACCGGCGGACCTTGGCGATGCTTCCGCAGGCGCGGCCGGCCGGCGTGAGCGCGTTCATGGCGCACCACACCTTCGTGGCGCTCTTCGTATGGTCGTAGAAGACCCAGCGGCAATCGGGGCACGCTTTCAGGCGCGGCCACGTCCGCAGCGCGACCGCCTCGACGACGATCGCCAGGAGCGCCCCGCAGAGCGCACAGGGACTCGGCCCCGGCTCGTAGTGAACCGCGGCCCTACCTTCCGTATCCACGGTCAGAGCGGCTACCACCGGGTACGCCGCCAAGCGGCGACCCACGGCCGCCACATCGCCATCGCCCAGCGCGCGGCGGAGGTCGTCGCGCAACGCCCGCGCGGCCGCGAGGTCGAGCGGGCCGCGCAGATCGGGGAGATGCGCCGACTGGAAGCGCCGGAGATCGTCCGCCGAGGTCAGGGCATCGGTCGGCTCCCGCGTGTCGTGTGGGATGCGCCATGTGTTGAGGAAGGCACGCACCACCTCCAATTGGCCCGGCGCGGCCTGCGCGCTCGGCCGCCCGTCGTTAACCGTCAAAGTGTTTTGCCCTTGCATAGCGTCGCCCCTTTCTGTTACAGTCATAACATGTTTGACGGTTAACGAACAGGGGGGAGGGGCGCGACATGGCAACCATGGCGACGGCGGCGACCGCGCGGCACGAGGGACAGCCGGCGCGGATACCCCGCCCCCTGTACCTCCTGGTGGCCTCGGCCTTCTTGATGAACGCGGGCCAGTTCATGGTCTTACCCTTCCTGGCCCTATACCTGACCGGGACCGTGCGCGAGACACCCTGGCAGGTGGGGACGGTCCTGAGCGCCAACCTCCTGTGCGCGCGCGTCCTGCCCCTGGCGATGGGCCTCCTCGGGGACCGCACGAGCCACGGCGCGACGATCGTCGCCGGCGCCGTCACGCGCGGGCTTGGCTTCCTCGCCTTCGCCATGGCCCACCAGTTCGCCGCCACGGTCGGCGCATCCGCCTTGGTCGGGCTCGGGACGGCCCTGTACACGCCGTCGGTCAAAGCCATCTTCGCCACCCAGCCGGAGGCGTGGCGCGTGCGCGTCTTCACCCTGTTCAACCAGGCCTTGAACCTCGGCGCGGTGGCCGGGCCACTGCTCGGCAGCCTCGCCCTCCTCGCCGGGGCGACACGGCCCTTCGTCTGGGGCGGCGTCCTGTTCCTCACGCTCGCCGCGGCGCTCTTCATCGCGCGCTGCGCGTACCAGGCCGCGCCCGCGCGCACGCCCCTGCGGACGAGCCTCGGGCGCGTGCTGGCGCACCGCCCCTTCATGGCCTTCACCGGCGCGAGCGTCCTGTTCTGGATACTCTACGCCCAACTCACCCTCTCGCTGCCCCTGATCGCCTACCGGCTGGGGCACATGCAGGCGGCGGTCAGCGCACTCTTCGTCGTCAACGGGCTCTCCGGGGCCGTCCTCATGATCTGGCTGCGCCGGGCGTTCGCGACGCAGCGGCCCCTGGCCCTCGTGCGCGCGGGCCTGCTCCTCGTCGGGGTGGGGCGGGCCCTCGTGCCGGTGGTCCCCGCGATGGCTTGGTTGCTCGCGTGCGTCGTCGTCTACACCCTGGGGGAGACCTTGGTCTTCCCGGCGTCGGACATGGCGGTGGCCGCCTACAGCGAGAGCGCGCCGGCGGACGCCGGCGCCTTCTTTGGCCTGTTCTCGCTCTCTTGGGCGCTCGGCGGGACAGTGGGGAACTACCTGGGCGCCTGGCTGATGGCGCGCGGTGGCCCGGTGTGGCCCTGGCTGATCTACGGGGGGATTGCCGCCCTCGGCATCCTCGCGCTCAGCGTCGTGGATCGTCGGGGTACGGCCTCAATCGCACGAGGGCCGCATGCCCCCCATGCCCCCGCCGGGATAGGTTAAGAGGGTGGAGACAACGCGCATCACCGCGACACGGGCGGCCGAGTGCTCCGCGAAACGCCGGGCCGGTGGTGACATCCTTCGGCGCGAGGGTAACGCGTCAGGGCAAAGATTACCCCGGCGTTGTGGGGAAAGAACTGTGTCCCACACAGTTTGTGTGTCATCTGGCCGAGTCCAGTGCCGTTCACCGCGATACAGGGGATAGGGCCGCCGTCCCCGCGCCGCGCGGCGCGGGGACGGCGGCGACGCGTGCCCGCCCCCGATCCTGGCCCATGGCCGAGGGAGGGACGGGCCGGACATAACCGGGGGAGATGCTCGCGCGCCGGCGCGCGAGCACCTCCGGGGGTGGATGCGGCGAGGGTCGATCGAGGACGTCCAGCCCGCGGGACGCTACGTCGCCGCGTTGCCGCGTCGCCCGCCCGTCTGCGGGGTGTAGCGCGCGTTTATCTTGACGAGGCTTTCCGGCACAGCAAGGCCCTCCCCCTGATAACGGTTGGTGACGATCCGGAACCATTCCGCGCGCTCGGGTTGCCGCCCCTGCTCGCCGAGCGCCTGTATGACCAGGCTATGGTAGTAGTCGTTCAACACATCGTAGCGCAGGAGGGTGCGGGCCACCCGCTCGACGTGCTTGTAATCGCCCGCGGCCTCCGCCACGTCTATGAGCTCGTTGGCGATCACGAAATACATCCCGCGGACATCCTGCTGCTGCCGCTCAAGATATCCGGTCGCCACGCCCCGGCCGATATCGTCCGTGTATGCGTTGAACGCGCGGACCATGGCGTTCATTCGCTCCCGCGCGTGGGCGTGGTCGCCGGGCGGGATGGATTGGACGTCGTCGTGAGCGGCCGCGAACCTGTCCAGGTCGACCGTCACGAGATCGCGGTTGAGTTCGTACTGCGTCGGTTTCCCGGTCGGCCGTTCGATGATGAGCTCCTGGTCGGCCAGCGCGGGGGCGTGCTCGCGCAGGGCGCGCCGCAACGTGTTGCGGGCACGCCTGAATTCGCCGCGCGGATCGGAGACATCCGAGGAGCTGAACAACCGTTCGGCGACCTGACCGGCGGGGATCGGACCCCTCTCCAACGCGAGGATGCACAGGTAACGCCGCGGCGTCGGACCCAGGCGGACACCTTCGGTTTCACCGGCGATGGTGAGGGCGGGGATACCCATCACGCGCAGCGACGCCGCCGGCGCGCCCGCAGCGCGCGGGCGATAGGGGAGGACGGGCGATTGCTCCGCGGTCACGTCCGCCGCGCCCACTGCGCCCGCCGCCGCCGCGCCCACTCGGGTCTCGCCCGCGACGATCGCCGCGGGGCTTCCTGGTCCCGCCTGATCGGCCTGCCGCCCCATCGGCGGGGCGGCGGCGGCGGCGGGCGCGGTGGCGTCGGGGCCGATCGCCGCGCGGGGCGCGGCGTCCCGCGCGCGGCCGCGCGCGATCAGGACCGGGGTTTCGTGGCCTTCAAGATCCACCATGGGCTCCGGCTGGGCGCCAACTGCGCCTGGCGCGCTGTCGCCCGCGTCGCCAGGCGACGGCGCGGCGCCCATAGCTTGAACGTGGGCGAGCGCTTCCGCCATCGTGGCGTGCTCCGGGTCCTCCTCTCGCGGGGCGTTATCCGCTGCGGCCGCCATGCCCGCAGCGGGCCCAGCCCGCTCGATCTCTCCGACGAGTTCGCCCTCCCCGATCGGCGGGGACGGCCGGTCTCCGTCGCTCCCGCTGACCGGGATGTCCACCCCGTCTGGTCCGGCCACGGCGTCCCTGCCGTCCCCGCCGGCCACGGCGTCCCTGCCGTCCCCGCCAGTCGGGCCGTTCCCGCCCGGGACGACGCCTGCCGCGACGGCGAAGCTCTCGCGCATCTGGGAGACCGTTAACTCCAGAGGCTCAATCTCGCGGTCGTCACCGACGCCGCGTAGGAGCATGGCCTTGTCGGACGAGACACGTGTGGCCGCGTCGTCGGCCAGGAGCGCCATGCTCTCGGCCGGCGTCAACCGCTGAGTCATGATGAGGCGCCACGCCCCGATGCGTCCGCCGAGTCGCAGCGGGGCCGACGTCGACACGATGACATGGATGCCGGCGGCCGGCCCCATTTGGGCAAGCATGTCGATAGAACGCCAGAGCGTCGCGTTGGCAAAGATGGCGTCGGCCCGATCGATCGCGACGAGGTACAGGGGCAGGCGTCGCCCGGGGCTCTCCTCCGCCAGGCGCTTGGTGAGGACGCCGGCCGCCTGCCGCACGATGCGCTCGACGGAGGCGAGGTTGTCGACGTCGACGACGCAGGCCGCGTCGGCGTCGTCCTGTATGCGCGCGTGCGGCAGCGCTTCCAATAAATGGCGGATCTCTGGACTCTCGCAGGCCGCGAGGATGCGGACCTGGGCGGGGACAGCCTGGACCGCGACCCGCGCGAGGATGGCCCCGACGAGGTGTTCCGCCGCTGTCGCCGAGACGAGCAGCGGCTGCGTGGCCGCCAGGTTGACGTGGAGGACATCGTTGCCGGCTTTGCCGATCGCCACGAGGAACGGGGCCGGGTGGTCGCCG
>JAABUZ0100002506.1_pt1 | contig 30231 bp, 23 predicted proteins | sample 5562091 | NCBI WGS metagenome assembly JAABUZ01 (sample SAMN12813069, study PRJNA571459) | rock metagenome | isolation source: Antarctica rocks | place: Antarctica: Victoria Land, Linnaeus Terrace sud | collected 2015-12-21
TACGGGCGCGGTTGGAAAGCAAACTGACGGCGCACACCCTTTGTCTATACATCAACCGCTTGCTGGGAAAGGCAGACGCCTTGCAGATCAAGGCCCTTGCCTTCCCCAACTAGCACAAGACCCTACTGGAGAAATGGCACGGAGTTCACCCTCTTACTGGCGGATTGTGCTCTGCCGCTGTGCCGGACCAGACGCGTTCGAGCAAGTGGAGCCAGTTGCCGTGCATGATCGCCTCGATATCGGCGTCGCGATAGCCGCGACCCGTGAGCAGTTCGGGAATGTGCTGCAAATCAACGATCGTGTCGAGATCGCGCGGGCATTGCTCGGTGCCGTAGCCGCCGTCGAGATCGGTGCCAATTGCCGCGTGTCGCGCATTCCCGGCCAGTTGGCAGATGTGGTCAACATGATCCACAACATTCTCCAGAGAGACGTGCGCATTGGTTGTCACGCCCTTGATCCAGCCGGGTTGCAGCATCCAGGCATCCATCACCGCGCCGATCACCGCATCGCGGGCGAAGAGCCGTTGGAGCATATCGTCGGTCAGTTGACGGTCCCCGGGGACGAGCGCGCGGCAGTTCGAGTGGCTGGCGAGCACTGGGCCACCGAAGCGATCGAGCGCCTCATAGAAACTCTCATCAGAGAGATGGGTGACATCGAGGACGATGCCCGCTTCCTCCATCCGTTTCAGGAGGGTCCGTCCTTTGTCTATCAATGGCCCAACCGATTCCGTCCCCTTCGCGTACGCACTCGGCCCGTAATGCGCGAGGCTGACGATGCGCAGGCCATCCGCGTGCCATGCCGCCGTCTGGTCTGGGTCAACGATGGGATCAGCGCCCTCCATGCATAGGACAATGCCGAGCGGCGTGCGCGCGCGATCCGCGTGCCACGCTGCGAGGTGCGCCTGAACCGACGGCCAGTCGCCAAGCATACGCACGACGCCCTCGCGTTCCAGTTGCCGGTAGTAGGCGAGTTGGCCCTGCGCGTGCGCGTAGGCAATCTCATGCGTGCGATAGCCGCGCATCGGGCTGCCGGGTTGTTCCACCCGCGCGATAACGGTCGCGAACGAGATGGCAATATCGCCCGTGCGCAGTTCGGGGAAGGCGACCGTCCCCGCGGCACGGCCCTTCTGCTCCATTCCCGTTTCCTGCGCGCGAATCTCCGGGACGCTGCGCCGGAGATCGCGGTTCCACAGGAGCGCGTTCATCGCAAGATCAAGGTGCCCATCAATAATCAGCATACGATTCCTTCCAACGCGATTGGCATGGCGGCTACCTCATCACGGCCTATTTTCGGCATGTTACCGCTCGTGCGAGCGTGGGTCGAGTGCATCGCGCATGGCCGTATCTGTTTAGGGATAAGGGGAATGGGGTATGCGGGCAAAATAATCCCTTTCTCGCCTGCCGCGCTCTCCTCGTTTCCTCTCAATCCCAAACAGATACAATCATCGTGGCACTCTCCATGCATGCGGAGAAGCAACGCGGTCATGCCGAAAGGGGCAGAACAAATGGCACTGAAGAATCATGCAAAAGACTTTCTCAGCATCATGCGGACGGTGCAGGTGGATGACTTGCAGGCGCATATCGCGCAGCCGCCACTCGCGCTCGTCGTCGGGCCGGATGCGCGGCTCGCGCAGCAGTTCGCCTTCGCCCTCGCCGGTGCGGAGATGCCAGATGAGGACGCGGCCCGCCGTACGATGACTGTTGCGACGCCGGATGTGCTGGACGGGTTGCAGGTCGGGCCGCTGCCGTACGACGCGCTCTTCCTCCTCAATCCGACGCCCGCGATGCGGCAGCATCCCGTCCTCCGGCGCATCGTCAGTGACCAACGGCAGACGGCAGTGCTAGCGGTTATCACAGGGCCGGGCGCGGTGATGGACCCCGGCATCCCCTCCATCACTGTTGCGGACCCAACGAATGCGCCGACGCTCCAGACGCTGCGCATGCGGATCGTTCCGATGCTCCACCCGGATCGGCGTGTCGCGTGGGGCCGCACATTCGTCGGCTTCCGGCAGCCCCTGACGGATTACCTGATCGAGCAGACAGCGCGGGCGAACGCGCAGTTCGCGATCATGACGGACATCACAGCGCGTATCCCGATGGTCGGCGGGCTTGCCTCCACGGGCGCGGATTTCTTTGTGTTGACCAAAAACCAACTAATTCTCGCCTACCAACTTGCCGCTATCCACGGACGTGATCTAAGCGATCAGAAGACTGTGATGATGAACGCCGCGCCGTATCTCCTCGCCGGTCTCGGTTGGCGGGAACTGGCGACGCGGGCGGTGCGCATCATTCCGGGTGCGGCGTTCGTGCCGAAGGGCGTGATCGCCTACGGCGGCACGATTGCGTCGGGTCTCCTCGCCCGCTCGCTCGCCAACCCGGAAGGTGTACGGGCGTGGCTGCGGGGTGTGCAGGAAGGGACGAAGACCTCGCTCGGTGTTGGCAATAGCCGGATGCAGGATGCCAAAGAACGCATCGGCGGCCTCATTCATCGCGCCCCAAAATCCCCGCGCCATCCGGCATCCCACCTCTCTATTGCCCCACCCGTCCACGTCGTCCCCGCCGATTAGGGAGCGGTTCTAACCACGAAGATACAAAGATCACGAAGTGGGAAAAGTAGAAACAACAATTTTTTCTTCTTCTTCTTTTCTTCCTTCGTGTCTTCGTGGTTCAATTCCCCATCCCTGTTCCCTCCGGTATACTGCGGGCGTATGAGGGGTTGCGATGACGAGAGAACGGGCAGAGATCGTTATTATTGGGGCGGGGGTGATGGGGGCGAGTCTTGCCTTTCATCTGACGCGGCTCGGCATGCGCGATATCTGTATCCTCGAAAAGCGACACGTCGCGGCGGGCGCATCGGGCAAGAGTGGAGCGCTCCTCCGACAGCACTACTCGAATGTCCCAGAGGCGACGCTCGTTCATCGCTCGATGCAGGTCTTCACGCATTGGCACGAAATCGTCGGCGGTGAGTGTGGGTACGATGGCAGCGGCCTGATCGCTACTGTGTACCAGACCGGGCCGGACGATCCGAATGTCGCACGGATGTACGCGAATGTCGCGATGCAGCGGCGGATCGGCATCAAGACGGAAGTTGTCACGGCGGAGCAACTGCGCGAATTGCAGCCGTTCGACCAGGTAGACGACCTCGTCTGCGCGGCCTATGAGTCGGAGAGCGGTGCAGTAGATGCGGTCGCGACGACGCGCTCCCTGATCGCGGCGGCCATAGCGTACGGCGCGCGGCTGCGCGAGGGTGTGACGGTGACGGCGATTCGTACCGCGAGTGGGCAGGTGGCGGGCGTCGAAACGAGCGATGGGCCGGTAGACGCTCCCATCGTCGTCTGCTGCGCGAACACCTGGAGCGCGCCGCTGCTTGCGACCGCCGGTGTCATCGTGCCGATTGACGTGATGCGCGTGCCGGTCGCCATCCTCGAACGGCCACCCGCGATGGCGGCGGGGCACATGGCATATGTGGACACTGCCGCTGGCATCTTCTGCCGTCAGTGGAAGCCGGGGCAGACCCTGATCGGCATCGCGACGGCGGAACATCACTCGTATGTGGACCCCGACCACTACGACGATACTGTGGACGCGACCTATGGCGCGGCGGCAATCGCCCAGATCGCCACGCGGATGCCGCCGATGCGGGACGCGCGCTATCTTACCGGTTGGGCGGGCCTCTATGACATGTCGCTGGACACCCATCCAATCCTCGACCGCGCGCCGGAGGTGACAGGCCTCTTCATGATGGTCGGCTTCAGTGGTGCAGGCTTCAAGAAGGCCCCGGCGATTGGCGAGTGCATGGCCCAGGTCATCATCGGCCAGCCGCCCGCCGTGGACCTTACGCCATTCCGTCTCGCCCGCTTCGACGACGATTCCTGGCGGCAGCCGTGGAGCGAGAACGAATACGTTTTCACTACCGACTTCGGCCACATTTTCTGACGAAACCGGGGATGAGCCGAAACCGATTGAACCCGCAACCGAAGGATGACGATGATGCCAGGTGCCTTCGAGAATCTCGACTACAGGAGGATGTGATGGCGGAGGTAGAACAGCGCAAAGCGATGCGCGCCGGTGTCGGGTTGCGTGCCTGCGACGAGGAGCGAGCCTGCCCGGGCTACACCCTCTTCGCTCCGATCACCGGCGACGGCACGGTCTTTCTCATTGATCTCCACGGCGCGGTCGTCCATACATGGCGGATGCCTCATCCGCCGGGCTTGTACGGCCACCTCACACCGGCGGGTACTCTCTTCTATTGCGGCAAGATGCTGGAGCAGTCGGACCGGTTCATCAGCGGGCAGCCATGGAAAGGCGGCGCGGTCCTGGAAGCGACGTGGGACGGCGACATCCTGTGGGAAGTCCGCCACCCCGACCACCATCACGATGCGACGAAACTACGCAACGGCAATGTCCTTCTTCTCTGTCTCGCGCCGCTGCCGGGCGATATCGCCCCGCGCGTCCGTGGCGGTATCCCCGGTTCGGAGCACCACGGCGAAATCTATGCCGATTACCTGGTCGAGATGACCACCGACGGGCAGGTTGTGTGGGAATGGCGCAGTTGGGAGCATCTCGATCCGGCGACGACGCCGATCACGGCGGTGCAGGAGTTCCGCCACGAGTGGACGCATGGCAACAGCGTGGTCGAGTTGCCGGACGGGAATATCGTCATCAGTTTCCGCACCATCTCGACCGTCGTGATCGTCGAGCGCGGCAGCGGCGATATTATCTGGCAACTGGGGTCGCCACCGCTCGCGCAGCAGCACGCGCCCACGCCGCTGGCGAACGGGAACCTGCTGATCTTCGACAATGGCACGCACCGTCTCGACGCGCCGCTTCCCTACTCGCGGGTCATTGAGGTGGACCCGGCGACGAAGACAATCGTCTGGTCGTATCAGTCACGCCCGCCGTTCGATTTCTTCAGCCCGCTAATCTCGAACGCCCAACGGTTGCCGAATGGCGATACCCTCATCTGCGAAGGAAGCTTCGGGCGGCTGTTCGAGGTGACGCGGGAGGGTGAGGTAGTCTGGGAGTACATCAATCCATACTTCGGGCTCCCCGCGAATATACCCGACAGCCCGGAGACAAACAACGTCTTCCGGGCATTCCGGTACAGCGAGGAGGAGATCGCCCGCGCGAAGCAGGCCCACTAGCGCCAACGCATCGCGCGAGTGTAATGGAGCGCGTGTCCCGTCTGCCGCACTAGGAGAGATGTGGCTTGCCTGCACGATTACCAATATTCGTGGAGGACCATATGATGTAGTTCAGATGGAGATCGAATATTTTCCCCTTTGCGCTCATTGTTTCTTTGCGGTCCAATCGGTTCCAGGAGTGTTAAGGTGCAGTATCAGCGGATTGTGCTTGTAGGGCTAAGTGGGAGTGGGAAGAGCACGGTTGCGCGGTGGCTGACAGAGTGGCTTGGCTGGCGGGCAGTGGACTCGGACGAACTCCTGGAACAGCGGGCCGGGAAACCGATCCCGCGTATCTTCGCGGAGGATGGCGAGACGGCCTTCCGTGCGCTCGAATCTGCCGCGCTTGTCGATGCCTGCCGCGAACCCTGGACGGTCGTCGCGACCGGCGGCGGTGTCGTGACGATTGAGGCGAACTGGCCGGTGATGCGGCGGGACGCACTCATCGTTCACCTCGGCGCGTCGCCAGAGACGCTGCTTCGTCGCCTCGAAGAGCATGCACAGCACGCGGGGCAGGATGTCGCGGCCCGTCCACTTCTCGCCGGGGCTGATCCGGCGGATGCTCTGCGCGCGATGATGGTGCGCCGCGCCCCTGCCTACGCGCGGGCGGATATCGCGCTCGATACCGAGGGGCGCGCGCCGGAAGCGGTCGCCAATCGCATTGCCGCGCTCGTCTGTGGAGAATCCGCCGCGCTCTGGGAAGATCAGTTCGACACCGCCTCGCATGCGTCGCATCTTGCGGTCGGCTATGGGTTGCTGGAGCAGTTGCCGGAGCGGATCGCGGCGCGCTGGCCCGGCGGATTATCCGGCGCTGTACTCATCACTGATGAACGCGTGGATGCGGCGCTCGGTGATCGGGTGCGCGGCTTGCTGGCGGCATCATCGCTTCCGCTCACGGCGATACTGATCGTGCCCGCTGGGGAGACGAGCAAGAGCCTCGATCAAGCAGCCAAACTCTACACCGCGCTCGCGGCGGCAGGGGTGGATCGGAAGACGGCGATCATCGCGCTCGGTGGTGGCGTTGTCGGTGATCTCGCCGGGTACGTTGCGGCAACCTATCTCCGGGGTCTGCCACTCGTGCAGATACCGACGACACTCCTTGCAATGGTGGATTCGAGCGTCGGCGGCAAGACGGCAGTAGACCTCCCGGCGGGGAAGAACCTCGTCGGCGCGTTCTACCAGCCGCACCTCGTCCTGATAGACCCGGCGTGCCTGGTGACCCTACCGGGGCGGGAGATGCGTTCCGGCTGGGGGGAGATTGTCAAGCATGCCTTTATCGAGGGCAGCGTGCCCGGTGCCCTCGCGCCGACGCTCCTGACGACGCTCCGCGACCGGGCCGCGTTGCTCGTTGCAGGTGATCCGCTGGCGCTCACGAGTGTGATCGCGCGGAATGTCGCACTGAAACTCGCTGTCGTGCGGGGTGATGAACGGGAGGAGACCGGGCTGCGTGCCATCCTGAATACCGGGCATACCGCCGGTCACGCCATCGAGGCGGCGGCGCTGGCGGATGCGTCGGCGGACGCGGGCACGCCGCTGCTCCACGGTGAGGTCGTCGCTCTTGGCCTACGGGCGGAAGCGGCGCTGGCGGCGATGCTCGACTACTGCGCGGCGGATGTCCTGGCGGCATATGGCGTGCTGCTTGATGCCTTTGGCTTGCCGCGCCGCGCTGCCGACCGCGGTCTGTCGCTCACTGTCGAGCGTGTCCTACCCTACATCGCACGGGACAAAAAGACTGTTGGCGGCACAACGACCTGGCTCCTACCGACTGGCAGCGCGACCGAGGCCCGCGTCGCTGCGCGCCGCGACGTGCCGATGGACGCGGTGCGCGCCGCGATAACGGATGTGCTTTGATTGGGTGGCGGCGGGCTTCAGCCTGCCGCAGAGAGGTTCGGCAGGCTGAAGCCCGCCGCCACTGGGGATAATGGGGGCAGACATGACCGACACCGTTGCACCAGACGTTCTTACCGACATGGTGGCTTACTATCAGGCGCGCGCCGCCGAGTATGACGAGTGGTGGTACCGGCAGGGGCGGTACGATCATGGGCCGGAGCAAAACGGTCACTGGTTTACGGAGATGCAGACAGTGTTCGCTGCCTTCGATGCGCTGCAGATCACCGGCGATGTGCTGGAACTGGCGCCGGGCACCGGCATCTGGACGGAACGGCTGCTGATGACAGCGGACGCGATCACCGCTGTTGACGCCTCCGAGGAGATGGTGGCGATCAACCGTGCCAAGATTGGGAGTGACCGCGTCTCCTACGTGATCGCTGATCTCTTCACCTGGCAGCCTGACCGGCAGTACGATGGTATCTGCTTCGGTTTCTGGATCTCGCATGTGCCGACCGAGCGGCTGGATGGCTTCCTCACAACCGTCGCGGGCGCGCTCCGGCCCGGCGGCAAGGTCTTCTTTGTGGACGGTCGCCGCGAGCCGACAACGACCGCAAAGAATCACATCCTGCCCGAACAGGGTGCGCAGGTGATGACGCGCAAACTGAATGATGACCGCGCCTATCAGATCGTCAAGAACTTCTACGACCCGGATTCTCTCGCCGCCCGATGCGCCCGTGCCGGACTCACCATGGCTGTCCGCGAGACGGCAACCTTTTTTCTCTACGGCGCGGGTATGCGGGGAGAAGAGAACGTTTGAGCCACGAAGACGGGAAAGAGAAGGAGAGAAGTTCTTCTTTTTTCTTTGTGTTTCTTCGTGCTCTTCGTGTCTTCGTGGTTAAAGGTCTCCCTTCTTGGTGGTTCAATCTTCGAGAGCCATTGCCGCCCTATCCCCAGTTGGGTTCGCTTTCGCCGCGATCTGTGACGCGCGGCGTAGGAGGATAAAAGCGACAAGGCCGCCGAGAAGCTCGAAGGTGCCAGCAAGCGTAAAAACGGGTACGATGCCGAGGTGATCGCCAAGCACGCTGCTGATGCCCTGACCGATCAGCGTCATGAACGCGACCGTTGTTGCATAGGCGCCGAAGACGCGCCCTCGATATTCGTTCGCAACGCTCGCTTGCAGGAGTGTCTGGAGGCCGACGGAAAAGCCGACTACCGGAGCGCCAGCGAGCGTAATCGCTGCGAGGGCGGTGGGAAGGAGCGGTAGGCCACCACGATTGGGGAGAGTGGCGAGCGCGATATCGAATAGCCCGAAGAGGATGCCGCTGATCGGGATGAGGACGCCCGGCCGTATCCTCTTGCCGATCCGGCCGATGAAGAGGCTGCCGATCAGCCCGCCAATCGCCTGTGTACTCACCAACCAACCAAAGTCCTGCGGGCCGCCGTGCAGCACATCCTTGACGAACGGCACCATCAGGGTGGAGAAGAACCCTTCGCCAATCATCGCCGTGCCTACGGTCGCGAAGATTGCCGTGATCGTCGGATCGGCGCGCATGAGCTGCATGCCATCCCGCCATTCTCCCAAAACGCCTCTCCACGACGTGCTCCGCCCTGTGGTATCGGTGCCACGCGCTCTTGCGGGGAAGGTGATGCGGATGATTAGTAATCCCGAAATGAGGAATGACATGCTATCAATCCAGACAACGCTCGCGAGGCCGAACAGCCCGAAAAGCACGCCACCGAGCGCGGGCGCGGTCAGGCGCGTCAACTCGCTGCTCAGTGAATTGAGCGAGTTTGCCGGGATCAGATCTTGCTCGCCGACAACGAGCGGGATGGAGGCGTTCTTCGCGGGGTTGAAGAACTGCGCGATCATCGCCTGCGTGAAGGCGACGAGGTAGACGACCCAGAGCCAGTGGACGGAATGCACCGTCAGCAGGGTCAGCATGAGGGCCGCACGCAGCAGATCGGCGGCAATCATTGTCCACTTGCGGTTCCAGCGATCCACGAAGACGCCGGCGACGGAGCCGAGCAGCACGCGCGGCAGGTTCGACGCCATGAACATTGCCCCCGTCGCCAGGGCGGAGCCAGTCAGATCGAAGATGTAGAATGGGAGCGCGATCAGCAGCACCCAGTCGCCGAAGACCGAGATCAGTTGTCCCACCCAGAGGAGCGCAAAGTTCCGTTGCCGCAAGACCGCGAGCATTATCGCCTCCGTCGAGAGCCGGTTCCTCTCACTGATTCGTCTCGTGCTTCGATCATTTGTAGCCGATCCACCAATGTGCCGCCGGAAATTCCGACGATAATAGCCGGGAGCGCGACGAAACCGCCAGTGATCCCCGTTTTCGCCGCGCTCCCCATTGTCTGGAGAACGAACCACGGCAGCGCGATCAGCGTCAGCATGCTGCCGATTAACGAAATTGCGTTCGCAATCAGCAGTGCTGTGATCGGCGTGCGATTCGATGACGTACGCGTTGTTGCTTCGATGGTTGCTGTCTGCATGAATACCGCTCCATCTTCCGTGCCGAAAACCGTATCGGCATGTATGGAGATTAACCGATTAGCCCTATCTTGTCAAGATTCTTTATGGAAATGTTGATAAAATCAACTCATTTGTCACTGGACTCGGTCAATCGTCACACGTTGTGCAACGCGATCCAGACATTCGCGGCGATCAGTGCGCAGACGAAGAAGAAAAAGAGCGCTCCGAAGGCGAGCGAATGGAGAAGGAGCCCAACGAGTGCCGAGACGGCGATGATAAGCGCGAGCAGCGCTACGCAGACGACGGTGAGCCGGACAAACAAACGCCCCCGTCGCTTCTCGCGTTTTATGTTGATGATGGCAGCGCGCACCGCGACCGCCGCTGGAGACGGCGCATAAACTGGCGGCGGCGCGGGCGGGGCGGTGGCGGCGCGGGTCGCCCGTTCGAGGAGAGCTTGCACGTCTCCGTACGACGGATCGAGGGTGGCGAGGCGTTGGAGCGGTGCGACCGCCTCCCACGGTCGGCCTGCGTCGAGCGCGCCCTTACCCGCGCGATACCACGCGGCGACGAGTTGCGTGCGCGTTGTACCACAGGCGTTGCAGAACTTGTCTGCCACGCGCATCGCCGCGCCGCAGTTCGGGCACGGCTTGGTCAGCGGCGTGCCGCACTGGGTGCAGAAGCGGTTGCCACGCTCATTGTCGTGCCCGCACGCCGGGCAGACCCAGCCGAGCACGAGGAGCGTACCCTGGCGCGGCAACATCCGCGAGCGCGTTTGGCAATGCGCGCAAACGAATTCGTGTGGATGCTCCGGATCCCGCGTAAGGTCGGCGCTCCCGCAATGCGGGCAGATGAGCGGAGTTGCATGTAGCGCGGGCACGACAGTACGATCTTCCATCGGTGCAGTATACGAGACGCGGGAAAGGTTATCTCGATCTCGCGTCAATTGCTGATGATAGGCTCTATAACGGCAGTCTTTGAACCACCGCGAAATAGATCGTGGCACCAAGGGTTAATCGTTTACATTTTTCCTCATCTTGGGTGTCGTGCTAGTTGGGGAAGACGAGTGCCTTGATCTGCAAGGCATCCGTCTTCCCCTATAGCCGATTGATGTAGAGACACAGGGTGTGCGCGGTCAGGTTGCTTGCCCCACGACGGCGGTTGAAGCGCGTCCGATCAGGCAGATGCGGAAAAAGGTCGCGATGCGATTGCCACTGACTAATCGCTTCCGTCTCTTCGTCCCAGCCGATGCATTCCTCCACCAGCGCCATCGTCAACAGTTCGCTGTTGCTACAGTTGGATTGCGGCCCACGCGGTTTGTACTCAGCGGGCAGTGCTGCTCAGAGGTCATCGACGAGCATGTACATCACGAGGCAGAAGTCAGCGAAATCGGTTACGATCATGGCGTCCTCTGGTTGGGTGCGGATGAGTTTCAGCGGGTTTGTCTGTCATCATCGCGACTAACTGCACCACCCGCGCGCCTCTTCATTATCACATACGGAAGATGCCCCAAGTAGTGTCAGGGATTGGGGCATTGAGAGCGGCGGCGATGCCGAGGCCGAGGACAAGGCGGGTATCCTCCGGGGCGATGATGCCGTCGTCCCAGAGACGGGCAGTGCTGAAGTAGGGGTTGCCCTCATGCTCGTAGGTGTCGAGCGTTGGACGCATGAACGCCTCGCGTTCGTCCGGCGTCATCACTTCGCCGTGCGTGCGGCGGTTGTCTTCGCGGATCGTCAGGAGAACATTCGCGGCCTGCTGCCCGCCCATCACGGAGATGCGGGCGTTCGGCCACATCCAGAGTTGGCGCGGCCCATATGCCCGGCCACACATCGCGTAGTTGCCCGCGCCAAACGACCCGCCGATCACAACCGTGAACTTTGGCACTGCCGCGTTCGCGACCGCCATTACCATCTTCGCGCCATCCCGCGCGATGCCTGCGTTCTCGTATTGCTTGCCGACCATGAAGCCGGTGATGTTTTGCAGGAAGATGAGCGGAATCTTCCGCTTGGCGCACAACTCGACGAAGTGCGCCCCCTTCTGCGCGCTCTCCGAGAAGAGGATACCGTTGTTCGCGACGATCCCGACTGGGTAGCCAAAAAGAGACGCGAAGCCGCAGATGAGCGTCGCGCCGTACCGCGCCTTAAACTCCTGGAAACGGCTGCCGTCCACGATCCGGGCGATCACCTCATGGACATCGAACCCCATGCGCGCGTCGCTCGGCACGATGCCGCCCAGTTCGGCGAGGTCGTATTTGGGCGGCTCCGGCGGGTGAACGGACCACGGCAGATGTTTTTCGCCTTGCAGGTTAGCAACAATCGCGCGGCAGATCGCCAGCGCATGCTCGTCGTTCACCGCGTAGTGGTCGGCGACGCCGGAGAGCGTCGTATGCACCTCCGCGCCACCCAATTCCTCAGCGGTCACTTCCTCGCCGGTAGCAGCCTTGACGAGTGGTGGGCCACCGAGAAAGATCGTACCGGTGCCGCGTACGATGATCGTCTCGTCACTCATCGCCGGGACGTACGCGCCGCCTGCCGTGCAGGAACCCATCACGGCAGCGATCTGCGGGATACCGGCGGCGGAGAGTTGCGCCTGATTGTAGAAGATACGGCCAAAATGGTCGCGATCCGGAAAGACATCAGCTTGGAGCGGCAAGAACGCGCCGCCCGAGTCCACGAGGTAGATGCAGGGCAGCCGGTTCTGCGCGGCGATTTCCTGCGCCCGTAGGTGTTTTTTGACGGTCAATGGATAATACGTGCCGCCCTTGACTGTCGCATCATTGGCGACGATGACGACTTCCCGCCCGCAGATGACGCCGAGGCCCGTGACGATCCCCGCCGAGGGTGCGTCGCCGTCGTACATCTCCCACGCGGCGAGCGGGCTGAGTTCGAGAAAGGGTGTGCCGGGGTCCACGAGGCGGTCAATCCGCTCCCGCGTGAGCATCTTGCCCCGCGCCCGATGCCGCGCGATCGCCGCCTCGCCCCCACCCTGCGCTACCTGCCGTAGCCGCGACCGCAATTCCGCTACCAGCGCGCGCATGATCGCTGCGTTCTCCCGGAAGTCCGGCGCGTCCGCGTTCACATGTGTCGGCAGAACGGGTAGCGCGGCAAGCGGAGATTCTGCCGCAGTCGTTGGGTTCTCAAAGGCGTTCGTTGTCATAGGCATAGTGTACCTCACTCCCCCGCCCCCTCTCCATCGCCGTCGTAATCTACTGGTATCGAAGCCAATGGGCGATGGAGAGGGGGGGATCAGTTTGTTAGCGCCGTATGCTCGCCTTCCCCTTCTGTGCTCCCCTCTCCCGCACGGCGGGGGAGGGGTCGGGGGTGGGGGCATCTCTCCGTGCCTTCTGCTCCACATACTCGCTGTAGCCACCGGGATACTCGGTCAGGTCGCCGTCCTCGATTTCGTAGATGCGGCTGCAGATGCGGTCGAGGAAGTAGCGGTCATGCGAGATAGTCAGCACCGTGCCGTCATAGGCGTTGAGCGCCTCTTCCAGCACCTCAGTCGAGGCAATATCGAGGTGGTTGGTCGGTTCATCGAGCAGCAGACAGTTCGCGCCGCCAGTCATCAGGCGCGCCAGTTGCAAGCGGCTCTTCTCGCCGCCACTCAGGTGCGCGATCGGTTCCGTCGCCTGCCGGTAGGTGAAGAGGAAGCGGCCGAGGATGCCCATCGCCGTCTCCGCAGTCATTGGCTTGACGACGCGGATGCAATCGAGCGGCGTCTCGGTCGGATCGAGAACATCGTGCTGCTGCGCGTAATGGCCGAGCCGGATCGAGGGGCCAATCCAGACTTCGCCCTCGGTCGGCGTATCCTGCCCGAGCAGCATCTGGACGAGGACGGACTTGCCCGCACCATTGCGCCCAACGACCCCGGCGCGCTCGCCCCGCCAGAGTGTAAAGTTGAGGTCCGCCAGCACGATCTCGTCAGCGAAGGAGCGGGAGAGATGGCGCGCCTCGATCACCTTCTGGCCGCCGCGCTCGCCGGAACGGAAATGGAGGCCCATTGTGCGCCGTTCGAGGACAGGACGCTCGATCTTCTCCATCCGGTCAATCTGCCGCTGCTTGTTCATCGCCTGCTTCTTGTGCCGCTCGTCCAGCACGAGATTCGCCCAGAGCGTGAAGCGTGCGACCGCCTCCTCCAATCGTTTGATCTCCTTCTGCTGCGACGTGTAATCCTGCTGCTGCTTGAGCAACGCAAGTTCGCGCTGTGCCATGTAACTGGAGTAGTTACCTTGATAGAGCGTCAACCGTCCGTTATCCAGTTCGGCAATCTGCGCGACGGTATCATCGAGCAGATAGCGGTCGTGCGAAATGAGGATCAGCGTACCGCTGTAGGAGCGGATCACCCCTTCGAGCATCGTTTTGCCGGGCAGGTCGAGGTGGTTGTCCGGCTCATCGAGCAGGAGGATGTCGGGCTTGGCGATCAGACAGCGGGCAAGGCCGACCATCTTCCGCTGCCCGCCGCTGAGGAGTGCGACGGACTGGTTATGCGCTTCCGGTGGCAGGCCGAGGCGAACGAGCAGATCGCGCGCATCGCTGCGGAAACGCGTTCCGCCGCCTTCCTCGTACCGTTCGAGGATCGTCGCTTGCCGTTCAAGGGCGTGGCCCATCGCCTCCATGTCCGCCGCGCATGCCGGATCAGCCAGCGCTGCTTCAACCGCATCGAGTTCCGCTTCGAGCGCGAGCAAATCCGCCCGCCCACCAATCACCTCATCTATCGCCGGGGCGATTGTCTGCTCCGCATATTCCTGCGGCAGGTAGGCGACGCGAATACCGTTGCGCAGCGTGCATGCGCCCTGGGTCGGCGTCTCTACACCCGCGATGATCCGCAACAAGCTCGACTTGCCCGCCCCATTCGGCCCGACAAGGCCGATCTTCTCGCCATCGTTCAGCGTCACATTCAGCCCATTGAAAACGTGCTGCGTTCCATACGTCAGCCCAATACCGTCTAGTCGCGCGATCAACATCATGAGAGATTGCTCCTCGGTGAGGACAGGAGCACGCACACGCGCGAAGCCCGCGCCGAAACGCGGTGGCGGTGTGCAAAGGTTCCTGCCGCGTACCCGATGCACCGGATAGGTTACGCGGCGAACCAGTCTGATTGGGCGCTCTTCCACGAGCGCCAGTGACGGTGGGCAATAATCTGCGGCACGTCAGTTTCCTCCGGCACGTATCCTACATCGCAGGACGATACGCCGCAAGAGTCAGCAGGTATAATTGCCATCGTAGCCGTTATCATCATACTGCACGAGGTAGACGGACCCGCCGGTGAACGCCGTATCGCAGAGCGACTTCGCGTCCTCCTTGATCCCGCCGCCGATCCACGCGGGCAGACCGATCTGCCATCCGCCGGTGATCTCCTGCCACATTGGTGCCGTCGAGTAGATCCCGACCATGAACCCGTGCTCTACCAGCAGAAACTGCAACGCGCCCTTGATGACTGCCTGATTGCGCGACAGATCGGTCTCCGACCACGAGTTCAACGTCTCGATATCCAACCACCACATCCGCGCGGCAAAGGTGTTCGCCTGCTGCGCGGCATACGTGTAAGCACTGGATGCCGCGTTGTAGCCGTAGTTCAGCGCATGGCACGGATCGTCCGGGTCGCACGTCCCATAGGGGCCGGTATCGCCGTACAGGGTGGTCGTCCCGATGTCTTCGTTGAGATTCAAATAGACCGACTCCGGCGATGCGACATGGGTCGCCCATGCGTATTCGCTGGCGAAGCAGGGGTTATTACGAAAGGCATGGCCGTTAGTGATGCCGACCATCCCGAAGGTGTACGCGTTGAGTTTCGGGTAGGCGTAGCCGCATTGCGGGAAGGAGATGTCGTAGCCGCTCGATGTACTCGTATAGATGCCCTGTGCTGCAGCATTCGGTGCGAGCGCCACGAGCAAACACAGGGCGACAAGGGCCACCACTGTTCGCCGAATGAACCAATGTTGCTGAGCCATCGTCCGTATTTTCCCTTCTCCACCGCACCGGGGCATCCCACCGTGCGTTGGAGGGGGAGTGTAGGTGATAGTCAAACCCGCCGCAAGCCATTCCGACAGCGGATCGCGAGGCCGACATGAAAGAGCGCCATCCACCGCTCTGCGACGTACCAGCTGTCAATCTTGACATTGCCCCTATAAATAGAGATACTTCGTACACGACCACAAGAATTGATGTGTGTTGGTATCTGGGGAGTTTGGGGGAGAACAAGGGTGGGGATTACCTTGCGAAACTATGCACGCTGGATTGCGGCGGCGCTTCTCATCGCGCTACTCATTCCCATTATGCCCGCGCATGCCCGCACCGCTACACTCTTTACCGTCTCGACCACGCACGATAGCGGCCCCGGCTCGCTGGGCGACGCGATCACCCTCGCCAACGCTACTCCTGGCTCGACCATCACCTTCGCGATCCCCGGTGCCGATGCACAGACGATCACCCTCACTGCCGCGCTCCCGACGATCGCGGCGGACGTGGTGATAGACGCGACGACGCAACCGGGCTACAGCGGCGCACCATTGATCGTCATTGACGGCAACAACAGTGTCACCGACGTCACTGTCACCAGCGGCGTGAACGTGCGACTGCGCGGCTTGAGCATCACGCACGGGCATGGCAATATCGGCGGCGGCGTGCTCAACAACGGAACGTTGACGCTCGACCTCAGCACCGTCACGAACAACAGTGCGGTCTCCGGGCCAGCCAGTGGTGGCGGCATCTACAATAATGGCTCCCTCACCGTCATCGGTAGCACGATTAGCGGCAACGGTGCGAGCAGCGGCGCAGGCATATTTAGCACGGGAATACTGACACTGACTGCGAGCACGATGAACGGCAACATCGCCAGCCATCTTGGCGGTGGCCTCCTTGTTACCGGCACGCAATCGCAGACGATCGTCAACAGCACGATTACGGGTAATACGGCTGCGTCCGGCGGTGGCATTGATAATCAAGGCGCGCTGGCGATCACGAACAGCACCGTAAGTGACAATATCGCTACAGCAACGGACGGCGGCGGCGGGATCAAGGCGGAGGGCCGCGGCATTGGCGTCACCGTCACGAATACGATCATTGCGCGCAATACACACAATGGACCGGATGATGTCTCCGGCACATTCGTCAGTGGCGGACACAATTTGATCGGCTTCACCGGCATGAGCGTTGGCTTCGACGCCGCTCTCGGCGATCTTCTTAACCTGCCGGGTTTGGGCCTCTCGCCCACGCTGGCCGACAACGGCGGCCCGACCGCGACCCTCGCTCTCCAGAACGACAGCCCGGCTATCGGCGCGGGTGATCTCGCCGTGTGCGCCGCTAATCCCGTCAGCGGGCGCGATCAGCGCGGTGTCATACGGTTGCCAAGCAGTTGCACAATTGGTGCATTCGAGTATCGCATCGCGCAAAGCGTCAGCGTCGCACCGAGCAACGCGACCATCGCCGTCGTCGGTGGGACGGCACAGTTCACCGCGACAGTTACCTTCAATGATGCGTTCCCGCAGGACATCACAGCGGCAGCGAACTGGCACACTGGCTCGATCGCAACGGCGACTGTGACCAGCGGGTTCACCAGCGCGAACCCCGGCTTCGTGACCGGCACTGGCGGCGGCTCGACAGCGGTCAGCGCGCGGTTCGGCAGCGTCCAGGGCAGCGGCACGGTGATGGTCGCCATCCCGACACCGGCGATCACGAGCCTGACGCCTTCCACGGTGACGACAACGAGCGGCACGATTGCCCTGACGGTAACTGGCTCTGGTTTCGGGTTGTCGTCCGTCGTCCATTTCGCAAGCCCCACCGTTTCGGATACCCCACTGACGACAGCGTATGTCTCCGGCACGCAGGTAGAGACGACGATCCCCGGCGGATACCTCGCGACGGCTGGCACGGCGAGCATCACCGTCGTCAATCCGGCTCCCGGCCGCACATCAAACGCGCTGACACTGACACTGACGCCAGGATCGGCAGTCCGCCTGGAGTTGTCCGGCTTCCCACTAACGACGACGGCGGGCGTCAGCCATCCGCTGACAGTCACGGCGAAAGACAGCCTCGGCAATATCGTGACTGGCGACAACGACACAATCCTTCTCACTAGTAGCGACTTTCCCGCCATCTCCCCTCGTATCGAGACACTGATGAACGGCGTTGGGACATTCCCGATCACGCTGAAAACTACCGGCACGCAGACGATTGCCGCTCTTGCTCTCGGCCCGCACCCAATTGCCGTGACGCAAAGCGGGATTATCGTTACAGCCGCAAGCCCGGCGAGTATCGTCGCAAACGCCGGAACGACGCCGCAATCCGCGCAGGTCGGCCACGCCTTCACCGTCCCCTTCGCGGTGATTGTCAAGGATGCCTTCGGGAACGCTGTGCCCGGTACCACCGTCACGTTTAGCCAACCAGCGAATGGTGCGAGCGGCGGCTTCGGAGCGCCCGCCACCGTCACGACGAACAGCAGCGGCGTTGCTACTGCTCCTATATTCACCGCGAATGCCATCGCCGGTTCATATGCCCTCACCGCGAGTGTGAGTGGCGTCGGCACACCGGCATCCTTCGCCGTGTCCAATCTCCCCGGTCCGCCCGGCAGCATCATCGCGACGACGGGCAGCCCGCAGAGTGTCGTGATCGGTGGTGCCTTCGCCCATCCATTCGTCGCCCTTGTGAAAGACGCAAGTGGCAATCCCGTCGGTGCGGGCACGAGCGTTATCTTCACTGCCCCGGCGAGTGGCGCGAGCGGGACATTTGTCGGTGGCGCGCTATCGGCGACCGCGCAGACGGCCGCAGACAGCACGGCAACAAGCCCAGTATTCACCGCGAACACGGTCGCGGGATCGTACGGTGTGACGGCGAGTGCGCCGGGCGTCACCGCGCCTGCCACATTCACCCTCATCAATATCCCCGGTCCGGCAGTAGCGATCACGCAGGACGCGGGCGCGGGCCAGAGTGCGCGTGTCACGACTGCCTTCGCGACTGCCCTTGCCGTGAAGGTGACGGATGCAAGCGGCAATCCGATTCCGAACGTGACGGTCACCTTCACGGCGCCGACGAGTGGGGCGAGCGTCACGTTCGCGGGCGGCACGATGATCGCGACCACGAACGGCAGTGGCATCGCGACGGCGGCGACCGTGACGGCGAATGGGATCACAGGCAGCTACACCGTTACCGCGAGTACGGCGGGCATCGCGGGGAATGCCGCGTTTACGCTGACGAATCTGCCCGGCCCGGTCGCGCAATTCGCGCTCGCCGCTGGCACGGCATCCGCTGCCGCGCGCAATGCGAAGAGCGTTTCGCCCGCCGCCCCCCTCGCAGTGCAATCCGGAGTCTTGCTGACTATCACCGTAACAGCGCTCGACGCGAACCGGAACATCGCCACCGGATACGCCGGGACGATCCATTTCACATCGAGCGACCCGCACGCAGTCTTGCCCCCGAATTACGCGTTCATGCTCGCGGACAATGGCATCCATAGCTTCACATTCGCGCTCAACGTAGCAGGCACGCAGACGGTGACGGTAACGGACGTCGCGAACAGCGCGACGACGGGGTCGGTCTCGATCACGGTCACCGCCGCACCGGTGACCATCGCGCCCATCACACCTGTCACACCTGTCACGCCTGCGCCCATCACACCCGCGCCCGTTGCTCCGGCACCCGTTGCTCCGACGCCTGGCACGCCATCGCTCACAACAACGACAACGGTAGCGCCGAAGCCGCCGTCTTCCGCGCCGGGACGGACGATCCCAACCGCGCCTGTCTCGCTTCCTGCTTCGGTGGCGCTCCCTGCGCCGACGCTGCCGGTGGGTGGCAACGGCCCCACCGGAATCACCCCTCCCTTCTCGCCGCTAGCATCGTTCACAGACACTTTAACCTGCCGCTTCTTCGTGGAAACGCACCACGCGCTCTGCAACGGCTTCCTCGGTTACTGGCAGCAGCACGGTGGCATTGCACTCTCTGGCATGCCGATCAGCGAGGAATTCCAGGAACGCGGTCAGGATGGCACGATGCGCACCGTCCAGTACCTTGAACGCGCCCGCTACGAGTACCACCCCGAATTCAAGGACACGCCTTACGAAGTCGAACTCGGCCTTCTTGCCCGCGAAATGACCGCCATCCGGAGCAATGAACCACCGTTCGTCCCGTCAAGCGCTGAGAGCGCACCGATGGGCTCCCGTTTCTCTGCGGAGACGCAGCACACATTCGCCGAGCCCTTCATGATGTACTGGGACGCGAACGGCGGCCTGCCCGTCTTCGGCTTCCCGATTTCGGAGCCGTTCCGCGAGCAGAATGCGGACACCGGGCAAACCTATCTCGTCCAGTATTTCGAGCGGTATCGGCTCGAATTCCACCCGGACATCAACGCGGTGGAGGTGGGTCGCCTCGGGGTGCAGGATGCCCAGATGCGTGGCTATCTCCCGCACTGATCGTGTGCCCATTTCTGCGACGCCAAATGTGTGATAGATTACCCGGCAGGTGCATAACGCACCTGCCCCTGTGCCGCAGTGGCGGAATGGCAGACGCGGCGGACTTAAACTCCGCTGGTGAATAACCGTGTGGGTTCGAGTCCCACCTGCGGCACCACTTCATTCTCGTGTATCGAAGTAGCAGGAATATAAGCGCTCCGCGCGGTATCTCACGACGCACGAGGTTGCGTGCCGAGTAATTGTTTATCCGTGTCTGTATCCACACGAATGCGAGGGCGGAAATGGGCGGAATCAATGAGGACGGCGTGACGGTCGTGCGGGCGAGATGGTTGATTGATGGAACGGGGACGGAGCCGCAACGCGATGTCGTCGTGACGATCGAAGGCGGCATCATCACGCGCGTTGATTCGGCGCGCGAGACGCCACGCGGCGCGACGGTCCTCGATCTCGGCGATTGCACAGTCATGCCGGGGCTGATCAACGCGCACACCCATACGATGTTGCCGGGGGACGGCACGCCATTCGCGGCATGGATGGCGTTGCCGGACGAATTGCTCCTCTTGCAGGCGCACGCCAACGCGCGTACCGCGCTCCATTCCGGCGTGACAACGATCCGCGATTGCGGCGGCAAGGGCAATCTCATGTTCCGGCTGCGCGACGCGATCCGCGCCGGGATCGTGCCCGGCCCCCGGTTCGTCCTCAGCGGCTATCCGCTCACGATAACCGGTGGGCATTGCCGCTACTTCGGCGGCGAGGTGGATGGGCCGGACGCGATGCGTACGGCGGCGCGCTTGCTGCTCAAGGAGGGTGCGGACTTCATCAAGATCATGGCTTCGGGGGGTGGCACGATCGGCACGTACTCGCAGTTCCCCTCCTATGCGGTTGAGGAGATGCGCGCCGCCATTGATGAGGCGCATGCGATCGGCAAACGGGCATCGTGCCACTGCATCGCAACTGAAGCGATTACTCGCGCCCTCGACGCGGGTGCCGACCATATCGAGCACTGCTCCTTCATGGCACCGGATACAACGTGGCAGTACGACGACCATGTCGCCGCGCGCGTCGCGCAGTCCGGCGTCTATGTCACGGCGACGTTGCAAGTGATGGTAGATTCGATGACGGTCATGCAGGAACGGTACGCGCAGGGTATCGCCACACCGGAGGAGGCGCGGATTGTGACACTGACGCCGCATCGAAACGAAGAGAGCATCGCCACTATCCGCTACCTCCACGACCTCGGCGTGCCGATCGTGGCGGGCAATGACGCCGGATGGCGATATACGGGATTCGGTGACTTCTACAAGGAGTTGCAGTTGCTGGCGCGCGCGGGGATGACGCCGCTGGAGGCGATCCACGCCGCCACGGGGCGGGCGGCACAGGCATGCCAACTCGACGGCGTGACTGGGACAATCGCGACGGGATGCGCCGCCGACCTGCTCGCCGTACGCGGCGACCCGACCGCCGATCTCGGCGTCCTGCAAGCGCCCGCAATGGTCATCCAGGCAGGCACCGTCATCGTTGACCATCGTTAAGCCGCGTAACGCGATGGGAGAGAAATCATGGTGCTCGAACTGTTTGATCTGACCGGGCGTGTCGCGCTCGTCTCCGGGGCGGGGCAGAATATGGGGCGGGCCACCACACTGGCGTTCGCCGAGGCCGGTGCCGACCTGCTGATCTGCGACTATCGCGCCGAAACGCTCGAACGCACGGCGGGAGAGATCGAGCGGCTGGGGCGGTGGGTGATCCCCGTCGTCTGCGATGTCTCCGACATCGCGCACATCCGCGGCATGTATGAACGGCTCGACCGCGAATTCGGCCGAATTGATGTTCTCGCCAATATTCCTGGCAACAATCACCTGTACCATCCCGAGGACCTCCCAATCGAGAAGTTCCAGGAAGTCCTGAATGGGGCGTTGGTCGGTAAGTTCTGCTCCTGCCAGGAGGGTGGGCGCCGCATGTTGCGGGCAGGCAAGGGCAGCATCATCAACATGGCCTCCATCGGCGGCATCAGCGCGCTCGGACGTGGTAACTTTGCCTACAGCGTCGCGATGGGCGGTGTTGTCCAGATGACGCGCGAATTGAGTACGGAATGGTCGGGGCGCGGCGTGCGCGTCAACGCGATTGCCCCCGCGCAGATCACCAATCCGGCTTTCGACCAGCGCATGGACGCCACCCCCGGTCTGCGTGAAAACTTCCTCGGCGGCATTCCGATTGGCAGGCTCGGCGTGCCGGATGACATCAAAGGCGTCGCCCTCTTTTTGGCCTCAGACGCATCGTCGTTTGTGACCGGAAGCGTCATCGCCCTGGATGGCGGCAATCTCGCCATGAACGCGGGTGGCACGCACTCCGGCGGCGACGCCCGGTAACAAACCTCACCCCCAGCCCCCTCTCCATTGCTTGGCAGCAATAGAGAGGGGGATCAGATACGGAGAAGGATGACGAAACGAGGCCAGGGGTGAGGAACAACGCATACCCGGCACTTGACAATGGGCAGCGATCCTGCTATTCCACAAAATACAGCCTCGATAGCGTAGCAATCAACCGGGTGTGCAGCGACGCGCGTCTGGCAATATGGAGCGGATGAAGGAGTAGGAAACAATGGCGCGAGTCCGGTCGGCCGAATTATCCTGGCGGATGGTGGAAGAGGCGCGGGCGGGCGGCGCGGCGGTGCTCGTACCGATGGGGTCCACCGAGGAACATGGCCCGCATGCACCGACTGGCGACTACCTGATTACCGATGCCATCACCGAGTCAGTCGCCCAGGCAACCGGCGACATTGTGACACCAACGATCCCGTTCAGTTATTCCGAATACTTCCGCCACTATCCGGGCACCATCACGCTCCAGGCTGAGACGTTACGCCTCCTAGTGCGTGATGTCGTCGGCAGTCTGCTCGACGAGGGGTTCCAGCATGTCATCCTTTTTAATGGGCACAAGGGGAATGAGCCGATTCTCCAGACATTGATCCGCGAGTTCCGGCGCGAGCGCGGCGTGTTGGTACCCGTTGTTGCCCCGCTCGGGTTTGCTCAGAGCGGCCCGCTGATGCGCGAGTTGTACGGCGACAACCCGATTGGGCACGGCGGCGAGCCAGTCGGCTCGATGATGAGTCATGTGCGGCCGGAGTTGGTTGATCTCGAACGCGCCGAGGATTGGGGGAGCCTCCCCTATCTCGGACAAACTACCGCAACGCTCAATGGCTTCATGTTCCAGGGGCACCCGGTGATGCTGGCGATCAATATGGAGGAAGTCACGCCACCCTCCGGCAGCCTGTCGGACCCCCGGCTAGCCTCCCGCGAGCGAGGCGAGCGACTCGTCGCCAACGCAGTGGAAGGTCTGATCGCCTTCGTTCGCTGGTTCAAGACGACCAACCCATCCGTCGCGCCGTAGCGTCGTCAGGAGAGCGGGGCCAATGGTGAGCAAGCACATCGTCTGCCGGGTGAGCGAACTGCCGCCGGGCGACCGCCGGATCATTACAGCGGCCGGGCGGTCAATCGGTGTGCTGAATGTGGACGGCGCGCTCTATGCCCTGCGCAACAGTTGCCCCCACCAGAACGCGCCGCTTTGCCTTGGGCGAGTGCAGGGGACGACGCTCGCGCTCAGGCCGTACGAATACGTCTATGGTCGCGAGAACGAGATCATCAAGTGCCCGTGGCACGGTTGGGAGTTCGAAATCGCTACCGGGCGCTCAGTCTTCAATCCACACAAGGTGCGCGTGAAGACATATGCGGTTACGGTGGAACCGCCCAAGGCGGAAGACCCGCAGGTCGAAACCTTCCCCGTCACCATCGAGGATGGTTTGGTCGTCGTCCATGTATGAGCGCCCTTTATCATACCAATCTCCCTCCCCTCTCCATCGCTGCACACATCTGCTGTTTTCGTGATCTCAAAGCGATGGAGAGGGGTCAGGGGTGAGGAAAGGAGACCAATATGCCAGCACAGCGAGCGGAAACGATCATTGATTGCGACATCCATCAGCAGACAACTGGCCCGCAGGACTTGTATCCGTATTTGAGCAAAGCGTACCAGGAACGTATCCGCCTCTTCGGCACGGGACTCAGCCAGCGTGTTGGCTACCCGAACGGTGGCGATCGCGGCGGTCGGTCTGATGCCTGGCCTAGCGACGGACGCCCGTGGGGTTCCGATCTGCGGTTAATGCAGGAGCAGCATCTCGACCGCTACAATGTCGAGTATGGCGTGCTGCTCGGTCAGGAGTACCGCCCGATTCCCACACTGCCCGACGCCGACTATGCCGCCGCGCTTGCCCGCGCCTACAACGATTGGATGATCGAGCATTGGATCGCGCGGGACGAACGGCTCAAAGGGGCGGCGATCATCCCGACGCAGGACCCCAAGCTAGCCGCCAAAGAGATCGAGCGGATCGGTCCGCATCCCGGCATCGTCGGGGCCCTGATGACAAACGGGGCACGTCTTCCCTACGGCCAGCGCTGCTACGACCCGATCTACGATGCCTGCGTCAATCTGGGCCTGCCCCTCGTGCTCCATACGGGTAGCGAAGGGCCGGGCATGAATGGGCAGGAGTCGTACTACATCGAGAAGCGGCAGCAGCGGTCACTTGGCTACATGGGACACCTTGCCAGTATGGTCTTCGAGGGGTTGTTCGAGCGCTACCCGACGCTGCAGGTCCTCTTTGTCGAGGGCGGCTATATCTGGCTGCCGACCTTCCTGTGGCACATGGATGAGGATTGGAAAATGCTCCGCAGCGAGACGCCCTGGGTGACGCGGCCGCCGAGCGAGTACATCTTCGAGCATTGCCGCTTCACGACGCAGCCAATGGAGCAGCCGGAGCCGAAGAGCCGGTTGCTGACAATCTTCGAGTGGGCCAGGGCGGAGCAGACGTTGCTGTTCGCCTCTGATTATCCGCACTTCGACTTCGACTCGCCAGAGCAGGCGCTCCCGCCGTTGCCCGACGATCTGCGGCGGCGCATCTATTCCGAGAACGCGCGCGAGTTCTTCCATTTGCCCCAGCACGCCGCTGTCTCAATGGCTGCGGCCACCGCTGACTGAGAACCAATAGCAAGACGGATTGCTCCCCTCTCCATCGCTGTACAAACCTCATACAGTCCGTGGCCAATGAGCGATGGAGAGGGCCGGGGGTGAGGAACAGAAACGGTCGCACGATCTAACGGCTATCGCCGGGAGGGGTATCAATGACGCAGCCCATATCACGACGATCCCTGATGCGCCACGCCAGCCAACTGGCGGCGCTCGGCGCGGTCGTCAGCCTGCTGGAAGCGTGTGGTGGCAGCGGTGCCGCGCCGACCGCGCCGACAAAAGCATCCGGCGCGACTACCGTGCCGCTGGTGCAGCCGACACAGGTGCCGCAGGCGGTACCGGCCACTGCCGCCACATCGTCGCAGACCGCGCCGGTGGCGTCGTCAGCCGCCGCGAGTAGCGGCGCGGTGAAGGATGCCAGTTTCACCGTCGTAGACGGCTCGGAACCGAACAGCCTCGATCCTCCCGTCGGTACCGGGCCGTTCCAGCACATCATGAATGCGATCTACGAGGGATTGGTCGGATGGAATGAGAAGATGCAGTTGCAGCCGGTGCTCGCTACGTCGTGGCAGCCGAGCGCCGACGGCAAGCAATGGACATTCACGTTGCGGCAGGGCGTCAAATTCCATGACGGCACCCCGTTCAATTCGGAAGCGGTGAAAGCGACGGTCGAGCACATCCTCGACAAGAATACCGCCTCAACGCGGCGGGCAAGTTATATGCTCATCAACACGATTGACACGCCCGACCCGAACACCGTCGTCTTCAGGACCGATCCGCCCAATCCCGACCTGCCATTTCTGATGGCGGATACATCCGTGCGGATCATCAGCCCGACAGCGCTCGCGAAGTACGGCAAGGATTACGGACGCAATCCGGTTGGAACAGGCCCCTATAAGTTCGAGGAGTGGGTGCCGAACGACCACGTCTCGGCGGTCATCAACCCGGATTACTGGGGCGCGAAGCCGCAGGTGCGGCGCTTCGTCTACAAGCCGGTGCCGGAAGCATCGACGCGCGTCGTCGTCCTGCGGACAGGCGAAGCCGATGTCGTCATGAACCTGCCACCCGCCGATCAGGCAACCCTCCAGCAGAACCAGAATATTGCTCTGCACAACACACCAAGCCTCACGGTCGTGATGATCGAGTTGCGCGTCAGCAAGCCACCGTTCAGTGACCGCAATGTGCGCTACGCGCTCAACCAGGCGATTGACAAGGACGCGATCATCAAAAACATCATGCGGGGCCAGGCGTTGCCGCTGAAAACACCGGGGATTGAAGGAGTTTACGGCACCACGGATTTCGATCCGCTCCCGTACGACCCGGCGAAAGCCAAAGCGCTCCTTGCCCAGGCCGGATACGGGAGCGGCTTCGATATGACGCTTTCCTACGTCAGCGGTCGCTGGGCGGGCGACGACCAGGTTGTCCAGGCGGTGCAAGGATATTGGTCGCAGATCGGTGTGAAAGTGGCAATCAAGAAAGTGGACAACGCGGGCCTCGTCTCGGACCTCGCACTCGATCCCGAGCAAAATCCCGCCTTTGCCGTCTTTCCGGTTCGGTCGAGTTTCTATCTCGACTATCACCTCTACCGGATGTACAACACGGCTGCCACTCACGCCAATGCCGCGCAGCGCTCAGGCTACAGTAATCCGGCAGTGGACACCCTCCTCAAGCAGGAGGAATCCCAATTCGACCCCACGCAGCGCCTCGCCGTTTTCCAGCAGGTACAGAAAACGATCTGGGAGGATCAACCCTTCGTCTACATGTTTCAGCAGACGAGTTTCTGGGGCCAGCAAAAGAATGTCTCGGGCTTCATCGTCCCGCCAACTGGCGACCTGACACCACAGCAGTTGCAGAAGGGATGAGGATGGGGCGCCACGGAACGGCGATCACGCGCGCGAGGAACGAATGAGTCGGTACATTATCTCACGCATCCTCTGGCTCGGCCCGGTCATGCTTGGCGTCTCGCTGCTCGTCTTCAGCATCATGAAATTGATGCCGGGCGACGTCGCGCGCGCTCTCGTCGGCACCAACGGTACCGCCGAAGATGTGGCGGCAATGCGCCAGACACTTGGCCTCGATCGCCCCGTCTACGTGCAATACATGCGCTTTCTCGATCGGCTGGTGCATCTGGACCTCGGCAACTCGGCGGTAACGCGGCGGCCCGTGACGACCGAGATCGCCAGCCGCATCCCGGCCACCGCCGAGTTAGCAGGTGCCGCACTCCTGATCGCGCTCGTCCTCGGCATGGTGACGGGGATCGTTTCGGCGACGATGCAGTACAGTGTCTGGGACAATCTCGCCACACTCGTCTCGCTCGTTGGTATCTCGATGCCGACCTTCTGGCTCGGGTTAATGCTGATGCTGCTCTTCTCCGTGCGGCTGGGATGGCTTCCCAGCACGGGATCAGGCTCCGTTGCCCAGTTGATCCTCCCCGCGCTGACGCTCGGCTCCGCGTCCACGGCGATCATTGCGCGGCAGACACGGTCAAGTTTATTAGATGTGCTGCGCCAGGATTACGTCCGCACCGCCCATGCCAAAGGAATCGCTAGCCCCCTCGTCCTACTACGCCACGCGCTGCCGAACGCGTTGATCCCGACGGTGACTGCGATCGGCCTCCAGGTCGGCTATCTCCTCGGTGGATCGGTGCTGACAGAGACCGTCTTCGCGCGTCCCGGCCTCGGGCGATTACTGGTTGATGCAATCCAGTCCCGCGATCTCGCCATCGTCCAGGGGACGATCATGTTGCTGTCGGCGGTCTTCGTCATCGTCAATCTCGCGGTTGACCTGATCTATGTCCGCCTCGATCCGAGAATTCGCTATGATTAGCGGCCGTGAAGAAATAGCGCCGGGAACGGCGGTCGCTGTTGCGGCGACGCCGCGTTTCGGGCAACGTTTTGCGGCCTCACCGGTCTGGCGCGCTTTCCGGCGCAGCCGGACAGCGCTGATCGGGTTGGCGATCATCACCATCTTCCTGCTGACCGCGCTGCTGGCGCCGTTGCTCGCGCCGCACGATCCGACGGCCTTCTCGCTCGGTGATCAGTTAGCCTTACCCTCCTTCGCGCATCCACTCGGCACCGACGAACTGGGGCGCGATATGCTCAGTCGTCTTATCTGGGGTTCCCGCATCACGTTGGTGATGACGCTCGGCGCGGTTCTCCTCGCCGTAGCGGCGGGCGCCTTTCTCGGCATTATGGCTGGCTTCCGGGGCGGCTGGGCGGATACCGCGATCATGCGCTGCATGGATGTTCTGCTCGCCATGCCGACCTTCCTGCTCGCTGTCGCCATTATTGCAGCCCTCGGGGTCGGCACAACCAATGTTATTCTGGCAGTCGGAATCAGTTCGATGCCAATGTTCGCGCGAATTGCGCGGGGCTCGACAATCTCCGTCAAACAGGAAGACTACGTGATGGCCGTGCGCGCTGTCGGCGCATCCACGAACCGGATCATGTGGCGGCATATTCTGCCTAATGTCGCGTCCGCGCTGCTCGTACAAACGACGTTGCGGCTCGCCACCGCAATCCTGACAGCGTCGGGGCTCTCGTTCCTCGGCCTTGGCCCGCAACCGCCGACGCCGGAATGGGGTGCGATGCTGAGTGCGGGCCGGAACTACATCACAAGTAGTCCGCAACTCGCCACAATTCCAGGCATTGCCATCCTGCTCGTCGCCATCGGGTTCAACCTGCTGGGCGACGGCCTGCGCGACGCGCTCGATCCCCGCCTGAAGCGATAGGCGGGCGTTCTCAGCGCTGACCGATCTCCGTGAACAGCGAGTGGAGGCGGCGCACGCCCTCCTGCAGGTCGGCGCGGCTGCTCGAAAAGGCAAGGCGGATATGATGCTCCCCGCTCGGGCCGTATTCCGTCCCGCCCCGGATGGCGACGCCGCGCGCCATTGCCGCCGCGACGACATCCTGCGCAGGGAGGTCGGCATCATAGCGGACGAAGGCATAAAAGGTCCCCTCCGGTGCATTGCCCGCCACTCCTGGGCAGCCCGCAAGCAGTTCGAACACCAGCTCGCGCCGCGCCTCGTATTCCCGCCGCATCCGTTCCGGCCAGTCTGTCTCGGTCGTTACGGCGGCGAGCGCCGCGCGCTGCACCGCCGCGTTCATCGGGCCGTTGATCGTCCGGTGCATTCGTGCGGCAGCCTGGGCGATTGGCAGGGGCGCGATCAGGTAGCCGACCCGCCAGCCCGTCATCGCGTAGGTCTTGGAAAACGTTTGGCAATAGATCAACCGATCGCGCAATGTTGCGATTGCCAGTGTCGAGACGAACGGCCGGTCGTCAAAGATGATGTGATCATACGCTTCATCGGCAAGCACGAGCAGATCGTTTCGTGTGGCAATTTCCCCAAGTCTTTCCAACTCATCGCGCTGATAGACGACACCGGTCGGGTTACACGGGTGGCAGAGGACGATCATCTTCGCGCCGATGGCGGCAGCCGCGATGGCATCGAGGTCGAGATGAAAATCGGCGGTCGAGGCGACGAAGACCGGTTGTGCGCCGACCAATTGCAGGAGATCGGCGTAGAGTGAGTACGTCGGCTCCGGCAGCAGCACGCGCTCGCCGGGGTTGATCGTCGCGAGCAGCGCGGCGGAGAGAGCCGCGCTGCCGCCGTGCGTGACGACCACCTGGCCGGGTTCGACCGCTTGTCCGCTCGTCTGGGCCGCATGCTCAGCGAGCGCCTGACGAAGGTGCGGATCGCCCTGATTATCGGCATAGTGCGTGTAGCCTTGCTGAATCGCCTCGATCAGCGCGTGCTGGATGTAGTCGGGGGTCGGAAAGTCGGGATCGCCCGATGCGAGCGAGATGCTGCCCGGCCCGGGGCGGCTGGCGGGACGTTGCGATTGGGCAATGATCCGTTGAACAGTCGCTGATGGTGTGAACATCCTTCGTGATACCTCCTTCTCGCACATCGCTCGCGACGCGTAGTCTATCTCAATGAGCGTACGTGAGTCTCTGCAATCATGCGGCTACGCACGATTGTCGGTGAGGTGACAGATCTGTCATCAAAGGGGCGTTCCGCTCCACCCCGATAATCACCCACCGCGTGTATAGTAACGCAGTGAGAATCGTGGAAGAGATAGGAAGTACGCAGGTGGCGCGTTTTTTCTTGGTAGCCTACGCTATCGGGCATTTCCCCATCTGAACTGCGTACGTCCTAAGAGGAAGACCTCGATGAGATTCTCGGTGAAGGATGTCTCGCCGAGGGGGTTATACTCTTTCACGATAGAGGTGGCGTTATTGCTTCGACTCCTTCCCGCCACCAGGGATAGTTCGTCATCCGCGTTACGACCTTCGGGTGCTCCCATAATCGCCGCAGTTCGCGCATCAGCGTCT
>JAABUZ0100002508.1_pt1 | contig 30206 bp, 27 predicted proteins | sample 5562091 | NCBI WGS metagenome assembly JAABUZ01 (sample SAMN12813069, study PRJNA571459) | rock metagenome | isolation source: Antarctica rocks | place: Antarctica: Victoria Land, Linnaeus Terrace sud | collected 2015-12-21
GTCCGGATCGCCGAGCGCCACCCGCCTGACCCGAGCCACCGGGCCGTCTACGACGAGCTGTTCGGCGTCTACGCGGCCGCGTACGGGGCGCTGAAGCCGCTCGCCCAGCCCCTCGCCCACGCCGCGGCGGCCGTCCAGTGACGCTGCTCGACGCGCTGCCGCGGGCACATGGGCGTGCCCCAGAGTCGCCGTTGGTCGAGAGCCGAGGGTTGAGCCTGGGGAGCTCAGACTGAAACAGGAGCATGGGATGAGACCACGTGCTGTACCTGTCGTACGCCTCCTGGTCGTGGCCAGCGTGATGATCGCTGGCTGTTCCCGCGCGCCGAGCGCGGCGCCGCCCGCGACCACCGCGCCCGCCGCCGCCAAGCCGGCCAGCTCGCCAGCGCCGGCCGCCAGCGGTGCCGCCGGTCTGACGGTCGCCATGGTCCTGCCAGGGCCGATCAACGACAAGGGCTTCAATCAGACCGGCTACGACGGGCTCCAGCAGTGCCAGCAGGCAGGGGCCAAGATCTCGTACTCGGAGAGCGCGCCGGTCCCCCAGTACGTCAAAACGTACGAGAATTTCGCCCAGAACAACCAGGTCATCATCGGCCACGGTTTCGAGTTCGGCGACATCGCTGGCCAGGTAGCCCCGGATTACCCGAACGTGAAGTTCATCGTCACGTCGAACCCGCTGAAGCCCGAGCACCGCAACGTGCTCCACCTGATGGCCAACTCCACCCAGGGGGCGTACCTCGTGGGTGCGCTCGCCGGCCTCACGACGAAGACGAACCAGCTGGGCGGTATCGCCGGCTTCGATTTCCCCGTCCTCAAGGCGCAGATGCAGGCTTTCGAGGCGGGCGCCAAGGCGGTCAACCCGGCGATCTCGTTCAACGTCGTGTACCTCGGCACGTTCGACGACGTCGCCAAGGGCAAGGAGGCGGCCACCAGCGCGGCCGGGGCGGGCGTCGACGTCATCTACCACATCGCCGACGCCGCCGGCCTTGGCGTCATCAACGGCGCCAAGGGGTCGGGCATCAAGGCCATTGGCTGGGGCGCCGACCAGCACGACGTGGCGCCTGAGACGGTGATCGCCAGCGAGCTGATCGACCAGGCCAAGGAGATCGGCCAGGCGTGCTCCGACCTGGCGAAGGGCCAGTTCCCCGGCGGCACGGTGCGGGTCGACGGCCTGCGGAGCGGCGTCGTCGCGGTCAGTCCGCTGTACAACGTCGCGGCCGACGTCCAGGCAAAGCTGGACGCGGTGAAGCAGCAGATCCTGGACGGCTCGGCGGTGGTGCCGTCGATCGGCGGCGACATCCCCGGCTCCGGGCCGCAGTCCGGCTAGCCCAGGCCAGGAGGAGCAGGACCGTGCCCGCCCTGGTCCGCATGCAGGGTATCGTCAAGCGCTTCGGCGACGTCGTCGCCAACGACGGCGTCGCTTTCGAGCTGCGGTCCGGCGAGGTGCACGCCCTGCTCGGCGAGAACGGCGCCGGCAAGACGACGCTCATGAACGCCCTCTACGGGCTCAGCCTGCCGGACGCCGGGACCATCGAGGTGGCGGGGCGACCCATACGCCCCCGCCACCCCGCGGACGCCATCGTCGCGGGCATCGGGATGGTGCACCAGCACCCGCTCCTGATCGACCCGCTCACCGTGGCCGAGAACATGCGGCTTGGCGGCGTGGGCGACGGCACCGCGGTGGGACTGCGGGCGGCGGTGGCCGCTCTCGCCGAGGAGCTGCCGCTCGAGGTCGACCCGGGCGCGCGTGTCGCGGACCTGCCCATGTCCAAGCGGCAGCGGCTCGAGATCCTCCGCTGCCTCGCCCGCGGGGTGCGCGTGCTCATTCTCGACGAGCCCACCGCGGTCCTCACGCCGGTCGAGGCAGCGGCGCTGTTCGTCCACATCCGTCGCCTGGCAGCCCGGGGCCACGGCGTCGTGTTCATCTCGCACCGCCTGGCCGAGGTCTGCGCGCTGGCGGACCGGGTGACTGTTCTCCGGAACGGCCGCAACGCCGGGACCTTCCCAGCGCAGCGGATCTCGCCGGCCGAGCTGGCGGAGCGCATGGTCGGCCGGGCGCTGTCCGACGACCCGCCGACGGCCGCCACCGCGGGGCCGGTGCGTCTCTCCCTGGACGCCTGCTCCGTCCACGATCGGTTTGGCCGCACCGAGCTCGACGCGGTCAGTCTGGAGGTCCGCGCGGGCGAGATCGTCAGCATCGCGGGCGTGGAGGGCAACGGCCAGCGGCCGCTCGGCGAGCTGCTCTTCGGCCTTCGCCAACCGAGCGCCGGCCGCGTCGCCGTCGAGGGACACACTCTGCCGGGCATCGAGCGCTGGGCGGCGGCTGACATCAAGGTAGGGCGTATCCCCGGCGACCGCCGCGGGAGCGGGCTGCTCATGGATGCGCCACTGTGGCGGAACCTCCTGCTCGGGCCCATGGCGCGGCACCCCCCCGGCCGCCTCCTCGCCACGCGCGGCATTCTGAGCTGGGCGCGCGCGCTGCTCGAAGCCTACCGCGTCGCCCCCGCCGACCCGCTGCTGCCGGCCGCCAAGCTGTCCGGAGGCAACCAGCAGAAGGTCGTGCTGGCGCGTGAGCTGAGCGGCGACCCGCGGCTCGTGGTCGCGGTCAATCCGACGCAAGGTCTGGACGTGGGCGCGCAGCAGGAGGTCCAGCGGCGGCTCACGGAGCTGCGCGATCGCGGCACGGCGGTCGTTGTCATCTCGACCGACCTCGACGAGGTGCTCCGCCTCGGCGACCGTGTCGGCGTGCTGTACGGCGGTCGGCTCCGCGGTCCCGTGAGTCGCGCCCAGGCTCCCCGCGAGCGCATCGGGCGCCTCATGGCAGGTCTGCCCGACAGCCCAGCGGCATCCTGGGCGACAGGCGTGGTCGCGTGATCGTCGCCCGCGCGGTGGTCGCGATCGTCGGCGCCTTGATCGTCGGTGGTGTCGCCATCGCGGCCGCCGGCCTGTCGCCGCTGGCGACGTTCTCCCAGCTCGTGATGGCGGCCGTGGGGACACCGACGGCCATCAGAAACAGCCTCCTCCAGGCCGTGCCCATCACGTTCACGGCGCTCGGCGTCGCCTTCGCATTTCGCGGCGGCCTGTTCAATCTGGGCGGTGAAGGACAGCTCTACGCCGGCGCCCTCGGCGGGGTGGCAGTAGCCCTGGCCGGTCGGAGCCTGCCCGGACCGGTCCTCTTGCCGGCCGTCCTGCTGGCCGGCGCCCTGGGCGGCACAACCTGGGGAGCGCTGGCCGGCGCCATGCGCGCCTGGCTGGGGCTGTCCGAGATCATCTCGACCATCATGCTGAACTTCATCCTCTTCTGGGTTGTGTCGTTCCTGGTACGCGGACCGATCAAAGACCCGCAGGGAGGCGGCTACCCATACACGGCCCAGGTGGTGGCGGGCGCACGCCTGCCCGTTCTGGCGGGCGCTGTCCCCACGGGCGCGCTCCTGGCGCTGGTGGCGGCCGTCGTCCTGTGGCTGCTGCTCGAACGCACCTGGCTCGGGCTAGAGATCAGAGCGGTTGGCGAGAGCTGCCGCGTGGCACGCTTCGCCGGCGTGCGCGTAGAGCGGCGACTGTTCACCCTGATGGCCGTGGCCGGCCTGCTTGGCGGACTCGGTGGGGCGGCGGAGCTGGCCGGCAACCAGCACCGCCTGAGCGACTTCTTCAGCCCCGGGTGGGGCTACGACGCCGTTGCCGTGGCGCTGATCGGGCGGGGCTCGCCGTTCGGGACCCTGGCCGCGGGACTGTTCTTCGGCGGTCTCGAGAGTGGCTCGCAGGCGATCCAGGCTACGGCGGGCGTGCCGGACGCGGTGGCTCGCTTCGTCCAGGGAGCGGCGGTGCTGCTGCTGATCGTCGCCAACACGGACGCGGTCGGCCGGGCGTTGCGGCGTCTGCCGCTGGCCGGGCGCCGCGCACTGCGCGGCGCCCTGGCCGACAGCTGACAGGCCATTGGCTCCGCTGCTCGCGTTCGTCCTGTCCTCGGCGCTGTTCGCGGCGGCGCTGCGGCTGGCGATGCCGATCTTCTTCGCCGCCCTCGGCGAGACGTTCGCCGAACGCGCCGGGCTGGTGAACGTCGGCCTCGAGGGCATGATGCTGGCAGCCGCGTTCGGCAGCGTGCTGGGCTCGTACGGGACAGGCGACCCCGTGCTCGGCCTGGGTGTCGGGGTGCTGTGCGGCATGGCGGTCGCCGCCGTCCAGGCAGCTGTCGCCATCCGGCTCGCCGGCGACCAGGTGGTTGGCGGGATCGCCCTCAACCTCGCAGTGCTCGGCCTGACGTCGTTCCTGGCGCGGTTCGTCTGGCCAGCGGGGCGGGTCCCCCAGGTGCCCGGGTTCGGCACCGTCGCCATCCCCGTCCTTGCCGATGTGCCCGTCGTGGGCCGCATCCTGTTCGCTCAGAACGTCCTCGTCTACCTCGCGCTGGTTCTCGGCGTGGTGAGCTGGTGGCTGCTCACCCGCACCATCTGGGGGCTGCGCCTGCGGGCGTGCGGGGAGGACCCGCGGTCATGCGACAGCCTGGGCATCTCGGTTCCCAGAATGCGCTGGGCCAGCATGCTCCTGTGCGGCGCGCTCGCCAGCGTGGGAGGCGTCTTCATCTCCCTGGGCGAGCTGGACACCTTCACGGACGGGATGACTGGCGGGCGCGGCTTCATCGCCCTGGCGGTGGTCATCGTCGCCCGCTGGTCACCGAGCCGCCTGATCCTGGCCGCTCTGCTCTTCGGCGGCTGCGAGGCGGTGGCGTTCCGCGCCCAGGCGCTGAACGTCGGCGTTCCGTACGAGCTGCTCCTGGCCCTGCCGTACGTGGTTACCCTGCTCGTGTACGCCGGCGTCGTCGGCCGCGTCGTCCCGCCGGCCGCCCTCGGTCGACCCTACGCGAGCCTGTGAGAAACAACCAGGCTGGTTCGCTGCCAGACTGTTATCCTGCGGCTGGCGCTGTGATGGCCCAATCGCTCTTCCGTTTTCCTACTGCGCCGCCGGCGCGATGTACCCCGCACCCGTGATCCTGGCCGGCCGAGGCAGTCGGGAGGCGACATGAAGCTCACGGAGTTTTCACTCCGCAATCCCCTGATCATCGGCGCCATCACCTTCGCGGTGGCGTTCCTGGGTCTGTACGCCTACGCCACCATGGGCGTCGGCATCACGCCCAACATCAGCTTCCCGCTCGTCATCGTCACCACCACCGCCATCGGTGCCGATCCGGCCACCATCGAGAGCCAGGTCACCAAGCCCATCGAGGACGCGGTTGCCGGCTTGCCGAACATCGACACCATCACGTCGACCTCGAGCGAAGGCGCCTCGCTCGTCGCCATCCAGTTCACCACCGCGGCCAACCCAGAGCTGGCGCCGGTCGACGTCGAGCGCATCATCAATTCCGCGCGGTCCAAGCTGCCGACCGCGGCCGATCCGCCGTCGATCAGGAAGCTGGAAACGAGCGCCTTCCCGGTGCTGGCGGTGGCCGCCTCGGGGCCGCAATCGCTGGTGGAGATCCAGGACATCGCCACCAACCGCATCAACAGGGCGTTCACGGCTGTGCCGGGCGTGCAGTCGGTCCAGGTCACTGGCGGCGACACGCGCGAAGTCCAGGTCAAGGTCAACCTCGATCGGCTGCGCGGCTACGGCCTGGGCCTCAACCAGCTGCAGCAAGCGCTGCAGACCCAGCAGATCGAGACCCCCGCGGGTCTGCTGGCGGCGTCGGGCAAGGACGTCAACGTCCGCCTGAATGCCCTCGTGACCAAACCGGCGGACCTTGGGCAGATCGTCGTCGCGAACGTCTCGTCCGTCCCGGTGTACCTGCGGGACGTCGCCACCATCGACGACACCGTCAAGAAGACGACGCAGATCACCCGGGTGAACGGCACGCCCGCGGTCACCATCGTGGCGACCAAGACCGCCGGCGCCAACACCCTCGCGGTGAGCAAGGGCGTCCGCGCCGCCATCGCCGAGATGCAGCCAACGCTCCCGGCCGGCATGCGCATGGACGTGATCACTGACGCGGCCACCTACACCCAGCAGTCCTTCGACACCATCCAGAAGACGCTGGGCGAGGCGGTGGTCCTCACCGGCCTCATCCTCCTGCTGTTCCTGCACACGCCGCGCGGCACGCTGATCGTGCTCGTCTCCATCCCCACCTCGGTACTGACCACGTTGGCGCTCATGAACATCATGGGGATGACCCTGAACCTGTTCTCCATGCTGGCGCTGACGCTCTCCGTCGGCATCCTGGTGGACGACAGCATCGTCGTGCTGGAGAACATCTACCGCCACCTCGGGCTGGGCGAGCCGCCTGTCGTGGCCGCTTTCAACGGCCGCCGGGAGATCGGCCTGGCCGCCCTGACGATCACCATGGTGGACGTGGTGGTGTACGTGCCGATCGCCCTCATCCAGGGGATCGCCGGCGACTTCATCCGTCCCTTTGCCCTGGTCATCGCCGTGGCCACGCTGACCTCGCTCGCGGTGTCGTTCACGCTGACGCCACTGCTGGCGAGCCGCTTCCTGAACGCCGAGCACGCCCGCAAGGAGGGACGCGACCTGCTGGCCAAGTTCGGTCGGCGTTGGGACCAGGCGTTTGGCTGGCTCGAGCTGCAGTACGAGCGCTTGCTGCGCGGCGTCCTGACGGCCCACCTGGTCCGGCTCGGCTTCGTGCGCATCGGCATGCGCTGGGTGGCCATCGCGGCCGGCGTGCTCACCGCCGCGGCGGGCGTGGCCGTGCTGGCGTCCGGTGCCGTGGGTGTGGACATCTTCCCGAGCGGCGACCAGAGCGAGGTCGACGTGACCCTCACCATGCCGCCCGCCTCGACCATCCAGGCGACCAACGACGTGGTCCAGCGGATGGAGGGCGTCCTCCACACCGTGCCCGAGGTGCGTGAGGTCTACACCAACTCGGGGGGTAGTGGCGGCGGCTTCGGCGTCGCCAACGGCGACTCGGCCCAGCTCACCGTTCTGCTCGTGCCAAAGGCGGAGCGCACCCGCAGCGCCGCCGACCTGGTCGAGGAGTTCAGGCGCACCCTGGCGCCCAGTATCCCGCAGTCCCGGCTGAACGTGAGCTTGCCGAACGCCTTCGGCTTTGGTGGCTTTGGCAGCCAGGCCATCCAGATCGCTGTGCGGGGTCCTGACCCGACGACGCTCAACCAGCTGGTCGACCAGGTGACTACCCTCGTCACATCGGTGCCGGGTGCCTCCGAGGTGAACAACGCGAACCAGAAGGTGCAGCCCGAGTACGTCGTGCAGATCGACCGCAATCGCGCCGCCGACCTGGGTATCACAGCGCAGACCGCCGCCACCGGGCTGCAGGTCTCGGTGGGTGGCGTGGTCGCCAGCAAGTTCCGCCAACCGGGCCTGGACAACATCGACATCCGCCTGATAACTGACGACGCCTTCCGGGCATCGCCAAACCGCCTGCCGGAGCTGCCCCTGCTGTCCAGCAACGGCTCGCTGGTCCAGCTGCTCCAGATCGCGAACGTCGTGCCCGGCTCGGCGCCCACCCAGATCGCCCACGTGAGCCAGCAGCGCAGCGTCACCATCAACGCGTCGGCAAACGGTCGCCTCGTCGGGGACGTCCTGAGCGACATCCAGCAGCGCATGGCGCGGGTCACCCTACCGCCCGGCTACACGGTCACGTACCTCGGCCAGGCGGCTCAGGGCACGTCAGCCTTCAACGACATCTTCAAGGCTCTCGGCGTCGCGCTCATCCTGATGTACCTGCTGATGCTCATGCTGTTCAGATCGGTCATGCTGCCGCTGGCGGTGCTGATGTCACTGCCACTGGCCATCGTGGGCGCCCTCGGCGCCATGGCCCTGACGAAGTCGCCGTTTACGCTCTTCTCACTCCTGGGCGTCGCGGTGCTGGTGGGGCTGGTGGGCAAGAACGCCATCCTGCTGGTCGACTACACCGACACGCTGCGCAAGCGCGGGCGGAGCCGGACCGACGCGCTTCTGGAGGCCGGCCCGATCCGTCTGCGGCCCATCCTGATGACGTCCTTCTCCATCATCATCGCCCTCTCGCCGATCGCCCTGGGGCTGGAGGAGGGCTCGGAGCTGCTCAAGGCGGCGGCGATCGTCCTGATCGGCGGGCTGACCACCTCCACGCTGCTGACGCTGGTCTTCGTGCCTGCCCTCTACACCATCTTCGACGACATTCAGAACCTCTTCGTGCGCCTGGTGCGCCGCGTCGCGACGCCGCGGGTCATGGAGCCGGCCGAGCTCGCCATCCTGTACCCGGACGGCGTCGTCCACCATGACGGCGCGGGTGACGGCGCCGCCGATGGCCACGCCGTCGAGGCGCCGCAGGTGCTCGCCCCGGCCCCCGGGCGGGTCGCCACGGCCGACAGGCCAAAGCGTCCGACCAACGGCCACCGCCGAAGGACCCCCTGACCCCTTCACCGCGAACGCGGAAGCGGCCCCGATTTTCACACTTTTCACACACTATTCCAAGGATCGCCGACTACAGTGGGCTCAGTCGTGCTTCCGCGCGGCGACGATCACCGATTGAAAGCAGAGGCCTGTATGACCATGCATCAGTCCATCGTCCGAACAGTCGCCGTGGCGGCGCTGTGCCTGGGTGTTGCCGGCCCCAGCGCGGTCCTCGCCCAGAGCACGTCCGACCCCGCCAGCACCACACAGCCGTCCACCGACCCGTCCTCCGGCAGCGCGGCCGACGCGAGCTCCGCCGGAGCGGACGGCTCGGTCCGCCTGATCGTCGACCCCAACGCGAGCCAGGCGAGCTACCACGCCCACGAGCAGCTGGCCGGCCACTCGCTCCCCAACGAGGCGGTCGGCACGACCCATGGCGTCAACGGCACCATCGTCCTTGGCCCCGATGGGTCGCCCATCACCGACCAGTCGCAGATCACGGTGGACCTGTCGGCGCTCCAGAGCGACGAGAGCCGCCGCGACAACTACATCAAAAGCAACACGCTCGAGACGAACCAGTTCCCGACTGCCACGTTCGTGCTGCGCCAGGTGCAAGGTCTTCCCACGCCGCTGCCGACGTCAGGGAGCGCCACGCTCCAGCTGCTCGGTGATCTGACGGTCCACGGCGTGACCCGCCCGGCGACGTGGCAGGTCGCGGCTCAGTTCGGCGACGGAGGGATCAGCGGCGATGCCACTACGACCGTGAACATCAGCGACTTCGGGATGACCCCTCCCAAGGCTGGCCCGGTCCTGAGCATCGAAGACGCCGTCACCCTCGAGCTCGCCCTGACCGCGAATCGCGCTGCGTGAGGCGGGGCTCCGATGATCAGAATGGAGCAACGCTTCAGACCACCTGCTTAGGCCAGCAGGTCTGACACGGTGACGAGCCGGTAGCCGGCGGATCGGAGATCGTCCACCACCCGTGGCAGCACCTGCGCCGTGCTGGCCCCGGTCGTCGGGCTGTCGAAGTGCAGGACGATAATGGCTCCATTGACGGCGCCGCCCATGACGTGGCTGTAGACGCTCTCGGCGCTGGCGTCGGCGCTCCAGTCGCCCGAGTCGACGGTCCACACGATCGTGCGGTAGCCGAGGCTGGCGGCGATGGCGCGAACGCGCGCGTCGCGGTACCCGGCCGACGGGCTCCAGAGCGGGCGAGTCGTGCGTCCGGTGACAGCGCTGATAGCGGCGTCGCCCGCCAGCAGGTCGGAGCGAACGTCGTCGTCGTCGGGCGCCCGGGTCAAATCAGCGATCTTGTACCCGTGGCTGGCGATCTCGTGGCCACCGTCGACGATCTGCCGCAGGACGTCCGGGTGCCGCTGCGCCCACCAGCCCATGACGAAGAACGTGGCGCGGAGCTGCTTGTCGGCGAGGGTCTCGAGGATCGGCGTGGCCGGCTCGTAGCCAGCGCCGACGTTGAAGACCAGCGCGATATTCGGAGCCGATGGGTCGCCACGGTCCACCTCGGCGTCGGAGACCTGTGGCGTCGGTTGGGCCCGCGCGGAGGTGGTGACGGCGCCCGGGGCCAGAACGAGGGCCGCGAGCAGCGGGAGGGCGAGCAGCGGGAGGGCGAGCAGTGGCAGGGGGCGCATGCGCCGATGCTACCGTCCAGCCCACCAGGAGCGGGTACGGATAAGCTGACAGGACGACGAGACCGACAGGTTGCATCGACGGAGGATGGAGACGGACGCCATGAGCTTGAACTTGAACCTAAAACTGGTGAGCTATCGGGCTGGTACTGGGACGCGCCTGGGTGTCATGGATGGCGAGCAGGTGGTCGACCTGCAGCGGGCCGCTGGGGCGATCGGCAAGGAGCTACCGCAGGACATGGCCGCCTTCATCGCGCTCGGCGACGCCGGTCTTGACCTGGCCGCACAGGCCGTCGCCAGCGGCCAGGGCGCCGTGTCCGGCCCGGTTCGGCTGGCCCCGCCGGTCGAGCTACGCAAGAATGTCTTCTGCATCGGCCGCAACTACAAGGCGCACATCGAGGAGGGGTTCCGCGCCCGCGGCCAGGAGCCGGTCTACCCGAAGTACCTGGAGATCTTCACCAAGCCGCCGACCGCTGTCATCGGCAACGAGGACGATATCCGCTGGGACCCGGGCTTCACCCAGCAGCTGGACTACGAGGTCGAGCTGGCCCTGGTGATCGGCAAGGCCGGTCGCCAGATCCCGGCCGACCGGGCGTACGATTACATCTACGGCTACACGATCGGCGACGACGTGTCGGCGCGCGAGGTCCAGCAGAACCACGGCCAGTGGTTCAGAGGCAAGTCGATGGACACCTCGTGCCCGCTGGGGCCGTGCCTCGTCCCGAAGCGGTCGTTCGCCAAGCCGCAGAACGCTCGGCTGATGACGCGCGTGAACGGCGAGCTGCGGCAGGACTCGAACACCGCCGACATGCTGTACGACATTGGCCGCATTATCGAGATCCTGTCGGGCGGCCTGACGCTGGAGCCTGGCGACGTGATCATCACAGGCACGCCGTCTGGCGTTGGCGCGGGCCGGACCCCGCCGGCCTGGCTCGAGGACGGCGACGTCGTGGAATGCGAGGTCGAAGGCATAGGCGTCCTGCGGAACCGGGTCGTCGCAGCCCGAAGCTAATGCGTGCGTGAGCGCCAGCCTCTACAGTGTATATCTACGTTGTAGAGACACGGCGGCTGTGTTACCGGCGCGCGTCCGCCTCGACGAACGGGGCGTCCGCCGCGCGCAGCAGCCGCCGCAGCTGGTCCAGGCAGCTGCCGCACAGGGCGATCGTGCCAAACTTCACGAACCGCCGCGCCAGGCCCGCCCCGCGGACCTTCAGCACGTCGTAGCCACGGCCACAGCGGGAGCAGCCCCGGGGCGGCTCCCGCCGCCTGGCCGCGAGGGCCGCGAGCTGCTGGTGCTCCGCCAGGCGGTCCAGGGCCAGCGCAGCCTCCGCCGCGCTGCCCACCGTCGCGTAGGCCCGTTGAGCGACGCGGCTGGCCGGGCGCCCGCCAGCCCGGACCAGGATCAACGGCAGGTGCAAGAAAGCCAGCTGCATCTCCGTGCGTGGCCCATCCTCGGCGATCAGCACACCAGACGGGGTGGCCCGCCAGGCGTTGGCCAGGGCAGCGTCGTCGGCGAGGAGGTGCACCACGCGCCCGGGGCCACGGACCGCCTCGGCCAGCGCCGCCGCCCTCTCCGGGTCGGCGGCCCACACGGACACCGCCAACATCGGCACAACACCGCCAGCAGGCGATGGGTCCGACCGAGGCAGCATCGGCGTGGCCATCAGCGTCAAGCCGGCCCGCGGTCGTCCCTTGAGTAGTCCCGCCACCGGCGGGCTTCGGAGAGAGGCCCGGAGCTCACGCACCCGGACTGTAGCAGCCGCGCTGTTAGCGAATTCCAGTCGGATAGTAAACGTTGTGCCCAGTTTGTGACGCGCCTGTCGCGCCTCAACATGAGCTGACCCTTCTGCCGCGAGCGCTCGCGCGACGGAGGAAGCACTGACCTTATGAACGACATGCTGCCGCTGGCACAGCGGATCGCCGACCAGCTGAGGGACCGCGGCGAGACGATTGCCATCGCCGAATCGTCGACGGGCGGGCTGCTCTCGGCGGCGCTGCTGGCGGTTCCGGGCGCGTCGAGCTACTTCCTGGGCGGCGCGGTGGTCTACACGCGGGCGGCCCGGGTCGCGCTGTTGGGCATCCCGGACGCGGCGCTGGCGAGCATGCGCGCGGCCACCGAGCCGTACGCGCTGCTGCTGGCGCGCACGGCGCGCGAGCGGTTCGCCGCGACCTGGGGCCTGGCCGAGACCGGCGCGGCTGGCCCCACCGGCAACCGGTACGGGGCCCGGGCGGGCCACTGCTGCCTGGCGCTCAGCGGCCCGCTCGAACGCACCCTGACCCTCGAGACCGGCGCCACCGACCGCCTCGCCAACATGCGCGCGTTCGCCGCCGCCGCCTTGACTCTCCTCGCGGACACTATCACCTAAGCAGGTGGGCTGAAGTCCATTCGGATCACCTGAGCTCCACCTGCTTAGGCTCTTGCCTTTGTTCGCGCTACGCGCTTAGGCGATCGACGGCACGAAGATGTCCGTCAGCGATGAGGTCAGGTAGGCTGGCGATCTCGGCGGTGTCGGGGGCGGGCTGCGTCGCGGGTGCCTCCCACAGCGAAGGTCGACCCGTCGGCGGATTCCTCTGGTGGCAGTGGGAGCGCGCGCAAGGGAACAGGCGAGGATTGCACGATGGACGTGGTCGTCTGCCCAAAGGCCAGAAAGCGATCGAGGATGGCTTCGAATTGATCGACGGCGGCTGCGTGCACCTTGAGCAGAAAGCAGTCCTCGCCGGTAATGCGGTGGCATTCGACTACCTGCGGGGTGTGCCGCGCCAGCTCGGCGATCTTCGCCAGCTGCCCCGGTCCGGGTCGGACGCGGATGTAGGCCGCGACGGGCAGCCCGAGCGCCCTGGGATCGAGGTCGAGGCGATAGCCGGCGATCACCCCCGCCTCCTGGAGACGCTGGAGACGCTCGGTGACCGCGGGCGCCGACATGCCGATGCAGCGCGCCAGGGCGGCGACCGGCAGCCGGGGATCGTCCAGCAGGGCGCGCAGCAACCGGACGTTGACGGGGTCCAGCAGAGAACTTATGGATCCTATGGTCACGGGCGACTCGTGCCTAGGCTTAGCAGGCATGTGTAGTACACCACCTTCAGACAGCTATGTATCGGGGGAAGATCACCATCTATGCTAGGTGATGGTGAGCAAGCCCTTCGTCCCGGTCCTGGGATCCGGTCGCTCGTGGGTTGGCACAGCACTGGGGTCTGTGCCCGTGCCGCCGCACGCGTTCTTCCTGGTGAGTGCTGTCTTCCACTACCTTGGCCCGGCGTTCGCCGTCCTGCTGTTCCAGCAGGTCGATGTGCTGGGGGTTGCCTGGCTGCGCATCGCCAGCGCCGCGGTCGTCTTCGCCGTCTGGCGGCGCCCGTGGCGCCTCGCCCGGCGCCTGGAGTCGGGGCAGCGCGGCACTCTGCTAGCGCTCGGGTGCGTGCTGGCCGCCATGAATGCGTGCTTCTATCTCGCCATTGCGCGGTTGCCCCTGGGGACGGTGGGCGCCCTCGAGTTCCTCGGCCCGGTCGCCCTGGCCGCGGCCGGTGCGCGGACGCGCCGCAACGTCCTGGCCCTGGGCCTGGCGGTGGCGGGGGTGTACCTGCTGACCGATGTCCGCATCGCCGGCGAGCCCCTCGGGTTCGTGTTCGCGTTCGCCAACTGCGGCCTGTTCGTGCTGTACGTCGTCCTGGGCCACCGCATCGCTCAGGATGGCGGCGGCCAGGGCGTGGACCGGCTCGGCGCGGCGATGCTGATCGCTTTGGTGGCCATCACGCCGTTCGGTCTCGGTCGGGCCGTGCCCACTTTCACCACCCCGCTCCTTCTCGGGGCCGGGATCGGGGTGGGCATCTGCTCGTCCGTCATCCCCTATGTGTGCGATCAGATGGCCATGGCGCGCCTACCGCGCGCGACCTTCGCCCTGCTGCTGGCGCTGCTTCCGGCGACCGCCGCCACGATCGGACTGGTCGTCCTGGCCCAGCTGCCCAGCCTGCCCGAGTGGGCAGGCATCGCGCTCATCATTGCCGGCGTGGCGATCCACCGGGACCGACCGCCACGGCGAAGCGCGGACGGTGTCGCCAGCTGAAAATCTTGCCCGATCATGCTCCGTCTCGGTTGGACAAGGGATGTGTTTCGACACATCGACGAGGACGCGTCGTCCATCGAGGCGCTCGCGCGCGATGGGTTCACCGGCCTGTCGGCCGCCGAGACAACCACCTCCATGGGCAAAGGGGACGCGGCGTCCGCCGGGCCACCACCGAACCCGTAGCTCCGTCGCCGGCTGCGCGTCCAGATGCGATCCGAGGAGATCCAGAGCCCACCCGGGCCGGCTCAGCGTCGCCGAGGCGTAGGCGCCCGATTCCCGCAGCCGCTTACGCCTCGCAGTGCCGCCAGTAGTCCCCTCTGGCCACGGGCGGCGTCAACGCATCTTGCGCCACCCGTGCCACGACCAGGCAGCACGCGCACTGCCCTGCCGCGCTGGTCGTGTGCTGGATCATCCCCAGGGCGGTCTGGTACCGCTCCTGCTTCGCAGGCGGCCGAGACCTATTTCCGCAGGCGGCCAGAGTCCAACAGAAACAGAAACAAAACTCCCACGCTCACACTGGCGAGGAGCAGTACCGCGCCGGTTGCGCCCGCTGTCCAGGCCGCGGCGCACACGGACGAGCTTGTCCAGTAGCAGAGGCCGGCGTTCTGACTGAGCTTCTCTATGATGGGCGTGCGTGGAGTCGGAGAGCAGCGGTACATGTCCATGCCCAGGCCTGGGCCCGACACTGCTTGAGCGAGCTTGCGAGCGGACATGAGGACCAAGCCCGGGCGCCAAGCGGTGAGCGCGGAGACGCCTAATTAGGAAGCGAGCTGGCGCGCCGACGAGCATGCAAGATCGATCAGATGGCGTAGCGCAGCGGAGCTACGTGCCGTGATCTTCTGCGCCATGACGAAAGCTCTCATGACTGCGGTGGGATCGGCATTCACACTGGAGCGGGTTCAGCCAGGGTACGTGTAAAGATCAGCCATACGCCGCCGCCCAAGGACCAGCTGGCGGCGAATACCTGTGGCAGGCCAGGTGAGCTGCGTTCTCCTATGTGCGACGCATGGCGTGCAGGACCGCGTCGTGGATCGTGACCGGTCGCCCATCGGGGTCGAGCGTCTGACGCGCGGGTGCCGCGGCGACGATGGCCTGCCAGTCGTCTGGGTCAAGACCGGCCGCGACCTGGTCCGCTGTGTAGAAGAGGTCGGGCAGGTTGGGCCGCCCCACAGACGTCTCCCGATCTGACGGGTGGTGCCCCACGATGAGGAGCGTTCCGCCCGGGCGGACGGCCGCGGCCAGCCGGCGGTGCAGCGCCTCGCGTGCCAGCCGAGGGAGGTGCATGAACTGCGCCGACACCAGGTCGAACTGCCGCGGGGCCTGGATAAAGTCCCAGGACAGGATGTCGGCCTGCTGCCAGCTGATCCGGTCCGCGACATCCTTACCAGCCTCACCAGCCTCGGTGGCCCGTTCGGCGGCGCGGTCCAACGCCACCGTCGACACGTCGATCGCTGTGACGTGCCAGCCGCGAGCGGCCAGCCAGATCGCGTCCGCTCCTTCGCCGCTGCCCACGTCCAGCGCTGTACCGGGGTTGAGGTCGGCGACCTGCGCGACCAAGTGCGGGTTCGGATTGCCGCTCCAGATCGTGTCGGCCGAACGGTAGCGCGCGTCCCAGAACTCCTGGGTGTTCAGCGCGGCCATGTCAAGAGTTTGGTCCTGGCTCTCGATCGTGTTTGCAGACGTAGGTCCGTCGGCAGCGGAGCGCTGGTCCCGGTACGCGGTGACGGCCTGCCGGGTGTCGTCGGCGATCAGATCGGCGTTGACGGCAGCGGCCGCGAACACGCCGCCGGCGGCTGCGCTCACGACCTGGGCGGTGAGGTCGGTGACGTTGCCGGCGACCCACACACCCGGAACGTCGGTCAGGCCGGTGGCGTCGGCGGCAACGAATTCGCCAACGCCGAGCGGGTGGGCGGTGGGGTGGAGCCCGAGGCCGGCCAACACCTGGGAGCGGGCCATGACGCGCGGCATGACCACCAGCGCCTGCCGCGCGACGACCGTGCCATCGCGCAGGCGCACGCCGGTGACGCGGTCGCCCTGCACCTCGAGGGAGTCCACGATGCCCGCGACGACGCGGATGCCGCGGGCGGCCAGCTGCTCGGCCTGCTCACCGGTCAGGGCTGGTGCGGTGTGTGTGAACAGCACGAGGTCGGACGTCACCTGCCGGAACAGCAACGCCATATGCACCGCCATGGGGCCGCTCGCGAGGACCCCGACTGCCTGGTCGCGGACCTCCCAGCCATGGCAGTACGGACAGTGCAGCACGTCACGGCCCCAGCGCTCGCGCACACCGGGCACATTCGGTAGCTCATCCACGAGCCCCGTGGTCACCAGCAGCCGGCGCGCGCTGACCACGCGCCCGTCGTCCAGGGTCACGGCGAAGCGGTCGCCGTCGCGGGCGGCCGAGCTGACCCGTCCCTGCACAACCTGCCCGCCGTAGCCGCGGACCTCCGCCTGGCCCGCCTCCAGCAGCGCGGCCGGACTCACGCCGTCACGGGATAGGAACCCGTGCACACCGGCCGCGGGAGCGTTGCGCGGTTCACCGGCGTCGATGACCAGCACCGAGCGCCGCGACCGGGCCAGCGTCAATGCCCCACTCAGGCCGGCGGCGCCACCGCCGATGACTACCACGTCGTACATACCTGCCATCTTGTCGCTCATCGCGGTCACCCTTTCCGTCACTCTCCATCACTGAGCCATCAATGGCAAGGATCCTTGCCGAATTGGCAAACTGTTGTGATGGGCAGTACGCTCGATACCGTCCTCCTCGCGGTAGGGCCGCGGCTACGCGCTCTGCGCCAGCGGCGCGACATGACGCTGGCCGACCTATCCGCGGCCACGGACATCTCGGTCAGCACGCTCTCGCGGCTGGAGTCCGGGCAGCGCCGGCCGAGCCTCGAGCTGCTCCTGCCCCTCGCCCGAGCCCACCGGGTCCCGCTCGACGAGCTGATCGGCGCACCGGCGAGCGGCGACCCGCGCATCCACGCACAGCCGTTCACCCGCAATGGGATGACGTTCCTACCCTTGACCCGCCGGCCGGGCGGGTTGCAGGCGTACAAGGTGGTCATCGCAACGAGTCGGGCCCACCAGGAGTCTGGCCGGCAGGTGCATGCGGGCTATGAGTGGCTGTACGTCCTCAGCGGCCAGTTGCGGCTGGTGCTCGGCGAGCACGACCTGGTACTGCAAGCGGGCGAGGTGGCCGAGTTCGACACCCGGGTGCCGCATTGGTTCGACCGCGCCGGCCCGGAGCCCGTCGAGCTCCTCATTCTCTTCGGTCCGCAGGGCGAGCGCCTGCATGTCCGCGCACGCCCAAAGGGGTAGGTGGCCCGCCCGCCCACGAATGCGACGGGTGTCGTGGCTGTGCACCCGTCGAGAGCGCTTCTGGCAGTCCGGGCAGACCGCCGTGGCCGCGTCCAGAAGATCGCCCATCGACGGCCGCGCAATCGGGCGGGGGGCAGCGTAAGGACCTGACTCAGCGGCTGAAGCTGCCGAGTCCCAGCAGCAGCAGGGCGTTGAACGCCCAATGCGCGACGATGCTCCCAGCAAGGTGACCTGTTGCCAAGCGCAGCCAGGCGAACAAGGCGCCACCCACGCCGACAGCCACATATGCGCCGACCAGCCCAAGCGCTGCCAGCAGAGGCTCTGCCTGGAGGTTCGTCAGCGCAACGGTGCGGCTCACGATGACACCGTGCCAGACCGCGAACACCACTGACGAAAGGAGCACGGCCCGTCTGTCGGTGAGGTGGTGGCGCAGCGAGCCCAGCAGGACGCCGCGGAAGGCGACCTCCTCGGGGATGGCCGTATCCAGCGGCATCCAGACGAACGCGCGCCACAGCAGCGCCTGCCACGACAGGGAACCCAGCGGCGTGTACTCGACGGCTTGGCCCACCAGGGGCGGGAAGCGCAGGACCAGCAGCGCCGGCAGCCCCGTCCCGAGCGCTAGCAGCAACCCCAGGCCCGCGCTGCGCAGACTGAGCCACGGCCGGAGCCCAAGCTCGGCGGGGGAAAGGCGCTCACTCCAGCGCGCCCAGGCCAGAACGAGACCGAGCAGCGCCGCTGTCACCATAACACTCACCCAACCGCCCGCCGGCATGGCTGTCCCGAGGACGAGCGATTCCAGGTTGCCGTAGCCCCCCAGGAAGCACGCGAACACCAGCGCCCGAGTCATGCCGGATAGCGTGCCACGCGGCTCGGTCAGAAGCAGCTTTGCGGGGCAGATCGCACAGGGCGCCGTTGTTAGCGGCCGTCACGAACAGGACGACACGTCGCGTTGAGCGGCCCGGCTGCGCGAGATCGCGGCCGAGGGCATTTCCTACGTGCCTGAGTTGGCAATCCTTCGGAGGTCGGCGTTGATCTGGCGCAGCACACTCAGCACCTCCGGCCCCAGCTCCTGGGTGGACCGCTCGACTGCCACGCGCACCGACTCGCTGACGCGACTGAGCTGCTCGCGCGCCTGCTGCGCTTCGGGCGTCGCCACGCTCTCCTCGATGGCGCAATTGACCTCCTGGGCCATCGACTGGAGCGAGTCCCGCAGCTCGCGGGCTCGCTCGCGGTTCTCCCGACGCTGCCAGACGGCCTGAACCGCGGCCTCAAGGCTCTTGCCGAGGGCCTCGAACTCGTGCGCCACGTCTTCCCACGTGGTCCCAGGCCTCAGCTCCTGCGGTTTCTGGAACAGCCTGGCAAACTCCTCGTCCATGCATACCTCCTGCTGGTCACACCGCCCTGTGCGGCGTGGCCGCACCGAACCACAATTAGCAAGGTTGGGACCGCACGCGCGGCGATCCAGGGCGAGTTGATCAAGACTTGAGCGGAATGGGCGGTCAGGCGACCTGGACGGGCGAACCCACGAAGTGTCCGTACGCCGTGATGGCCTCCTGAAAGCCGCTCACGTCCGACGGCGCCAGTGGCGCGAACGGAGCTGCCGCGACCACGATGCGCCGCCCAACGGTCGTCCTGCGCCACGTGCCGACCACCTGGCCCGCGCTGACGATGGTGGCGACAAACATGCCGTTGGTGCCGGGGACGATGACCCCGCTGTGCTCGGGAGCGAGCACGGCGCTTCTGTCCTGGTAGCCCAGCAGGTACTCGTCGAACCCGGGCAGCGCGTGCACGCGGCGCGACGCCACCCGGTCGCGCGTGCCGGCCGCCATCCAGTAGCGCGTGCCGTTGCTGGCGACCTCCTCCAGGTCGCCGCGCGCCAGCGCGAGCGCCGGGGCGGCGTCGCGCACCGGCAACTTCGTCCACCGGGTGAAGTCGCCCAGCGTGGCTGGCCCGTGGCTCGCGAAGTACCGCCGGGCGAGCTCGCCAAGCGCCTCGTCGCGGCCGAGCGCGCGCGGCGCCACGATCCACTCGCGCAGCAGAACAACGGCCTGCTGCCCGCCGTGCATGGGCCCGAGACACAGCGTCCCGGTGTGGCAGAGGCACCAGAGCAGGTGCGCCCCGCGCTGTCCGCCGCCCGGGATGCCGTGGGCCTCGAACGTGGCCAACAGGGCAGCGCGGGTGAGCGCCCGCCCGCCCGCGAGGGCGGCGACGGCGAGCTCCCGAGCGCGCTCGAAGGTGGCCCGGTCGAGGCCGAGCTGGCGATGCCGGGTCGCCATGCCCTGTACGGTGCGCTCCGCCGTGAGCGACAGCATCCAGGGGAGGTCTTCGGCGGCGACCAGATGCAGCGTGCCGCGCATGGGCCAGGAGCGCACGATCTCCGCCCGTGCCAGCGCGGCGTCGACGTCGGCGATGGTCGACCACGGGACGCGCAGGCCGACCGACCATTTCGCTCCCGGCAGGTCCTGGGCCTGCGTCGCGAGCATCCAGCGCACCGCCTCGGCCGGAGAGGACAGAGCGCTGGCTTCGATACCCTGACTGGCGAGCCTGAGGCTGGCGATTCTCGCTCTATCAGCAGCGTCCACCCGATAGTCCTTCATGGTACCGCGTCTCTCGGAAGCACCCCGGCTGGCGCCGCCGCGACACAGGCCCATCGGCGCGGCCAGGTGCGCCGGTCCAAGAAGGCGCCGGACCAAACGCCAGGTTCTCGTCCAGCTGGAGGCTGCCCCGTTGACCGGCCCGCCGCCGGGCACGTACGCCACGCCCCTCCCATCAGGGCGGCCGATGGGCCCCGTGGACTGCTAAGAAGGGCTATTTGATGCCCGTGCGGCTGATGCCCTCCACCCAGTACCGCTGGAAGAACACGTACACCGCTGCCATCGGGACGGTTGTCAGCACGGCCATCGCCATCACCACCGGCCAGTCCGTGTAGTAGAAGTTCTGGAATTGCGCCAGGCCAAGCGGCAGTGTGAACGCCTCGCGGTTCGAGCCCGAGATGAAGATCAGGGCGTCGATGAAATTGTTCCACGATCCCTGGAACGCGAAGACGCACAGCGTGGCAACGGCGGGCAAAGCGTTCGGCAAGATGACCTGCCAGAACATGCGGATCCGGCTCGCGCCGTCGATGCGGGCCGCTTCCTCGAGCTCGTCGGGAATGGACTGGAAGAACTGCCGCATCAGGAACACGCCGAACGCGTCGACGGCGAATGGGATCCACATGGCATGGAGCGTGTTGACCAGACCAAGGTTCAGCACCACGATGTAGCGTGGCACGAACAGCACCGTCGCCGGCACCATCATGGTACCCAGGACCACCACGAAGAGCACGTCGCGACCCGGGAACTGCAGGCGGGCGAAGGCGTAGCCAGCCATCGTGGCGAACATCGCCCGGCAGACAACCACGGCGGCCGCGACGACGAGGCTGTTCAAGAACCAACGGAAGAACGGCGCGCCGGTGAGGACGGTAGCGTACGCTGCCAGTGTCGGCTGTTGCGGGAGGATGGTGGGCGGGAAGAGCGCTGCTTCCGGGTTGGTCTTCAACGATGTCGCGAGGGACCAGATGAATGGGACGAACGTCAAGAGCGCCACGAAGATCAGCGCGGCGTAGGCAAGCAGCTTCAAGAGGTGGTTCGGCCGGGTGTCAGGCTCGCCCACTGAGCTGACGCCGGCGTCGTGCCGAGGAACCGCGACGGTCGCCACTGGTGTCCCGCCCGTTAAGAGTCGCGCCGACCGAACAAGCGCAGTTGGAGCAGCGTGATGACGAAGATCACGCTGAAGAGTACAGCTGTCATCGCGGCGGCCGACCCGGCTCGAAAGCCCCCACCGAAGGACTCCTGGTAGATATGGTAGACGAGCGTCGTCGTGCCGCTATTGCCCTTGGTCATCATCCAAATCTGGTCGAACACCTGCAATGACCCAATGACGCCCACGATCACCACAAACAGCGTGACCGGTTTGAGGAGTGGCAGCGTGATGCTCCAGAAAGACTGGCGGCTGCCCGCCCCATCCACCGCGGCGGCTTCGTAGACGTCCCGCGGGATGTCCTGGAGGCCGGCCAGGAAGATGATCATCATCGATCCAGTCGTGGTCCAGACATTCAGGATCATCACGCTCAAGAGCGCGATACTCGGCCCCACGGCCCACTCGGGCACATTCCAACCGAGTGGTGACACCAGCAGCTGGATGATGCCGTTCGGATTTGCCAGCCACGCCGGCCGCATCGGCGCGCCGCCAACGAGGGTCATGAGCCAGTCAGCCAGGCCACCGCCCGCCAGGATCCACATGAACAGCAGCGCCACGACGATCGATGATGAGATGGACGGGAAGTAGTAGGCTGCCCTGAAGAACGTGCGACCGCGAATCTTTTGGTTCGCGGCGATCGCCAGCAGGAGGGCCAGGACGGTCTGCGCGGGCACCACGCCGAGCGCGTAGTAGATCGTGTTGCGCGCGGCGAGCCAGAAGTCGGCGCTGTCGGCCAGGAGGGAGTAATTCCGAAGGCCGAAGAACTCCCGCTCCTGGGTTAGCAGGTCCCACTTGAACAGCGACATCCAGAAGGTCTGGAGGATGGGCCAGACCAGGAACGTACCGAGGATGACGAGCGTCGGCAAAATGAAGAGGTAGCCGACGATGACGTCCTCGCGGGCCGTGCCAGACAGCCCACGAGGCCACCGTGCGGCGCTTCTGATGCCGAACGTGATGCCTGGGTTTGCCATGGGAAACCTGTGACGGGAATCGCGGCAGTGTGGTCCGCCTTGGCCGATAGCTTCCGATCGACGGTGCTTTGACGCTACTGCTTGGCGAAAATGTCGTTGCCCTGCTTTTCGATCGCCGCGAGGGCGTCTTTGGGTGTCGTCTTGCCCGAGAAGACTGCCTGTAAGGTGGGCGTCACGACCTTGTCGTTGATCTCCTGTCCACCGGGGCCGAGCTGCCAGGGCTGGGCGTATGACCCAGCCTTGAGGTACGGCTCACGCTCCTTGAACGAGCTCAGCCACTCGGTCTCCAGCGACTTCCGGGACGGCATGGCGAGACCCAGCGAGGTCCACTTCTTCATCCCATCGGGCCCAGTGAGGTAGTTGACAAGAAACCAGGCCGCCTCTTTGTTGGGCGTCTTGGCATTGATGGAGTAGGAGACCGTGAAGGCAAAGGTGCCTTTCCCCTTGGGGCCCTCTGGCATCTCGGCGATACCGAACTTCAAGTTCGGCGCGTCCTTCTTGACGGCCGGGAACATCCAATTGCCCTCGAAGACGATGGCCGCTTTGTTCTTGATGAAGGCATCGCCAGGCCACTGGGTGCCGGTATCCGAGGGTGTGCTCGCGGTACCGTCCTTGTACAGCCCGTAGTAGTATTCGAGGGCGTGCAGACCTTCGGGGCTGTTCAGCGCGATTTTCGAGCCGTCGTCGGACAGCAGCTTGCCACCCGCCTGATAGACGAACGCCCCGAAGCGCGGCAGCTCAGTTGGGATCACCGTGCCAAAGACTCCCTTGCTCTTGTCGGTAAGCTTCTGGGTGGCTGCCTTGAGGTCGTCCCAGTTGGCGGGTGGCTTGTCGACCCCGGCCGCCTGGGCCATGTCCTGGTTCCACTCCATGGCCAGACTGGACCAGTCCTTGGGGAGGCCGTAGGTCTTACCCTGCCACTGGAACGCCTTCAACAGGCCCGGGTAGAAGTCGCCGGTGCTGACGTTGTCCCGCTGGATGTAGGGGTCGAGCGCATCGAGCAGCCCCCGCTTCATCAAGTCGGGGGCCAACAAGCTGTCCACGTAGAACACGTCCGCCGCGGTGCCGGCCGCGAGATCGGTCTGGAGTTTCGTCGCGTACTCGGGCACCGCCTCGAACTTGGCCTGGATGGTGGGGTACTGCTTCATGAAGTCGGTCAACACGTCGTTGAGCAAGCGATCCTCTTCGGGCGAGGAGGAGAAGCCCATCAGCCTCAGGCTCCCCGCTGGGGCGCTGCCAGCAGGCTTGCTCGCGGCCGCGGCGCCGGCGGCGGTCGCTTGTGGCGCGGCTGCTGGTTGCGGCGCGGCCGTGGGCGGCGGCGCCGATGACGACGACGGCCCGCAGGCCGCAGACAGGGCCGCGAGAGCTCCAAGCAACGCGGCCCGGCGACAAACAAGCATCGCGCCTCCTCTGACTCCCCTCGCCCCCGGGAGCCCCTGGATCAGAGTCTGTCTCCCTTCTAGGGTATCTGCCCGACCACGGCGGCCTCAACCGAGGTGCCTTGCTGGCCGCTCTGGGGCAGGACGTAGCGAGGAACCGAGGCGACACGCCTCCACCCGCGCGTCTTGGCCAGCGTCGGGCCCAGAGCCGGAGGGCGACCAGTCTCCCGGGTCCGCCGCCCCCGGCGCGGCGGCGGTCAGGACAGGAACCTGCTGTTGGTGGTGTTCAGGGCGGCCCGCACGGCACGGGCGAGATCCAGAGGTGCGCCCGTACCAAAGGCATGGCTCCAACGAGAAGAGCCTCGCGGCGAGTCATGTGCGGAGCGGGATCACTCATGTCGCGCACCTCCCTGGGGTTCCAAGCCGGTCCGCACGACAGCACCGCCAGCGGCCGGGCGGCAGATCTGCTGCACGACACATGCCGCCTCTGGTGCGGCAGTATGGACGCCAGGTGTAAACCCCACAGCCCACCACGTCAGGGCCGGGCATCAGCGGAGGACAGCGGCTCTGGCGACGCCACGGCGAGAGCACGCTCAACCACGGCGGCGCACTCCCCGGCCGAGGCACTGGTCAAGGGTCTCGGCCTAAATTGGTCGATCGGCGCGGTCATTTTGGTCTTATACGTGTGACCGTGCTCTCCGGCTCCATGCTCCGCGACCGGCTCAGGCCGGAGTATGCCGTCGCGGCGGTGTTCGTCGCGGCGGCCTTCATGAACATTTTGGACTCCACGATCGTCAACGTGGCGCTGCCTACCATTGCCCGCGACTTTCACGTCTCCGTGTCGTCGACCGACAGCGTCATCATCGGCTACCTGGTGAGCCTGGCCGTCTGGATCCCTGCCTCCGGCTGGGTTGGCGACCGGCTCGGCACCAAGAGGACATTCCTGGCCGCTCTCGTGCTGTTCACCGTGGCCTCCGCGCTGTGCGGGCTGGCCACTGGCCTGGGTCAGCTCGTGGCATTCCGCGTTCTCCAGGGCGTCGGCGGCGGGATGCTGAACCCGGTCGGCACGGCTATGCTGTTCCGCGCGTTTCCGCCGGAGCGGCGCGCCCGCGCGGCCCAGGTGCTCGTGGTGCCCACCGTCGTCGCCCCGGCCGTCGGTCCCGTGCTCGGCGGCCTCCTCGTCGACCAGCTGTCCTGGCGCTGGGCTTTCTACATCAACCTGCCGATCGGGCTCGCCGCGCTCCTGTTCGGGCTGGTGTTCCTGCGCGAGCACCGTGAGCCGACAGCGGGCCGCTTCGACCTGGTCGGCTTCGTCCTGGCCGGGGCGGGGCTGGCGCTCGTCCTCTACACCTTGAGCGTGGCGCCTGCGCTCGGCTGGGGCTCGGTCCCGGTGGTCGCGGCCGGCGTCGGCGGGCTGCTCGCGCTTGCCCTGTTCGTATGGGTGGAGCCGCGCCAGGCCGCGCCCCTGCTCGACCTGCGGCTCTTCGCCAATCGGCTGTTTCGCGCGACCAACGGGGCATCGCTGTGCGCGTCGGCGGCCTTCGTCGGCATGCTGTTCGCCGTGCCCCTCTTCCTCCAGGACCTGGTCGGCACGTCGGCTCTCACGTCCGGCCTCACGACCTTTCCCGAAGCGATCGGCGTCCTCATGTCCTCACAGGTCGTCGGGAGGCTGTACCCCCGTGTCGGGCCGCGCCGCCTGATGGCGGCGGGCCTGTTCTGGGTGGCCATGGCCATGGCTGCCTTCTCCCTGGTCAGGCTCGACACGGACCTGTGGCTCATCCGTCTGGGCATGTGGTGCATTGGCGTGGGCATGGCCTGCGTGTTCCTGCCCGTGCAGGCGGCCGCCTTCGCCACGATCAGCTCGCGGGACACCGGTCGCGCGTCCGCGCTGTTCAATGCTCAGAATCGGGTCGGCGCCGCGCTTGGGGTAGCCGTCCTGGCGAGCGTGCTGGGTGTCCAGGCCGGCGGCGCGCCGTCCGACCTGTCCGGCCCACTGGCAGCGTTTCACCGGGCGTTCCTGGTGGCCGCTGGTATGGCCCTGGGCGGCTCGCTGCTGTCTCTAACAGTCTCGGATCGCGACGCGGCCAATACCATGCGCCCACGCCCGTCGGGGGACGTGCCGGAGCCGGAAGCCGTCGCCGCCGCGCCGTGAGACAGACGAGCCGTCAGCTATCAGCTATCAGCTATCAGCTATCAGCTATCAGCCGTCAGCGCCGATGAACCTATCCCGTGCCGGTACGGAGCGCTCACGGAGAGCGTGACGCAAAACCGACACCGTTCGGCGCGCTACCATCGATGTCGCATGCGACTCGGGCTCGACGTCTACAGTGTGCGCTTCCAGGGTTGGGACGCTTTCCACATGCTGGACTACGCGGCCGGGCTCGGCCTGGAGGTCGTCCACTACTCCGAGCGGCAGATGCTCGCCTCGCACGATCCCGGCTATCTCGGCGAGCTGAGGGCGCACGCGGCCCACCACGGCCTGGGGATCGAGGTGGGGATGGGCAGCATCGACCGCTTCGCCGCGAGTTTTAACCACGAGCTTGGCAGCGGGGCCGAACAGCTGGCGGCCATGTGCCACGCCGCCGCGGCGGTGGGCTCACCGGTGGTCCGCTGCTACCTCGGGGCGCAGAGCGACCGTCTCGGGCCTGTTCCAATCTCGGAGCACATCGCCGAGTGCCTGCGGACGCTTGCCGAGGTGGCCCCCGTGGCGCGGGACCTCCGCATCAAGATCGCGGTCGAGAACCACGGCCTGGGCGACCTGCTGGCAGACGAGCTCCGCGAGCTCGTGGCCCAGGCCGGCCCGGACTTCGTTGGCGTGACGCTCGACACTGGCAACCCGATCTTTGCCGCCGAGGACCCGGCCTACTCTGCTGAGGTCCTCGGCCAGTACGTCGCCACAACGCAAGTACGCGACGCGTTGGTGTGGGAGCACCCGTCGGGAGCCGAGGGCCAATGGACAGTTCTCGGCGGGGGCGTGGTCGACCTGCCAGCGATCATGGGGACTCTCGAACGGCACTGCCCGGACGTCACCGTCAATCTCGAGATCATCACCGCGATGCTACCGCTGCCGATCCCGTACCTCGATCCGCTGTCGGACTTCTGGGGCGCCTACCCTGACATGCCGGCGCGGGCGCTGGCGCGGTTCATCCAGCTGGCTCGGCGCGGCACCCAGATGGGCGCGGCGCCGCTGTCGCAGCTGACCGACCCCTTTGCGCAGGCCACCCCTGCCGACGTGCGGGCGCGCCTGGTGGCGCAGCAGCGGGAGCACCTCGAAGCGAGCGTGCGCTACGCCCGGGAGTCGCTCGGCCTGGGACGCCCCCTCGCGAACGCGTAAGGGGCGCAGCCCATCCTGGCCAGGAGCGACCGTCTCCTTTGCCACTTGCCGATCGGCGGGGTCGGCCAATGGGGCTGGCGGCGCATGTCGGCCACCAAAAGGGTAGGAAAGGGTGGGGAGCAGGCTGCTCCCCACCCAGGTGGTCGGCTCGAGCTCAGTCGCCGGTTCCAGGCCCCTCTAGAGCGCCAGGCGTCTCAGCCCCGTCGGCTTGCGCTGAGAGCACCGTGCCGCTGGTCGCGTCGACTTTCACATCCTGGCCGATGCCGGCGCTATCGGTAAGCTGGACGCTGTAGGCGAGGACAGCGTTCTCGTTATCGAGCTCGATCGTGCCAACAGCCGCTCCCGGGAACTTCGCGAGGGCCGCGGCCCTGGCTTGATCCGCGGTGATCTTTGCTTGGCTGGCCAACGCTGCCGCTTCGCTTGTGTCATTCGCCGTTTCGGCCTGCTCACCCGTCCCCTGCGCGGCCGGCGCTCCCGGCTGTGTTGACGTTGTGGTCGCCGGGCTGGGCGCCGGATTCGTTTGCGCGAACACACCACCAAGGCTGACGCTGCCGACAAGATAGGCAGTCGTCAGTGCGCCAGCGGCGGCGCCGCCAGACAGAATGCGCTTCAACATGAGAAATCTCCTTTTGTGTGTGCCATCCGTAGCATTTGGTACGGAGCTTGATGAAACATCGTACGGATCGAGCGGATGCGATTCGGAATACGTCCAGTGCGGAGCATCCTCCTTCAGGTCGTTCGAGGACCGGCCGCGTCGGCCACCTCACCAGGCAGGATGCACGGCGCACGTGAACGCAACATGAACTGAAATCCGTAACGCTGGTCCCGAGGGCCCGAGAGCGTGTCCAGGCTGTCCCTGCTCAGCCCACACGGAGCGCGGCTTCCTCCACGTCGACTGCCTCCGCTTCCGCCGCGTCGCCGGTAACCGTCCAGAAAGTGAATGCGAACACCGCGACGCCAGCCGAGCTGCAGGCGGCTTTTGCTGCCGCTGGCCTCGCCAACCCCGCGCAGTGGGCGCGCGAGGTGAACGAGTATCGGCCCTATCCAACCGATGACCCTACGTTCGCGAAGCTGCGGGGCGAGCTGGTCAAGTACAACCCGGACCAGGCCACCATCGACGGGATCATCGCCACCCTTCGCTTTAGTGCCATGTCCGCACCAACGTCAGTTTCGGTAGATCAGTTCTCCTCCGTGTTGCGGCGCGGTCTCGTGTGGTTGGCGGTGCTGACCACCGTCGGCATCGCCGTTGAGCTGGCCGTGGAGCGCCACTGGACCCAACCGGTTCAGCTCATCGCGTGGGGCGCAGTGGCGATCATGGTTGTCGCGCTCGCTATGCTGCTGCCAGCTCCAACCGGGGTCCGGGTGCGCACCGCGCGCATCCTGGCAGCGGTGGTGGTGCTAACCAGCGCCGTTGGTATCTGGGAGCACGTCGCGGCCAACTACGATGCGGGCCCGCTGGACTTCCACTACACAGGGGTTTGGGACAACCTGCCAGAGGTCTCGCGCTGGTGGCTGGCCGTGACCAAGACTGTCGGCCCCTCGCCGCCCCTGGCCCCAGGCGCGCTTGCTCAAGCTGGTCTATCTGTGCTGCTGGCCACGATCGGCCACCCGGCCCTGCGCGGCCGGACCGAGTCCTTCCCGGCTGTAGGGCAAGCGGAGGGCGACACGCGGAAGCCTCAACAGCAGCCCGCTCCAGCCGGCGTGCGCCAGGGCCGCGCCACTCACGACGTCGTTTGACAACCACTTGGCCCAGCGTCCCACGAGGAGTGGAGAGAACGAAGATGGCATCCCCGAAAACATGCTCACGATGTGGCACCACGCTTGCGCCGGCTGCTCAGTTCTGTCCGAACTGCGGCAACGCTCTTGGTGCTGATGGTCCAACGGCGTGCTCGCGCTGTGGCGGCCTGAGCTCGCCGCGGGCGCGATTCTGCCAGCAATGTGGCAGTAGTTTGCTCGGCCCGGTGGGAGCCAAGGGTGTGCCCAATGGTCAAGCCGGAGGTCAGCCGCCAGGGGGATCAGCGGGCCAGCTGCCTGGCGCGCCGACGAGCCCGCCGTGGGGACAAGCAGCGCTCGGTGGCCTGGCCGGATTCGTGCTCGGGTCGCTGTTCGGCGGTGGCCGGGGCTTCGGTGGCCGCGGCTGGGATGACGGCGATGGAGGTGGCGATTGGGGCGGCGGTGGAGACTTCGGCGGGGGCGGCGACGGCGGGAGCTAGCCCCGTCTCACGCGTACCATCCTAAGCAATACTCATCTGGCCTGAGCAATACTCATCTGGGTTTCATCTCCGTGCCGCACGCTGTGCCATACGGACATCAAGGCCATGCGTCTACTGGTTGTCGAAGACGAGCATAAATTGGCCGGCGTCCTCAAGCGCGGCTTAGAGGAACATGGCTACGCCGTCGACGTCGCCTACGATGGCGCCGATGGCCTCGCCCTGGCGACGGCGGCACCGTACGACCTGATCGTGCTGGACATCATGCTCCCCAGGCTCGATGGACTCAGCCTGTGCAACCAGCTACGTGCCCAGAAGATGCACATGCCCGTCCTCATGCTGACGGCTCGCGACACGGTCGATGACCGCGTCGCCGGGCTCGACAGCGGTGCCGATGACTACCTGACCAAGCCCTTCGCGTTCCGCGAGCTGTTGGCTCGCATTCGGGCTCTGCTGCGGCGCGATGGGCCGTCAGCCAGGGATCCCCTCCTGCGGATAGCGGATTTACAGATCGATACGGTCAGTCACGAGGTCCGCCGCGGCGGAAAACTCGTCGACCTCACGAGCAAGGAGTACGCCATCCTGGAGTACTTCGCCCGCAACCCGAACCGGGTGCTGACCCGCACGCAGATCGCCGAGCACGTCTGGGACTTCGACTTCGTATCGATGTCGAACGTGATCGATGTGTACATCGGTTATCTGCGGCGCAAGCTCGGCGATGATTCCGAGCCGCGGCTGCTGCGGACGATCCGCGGCACCGGCTATCAGCTTCGGGTGGCGGCGTCATGAAGAGCGGGCGACAGCCCCTAGGTCGGGCAGCCTCGATCCGGGTACGCCTGACGCTGTGGTACGTCGCGTTGCTCGCCGTCATCCTCGCTGCCCTCAGCGGTCTGCTGTACGTGACTCGGCCGATGCAGGCCACCGGGACTCAGGCTGCCCGACCACAAGCCCCAGCTTGACGTCATGCCAGGCCGCGGTCGGCGGGCTGTCGCGGTAGCGCACCATGACGCCATCGGCCTCGACCAGCAGCGTGCCCGGTGCGGGCACGCTGCTGCCCCTCGTCCCTCAGCTGTACCGGACGACGCTTCGCTTGACCTCGCCCTTGATGAGCCGGTCGTAAGCGTCGTTGAGATCCTCCAGCTCCACCTCGCGGCTGATCAGCTCGCGCAGCTTGTACTTGCCGTCCATGAACATGTCCACGATCATCGCCAGGTCCACCCGCTG
>JAABUZ0100002510.1_pt1 | contig 30183 bp, 27 predicted proteins | sample 5562091 | NCBI WGS metagenome assembly JAABUZ01 (sample SAMN12813069, study PRJNA571459) | rock metagenome | isolation source: Antarctica rocks | place: Antarctica: Victoria Land, Linnaeus Terrace sud | collected 2015-12-21
CACGCCCTCGCCTCATCTGCATGGACGAGCCGACGATGGGGCTCGCGCCCATCTTCGTCGACCGCGTGCTCGATCTCATCGCGGACATCAACCGGCAGGGCGTCACCGTTTTTATGGTTGAACAGAACGCGACGCTGGCACTCTCGATCGCGACTCGCGGCTATGTTGTCCAGAGTGGAATCATGGTGCTCGAAGGATCAGCTGCGAATCTTGCCAATGACCCCGCCGTTCGTGAGGCATATCTGGGCCACCGCGCTCCCGAACGCGAGTCACGATGACCGCAGCCACGCAAACTATGCATCGGGCTTGGCGGGGTGTGCTAGAACGGGCAACCGGAACTCCGTCATGATGGAGCCAGGCGTCACAAGTTGAGCAGCGGGAGTAGCCTCATGGAAAATTCCGGATATTGTGTGCGTTGGTAAGATGGTAGAAATCGGCGCCTGCCCCGCCTGTGCCGAAGCCTGCACACGCTCCGCGGGAAAGCGCGGGAACAGACGGGTGCCGATATGGAAATTGGAGTAGATGACGACGACACACCTGGTCAGAATGATGAGCACGACAAGGACCACTCGTGTGTCCATCCTGTCACGTTGATCGCGCCATCCTCGTTCGCGCTGGGCCAACGCTTCGAGCAGCATCGACTGCTGCTCGGCCTGTCGTTCGAAGTAGCCCATTTGAGTCGAAAGCGTCGCGCATTCACTATCAAGGCCGTACCTACGTTCCTCGGCCTGTCGTGCACGTTTACTCTCCGTCTCGATCGCGGTCGCAAGGTCCTCAACCTGACGGACTGCCTGGCTGACGAGCGGTTGACTTCCATAAAGCTCCGTCGATTCTGTTCGCGTGCTATCGACCGTCACGTGATAGTGTTTGCTTTGCAATGGCATTCCTCCCTGTGTATTCTGCGTCACGGTCACCAATCCCGTTGAACCTGACACACCGTGAACACTCCGTCAGCAGTCGGCACTCCCGTCGCCAACCAACACGGTGATGCCTGTTGTCCGGACCATCGGCGACTCGATCCGAGCTTCATCCATAGCGCAAAGGCAACGAGCCTATCACCTCACGCTTCGCGTATTCACCTTGCACATCATCACAGATATGGTAGACTAAAACCTGACCAAATACGTCGGATATGAGGACACCAGGATTGATCAAGATATCGACCCGGGGCGAGTACGGGGCACGCGTCATGGTTGAACTGGCGCGGCATTATGGCCGTGGTCCTGTGTCCCTTACCGCCGTGGCAGCGGAAGCGGGACTCCCGCTCGACTATCTTGAGCACCTGATGATGCCGCTCCGCAAGGCTGACCTGGTACGGAGCGTGCGCGGCGCCAAAGGCGGGTACACCCTGGCGCGTCCTCCGCGAGAGATTGTGATGGGAGAGGTGGTGCGGTTGCTCGAAGGGCCGGTGGCTCCACAGGTGTGTGCAACGGAGTGCGACCAGCAGCCCGTGCATCCTTGTGAACGTGAGAGCTTTTGCACCACAAAAATCCTCTGGCTTCGTGTCCGCGACAGTGTGGCAAGGGCTCTGGATTCGACCACACTGGAGGATCTCTTGCCGGCGGCAACAACCGCACTTGTGACGCGAGCGACTACGGGTGAGGTCGTGCCAGCGGAAGAACCGGTCCACGCGACAACGACACAGTATGGGAGGCAACGGTAGACACGATATGAGCGCCGATTTAGAAATTATTGATCTGCACGTCAGCACCACCGAGGGGAAACAGATCCTACGGGGTGTAAACTTGAAGATCAACGGTGGGGAAGTCCACGCGTTGATGGGACCGAATGGCTCTGGCAAAAGCACGCTTTCCAGTACCATCATGGGGCATCCCCTGTATGTCGTCGATAGCGGTGACATCCGGTTTAAGGGCGAGAGCATCCTTGAACTGGGCGCGGACGAACGTGCGCGTATGGGGCTCTTCCTCTGTTTTCAGTACCCGAGCGCGGTGCCGGGTGTGAGCATGGCCAACTTCCTCCGGACGGCGCTCAACGCGGTTCGCCAGGGAAACAGTGAACGCGATGCCAGGCCCCCCGTTTCTCCTCGAGACTTTCGGGCCATTATGCAGAAAAAAATGGCCCTGCTGAAGATGGACAAATCGTTCGTAAATCGCTACCTGAACGAGGGCTTCTCAGGTGGGGAAAAGAAGCGTGCTGAAATCCTTCAGATGGCCATTCTTGAGCCGAGCATGGCGATCCTTGACGAAACCGATTCGGGGCTCGACATCGATGCGCTTCGTACCGTCGCCGATGGCGTCAACGCGCTCCTTGGTCCAGATCTAGGGGTGCTGGTCATCACCCATTACCAGCGTTTGCTCGACTATATCAAGCCGCAGTTTGTCCATGTGCTGCTCAATGGCCGAGTAGTGCTCTCCGGGGGCCCCGAGGTGGCCCACGAACTCGAAGCAACCGGATACGAGAAACTTCAACAGCAGTTTGCCGAAGAGCCCGTCGCGGCACTCGCCACATAGCTAGCACAGCAGTAAGGAGTAGTTCGATGGTCGCAGATATCCAGGATCTCGGTCAAGATTACAAATATGGATTCCACGATGACAACGCGCCCACCTTCCGATCCGGCACGGGTCTGACGACGCGAACCGTCGAGGAAATCTCTGACTTCAAGAATGAGTCGGAGCGCATGCGTAGGTTCCGTCTTCGTGCGCTCAAACACTTTGAGAGCCGCCCGATGCCCACATGGGGTGGAGACCTCACGACGCTCAATCTTGATGAGATCCACTACTATGTCCGCCCGCACGAAAAGCAGGGCCGGACGTGGGAAGAGGTCCCCGAATACATCAAGAACACGTTCGACAAGCTTGGCATTCCCCAGGCAGAACGCAAGTACCTCGCGGGTGTCGGAGCGCAGTACGAGTCTGAGGTGGTCTACCACAGCCTCCAGAAAGATCTGTCCGACAAGGGCGTCATTTTCGTCGATACCGACACTGCCCTGCGCGAATATCCCGACCTGTTCTGGGAGTATTTCGGCACGATCATCCCGCCCAACGACAATAAGTTTGCGGCGTTGAACAGCGCGGTATGGAGTGGTGGATCGTTCATCTATGTGCCCAAGGGCGTCCACGTAGACCTGCCGCTTCAGGCGTACTTCCGTATCAACTCGCAGAATATGGGGCAGTTCGAGCGGACGTTGATCATCGTGGACGAAGGAGCATGGGTCCACTACGTCGAGGGCTGTACGGCGCCCACCTACACGACGGATTCGCTCCACAGCGCCGTCGTTGAGATCATCGTGAAGAAGGGCGCCCGCTGCCGCTACACTACGATCCAGAACTGGTCGAAAAATGTCTACAATCTGGTCACAAAACGTGCCGTTGCCTACCAGGATGCCACGATGGAATGGGTCGACGGCAACCTCGGCAGTAAGCTGACGATGAAATACCCAGCGATCTGGCTGATGGAACCCGGCGCCAAGGGCGAAGTGCTCTCCATTGCCTTTGCGAGTGATGGCCAGCACCAGGACGCGGGTGGCAAAGTCGTGCATGTTGCCCCGAATACGACGTCAACCATCACGTCGAAGTCAATTTCCAAGGGAAGCGGCCGTGCAAGCTACCGTGGCCTCTGCAAGGTACACGACGGGGCGGTCGGCAGTAAGTCCAAAGTCGTCTGCGATGCCCTCCTGCTCAACGAGAACTCTCGCACCGACACGTATCCGTACATCGAAATCGAGGAGAACGACGGCGTAGAGATCGCGCACGAGGCCACCGTTACCAAGGTTGGTGAGGAGCAGCTGTTCTATCTGATGAGCCGCGGCCTGTCAGAAGCGGAATCTGCCGCGCTCATTGTCCGTGGCTTTATCGAGCCCGTGGCGAAAGAGCTGCCGCTGGAATACGCGCTGGAGCTCAACCGCCTCATTCAGCTCGAGATGGAAGGCTCTGTCGGATAAGGAAGAAACACGTCGTGCGCGTGGCCGTAACGCCTGCACATAACGTACGAGACAGGTGAGAGCGGTTGTCCCGGTCTGGATATCCTCCAGACAGCGGCAACCGCTCTTCTGGTGACAAGGGACGGTACAGCAGTCATGTCGTTAGCAAACCAGACGCGTAGCTTCAGCCGAGAGGCTGTCGAGGCGTTATCGTATATGAAATCAGAACCCGAGTGGATGCGGCAACGACGCATCGACGCGTGGGACGTCTTCGAACAGATGGCCTGGCCCACCCTCAGCGAAGAAGAATGGCGTCGCACGGATATCCGGGGATTCAAGCTCCAGAGCCTCACGCCCTTTACCGAGCCCAACGGTCAGGTGTCTGCCCTCCCGGCTGAGATCAGCGCCTCGGGCGATGTCGCCGATCGTGGCGGCTTGATTGTCCAGCGTGACGGCCTGACCCAGACCACCCAGTTGCAGGAACGTCTCCAGCAGCAAGGCGTCATCTTCTGCAATCTCGACACTGCGGTACGCAATTACCCGGAGCTCGTGAAGAAACACTTCATGACCGGCTGCGTGACGCCGGCATACAATCGCTTTGCGGCGCTCCACGCTGCCTTCTGGAGCGGCGGCAGTTTTGTCTACGTTCCGCGTGGTGTTGAGGTCACGCTTCCCCTCCAGGCGAGCTTCTGGGCACAGCACACCGGCAGTGCCATGTTTCCTCATACGCTCGTCATCACCGAACGTGACAGCCGCGTCGTCTACATCGATCAGTACCTGTCATCCGACACGGAAGGCGAGACGCAGACGCTCAATTGCCCGGTGGTGGAACTGTTGCCGATGTCGGGAAGCGAGATCCGGTACGTCAGCCTGCAGCAGTTGGGCCGTGGCGCGTGGCACTTCGGTGTTCAGCGGGCACGCATAACGCAGGACAGCCGCGTCAACTTCCTGGTCGCCTCGCTGGGCAGCACCTTCAACAAATCGAACATCGACGCGGTGCTGGAAGGTCCGGGCGCGACCACCGAGATGCTCGGCTTCTACTTTGGTGACGGCAACCAGCTGGTTGACCATCATACCTTGCAAGATCATGTGGCGCCGCACACCACCAGCGACCTCCTGTTCAAAGGCGCACTAAAAGACACCTCGCGCTCGGTCTACTCCGGCAGCATCAATGTCCACAAAGGCGCGCAGAAGACGAACGCATACCAGAACAACCGGAATCTGCTGCTGTCACCGGATGCACGCGCCGACTCCATCCCCAAGCTTGAAATCGGTGCGAACGACGTCCGCTGTACTCACGGCGCGACGGCAGGTCCCATTGAGGAGGTCCAGATCTTCTACCTGATGTGCCGCGGTGTGCCACGCATTCAGGCAGAGCGTCTGATCGTCGAGGGCTTCTTTGATCCGGTCCTCCAGCGTGTGCCGCTGGAAGGTGTTCGCGAGCGCCTCCGCGCGTCGATCGACGAGAAGATCGTCTGAACCATGGCAGACTATATCTCCGTATGCCGGACCGATGAACTCGCGCCCGGCACTGCTCGCGTGTGTGAACTCCGGGGGAAGGCCGTCGGCGTCTTCCGTCTGGAAAACGGCGAACTTCTCGCCGTTGCTGACACCTGCACGCACGAAGAAGCCTCCCTCAGTGAAGGCGAGATTGAAGACGACACCGTCTACTGTCCGCTGCACGGAGCACAGTTCAATCTGCGCACGGGCAAGGCCATGACATTACCAGCCGTCTTTCCCATACGCACGTACGATGTTCGTGTCGTGGATGGAGACATCCAGATCGCGGAGAAGTAGTCCACCGCGTTGGCTTCGGCCTTCCGGCGGCATGCTTATCACACGCTGTGGCGCGAGTAGTGGTGCAGACGGTTCGCCCAGAGGACATCGGGCACCAAAGCCACGCCGACTTCTCTGAAAGAGGGGCCATCACCGACTGGTTATTAGCGCCTGTGACTGCGCGCCCTCTGGGCACTCGATGGCACAGTACGGCCGACCGCGTGCCCAGAGGGCGCCCGTGCGTCCACGGAGTGCCAGGATCATCGCGGGTGGTGGACCCTCACCGAACAAAGAGGAAGGCCCTATACCGAAGCAACTATGAAACCTGCAGAGTCTATCGAGGAGGCTGATGCGGTGAGGAGCGGAGGACGAAGTCATCCAGTGTTGCTGCACTGCTTTCAAGTGTAAAGTGTATCAGAGCAGTATGCAGATTACCATAGTGTAAAGTGATAAACGGTTCTCTACACCTCGTGCGTGTGCTGATGCGTCACCGGTAAGCTTCTCGATCGGCGCATTATAGCAGCCTTGCATGTAGTAGTGGCATTGATGGACTGCCACCCAACGACCCAGGAGTTCACCCGCGAGGACTCGCCTCGCAGAAGCCAAAGCGGCGAGCAGAACGCGACGGCGAGGGCTCGTCGGGGTGCAACTCCGAGTTATCCGGCCGCGCACAGACGCGACCTGTGAGCCTTTCAGTCCAGCACCCGCCAGCACGGCGCCAGAGCCGACAACCATCACGCTTCCGGTACCACGCGCATCTCGGATCGAGGGTCGGTCAGACGCAAGCCCGAGTCACCCACGACGACGCAATACACCGACTTCTACCGCGTGCAGGCCAGACCACCTGACCGAAGGTCTCACGACGCTACGGCTACCAGGCGAGGCTATCCAGATGGTTGTGGCCCGAGAGCACGCGAGCGATTCGGTCCCGCGCCGCTGCGCGTACGTCAGGCGCAGTGTGGTGTGCGTAGAGCGCGAGCTCCCTCTGCATGTCATAGAAGAGCAACCGGTCGTAAAGACGCTCGCTCTCGAACAGTTCCGGATACGCGCTCCGCAGCCATCCCGGGACCGCAGTGAGAGTGGCCTCGTCGAGCCCTCGCTCGCAGGGTACAGGTGCGTACTCGCGCGCCTTCGCGCACCATCGCAGGATCGTGTCGAGTTCGACATCCGGCGGCTGGGCCAATGACTCCGCGAAGTCGACAAGGCCCGTGACGCGTCCTTCGTCGACGACCACGTTGGATCCGTGTACGTCACCATGGACGAGCACGGGTTCGTCGTCGGCGAACAACGGTTGCCGTTGCTGGATCCAAGCGGTGACCTCCGAGAGGAGGCGTGCGTCGTGACCAGGTTGTCGCCGGGCGCTCTCGACAGAATGGAGCGCGGCGTTCACCACGGGTGGGTGGAACGAGACCCGCGGCTTGCCGGCGAGCGCGTCGGCCAGCCAGGGTGGCAGTAGGCCCGCCGCGACCGGAACCCGGTGCAGCGCGCGCAGCGCAGATCCGAGGCTCTCGATCATTGCTTGGCGTACGGGCACATCCGCCGTCGGCCACGCGTCGTGCAGACTTCGGCCGGGCAGACGTTCGCAGATGTACCACGGTCCGTCCGGGCCCTCGCCGTGGCCGAGGAGTCGGGCGTGTGGGACCTCGGTGCCGGCGAGCAGGTTGATCAGGGTAGCCTCGTGCTGAAACGAGTCGCGAAACCGTCCGTCGCTCAGTCGTACGACGATTTCGTCCCCTACCCACACGCGGTTAACCCAACCGGGCTTCGCAACAAAGCGTCCGGTTGCTGGTAGACCGGCGGCCGCCAGCGTCCGTCGCAGGGCCGGATCGGTGGCGGGCTCGTCGATGAACGATACTGACCGGTCGGTCACACCACGCATTCTCACACCACGCACGGCCTAATCCGAATCCAATCCACCTGCAGCCGTCGCCGGTAGAACCGGACGACCGCGCCATCCGCTCAAGCACCTCCCCGGAGCGGCAGCTTACCTTGCCCATCGGTCCGGATAACTCTTACTGTACCTGATGAGCACCCGAACGCCAACCTGGCTCTATACGTACCGCGCCACTATCCTCTCGCGTAACGGCACTGCGCAAATTCGCCGCCTTTCCCTACCAACTGCTTGGCGACCACTGCGACGGCCTAGCATCACAGTGTCGCGCATCTCACCGCCCAAGCGGCCTAACTCCACTGCTTTGATCTCTAGCTTTTCTCATTGCCATGCCCAATAGCCGCCTCAGTTCTCCAAACCACCCCGCCTGAATGAGGAGCAACGGGCAGCGCTGAAGGCCGCAAGGCATCGACGCTGCACTGAAAGAGCAGATCGGTTATCGGTACGGCGTGCGTCGGGAGGCGGGCGGTTGTCGTACACGCTCCCGTATCCTCGTTGTGCGTGTTCGCGGGCCCAGCGCCACTATTCGTACCGTAGCGCCTCTGCTGGCAACACGCGTGATGCACGCCGCGCCGGAAACCACGTTGCCACGAGCGACGCGCCACAGGCGATGGTGGAAATGGTGAGGAGTTGTAGCCACGGCACGGTAAAAATAATCTCGGGGTGGTCGCGACCGATGTAGTTCGTCAAGCTGTGTGCAAGTTGCAGCCCTAAAGCGATCCCCAGGGCAACCCCTCCGAAGGCGACGAATGCCGCTTCGAGCAGAAAGCTCGCCTGGATCATCCGGCGCTGAAAGCCAAGGGCTCGCAGCATGCCAATGTGCTGGCGGCGCTCTACTACTGCCCTGGTGCTGATCACTCCCAGTGCCGCCACGCCCACCACGAGTCCTAGCCCCATATATCCCTGGATGAGCTGGTTCAGCAGGAGCCGCACGCCCTCCGTCTTCCGCAACTGGTCGGCAAGGACCTGGGTCTGCAGGCCATACTCCACAAACGACAGTCCCAGACCCTTCGACACCTGATCCACTTTTTTTCCCGGAGCAACGCGGAAGTAGAAGGTGCTACTCGCTGGCACCTTCATGCCCGTACCGAACGTCGCCGAGGAACTCGTGATGCCGCTGCCAAAGGAGGCACGCGGATCCAGTACGCCAATCACCGTGAGCTTCACCGGCGCGCCGCTGTTTTGGTTGCGCACCCAGACGGTTGCCGGTGCCATACTCGTTTGGCCACGAAACACGCGGCTGAGAGCAAAGGAGCGCCTGGCAATGAGATCTCCGGGTGCCGACGTGATAGAGAGACCATCCACCACCGCCAGGCCCGGCGTCGTTCGCATGGCCTGCCAGACCGCCGCGTCGTCGCGGTAGCCACGCGCCCGTGCCGTCAGGTGGAATCGCGAACCCGCAAGGAAGCCATCATCCACGGCATTGAGGGAAATTGTGTGCCATACAGCATCAGCAGCGGTGGTCTCGATTGCTACGCCCGGCATGAGCGCCACACCGCCAACTGCCGCCAGGTCAGACTCCTTCACTCCCGACGCGGTGGCCAGAAGTGGACGGATATCGAGTATGGGACGGTCGGTCTGTGTGTCCCCTCGAATATCAAAGCCCCCCTGCATCACGCTAAGGTTGCCGTATGCTTCATTGGAGGCGGTGCTGAGTACCGACGCCACCACCATCGTGAAGATCACCAGTGCGAACATGGCCAGTGCCATGCCGGTGCGGAAGCGTTGGCGCAGCGCGTAGGCTGCCGCCGTCCGCAGCACCGCCGTGATGGGGAAGATGCGTCCGAGCAGCGACGTCAGTGGCAACACGAGGGCATCGGCATTGTAGACCACCGCCCACACAGCGCCCGCCACCATCGCAATGCCCGCAAGGAAGTACAGTTCGACGCCAGCCTGAAGATCGCGTGGCCGCATAGCCCGCAACAGGTTGAACGGCGAGGCCCAGTAGCCCAGCAGCCCCAGCCCTGCCACGGTGAAACAGAGGCGGTCAACAATCGATGCAGGCAGCCGACACAGGCGCAACAGCAGGCGTATTGACAACGCGAGCCCGACAATGAACAACGAGGTACCGAGTGCCCGCACCGGCAACAGCACGCTACTATTGCGACTCACCAGCGCGAGCGCTCCGCCGAGGATGGCTAGCATGGGTCCACTGAATGCGACAGAAAACAGTGCCACGGCAAGCAGCGATAGCAGACGAAGCACGAGACGTGGAATGGATACCACGAGGCGTCCTTCTTCCTGGCGGTTCGCCGCAAACCGGCGGAGTTCACGAAGCTTCATCGCGGTGCCGCCTCGCTGTTTCGCGGTGTCGGGCAGATTACGGATAGCCGCGACGATGTTGAGGCGGCTGACGCGCCAGGCAGACGCCCCGACCGTGATAAAGGTAAGGACGAGCCCGGTGCAGAATGCCACCACCAGACTCTGGCGCTCGACGTGAAAATGCACGCGGACATCGACCGTCGTGAGCAATGCCGACAGAATGGCGACGATGGCGTAACCCACACCCAGTCCGACAAGCATCCCTGCCAACGCGGCGCCGAGGTCGTAGCACGCCCCTTCGAAGAGAAACATTTCCACCAGGTGGGCCCGTTGGGTGCCAATGGCGCGGGCCATACCCATTTCCGTACGCCGTTCGGCCGCGAGCATGACAAAAATCAGAAAGATCAGCAACATCCCCGACGCGATAGAAAACAGTCCGAGACCCACGAAGAGGCTCGTCATCACCGCCCCCACCTGGTCAGCACCGATCAGCCCCTGATGCTTCACATCACTGACACTCATGGAGGACGACGATCGGAGCAGCCTGAACAGTTCATTCCCCGCGTCACGATCTGACATACGAAAGGCAAGTTGCCCAAGCTGGCGCAGCAGCATGGGGTCGCCAAGCAAGCTCTTAAAGCGCGGTGTGACGGCGCTGTCGGTACTTGCCGTCGCCTCTGCGAGAAACTCGGCAACGATTGGTCGATCAGTGTCACGCAGCTTCGCCACGCTTGCGTCAATCGATGCTCGCACTGACGGTCGAAGCACCAGATCGCGTACGTCGTGCGCCGTCTTGTCGTCGATCAGCAACTGCCGAATTCCACTGATCACCGACGCAGACCAGCGATCACCGCTCAGTTCATCGCCCAAGTTCGCCACATACACCTGATTGACCTGGCCAACACGGTCACGCAGTTGCTGCAGTTGCGGCAGTGGCATCAGCGCCACCGGTTGAGCACCGCCAGGGCCGCCGTTGTGGAGCACCGCCTTCAGATGACGTTTAATTGGCTGCGAGCCAATATAGAGCTGGATCTCGTCACCAGCGGCCGCGTCGAGGGAATCGGCCCCCTCACGGTTGAGGTACAGTTCATCGGGGCCAAGCTCGGCCAATGTTGCCACGCGGTCATCCAGCCGAACAAGCCTGCGAAAGGCGAGATCGTAATCCACCGGAAGTCCGATGAGCGTCACCTGCGACTTGCTCTGCTGGGAAGAGGCATCCACGAGCGAGACGCTTTCGGAGATGGCAGGGGTAACGCCGGCGACTCCCGGGATCGCCAGCAGACCGGGCCGCAGTCGATCGTAGTCAGACTGTGAAAAATAACCGGTGGTCAGGCCCGCGAGGCCATCCGGCCCCAGGCGGCGGTCGCGCCCGAGCGACAGTGACACAATGACTTCGTCCACGCGTCCCAGCGTGTCGGCGATAAGTGACCGGGCCGTGTAGGTCATCGTATCTCCTGTGGAAAACGAACTGGACACGATAGCGGTGCTCAGGCCAAGTCCCACGACGATCAGCAGCGTCTGTGCCCGTCTCCTGGGGATATTACGGAGTGCCAGCGCGAGCAACATCCGGTGGCGCAGTGCCAGGAACACAAGCATGCCCGTCACCGACACGCAGAGGACCAGGAGCACCACCATGATCTGCTCCAGTGGAACGCCGAAGAGGGTAGTCATACCGGCGTCGCCGGTGCGACGACCTCCTCCGCGACGATCTGTCCATCTCGCATGCGGACGATCCTGTGCGCTCGCTCGCCCACCTCCCGTGAGTGCGTGACGATCACAAATGTCTGGCCCTGCTCGCGGTTGAGCCGCTGGAGCAGGTCGAGAATGTCGGTGGCAGCTTCACTGTCGAGATTTCCCGTGGGCTCGTCGGCCCAGATGATCGCTGGCTGCCCCACAAGCGCGCGCGCGATGGTCACGCGTTGTTGTTGCCCCCCAGAGAGTTGCGCGGGGCGGTGCCTGGCCCACGGCTCAAGGCCAACAGACTCCAGCGCCCGCATGGAACGCTGCCGTGCCACGCGAGGATTCGTGCCGGAGACCAGCAAGGGAAGTTCGACGTTCTCCACAGCGGAGAACACCGGCAACAGGTTATAGGATTGAAAGACGAAGCCCATGCTGCGTGCTCGATAGGCAGTCCGGTCATAGTCGGTCATCGCGGCCAGCGACGTACCGGCGATCAGCACATCACCTTCATCCACATCATCCAGCCCCGAGAGACAGTTCAACAGGGTGGTCTTCCCACAGCCACTTGGACCCATAATGGCGACAATATCACCCCGATGTACAACGAAATCGAGACCGCGTAGCGCCTCGAAACGAAGCGTGCCCGTTCGATAGGTCTTGCGCACTCGCCGCGCCTCGACGATAGGAACCGAGCTCGAACCGTTCATACCAGGTGATGCTCACGGAGACCGGCGTAGAACAGGTCAGCGAGGCGGCCGTACCCTTCGGCGCTCGGGTGAAAGCCATCCAGCCCCACATACTCGGGATGCACCGCGAGTTCCTTCCAGGTCGAACGCAGGTCGATCAACGTGGCGCCGTGCTTCTCCGTCTGTCGCAGAATAACGTCGTTCCATCGGTCGATTTCGCCCACCAGCAACGAGCGATCAATCCCACCATAAGCCGGAATGAGCGAGAGATCCGGCACGTTGGCCACGGCAATACGCGCGTGCGTCCGTGTGGTGAGCGCGGTAAGCATCGTGTCCAGGTCGCCTTCATACTGTTCCAGGGGGACACGGCCATTCAGATCGTTCACGGCAAGCCAGATCGTGACAAGATCTGGTTGGGCATCGACCGCCACTGGCAATTCATCATTTAATGCACCGTGTAGCTTGATTCCGCTGATGCCCAGGTTTACGAGCCGTGACCCCGAAGGCAACTTCCGGGCAAGCTGTGCGACCCAGCTTTCCTCAGGGCCAGCTGCGCCCACGCCAACAGCGTCAGACGCGCCAAGAGCGACGTACACGAGAGGACGTGATGCGACAGGTGTGCTTGCTGCCTTCGGCTGTCGTGCAACCGGTGAACTGGCGGGACGCGGTGTTTCCACCACAGTGGCAGCGGGTGTCTTCTGGCTGGCAAGGTTTGACGCGGTGCCGGTCGGTCCCGGTGGAGGTGGGGGTGTCGTCACCCTCGGCTGCGCACCGCTGCCCGACGACCCGCACGATGTGACCAGAAGGCTGAGGGCAACACAGGCAACAGCGAGACCACGGAGGTGAGGTTGCAACAATGGACAGGGTGCCTTTCGGTGTAAAAAACGTACGTGTGCATCAATTCATTATGCCTGATACGGACGTACCGCGCGTGCGGAGCACGCTCTCGGTATCGAACACATGCTCTTGCTCCAAGGATCGTGGTGCCGTAAGATACATGCGACACACGGGTTCACTCCAACCTGCAGTCGCGGATACTGGCTGGAGAAAGGCCGCATCCATGCACCGCACGCCAAACCCGACCGCCGTGGTTGCCCTCGTCTGTATCTTCGTCGCGGCACCGCTGGCCTTGAGCAGCCATGCTGGTGAACTGATTCCCATGGCCGCTATCGGGGCAGCCACAGCCATCTTCTGGCGGCCCGTCCACGCGTGGTCACGCAGGTTCGAGGGTGGCGAGCAGCAGCTGTCTGATGCCACCACCACACGGCGGCTGGCCGCACTGGAGCACCAGGTAGAGGCCATGCGCCACGAACAGACACGGTTGCGCGAAACCGTCCACTGGCAGGAACAGTTGCTGCACCAGTCTGTGGAAAAGGCCTCCCTCAGCAATGGCTCTCCGAAGCAGTAACGCACGACCCGGCGCATCCGGACCTCTTCAGGCGTACATCACGTGGCCATCACAGCCAAAGACACGCCCAATCCCGATCCGCCCGTCTACGAGGATGCCCAAAGGTTGACGACAGAAGGAATGCCACCTCCATAGGTCGCTACAACGGAGGTGGGACGACGGCCACGGCACCTGTCCACCAAAGTGAAGCGTCGTGAGTGATGGAATTCGTTGGCCTGTCCGTCAGGTTGTCCCGAGCCGATCGGTCACTGGAACGATTTAGGCGCGCCCAGGCGGCATAGCCTTGAAGCGGCGCACGGTGTCGGTGATGGCCGTTTCGACCGGCAAGCGTTCCATACTCGATGCGCCGATGAAGCCAACGGCACGGCATCGTTCGCTCACATATGCGGCATCATCCGGCGTGGCGATAGGACCGCCATGCGACACCAGCAGGATGTCCTTGTTCACCTTCCGTGCCGCATCTCCAATCGCCTCGACCTTCGCCGGCGCCTCGTCAAGCGTCATCGCCATTTCCGAGCCGATGCTGCCGCCCACGGTCAGTCCCATATGGGCGATGATGCAGTCAGCGCCCGCCTGTGCCATCGCCGTAGACTCCTCCGGATTGAACACATACACGATGGTAAAAAAGCCCCGTTCGTGCGCCAGGTGGATCATCTCCACTTCCTTGTTGAAGCCAAGATTGGTGAGTTCCAGTTCCTTGCGGAAGTTGCCATCGATCAACCCGACCGTGGGAAAGTTGTTGATTCCCGAAAAACCAAGAGCATCGAGTTCGCCGAGCAGGTATCCCATTTGCCGCAACGGATCCGTTCCCATCACCCCGGCGATGACGGGCACGTCCTTCACGACGGGTAGCACTTCCCGTTCGCCCATGTCCTTGACGATCTGATTCGCGTCACCGTACGCCAGGGTACCCGCGAGGGAACTGTGTCCGGCCATGCGGTAGCGACCAGAGTTGTAGATAATGATGAGGTCGGCACCCCCCGCCTCAGCAAACTTCGCCGAAATACCGGTGCCCGCTCCCGCGCCGATGATCGGTCGGCCCTGCCGCAACTCGTGATGGAGACGATCCATCACCTGTTGACGTGTATAACGCATATCAGTCCCTCCCGCCTTTCTAGAGTCGTCCGTACGTTGCTGAGCGATCGGCGCCGCCACCCTACCGAAGGAGGTCGATGAGCGTGTTCGCCATCGCATCCGCGAACGGGACATCATTCAGCGCGTCATCCAACTCCACCACCCTGACTTTGGTCGGGTCGATGTGGCGACGTAATGCATCGAAGAGAGCGACTCGGGCCTCCCTGTCTTCAAACGGCCCGCCGGGCATGTCGTACAGAGACACTCCCTGTAGAGGAAGGAAGAGCACGGTAGGACCGGTGGCCATGTTGAGCTTTTCGGCAATGACTTTGCCAAACAGACTGTTTTCCTCGAGCGTCGTCCGCATCAGGGTGACATACGGGTTGTGCTGATGCAAATTGCGGTCGCGGAAACGGTCGGGCACGGTGTCAGGGGCGCCGAAGTTCACCATGTCAAGCGCACCGACGGACACCACCTGCGGTATGCCACGCCTGCCCGCCGCTTCAAGACGGTGGGGCCCCGCGGTCAGCGTGCCCCCGACCAGTTCATCAGCCCATTCAGTGGTGGTGGCGTCGAGGACACCAGCGATATACCCATCCGCAATAAGGCTCTCCATAGCCTGACCGCCGCTGCCGGTGGCATGAAACACCAGCACTTCGTATCCCGCGCGCTCCAGCACTTCACGGGCACGGGTAATGCACGGCGTCGTCACGCCAAACATGGTGGCCGCGATCATCGGCTTTTCCGAATCGTCGTCCGCGTCTGCAGGAGCCTCAACCATGCCACAGATCGCGCCGGCGGCGTTCGTCAGGATGCGCCGTGAGAGCCGGTTGATCCCGGCAATGTCCACCACCGAGTACATCATCGTGATGTCTTTGATACCGACATACGGTTTCGTGTCGCCCGATGCCACGGTGGACAGCATCACTTTAGGCACGCCGGTAGGAAGGACACGCATACCCGACGTGCCCACCGACGTGCCCGCCGAACCCCCGATTCCGATGATGCCGTCCAGGCGGCCCGCCGCGTGCAGACGAAGAGCCAGTACCGCCATGCCACGGGTCATCACGTCCATGGCATGCCCACGATCGTTGCGGTGGAGCAGAGCATCTAACGAAGAGCCACCGGCAGTCGCCAGTTCGTCACGCGAAATGTCCGCCTGAATGCTGGCCGGACCCAGCACCCCGCAATCGACCACGATGACCGTGTGACCACGCGAACGGATGTAATCGCGTACGAGTCCCGCCTCTTGACCTTTGGTATCGAGTGCCGCTACCAGTACGATGTTTTTGGGCAAGGCAATCCCTTTACGCTTACGACGTTTTTCGCGCCAGCACCCGATACATCCCCTCCTCGTGCGTTGCCACCACCGCAGATCCAAGTGGGGAACTATCCTCCACGCGCAACCCAGCCTCCAACAGAAGAACGTGGACCGTTTCGGGCGATAGGCGGTTCCAGCGCGGCTGATCCCCGTCCGGCTGCCACTCAATGATCAGAATGGCGCCACCAGACCCGCAGAGGCGGACTGCCTCGGCGATCAGGGCTGGCCGTGCCGCTAACGGGACGTCGTGGATCAGCAGGGCGCAGATGACGAGATCCGCGCAGGCATCCGGAAGGGGGATGTGGTGGCCACCACTCAAAACCGCCGTGATATTTTCAAGGCGCATATCATCGGCCCGATCCTCGACGTAGGCAAGCATCGTCGCTTCCACATCCACGGCAAAGACATGCCCGGGAGGACCCACGATCTGCGCTGCGGGAATCGTGAAAAAGCCAGGACCGCACCCGATATCCACGACCGTCATGCCAGTCGTCAAGCCAGCCTCGCTGAGGACGTCGTGCGGAGCGGCACGTTGTGCGCGTCCCTCGCTCAGCATACTGGCGATCCACTCCGGATCATAGCGCGCCGTCATTGCGGCTTTCCGGTGATCGTACCTATTTGCGGATGTCCGAGACGAATCAACGCGAGTGAGGCACACGCGATGGGCGACATCTGGAGCATCTCCCCACCGCTCAAGACGCCGGGAACGTCCGCCAGAGAAACTGCCCGCACCACGACGTCCGAGAGATCACCTGCGGCCGCCGCCTGCACGGGGTGTGCGCCGGTGGCAAGGTAGAAGTGGCCACGCGAGTAACCACGATTCCCATCGACATAATAACTTCCAAGGGATGTCCACGCGTCAGACGCATAGCCCGTCTCTTCGAGGAGTTCTCGCCGGGCGCACGCGTCGGGGTCTTCGCCAGCCTCGATGTAACCCGCAGGCAACTGCAAGTCGATTGCGCCCGTGCCGTACTTATACTCCTTGATAAAGAGTGCCTGATCGTCTGAGGTGACCGCGAAGATCATCGTGAACGCGGGGCCCTCGACCCGGAGATAGCCGTCAACATGGCGACCGTCAGGCAACTCCACGTCGTCGGCGTAGACGCGCAACCAGGGCAAACGGTCGAGCACGAGGTGGCTCTTCAGACGTTTCCAGCCCGCTTGTTCCACCTTGCCCACATGCCCTCCCTGTCTCAATGACGTCCCACGCATCCTGAGGCGCGGCTGCGTCAGGGCGATGTAGGAACAGACGCATGCTGCGCCGCGCGGTATGTCTGCTGCCTCGCAAGATCGTGCCACCCGACAGCCTCAGCCAGCCGGGCCGCCGCCCGGTGCGCGACATAATGCTGCAGGTTGCCATCGGTCACGTCCTCGAGCCTCAGCAGCGTGCGTGCATAGAAGCGCGTGTGAGCCGGGTCGTGTGCGATCACCCACTCATAGCTGTAATACAGCGTGTGCGCACCACCGGCAGGCTGGTACAGCATCCAGGCTGCGACGCCCAGCAGAAGGCCCGTCAGGAGCACGGAGGTCGCGGCGACACAGAGCACTATCTTCCGAAGCATAGATGCAGTATAGCAGGGGACATCGCACGGGCGCGCCGGGCGTACCGTCCGCGCCTTCTATGCAGCAGAGCGGGAGCACCTGTCATGTGACCGGTTCCCCGCCTGCGGTACAATAACCGACACATTGCCTGGCAGCGACGTACGCGGCCAGCACACCGGATGATTCGCTGTAGCGATCGGGCAGCCCACCGCGTTAGATGATGCACGGGCGCCGGGCCGCCTTGAAGGAGCCACCATGAAGCTGCTACTGACCAAAGATGTCGACAACCTCGGTAAAGCGGGTGAGGTCAAAGAAGTCGCAAACGGCTATGCGCGCAATTTTCTGTTGCCGAAAGGGCTGGCAGTGGAAGCGACGACATCGCACCTCAAGCGCGTGCAGCAGCAGCAGGAGGCCGAGGGCCGCCGCCAGGAGCGCGTCCGCCAGGAGCAGTTGGCCCTCGCTGGTCGCCTGGCAAAAGTGACGGTCCGCCTCAAGGCAAAAGTCGGTTCCGAGAATCGGCTGTACGGTTCCATCACCGCCAAAGATGTGGCGGATGCCGTCAAGAAGCAGGCGGGCATCGAGATCGACCGCCACAAGATCGAGATGGACGACCCCATTCGTACCCTGGGCACGCATCAGGTGCCCGTACACATCATCGGGGACACGCGTCCCAGACTCACCGTGATTGTCGAGGAGGAATAATGGTACCGGCTGTCGAGCGGCAACCACCGCACAATATCGAAGCGGAACAGACGGTCCTCGGCAGCCTCATTATCGATCCAGATGCCTACGTGCGCGTGGCGGAGTTTTTGCAGAACGACGACTTCTACCGGGAGACCCACAGCACGATCTACCGTGGCATCGCAAATCTTAACGACCGGCACCTGCCATCGGACTTCGTGACGATCTGCGACGAGTTATCACGCATGGGCGTGCTCGACCAGGTTGGCGGAGCCGCGTACATCACGTCGCTTATCAACAGCGTGCCCACATCGATGCACGTGGAGTATTACGGCAAAATTGTCGAGCGTACAGCGACACTACGTCGATTGATCGCTGCTGGCGGCCAGATCGCACAACTGGGCTACCAGGAGACCGACGACATCGAGCGGACACTCGACGAGGCCGAACAGATCATCTTCCGCGTGTCGCAGCGGCGCGTCAGCACCGACTTTGTCCCCTTGAAAAGTCTCCTGGGCGACTACCTCGACAAGATCGACTTCCTGCATCAGAACCGGGGCAAGGTAGCGGGCGTCCCCACGGGCTTTATCGACCTCGACAAGATCACCGGCGGCCTTCAACCATCAGACCTGGTCATCATCGCCGCCCGCCCGTCTATTGGAAAGTCAGCCCTGACGCTATCGTTGGCACACGCCACCGCTCTCAAGTTCGGTACCTGTGTCGGCATCTTCACCCTTGAAATGTCGGGTGAGCAGTTGGTGCAACGTTTTATCTCCATCGAGACGGGCATCGATCAGCAGCGGCTGCGGACCGGGCACATCGAGGAACGGGAATGGGACGCGATTGTCAAGGCAAGCAGCGTGCTCTCGGAAGCGCAGGTCTTCATTGATGACACCGTCGGCGTCTCCACCCTGGAGATGCGGGCCAAGTGTCGACGCCTCGCTGCCCAGTACCCCCTTGGTCTGATCATCGTCGATTATCTGCAGTTGATGCAGGGACGCAAGAGCAGCGACAACCGCGTGGCAGAAATTTCAGAAATCTCACGGTCCCTTAAGGGATTGGCTCGAGAGTTGAATGTGCCGGTCATCGCGCTGTCGCAGCTTTCACGCGCTGTTGAAACGCGGCAAAGCCACGAACCACAACTGTCAGACCTTCGGGAATCCGGATCGATCGAGCAGGACGCCGACATCGTCATGTTCATTTATCGTGACGAAGTGTACAACCCCGCCAGCGAGCGCAAAGGCATCGCCGACATTATCATCGCCAAGCACCGCAATGGGCCCGTCGGAAGGGTCAGTCTGCGCTTCGTCCAGGAACTGGCCAAGTTTACGGACCTGGATCTGTACCATCCACCAGCAGATGACTGAAGGGAGCAACCGTGGCCGGATTCCCGGGATTTTCGGACTTTCAACAACGGCTGGTGCCGCTGCCTCAGGAATTCTTCGACCGGCTCCTGCCGGGCATGCACAACCTGCTGGAACTGAAACTGGTCCTGCACGTCTGTTCCTTACTGGCCAGCCAGCGCGGGCCGCGCAGGTCACTGTCGCTGCGTGAGCTACTGGCCAACGATCTGCTCCTTAAAAGCCTGAAGCAGGAAGGGAACCCGCGCGCGCCTGTCGACAACCTCCGCGACGCGATCGAACGTGCGCTGGCACGTGGGGTGCTTTTGAGCGTGACCATGCGGGGTGACGGAGAGAGCGACGTGTGGCTCTTCCTCAACTCGCCCACAGGTCGCGCCGCGATTGCGGGGTTGCAACGTGAACAGGCGGAACGGACGCAGGCGGGCATGGTGCCAGCAACCGTTGTAACCGTGGACCGGCCAAATCTGTTCTTGCTGTATGAGCAGAACATCGGCTTGCTGACGCCGATTGTGGCCGAACTGATCCGTGACGCGGTGGCCGAGTACCCCGAGGAATGGATTCGCGACGCCATGGGCGTCTCTGCCGCCGCCAACCGTCGCAACTGGCGCTTCGTGGAGCGTGTTTTGGAGCGCTGGGCTCGTGAGGGAAAAGACGATGGAACCATTGGGCAACTTTCTGAAGGGTCTGGCGAAGCCACCGCAGGCCGACGCTCCACCTACGAACGCTTCGTCCAATCTTGACGTCTGCCCACACTGTCACGGCGCTGGCTACCTTCGTCTTGATGTGTCACCGGGCCACCCTGATTTCGGCAACGCGATTCCGTGCGCATGCCGAAAGCGGGAGATTGAGCGCCGGAAGTTAGCGGCACTGTACGCCCGCAGCAAGCTCGATCAGCCAGCATTGCAGCGCATGCGGTTCGAGACGTTCACCCCCGATGGCTTTGACCCGCGGGAGGAAATTCGGGGCAATGTCCGAAGAGCGTTTGAGTACGCGCAGGACTTCGCCCAGAATCCGCACGCGGAGAAACCGTGGTTCGTGCTGATCGGCGGCAACGGCTGCGGCAAGACGCACCTGGCCGTCGCCATCGCCAACTACTGCGTCGATCACGGGATGCCCGTGCTCTTCGTCGTCGTGCCCGACCTGCTGGACGAGTTGCGTGCCACCTTCGCACCGAGCAGCGAGGTGTCGTACAGCGCCACTTTCGCCGAAGTGCAGGCGGCGCCACTCCTGGTGCTCGATGACCTGGGGACGCAGAGCAGCACGCCGTGGGCCGACGAAAAACTGTTCCAGATCATTAACCACCGATACAACGCAAGCCTGCCGACGGTCATCACGACTAATCGAAGCGTTGATGAGTTTCCACCGCGCATCGCCTCGCGCGTGACAGACCCTTTATATAGTCGCGTCTACCGCATACTCGCCCGTGACAGCCGTGACGGACTGGTGGAACGAACCGGCCAGAACGCGCCATTTTCGGTGGTGCCGCCCCGCAAGCGGGCGGCGCGAGGGTAGCCCCGAAGAGTTCTCCCCCTCCTTCACCATACATCCACGCGCACCCGTGTCGTCTGTTCTATGTCTTGTTCGGTCGGCGTCGTGAGGATGGACGCGATCCGCTCGCCGGTCCTCTGGGAGCCGGCGGAGACGGCTTGCCAGTTGTTGGCGGCGTTTCCGGTATGGAATGCTGCACGCCCGTTGGGCTCACGATGGGAGGACGGTCTCGACCTCTGGGCGGTGTCCGACCACCTGTCGGCGCCTGTACGGGTCGCGGGGGCGCCTGTGTGCGTGATGGTGGGCGTTCGTTTATCCTGGTCGGCAGTGGTACAACATCTCTGCGCGGGCCCGGCGATGGCAGGAGACGTGCCATTGACGCAGGTTCGATTCCGCCAGGCTCATCTTCAATAGAGATAAATTGCACCGGAACCTCCGGGGTCAGCCAGGTGTGCTCCCCCGCATGCGCAAACTCCAGCTCACTTGCCGCGGCGGCTCTGGCATCGACGCGCAGGACCGTCATTTCTTCATGATGCCTGAGCGCCACGCGCACCGCCTCTTTCAGATCAGTCGACAGATGTACGAACTGCCGTCCCTGCGGCTTGAGACCCGATCCCGCCAGGATTGCCGTCGCGGCCCGTGCGGTGGTTCCGTGGTATAGCACATCGGGCGGCGGCGTCGGCGTAAATGCGGGCGCGGGAGGGAACTGCTGGTTCTCCGATGTCGCGCGCCCACCAGGCACGGCGACCGGTGGCAGTTGCGCGGAATGGCCATACCGCGCCCGTACTCTGTCACCCTGACGCTCGTAACGCGGGTTCGTGGGATCGTCCAGGATCAGCAGGAGTGCCTCGCGCGTCAGGTCGTGATGAATGCGGCCCAGCACATGCAGGCCTTTGAGCACGTCATCGACGGTGACAAAGCCTTCATCGTCGAACGTCAAACCGACCGCGGCACCGCCATGACGCAGGATATACGCTAACGCCTTCGACGTGCGGACGCGCACATCGTTTCGATCTTCCCGTTTCACCCGCCGACATCTCCGCTGCGCTACCCCTGACACACCCTTCAATGGAACAGGATAGCAGGCCGATCAGCGACAGGCACGGGCCGGTGGGTGCGTGCTACCGCACATGCCAGCACGCATCCTCAAGGAGATCAGAAATGGAGTGTGACGGATATGTTGCAGGGTCTCCCCGCGACGCAGCAGTTGTTCTTGCCCTCGTCTCAGTTCAACAGCCTGTTGGCCTCCGACCTCGACGGCTCGACGCCCCCCCCGGTAGGCGCTCCTAACTATGTTACGGCAATTGGAAGTTCGAGCAGCCTGGCGTTCTGGAAGTTCCACGCTGATTGGTCAACCCCTGCCAATAGCACATTCACCGGCCCGACGCTTCTCCCTGTTGCCGCGTTTACAGAAGCATGTAACGGAGCAACTTGTATTCCTCAGGCTGGGACGTCGCAGCAACTTGACTCCCTGGGCGACCGCTTGATGTACCGCCTGGCCTATCGCAACTTCGGTGATCACGAGGCGCTCGTCGTCAATCATAGTGTCACGGCTGGAAGTTCCACCGGTCCTCGCTGGTACGAAATCCGTGTGAATAACGGCACCCCCTCGGTCTATCAGCAGGGCACCTACGCACCTGACAGTAACTACCGCTGGATGGGCAGTATCGCTATGGATCACGCCGGGAATATGGCCCTGGGCTACAGCGTATCGAGCAGCAACATCAATCCACAGATCCATTACACGGGCCGTCTCGCAGGCGACGGGCTGGGGCAGATGACCCAGGGGGAAAATGTCCTCATCAACGGGACAGGCTCCCAGACCTCGGGTCTCCACCGCTGGGGCGACTACAGTAGCATGGCCATCGACCCATCCGATGACTGCACCTTCTGGTACACCCAGGAGTACCTCGCGGCCAATGGCATTTTCAACTGGCACACCCGCATCGGCTCATTCAAGTTCTCCAGTTGTGGCTCCAGCATCGTCAATGACTTCTCCATCAGTGCCAACCCCACTAGCCTGGCCGCGGCGCAAGGCACGACGGCAACGTCCACCATCAACACCACGGTCACCGGCACATCGGCGCAGAGTGTGACGATGAGCGCGAGCGGATTGCCGACAAGCACGACCGCCACGTTCAATCCACCAACCCTGAATACCGGGGCATCCTCTACGATGACGGTCAATGTTGGCAGCACCACCGTTCCTGGAACCTATAACGTCACGGTCACCGCCACGGGCGCCAGCGTGAGCCATGGCGTCGTCATCGCGCTCACCGTGGTCAACGGCGGAAGTACAGCCATCTTCAACGGCGACTTCGAGACCGGTAATCTGAACGGCTGGACAACGTCTGGGACAACCAGTGTGTCCACGACCGACAAGCACGCGGGCAGCTACGCAGCTCAACTGGGCTCGACCGGCGTGACCAACGGCGACAGCACCATTGCTCAGAGCTTCATCGCACCAGTCCGTAGTCGTAGCCTCGGCTTCTGGTACCTGGTCCACTGCCCGGACACCGTCACCTTTGACTGGGCCACGGCAACGCTGGCCGACATCACGGCTGGGACGAACACGACGATCCTGGCACGGACGTGTACGAACGACGCAACCTGGCGGCAGGTTACCACGCCGATCACCGCCGGACACGCCTACACGCTGACGCTCGTTTCGCACGACGACAACTTTGCGGGAGATGCCACCTACACCAACTTCGATGATGTGGCACTCGTGATCGACACAGCGCCTGCTGGTCTGCAGTACTATCCGCTGTCCGCGCCAGTACGGCTGCTCGATACGCGCGCTGGCACGACGGGATGCGACACGCCAGGTACCGCACTTGTAACCAACTCGACCCGCAATGAGGTAGCCATCGGCACCTGCACGGGCATTCCGTCCAGCGCTCTGAGCGTCGTTGGCAACGTCACCTCGGTCAATCCTGTTGGTGGCGGCTACATCACCCTCTTCCCCAGTGGCGTCGCCCGCCCCACGGTCTCAAACCTGAACTATGGAACCGGGCAGGTCATCAACAACGCCTTCACCGTCGGCTTGCGAGCAAGTGATGGCGCCTTCACCATCTTCACCCCCACCACCACCGATCTCGTCATCGACATCTCCGGCTACTACGCTCCCCCCGCCACCGGTGGCCTCTACTTCCACCCGCTGGCGGCGCCCAAGCGATTGTTGGATACCCGCGCGGGGACGACCGGATGCGACACGCCGGGTACCGCGATCGGAGCCAACACGACCCGCAATGAGATCGCCATCGGCACCTGCACCGGCATTCCGTCCAGCGCTCTGAGCGTCGTTGGCAACGTCACCTCGGTCAATCCTGTGGGTGGCGGCTACATCACGCTCTTCCCCAGCGGCGTCGCCCGCCCCACCGTCGCGAACCTCAACTATGGAACCGGACAGGTCATCAACAACGCCTTCACCGTCGGCCTGCGAGCAAGTGATGGCGCCTTCACCATCTTCACCTCCACCACCACCGATCTCGTCATCGACGTCTCCGGTTACTACAGCACCCTAGCCAGTGACGCCAATGGCACTGGGTTGCAGTATGCCGCGCTCGCCAGCCCGGTGCGCTTCCTCGATACCCGATCGGGACAGACGGCGTGCGATGCCCCCAACGCCGTCCTGACCGCTACGACAACACGGACGGAACTGGTACGCACCTCGTGTACCGGTATCCCCTCGGCTGCCCTGGCCATCGTTGGCAATGTGACTCCGGTCGCTCCTCTTACCGGAGGCCATGAAACCCTCTACCCCGCAGGCGTCAGCCAGCCGACCGTCTCCAACGTCAACTACGCCGCGGGAGATATCATCAACGCCGCGTTCATCGTGGGACTGCGGGCCAGCGATGGCGCGTTCTCCATCTACACCTCAGCTACCACCAACCTCGTCATCGACGTGTCGGGGTACTTCGCCCCCTAGTCGCTGCCTCCCCGGGCCATCGCCCGCAACAGGCACGGCTCCACGGGTGACACAGGTTGGCCGGTCTCGTCACCAGGGGACCGGCCAACCTGGCTTTGGGTGGCAGCTCTGCGCTGCCGTGCGGAAGAGAGTGAGGTCTTTTCGCCCCGGCGTCCGGGACTCCATCCCGGTCGTTTACGGTGTGTCGGACTCGTCTCTCCGGGGCATTTTCTGGACCTGCTCCTGTGACGGCGCATGCCACCGTGGCAAGCTCACGTTCCAGTTGGACAGGACGGAGACAATGTCGGGCGCGGCAAGTTGAAGCAGCACAACAATAATGGCCAGGCTGAGCGTGATGAGCACGGGCATCATCACAGCGGGAGCAGGAATCCAACTCTGGTCTGGCTCCAATCCGCTGCCGTCAATGAGCGACCCCACCAGGCCGAGTCCGAACAGCAGCACAACGGGGCACAGGACCGCGGCGCGAATCACTCGCTTGACGGGTTGAATCGATGCAAACAAGAGAAACGCCAGTTCGAGCACCACGAAAGCGACCATGAGACCAACAGCGCTGACCGCCGTCACCCAATCGAGGATATTCATCGTTCCCACTTCCCACTGCTTCCCCATCAATCATAGTCTAACAAGGGGACGTGGTCTTCGATAGCGCCGGGGATAGGCACTAGCAGGGACGGTGCAGCACGGCTCCTGGCAACGAGGCCTGCGCCAACATCAAGGTAGCAAAGCTCTGCGGCTCACGCGCTCCGAGCGCGGTCCACGCCGGGTCGGTATCACAAAAAATAGTTCCGGGTGCCTGCACAGGCGAGGTATAAAACGTGTGTCCCGCAACATTGCTCATCTGTACGCTATACAGCGCATCGTTCGGGAGTGCGTCAAGTGGTCCGAACCCAACAACACGTTCAGGCTGGCTGGAAGCGAGATCGGTGAACGCCCCCGAGGCATACCCAAGGACACTTCCCCGAGGATCGCTCACAGCCAGAGTCACGATACCGGTATGAGAAATGACGTCGCTGTTGGTTATGGTGATCAGCGCGCGCGCAGGAGAGCCCGCCTCAATCTGCAGCGCCGTGGCTGAAATGAACGGCGAGCTATACTCCCCTGGGACAACCGTATTGACCTCCCACGTCACGCCTGTTACGTCCGCGGCTGGCGTACCCGATAGGAACTGGACCAGGCGTGTCTGGCCCGGCTGGAGATCGCTTGCCGTACCGGTCGCCTTGCCCGTTACATCCGTGGCGGCGCCATGGAGCAGTGCGGAAACATAGACGGTGACCGGAGCGGCGGTGCTGTTCCGTACCCACGCCAGGACAGCGCTGCTGCCCAGTTGCGTCCCCAGCTTGAAGCCCGACAGGATGTCGATCCCGCGGTCACTGTATACGACGGTGGTTGGCAATGGCACCACGGGCGACAGGGCGACAGGCCTGGTCGGGTTGACCGGCACATCCGCCTCCCAGAGAAACCGCTCCGTGTTCAGGCGAGTCACCAGACCCGTCGGGCCAGCAATCCACGTGCGATAGCCATCGGTGAACGCGGTCCAGTTATCTGCCTTGCGCCAGACGAGCAAGCCAGTGGATGTATGCTGTATCCCATCGCCATTCGCGGGATTATGGCCCTCGTTCTCCGTACACGTGCCGACAATGCCGGGCAGCAGGTCGTGGAGCGCCGCGAAGCCCAGTTGAAACCGACACGCCGCGTCGGCCCGTGCCGGAGTTGTTGACATCACCATCGCAAGCACAACGACCACCATGACGACGGAATGGCATATACGCAGCAACACAACGCTCCTTGAGAACTGCACAGGTTGTCCGGCTTGGCTTTGTAGCTTGGCTTCGTCAGGCAAAGGTATGCCAGGATGTACGGCACGATGCCTGAGGAAAAGACGGGAACTGACCAACGGCATCCATGACGAACAGCCGAAGAACACGTTGGCCAGATGCTTCAGTAGCACGCGGGATGCCAAACGATAGCTGGCGTACACGCTATCACGGCGCCGTGGAGGTACCGGTATCGGCACCAGATGGCCCCGAGCCGACGTGGCGTGACATGCAGAGAGTGGTTGGCACGCTCTGCACGTCACGCCACGATCAAAACGTCGAAGCAAGCGCGATCCGCGCGTACCCACTGGCGTGAACGCACCACCGTCAGAACTGCCGACGGCCAACGATCTCCCAGAGGTCGTCGAGTTTGTTCATCGTCTCCGCGTCGAGTGTGACCTCGGTCGCGGGGAGCGTCTCATCGAGCTGTTCCACGCGGCTTGCCCCCAGAATTGCCGAGGTGACCGTCGGGTTAGCCAGGACCCACGCCAGGGCCACCTGTGCCATGGAATGCGGTGTCGTGGCGGCAATCGCCCGGAGACGATCCACCGCGTCGAAAACGAGATCGCGCCAGTAGCGGTTGCGATACATCTCGTTGGCTGAGAACCGGGTTCCTTCCCGCGGTGGGGCTTCACGCTGGTGTTTCCCTGTCAGCATCCCGCCCCCCAGCGGGTTATAGACGATGACGCCCACACCCTGCGCCTGGCAGAGCGGCAACATCTCCGTGTCGATCGAGCGCGAGATGACGTTGTAGCGTGGTTGCAGGCTGTCATAACGAGCCACGCCCAGCCGGTCACTGGTCCAGAGCGCGGTGCAGAGTTGCCACGCCGCATAGTTCGAGCACCCGATATAGCGCACCTTCCCCTGACGCACAAGATCGTCCAGTGCCCGCAGCGTCTCATCCAGTGGGGTGGTGGCATCGAAGTTATGGACCTGATAGAGGTCCACATACTCGGTCTGGAGGCGCCGCAAGCTCTGCTCGATACTGAACATGATGTGCTTGCGCGACTGCCCCTGATCGTTCGGGCCCGGCCCCATCTTGCCGTGGACCTTCGTGGCGAGCACGACATCGTGTCGCACCGATTTCAACGCCTTCCCCGTAAACTCTTCTGAGACACCCGCGTTATAGACATTGGCCGTGTCGAAGAAGTTGACGCCCGCGTCCAGGGCCTTCCGGACGATCTCCGCACTCTTCGCTTCGTCGGCCTGATTGCCAAACGTCATGCAGCCCAGACAAATCTCAGAAACCTTGAGACCCGTTCGTCCCAATCGCTTATACTTCATGGTGCCCTCCCCGTACCCCGGCACACCCCAGATGCGCCAGCCAGCACAGAGCTATGGTACCGCGTCACGGCCTTGTTCCCGCCTATCCGCGTGGAAGCGCAGTGCCGGTGGGATATGGGCAACCCGATCACTGGCTCGCCAGAGACGCTCACCCAACCAGAGACCCAGCAGTCCGGCCCACCGCGCCGCAGACGCGTGCTCGCCACGGAGCCGTCGGTGCCAGCGTCCCGCGGCGCTGTCATAGCGATAGGCGTAGTGGTTCAGGTGGCTCGTGACGATCCACTTCATGGCGTACGGGTGGCATATCCCTGAAGGTCCGCGGTCGTACTATCATCAGGGGCCACGAGTCGGTCATGTCGCTCAACGGAGAGCGCTAATCGGTCGCCGTTCAATTCAAACAGGAAAAGCGCAATGAAGTTTCCTCCCATCCTGGCCACACAAAGAGAACCACCTCTTCGCGTAGTTGTTCTCTGGTCGCGGTCGCTATGCGGGTGCGAAAGAGATCTATTCCCACCACTGAATAGCCAAGAGATTCACCGATAGTAGCGAGGATGTGACCTGTACGAATCATAATGCGAAGATATGATGCCTGGTCCCCCACCACGTATGCCAGCCGTGCCCCAGGTTTGAGCACTTCCCGCAGGCTCGTAAGGTGGCGCGCCATGCCCCCGAAATACAGTTTCGTCACGCGAGCGTACATGCGCTCAAAGCCCGAAGTCTTCCCGAGTTCGATTCTCCTCGCTTCAATTTCGCGGGCTATACGCGCCACCTCGGGATGTGCCTCGACCCAGGTATCGTCATCATCACCGGTATACACGTTCCGCGTGTTCGAGCGCAGGAGCCCACGCTTGAGTCGCTGAAGATCCGCCTTATCTTCAATAAAGCCCAGGAGCACCATCTCCAGCCGCGTTGTCCGCGTGTAATCCTTCTCGTTCGGATACGGTGGTGAGGTAATCACTGCATTGATTGACTGTGGCTTGAGTACCGTCATCAACTGACGGGCGTCCGCCTGATGAACGGTAGCCGGAATCACCATCTGTGGTGCAACCTCGGCCACGTCGCGAGCCATGGCGCGAATACCGGCAAGCCAGGGGCCGATGACCGGTGCGTCGGGACGGGGTGGTCCAACTCCCACTTCGGGACCAAAATGCAAATTGCTGCTGTACCGCACCAGCGACCTGGCCAGCGCCAGTTGCTCATACCGCAGGAATCGATCATCCGGGGCGGCAGACAGGCAGTCCAGCAGGACGAGGGCTTTGTGGAGCGGAATGGGACTGATCGAGTCTGTCAGAAGCAGACGTTCCTGTGCCGAAGAAAGCGAACGAAGGTTCTTCAGACCATCTGGATCGACCAGGGTGAAGGGCTCCTCCCTGATACCCTGCTGATCGAGCAGACGGCTCGCGGCATCCGCGACGTGCGCCGCGTGTGCCACCAGCCCTGATGGATCGACCGTCCAGTCAAGTTTCACTTCGGTCGCGAACCTTGCCATAGGATTTGCTTCTATCCCAACACTCGCGATGCCCAGTTTCTTGCACTCAACAAGCGTCGTGCCGGTCCCACAAAAAGGATCGAGAACCGTGGCATCCGCGTCCAGCTGAAACCAAACCGCGTCAGATAGTCTCGCACGAGGTGGGGCGGAAATGAGAGGACAAAACGGTACCAGTCGTGGACAGCGCGGGCTTCTGCGTACAGCTTGTTGATGTCGCCGCTGATCGGCCGCCGGGCTGAGGCATAGCTCATAGGTCGTGTGCTCCCGTGGATCCGCCAACACGCGTGTCACCGGAGCGTCCCAGGTGCTGGGGACGCGGTGCTCGCCACCAGTGTCGCGGCAGCACATCCACAGCACGGTAGCAACATCGATCAATCAGCACCGAGGACGCTGTGCTCGCCACCAATGTCCTCGCGCCGTGTAATGCGCGTTGCCCATCGCATCGATTGCCGTCTATCACACGCGTCCCCGTAGCCGATGCAGCCCGGCTAGTAGTACAACGAGACATGGGTTAGGGCATCTGGCCGGAGAGGTGCTGCAAGGTGCGGTGGCGATGGGACTGGTAGGCGGCAGTGTTGTGGCGTTGCTGGTAGGCCAGCAGGGCGAGCGCGGCGG
>JAABUZ0100002511.1_pt1 | contig 30178 bp, 25 predicted proteins | sample 5562091 | NCBI WGS metagenome assembly JAABUZ01 (sample SAMN12813069, study PRJNA571459) | rock metagenome | isolation source: Antarctica rocks | place: Antarctica: Victoria Land, Linnaeus Terrace sud | collected 2015-12-21
GTCCTGCCCACCGGACTCCCGATCGGCACCCCCGAACAAGCCCTCGACTGCGCCTGCGGCCTCTACCTCAACGACTCCACCGCCTGGACCCCCGACACACCGACGAACTAATCGGCAGGACCACTAGTGTCGGAGCGTGAGCACTTCGCAGGACCCGCCGCACGCGACGCCGGTGGCCCAGCCGTTCGCCCCTCTCCCCGCCACCGTCGACCTCCCGTCGATCGAGCGGGAGATCCTGGCGCGCTGGGCCGACCGCGACGTGTTCCGGCGCTCGCTGGAGCAGACCGCCACCGGCGAGCCCTGGATCTTCTACGAGGGCCCGCCGACCGCGAACGGGCAGCCGGGGGCCCACCACGTCGAGGCCCGCGCGTTCAAGGATCTCTTCCCGCGTTTCCGGACCATGCGCGGGTACCACGTGCCCCGTCGCGCGGGCTGGGACTGTCACGGGCTGCCCGTCGAGCTCGCCGTGGAGTCCGAGCTCGGCTTCACCGCCAAGGCCGACATCGAGACCTACGGCATCGCCGAGTTCAACGCCCGGTGCCGCGAGTCGGCCCTGCGCAACGTGTCCGCCTTCGCGGCGATGACCACACGCATGGGCTACTGGGTCGACCTCGACGAGGCCTACCTGACCATGAACCCCCGCTACGTCGAGAGCGTGTGGTGGTCGCTCAAGAAGATCTTCGACGAGGGTCTGCTCGTCGAGGACCACCGGGTCACCCCGTACTGCCCGCGCGACGAGACGCCGCTGTCGGACCACGAGGTGTCGCTCGGTTACGAGGACGACGTCGACCCCTCGGTGTACGTCCGGTTCCCGCTCCTCGACGGCCCGTGGGCGGGGGCCGACCTCCTCGTCTGGACCACGACCCCGTGGACGCTGCCGTCCAACACCGCCGTCGCCGTCGCCCGCGACATCACCTACGTCCGCTCCGCCGACGCCGACGGGCGTCCGGTCGTCGTGGCCGCCGACCTGCTCTCCCAGGTGCTCGGTGACGACGCCGAGGTCGGAGACCGCGCCGCCGGCGCCGAGCTCATCGGCAGCCACTACCGCCGTCCCTTCGACCTCATCGACCTCGATCGCTTCGGCGTCGACCCGCACCGCGTCGTGCACGGCGACCACGTCACCACCGACGCGGGTACCGGCCTGGTGCACATGGCCCCCGCGTTCGGCGCCGAGGACCACGCGGTGGCCAAGGTCGAGGGCCTGGAGACGGTCAACCCGATCCTCGCGAACGGCCACTTCGCCGCCGACGTGCCGCTCGTGGGTGGAATGTTCTTCAAGGACGCCGACGCCCCGCTCGCCGCCGCGCTGCGCGAGAGCGGGGTGCTGTTCCGCGAGGAGACGTACCCGCACTCCTACCCGCACTGCTGGCGCTGCCACACCCCGCTCATCTACTACGCGCTGCCGTCCTGGTTCATCCGCACGACGGAGATCAAGGACCGTCTCGTGCAGGAGAACGAGGCGACGAACTGGTACCCGCCGCACATCAAGCACGGCCGCTACGGCGGCTGGCTCGACCACAACGTGGACTGGGCACTCTCGCGCAAGCGCTACTGGGGCACGCCGTTGCCGGTGTGGCGCAACGACGCCGACCCGGCCGAGATGGTGTGCGTCGGCTCGCTCGCGGAGCTGGGCCGCCACGCCGGTGCGGATCTCTCCGCGCTCGACCCGCACCGTCCCTACGTCGACGACGTGACGTTCCCGGCCCCGAGCGGCACGGGCACGATGCGGCGGGTGCCCGACGTCATCGACGTCTGGTACGACTCCGGCGCCATGCCGTTCGCCCAGTGGGGTGCGCCGCACCACCACGAGGCCGAGTTCGAGGCCGCCTATCCCGCGCAGTACATCTGCGAGGCGATCGACCAGACGCGCGGCTGGTTCTACTCGCTCATGGCCGTTGGGACCCTGGTGTTCGACCGGTCGTCCTACGAGAACGTCGTGTGCCTCGGGCTCCTGCTCGACGCCGAGGGCCGCAAGATGTCGAAGCACCTGGGCAACGTCCTCGACCCGTTCGAGCTCTTCGACACCCACGGCGCCGACGCCGTCCGCTGGTTGATGCTCGCCCAGGGCTCGCCGTGGGTGGACCGGCGCGTCGGGCACGAGGCGCTGCGCGAGATCGTCCGCAAGGTCCTGCTCACGTACTGGAACACGACGTCGTTCCTGGTCACCTACGCGAACGCCTCCGGCTGGTCGCCCGACGCCGCCGACGCCGCGCCCGCCGCCGACCGCCCGGCCACCGACCGCTGGGTGCTCGGCGAGCTGGCGGCCACCGTCGGGGAGGTCACCCGCGCGCTGGAGGACTTCGACTCCTCGAGCGCCGGGCGGGCCCTGACGGCGTTCGTCGACGCCCTGTCGAACTGGTACGTGCGCCGCTCACGGCGCCGGTTCTGGCGCGGCGACCCGAACGCGCTCACGACCCTGCACGAGTGCGTGGAGACGCTGTCGCGCCTGCTCGCCCCGTTCGTCCCGTTCACCACCGACTACCTGTGGACCCGGGTCGAGGGCGACGTCCGTGCCGACGCCCCCGACTCGGTGCACCTCGCCGCGTGGCCGGTCCCGGACGCCGACCGCATCGACGCCGGCCTGGCCGAGCGGATGGCACTCGTCCGCCACGTCGTGGAGCTGGGCCGCGCGACCCGTGCGGTCAGCGGCGTCCGCATCCGGCAGCCGCTCGCGCGGGCCGTGGTCTCCGCCCCGGGCTTCGCCGATCTCACGCCGGACCTGCTCGCCGAGATCGCCGACGAGCTGAACGTCGTCGCGGTCGAGCCCGCGGGCTCGGAGCTGGTCCAGATCAGCGTCCGGCCGAACTTCCGGGCCCTGGGCAAACGGTTCGGGCAGCAGACGCCGCGGGTCGCGGACGCGGTGAAGGCGTCCACCGACACCCCGGTCGGCGGGGTGCTGCGCGTCACCGTCGACGGCGGGACGGTCGCGCTCTCCGGCGACGAGATCCTCGTCAGCGAGAGCCCGCGCGAGGGGTGGGCGGTGCGCTCGGAGGGCGGGCTCTCGGTCGGTCTGGACACCGAGCTCACCGACGAGATGCGCGAGGGCGGGCTCGTCCGTGACGTGCTGCGCCAGGTGCAGGACGCCCGCCGGGGGCTCGGCCTCGACGTCTCCGACCGCATCGAGCTGTGGTGGAGTGCCGAGCGCGACGACGTGGCGGCGGCGATCCGCCGGACCACCTCGACGATCGCCGACGAGGTGCTCGCCGTCGCGGTGAAGGAGGGCACACCACCCTCGGGAGCCGGTGCCCAGCACGTCGAGGACCTCGCCCTCACGCTGTGGATCGTGCCGGTCCGCGGCTGACGCGGCGGAGCTGCTACACCTCGTCGAGGCGGCGCAGCCGCTCCCGGAGCTCCGCCGGGAGCGCGCGCAGAGGCAGGCGACCCCGGTGTCGACCCCGTCCTTACCCGACCAGTCGGGATGGCGGGCGACCAGCTCGGCCCGTACCTCCTCCTTGATGGTCTCGTCGTCCATCGCCGAGTCGCGGCGCCGCCAGGTCTCGTCGCGCAGCTCGGTGAGGTAGTCACGCACCACCTCCAGCCGCTCCGAGGCACCGATGGCGCCGTGGCCTGGGACGACCACGTCCGGCCGCTCGGCCGCCAGGCGCTCCATCACGGCGAGCCATCCCAGGACACGTCGACGTCGACCGGTGGGAACCACGGGAAGATCGCGAACTGCCCGGTCTCGGCGAGATCCCCAGTGAACATCAACCCGTCGTCGGGAACCCGCACCACCTGGTCGCCGTGGGTGTGTCCCCGGCCGGTCGCGCGCATCGTCACCACCCGGCCGCCGAGGTCGAGCTCGTAGGTGTCGTCGTAGACGACGTCCGGCTCGCTGAGCTCGACACCGCACAGCTGCGCGGCCACGGCGTCCCCGAGGCCGGTGAACATCTCGACGTAGCCGGGCCCTTCCGGGCCCGGTCCTGGGCCTGGGCCCGGTTGACCAGGTAGGTCGCCCCCGCCGCGGAAGGCCTGCGCGCCGAACGCGTGCTCGGGGTGGAAGTGGGTCGTCGTCAAGAAGATCCGCCGGCCCCGCGCGTACTCGTGGGCGAAGGCCAGCACGGCCTCCCCGTTGACCGGGCCATGCCGGTCTCGACGACCAGCACGGCCTCCGTCCCACCGATCACCCCGACGTTCGGCACCAACTCGACGCCGCGGTTGGGTAGCACCACCGCGTCCCGGGCGATCTCGACGGCGTCGGCGGTCTCGACGACGGGTGCGGCGAGCGAAGTCGGTGATTCGGACATTTCCTGCTCCTCGATCTGACGGGTGGACCAGCGGTCTCCATCTGATCTCCGCGCGGGTCAAAGTATCCAATACCGATGTTCTGGGCCCGATGCCGTCCCGGTATCACCGCTGGTCCCCGGGAACCACGACCCGCACCGCGCGACCCTCAACTCGGTATATCCGTCGGGGGGGCGCCGGCGCCATGACGCAGTCCGTCGATGAGCAGAGCGACGATGCGGTGAGGATGGCCGGCTCGGTCCGCGGGCGGGTGGTCGCGCGTCGTGCTCGCGCACCTTCTCCACGAGCTGATCGAGCCGAGACCGTCGACGTCGACCGTCACCGAGGTCGCAGGCCGAGACGGGCGGCCCCGCGGGCACCGAGCCCCCGCTACCCGTCCGGACCAGTCCGGCTTCCCCCGCCGCGTGGGATCGGATTCACTTCCCCCCAGCGCCCGTCGACGACGCGGCGTCCGGGGTGGGACGGGAGGGCCATGTCGCTCTGCACGCGCTGCGGGCAGTCCGTCGCACCGGGCGCGTCGTTCTGCGGACGCTGCGGCGCCCCTGCCCCTGCCCCGACCTCGATCCCCGCCGGCTCCGGACACGCGCCCGCCTGGCCGTCCGGGCCGTTCGGGACGTCACCGACGGGGCTCACCGGCGCGGACTTCTCGACTGCGGCGGTCTCCGCCCTGGCCGGGCTGGGCGCGACCGCGGTCCTGCCGCTCGTGCTGATCGTCGCGCTCGCGACCACGGTCGAGCGGGCACCCCCGCTCGGCACCGCGTTCACCCTCCTGTTCATGGCGACCGCCGCCGCTCTCGGCGGCACCCTCGACGGGGAGGCGGGAAGCGTCGCCTTCTCGCTGACCGTCGTGCCCCTGGGCGCGACGCTCCTCGGCGTCGTCACCCTCGGCCTGGTATTCCTGCGCGGCACCCGCGGGATCCCGACGCGGATCGTCGTGCGGCGGGCGGCGCTCACCGGCGGTCTCTTCGTGGCCGGGGCGCTCGTCGTCGCGCTCCTCGGTCAGGCCTCGTTCGACACGTCGTCGGTCGCGGGCGCGACCGGCTCGCCGGTGCGGTCGCGGGGACCCTGGTCGCGGTCGTGCTCGCCGGGGTCGTCGCCGCGGTCGTGGTGGTCGTCGGGGCGGTCCGGGGCGCGGCGTCGTCGGGTGGGCTCTCCGGTGCGACGGCGGACGGGTCCGGGACGTCGCTTCTCGGGGCCCAGGTCGGCGTCGTCCTCGTGGGAGCGGCCGTGCTCCTCCTCGGACCCCACGTGGCGACCCTCACGGCGACGGCGGGGGTGGGAGCGCCGCTCGCGGTCGATATCGACCAGCCGCTGCCCGGACTCAGTGCGGCCGCGGGCACCTACAGCCTCTTCGGGGAGCTCGGCACCGCCGCGAACGTCGCGCTGCTGGTGCTGGTGGTCCTCGCCCTGCTCGTCGGCGCGACGATCTCGGCGCTCAACAGCCCGTCCCGCGGCGCCGCCCTCCGCCGCGGCTGGGAGTTCGGGCCGGTGCTCGCCGTGATCACTCTCGGCGTCGCGGTCGGCACCCGGGTCGCGGTGCAGGGCGGGGTGCTCGGCCTCCGGGCCTCCGGCGGCCTGCACCTGCACTACCTGTTCGCGCCGCTGGTCATGCTCGCGTGGGGCGCCGCGCTCGGGACCCTCGGGGCCCTGATCGCACCGCTGCTCCCGGCGACGCTGGTCGCGTTCCGCGCCCGCTTCGTCCGGACCCCCGACGCCGTGGCGACCCCGCCGTACGGGTTCCCCGCACCTGGGCGCGGCGCCATCACCCGTCCCGTCGTCGTCGCGGCGGCCGTCGTGGTGCTCGTTCTCGGCGGGGCGGGCGGGGCCGCGGCGTGGGCGAGCCTCCCGGGCTCCACCGTCGGGACCGACGCCGCCCTCGGGGAGGTCGGCCGGTACGTCCCCGACCCGTCCCCCTCCACCGCACCGCCGTACCCGACCTACCCCACGTACCCGACATATCCGACCGCACCGGCCTACCCGACGGCCCCGTCGTCGGTCGGCGGCGTGACGCTCGGGGTGCCCGCCGCGTCGCACCCGTCCGCGCCGCAGGTGCAGGCCGCCCTCGGGCGCTACTACAGCGCCATCAACGCCCGCGACTACGACACCTGGGCCGGCTCGGTCCTGCCCGGGCTGTCCCGCGACCAGCCCCGAGCCGACTGGCTGAGCGGCTACCGCAGCACCGTCGACGAGGAGATCGTGGTCCAGGACATCGTTTCCTCCGGCCCGGACACGGCGCTGGCCTCAGTCACCTACCGCAGCCGGCAGGACCCGGCGGACGCGCCCCGCAACCTGCCCTACGCCCGCATCTGCTGGCGCACGGAGCTCCCGGTGACGTCCTTGTCCTCGGGTGGGCTCGTCGGCCCGGCCACTCGCGGAGGCACCAGCGGCACCGCCTGCTGACCGGTTCAGGCCCTCACCCTGATGTGCAGGTCGATGCCGAGCAGCACCAGCGGCCACAGGAACATGGCCAGCAGGAACGACAGCAGCGAGGACAGGTCCGTGATCCCGTAGCCGTTGGACAGCGCGACGACGACGCCGATGATCAGGTAGAGCAACGTTCCGAACGAGACACCTCTGCGCACGTCCACTCCTCCGGGCCGACCGCCGACGCCGACGGGAACGGCTCCGGTCGGGCGGCACAGTGAACCGCATCGTCGCCCCGAGGGTAAGTCGCTTGGTTGCGCTGCCCTGAAAGGGCCATGAAAGGCGCTCCTGGTGATGTTCGGTGCACCGGTCCGGGGGGGGTGCGGCGAACGTCGGGGGGACGGACGCCGCGCCGGGACCGTCGTCGTGCTCCGCCGACGGATCGCTCGACGATCCCGTCGGGCGGGCAGGGCGCCACGCCGGTCGGGGGACGGCGGACGGTGTCGCGGGGCGTCGGGGGGCCGCCCCGCGGCATTGTCGGGCCTGGGGACCACCCGATGTGGCCCTCGGCCGCTTGCGTCCCGCCGCGAGCGGGCAGCCCCGGCCATGGCCGACTTCACCGGGACCACCACCGTCGACGCGTCCTCCGACGACCTCTTCGCCTTCCTCTCCGACGTCCACAACCTCCCCCGCTACTTCGCGCGCATGACCTCCGCCGAGCCGGGCGACGGCAACGAGGTGCACACCACCGCGTCCCTGCCCGACGGCTCGAGCGTCGAGGGCAAGGCCTGGTTCGAGGTGGACGCCTCGAAGCAGCACCTCTCCTGGGGTTCCGAGGGGTCGAGCAACTACAACGGCTACCTCGACGTCTCTCCCGCCGAGTCGGGCAGCGTCGTCGAGGTCCACCTCCACACGACGCGCGTCGCGGCGGGCGATACCGAGGTCCAGCAGGGCGTGGACCAGACCCTCGACACCATCAAGCAGCTCGTCGAGCAGCAGGGGCGTTGTGGGCTGAACCGGCGCACGGTTTCCTGCCGGCCCGGCTGCCCTCACCCGCGACTGCGGTACTTCGCCAGCATCTTCCGCGCGTGCTTGGCCACGACCTTCTGCGGATGGTGGCGCCCGATGACCTCGAGCACCTCGGCGACGCGGTCGTGGTCGAGCCGCCACATGCGTTCGAGGGCAGCGAGCGAGCTCTCCTGCGTCGCGCCATGCCCGAAGGTCTCGATCACCGCCTCGGGCCCGTCGACGTCGAGGGCCACGGCCAGGACGTCGACCGCACCCACGAGGGCGCGTCGCGGTCACGTGGCTGGCCGCCCATGGCGTCGCCCGGTACGCCGAGGCCGACCCCGCCCCAGCGGCCGCCCAGCAGCTGCTCGACCACCGTCACGGCGGCGGCGTCGTCGAACAGCTCGCCGAGATGGGACAACACCGCGAGGACGAGGGTCGCCTCGGGCTCTCCGTCGGCCAGCTCCGCGCCGAACTCCCCGGCCGCGTCGTCCCCGCGGGTCGCGGCCCACGTCCGCACATCCGGGTGCCACTGCTCGGGCGGGAGCTGGTCGACGAGCGCGAGCAGCTCCCGCGCCGACGCCCGGACGGGGTCGGGGCGCGTGCTCACCGTCACCCCGACCTGCTCCAGAAGGCGCACGGCGATCGCGACGCCGGCCGGGGTGAGCCGCGCACTGCCTCCGGTCTCCCGCCGCAGACCGTGGTGGTCGACGACGCGCTCGACGTCGTCCTGCGTCAGCACGCCAAGTTGCCGGAGACGGTGGACCTGGCGGCGGATACGGGACCCGTTCATCTCGGCGAGGATCGGCTCGACGGCGAACTCGGGGTACCCGACGGCCTCGGACACGCCCGCGACCGCATCGTCGAGGTCGGCCGCCTCGCCGTCGACCTCGGCCTCGATCAGCTCGGTGAGGAGCACGGCCCAGCCCGTCTCCACCGCGTAGGCCACCTGCTCCCACGCCGCGATCCCCGGCGGCGGGCCGCCGAGGCCGACCACCAGGCCCGCGTCGACGAGCCGGTCGAGCGCCTCGAGCGGGCCGAGCGCCTCCCACGCCGCCACGGCCACCAGCCGGCCCTTCAGCCGCCGCACCACGCGCGCCGCCAGGGCCACCTCCACCAGCCAGGCGAGCCCCGGCAGCTCCGTGGCCGAGCGCAGGCTGCCGTAGACCGGCTCGACGGGGTCACCGGTCTCCAGGAGCTCGACCAGCTCGCGGGCGTCGGCGAGACGCAGGTTGCCCTTCTGCGTCAACGCCCGCCCGGGTGCGGCGCAGGAGCGGTGCAGGAGCCGCACCTGGCGCAGGATCGGTGCATGCGTGGCGGAGGAGAGGCGCTCGTCGTCGGAGGGCGTGCGAACCGGGCCGAGGGTCGGTGGCTCGCCGGCGAGCAGCTCGTCGACGGTGTCGGGCGACAAGCCCTCGATCCGGCGCCGGAGCTCGTCGAGCGACTCGGGCGAGCCGTCGACGAGGTCGTCGAGGCCGCCGAGACCCCCCAGCAGGCTCTTGGCCATGCCGTGGCGGGACGTGTCGGCCATGGCGCGGGTGAAACGCCCGATGTTGCGCTCGCAGAAACGGCGCAGCTGCTCGGGCCCGCTTCCCGCGAGCAGGCCGCGGGCGGCGAGGAAGGTGAAGAAGGTACCGACCGAGCGCACGAACGGCGTCATGGCCGACGAGGGGAGCGAGACCTTGCGGGGGCACCAGTCGAGCAGGAACTCCCCGAGGTCAGCGGTGTCCCAGCGCGTCAGACGGCCGTCGGCGTAGGAGAACTTCCAGTCGAGGGCGATCCTCGCATCCTCGGGGTCCACCTCCGCGCCCATGGCCGCGGCCCACTCCCGGTAGCCCTCGACCAGTTCCTCGGCCGCCGCCGCGAACCCGCGCTCGTCCTCCACCTCGAACCGCGTCGCCATGAGGGGAGCCTGCCACCCGGCCGGACTCGCCTGCGCGGGCGGCGGTCAGGCGTCGAGACGGAGCTCGACCACGGCGACGCCGAGGTCGAGCCGGACGCGCCCGGAGTGCTCACCGACCCGCTGGTACGCCCCGGCCGCGAGCCGGAGGCAGGCGAGGACGACCGGCGGACCGGGATCGACGACGGCGTAGAACGGAATCCCCGCGTTCGCGTACTCGGAGAGCTTCGTGACCCGGTCGGTGCCCCGGGTTCCCGGGGAGAGCACCTCGAACGCCGCCACGACCTCCGACGCGTCGCACCGCGCGCGGTCGTCGACGAGGGAGACGGGCACCACGACGACATCAGGGACCCGGACCGTCGGTGTCGGGCCCGCGTCGACCACCACCTCCACGTTCACGAGTGCCCGCCACCGAGACGGCAACCCGGCCCGTAGAGCACTGGCGAGCTGCACGACGACGTCCTGGTGCCGCAACGGTGCTCGCGGGGACACGAGGAGGACTCCCTCGACGAGCTCCATCCGCCGGCTCGTGTCGACGGGCAGGGCGTCCCACTCGTCGAGCTCGATGAGGTGGTCGGGCGCGGAGTAGCTGCTGGGGGTCATGTCACCTCCTCCGACGCCGGCGATCATCGCACGGGCGGGCCATGCTCCTGTCCCAGGTCGGGTGCGTGCGGGCAAGCAGCGCGCCCATCGCCACCACGTCGGCAAGACCCGCACAACCAGCACGCGACGCGATGCCGGGTCCCGGGGCGCTTGCGAGGCCGTGTGGGCGGCGCCAACGGTCTACTCGCTCGCGCCGAGCTCAGAGCTGGTGGCTGTAGGAGCGGTTGGTCTCGAGCAGGGCGGGGTCGGTGCCGAAGTAGGCGTGCTTGGACATGTCCGGGCTGTACCGGCTGGCCTGCGGGGTGCGGTCGAGGGTCTCGGCCATGGCCCGGATGTGGTGCGGGGCGGCGCCGCAGCACAGCCCGAACCAGCGCACGCCCGCCTCTCGGGCCCGGCGGGTGAAGTCGGCGATCTCGTAGCGAGTGCAGGTGAACGGGTCGAGCCCGGTGGGAAAGGCGAGCCCCTCCGGGCCCGGTTCGGCGGGGTCCTCGCGCAACGACTGGAAGGTCGGCTGGGCGGCGTGGGTCCGGTAGGGCACCGGCAACGCGGCCACCGGAACGTCCACGGCCACGGCGATGTCCTCGATCAGCGGCAGCATGGTCTCGGGGCCGCGCAGACAGTTGAGCCCGACCACGGCGGCGCCGTGGTCGGCCAGGGACCGACAGGCGTCGACCACCGACCCGCCCTCGCGGGTAGTCCCGTCCCGGCCCACCGCCAGGGTGAGCACCGCCGGGAGCCCGGCCTCGCGCAGCACCCGCGCCGCGATGTGTGCCTCACCGGCATAGCGGAAGGTCTCCGCGATGACAAGGTCCACACCGGCGTCGCTCGCCCATCCGACCTGTTCGGTGAAGATCGCGCGCGCCACGGCCGCGGAGTCGCGGCGGCCGGGGTCGTAGACGTTGGTGTTGCAGATGTTCCCGGCGAGCAGGGTCCCGGAGGCGTCGGCGACCTGCCGGGCGATCTCCAGCGCCTGCCTGTTCAGCGGTTCGAGCACACCCTCCTGGCCGATCAGCCGCAGCTTCTCGCGGTGACCGTAGTAAGTGAACGCCTCGACGACGTCGGAGCCCGCGTGCACGAACTGCTCGTGCAGGGCCCGGACCTGCTCGGGGTGGTCGAGGACCACCTCCGGCACGAACGGCCCCGCCTGCACATACCCGCGGCGCTCCAGCTCGAACAGGTAGCCCTCGGCGCAGATCACCGGACCGGCCTCGAGCCGCGTGAGCAGCCCGGGCCCCCGCCCCGTGGCCGCCGCACCGTTGCTGACCGGTCGAGCGTTGCTGGCCGGTTCCCCGTTGCTGTGCTGCACGTCTTGAGGGTGGGCGCTGTTGCTCGGTCCGCACCCACGATCGCAATTCGCGGACACACTGCTCGGAGAAGGCCCGCCTTATGGCTTCTCCAGATGCGTCGGGCTGGCGGTGTTCGACTGACCCGCAGCACACGCCAGCCGCGCCCGCAGGTCTTCCCCGGCATCGGTGACCGGCGCCAGGTGGCGGGAGTCCATGCCGAGCAGGCGGGCGATCCCGCGGTAGAGCCGCGTGCTGGTGACGGCGGCCCCGGCCACCCCGGTCTGCTCGACGAAGTCCGGGAGGCCCACCCGCCGCCCGACCACTTCGTCGTCAGGACGTCCAGCGCGGGCCGCGCCCACCGGGAGCGGTTCACCGGATGCTCGGCCAGCGCGGTCCGAGCGTCGCGGAGCAGGGCGTTCAGCGTGTCCGCCGTGGTCGCGCTCTGCGTCGCCTGCCTGGTGTCCGACTCCCCGCTGCCTGGTTCGCGGCACGGAAGCACCCGCAGCCACGGGTGCCGGTCCTCGAAGAACGGATCGGAGTCGGTGACCGAGCCGTCGGTGTGCCCGTGCAGCACGAGCAACGCCTCGCCCCGCTCGCCCAGCGGCACCAGCTCGGCGCCGTGGCGGGCCGCGGCGGGGCCGAGCACGTCGAGCAGTACCGCCGCGTCCTCGGCGTCGTCGGGAGCGACCCGCCCGGTGATCCACACCCGGCCGTCGTCGCCGACCGTCGACGACCGCAGCGCCGCGTCGGTCACGGCCGTCCCGACGTGCACGTCGACGACCGCGCCGAGCGCCTCGAGCACCGCGCGCCCCGGGGAACGGCACGTCGCCGAACCCGAACATTGCCCAGTGCGCGAGCTCCGAGGCGGGCGCGCGACCCCAGCCGAACGGCAGGTACCATCCCGAGCACCCACGCGCCGCGAGGGCGTCCAGCACCGGGGTGTGCGCCGCCTCCGACGGCGCGCGGTTTCCGAGCGCCGGCACCGGCCGGTCGCCCAGCCCGTCGAGGACGACGAGCACGACCGGCAGCCGGTCGTCGTCGAGGCGGGGCTGGGTCTCGCCGTAGCCCGGCAGGCGCCCTCCCGCGGGGCCCGAACCGCGCAGCGGCCCCGTCACCGCTGCGCCAGCAGGTCGCGCAGCACCGGCACCGTCGCCGGCGGGACCAGGTCCGCCCAGGACCAATCGTCGACCGCGGGCCACACATAATCACCGCGACGCGACTGGCGCCGGTGACCTCGTCCGGTTGCGGCCTGGCGACGGTGATCCCTTCCGCCGGCCGGGTAGTTGCGGGGCTGGGCGGTGGACGAGAGCGACCGCGAGCGCGCAGATGGCGATACCGAGCAGGGCACGGGGCGCGACGGCGTCGCCGAACATCAGCCAGGCCCAGAGCATGGTCGTGGGCGGGGTGAGGTAGATCAGGCTGCTGAGGTGGGTCAGGGTGGTGCGGCGCAGCGTCAGCCAGTAGCAGCCGTAGGCGCCGATGGTGGAGAACCCGATGAACCAGGCCACGGCGACGGTGAAGGCGCCGAGGTGTTCGGGCGGGGGCGCGAGCTGGCCGGTGGCCAGGGCAAGGACCACGAAGAGCACGGCGCTGGCTGCGGTCTGGATACCGAGGGCGTCGAGCAGCGGCGTGCTCGCGGCGATGGTCCGGCGTTCGAGCAGGGTCGCGACGACCAGTGCGGCCATGCCGACGAAGGGCAGGGCGTAGGCCCACCACACCGCGGCGTGACCGGAGGTGAGGTCGGCGCCGACGACGAGGACGACCCCGAGCAGGCCCACGATGAGCCCGACCCATTGGCGGGTGGTGACGCGCTCGCCGAGGACCGGTCCGGCCAGGGCGCCGGCGGTGATGGGTTGGAGGGCGGCGATCAGCGCGGCGGTGCCGGCCCCGACGCCGGCTTCGATGGCGCCGACGTTGGCCCAGATGTAGATCCCTTGCCCGAGCAACCCGACCAGGGCTTGGGCGCCCAGCTCGCGGCGAGACAGCGCTCGGGCGGTGTGCCGCCTGATGCGGCGCACGGCCCAGGCCAGGGCGGCCAGGGCGACGGCGACGATCGCGAAGCGCCAGACCATCAACGTCACCGTGCCTGCGGTGGCGGTGCCGAGTCGGCCGCCGATGAACCCGGAGCTCCACATCAGGACGAACCCGGCGGAGAGCCCGGCCGTGGCCAGGGACGCGCCAGCGGGCCTGGTGGTGCTCGGCGTGGTGGTGCTCGGCGTGGTGGTGCTCGGCGTGGCCGTCAACGATCCCTCCAGAGGTACACTGACCCGTATGGCTAGCGGTAACCATACAGGTCGGTATACCTCCGGTGAGGGCGATGCTTCGAGGACGGCCGGGTCTGCGGCGACTGGAACGACAGCGACGCTGACTCCGGCGGCGGCGCGTGTGCTCGATGTGGCGTCGCGGCTGTTCTACGACCGCGGGATCAGGGCCGTCGGGGTGGACACCATCGCCGCGGCCGCCGAGGTCACCAAGAAGACGATCTATGATCAGTTCCGGTCGAAAGACGCCCTGATCACGGCCTACCTGGAGCGTCGCGACCGGTGGTACCGCGACTGGGTCACCAGCTGGATCACCGAGCACCCCGACACCGATCCCCTGCTGGCCGTCTTCGACGGGCTCGGGCGCTGGATGAGCGAGGTCGGGCCGCGCGGGTGTGCGTTCGTCAACGCCTTCGCCGAGCTCTCCGACCACGTCCACCCCGCCCACCGCATCGCCCGCGACCACAAAGCGTGGTTGCGTGATTACCTCGCCGAGCTCGCCGCCGGCGCCCGGCACCCCGACCCCACAACCCTGGCGGCGCGACTGCTGACCCTCCATGAGGGCGCGATCGTGCTGTACTCCGCCGGCGCCGACCCGGCAGCGGCCGACACCGCGCGCGGCGCGGCCGCGGCCCTACTCGCGCCCACGGGACAAACGGTGACGAGATACCCCGGCGCTAGCGGCAGCTAGCACCGGGCAAGCGTCAGAGCTGACAGTCCAACCCGGATCGAACGAATCGGGGGGCTCGGTAACGGTCGTCGACCGTGGGCGACGGTGTGTACGTGGGGGAGCTCGAGCACGACAAGCGGGGCAGGGTGGCGGCCGCGGTCGCGTGGGTGAGCGGGCATCTGGGCCGAGCCCTGACAGCGGCCGGGGTGGTCCTCGTCGCGCTGGCGATTCTGGGGTGGCTGAAGGCTCCCGACCTGTACGGCGGCGTGCTGAACGAGCAGGCTCGGGTGCAGGCCGTGGTCACCACCAGGGCGTCCGTATTGGCGGCTTTGGCCGGGGCCGGGGCGCTGGCCACTATCGGGATCAACTTGCGCAACTCCCGGACCAACGCCCAGACCCTGCGGACAACCCAGGAGACGTTTCGGGTCACCGAGCGGGGGCATCTAACCGAGCGCTACACCAAGGCCATCGAGCAACTGGGCAACGAGACCTCCGTGGCGATCCGCCTCGGTGGCATCTACGCCCTGCAACAGCTCGCCGTCGACACCAGCCGCGACGGCGACCAGGCCACCATCGTCGAGGTCCTCTCCGCGTTCGTCCGGCTCAACCTCCACATTCAAGACGGCGGCCCCTCTCGGCCTTCCCTCCCACCGGGACAGACGCCGAGGGCGCGCCGGACGAGACCCCTTAAGGCCGAGCCGAGGGCCGACGTGCTGGCGGCGATCTCGGTCCTGGCCCAGCTCCCCAACCGTCCGGCCGTGCCGATGCGGGCCGACTTCACCGGCCTCGACTTCTCCCTGATCATCCTGAGCAACGCCCGCCTCGTCGACGCCAACCTGTCCGAGGTTCGGCTCCCCGGCGCCAACCTCACCAACGCCAACCTGGCTCGTGCACGACTCGTTTTCGCCGGCCTCAGCGGCGCCAACCTCACTGACGCCACCCTGATCGGCGCCACCCTGATCGGCGCCACCCTGATCGGCGCCCACCTCGCTGGCGCCACCCTCGCCGGCGCTGACTTCAGCACCGCCGATCTCACCAGCGCTGAGCTCCACTCCGCCAACCTGGCTCGTGCACGACTCGTCGGTGCCGACTTCACCAACGCCAACCTGACCGGCGCAAACCTCACCGAGGCCATCCTCGGGCGTTCCGTCTTCACCGGCGCCGACCTCACGGGTGCTGACCTCACCGGTGCCAACCTCGCTGGGGCCGACTTCACCGCTGCCGAGCTCGCTGGGGCCGACGTCTCCGAGGCGTCGGGACTTACGGAGGCGCAGCTGGCCCGGGTGCGGTCTCGACCTCGCGACCCGTCCCCGACCACCCCCTCGCCCGCCGTGAACGGAGGGTCGGGCACCGACGGTGACCAGGATCGCAGGTGCTCGCATTAGCAAGCGGCCGAGCTAGATCGAGCCGCTTGGGACTCGAGCCGCTGGGCCAGGGCGTCGTACACCGCCCCGCCCCCGTGGCGGCACTGCTCGCTCACTGCGATCTGGACCGGGACCCGGCCCTTCACACTGGTGAGCTCCAAGGGCGGGTGGACCGCCCCCTGCGGGTGGCGGTGCACTCCCCCGCCACCACATCGGCGCCTGATCGGCCGCCGAGGCTCGCCGCTCCAGGGACCAGGGCGGGAAGTCCTCTTGGGCGAGCACCAGCGCGGGCTCGCAGAGCCGGCCAAGAAGTTCCCGACCCCCTGGATCAACTCCCATGAGCTCGTCGGCCTCGACAGCGTGTAAGAAGCCGAACGCAAGCGGTGATCTCGGCGGGTGGTGCTGGTGGGCCCGGCGTCTCATGCGGTGGAGGCGCTTGTTCTGCCTCCGCCGTAGGGGCGCCGTGTCCATCCGCGGAGGCTCACCGGCAAGGGTCGTAGAGCAGAAGATCTCTCGGGCCGCGCTCAAGGAAGGCCGGAGCCGGCCCGCAGGGCCGTCGAGAGGGCGCGGCCCGAAGATGTTCTGCGGCCCTTGCCGGTGAGGGGCGGGCGGATCAAGCTCCCGGGCCCAGGAGACACTGCGTTCGCCGGAGGCGGCTCGATCCAGGCCGAGGCCGCGCGGCCTTAGCAGCGATCGAGCTATCAGCGCGGTGACACAGCGAGTGGCGCCCGCCCGGGTGCCGACGAGGTCACCAACCCGTCATCCGGTCGGTCGACGAGCCGCTCATGGGCGGGCCGGCCGACTGATCGCGGCCGGTCGGCGCACGCACGAGGTGGTCGAGCCGGCCGACGCCGGGAAGGCGAGCGGCGGCTGACCGTCGGGGGATCGTCGACGGCGCGGACCACGGCATGATCGGGGGACGCGCCGCGGCACAGCGAGCGCGGACCCCGACGGCCCGGAGGAGACGCCGGCATGACCCGTGACCTGAGCCGCTGGACCCCGGCCCCCGCACCGGTCGCGTCGACGGCGTCCTCCTCCGACGGCCCCGACGAGCGGCGCGGACCACGGGTCGCCGCCGCCGTGCTCCTGCTGGCCGGCCCGGTCGAGCTGCTGGTCTGCGAGGCCGTCGCCGCGTCGGCGTGGACGGACCCCCCGTACAGCTACGTCCGCAACGTCCTCTCCGACCTCGCCGTCCCCGCGCGCCACACGTTCTTCCAGGGCCGGCCGATCGAGTCCCCGCTGCACGCACTGATGAACGCGAGCTTCGGGGTGTTCGGCCCGCTGGTCCTCGTCGCCGCCGTGATCGTGACGAGCCCGCTGCCGGGCCGCACCCGGCGCCCGGTCCGGTCGCTGGCCCTGGCCAGCACGCTCGCGAACGTGCTCGTCTCGCTCGTGCCCGAGACCACCGTCGCACCCCTGCACGGCACGGGCGCCTTCCTCAGCTTCCTGTGCGGCAACGCGCTCGTCGTCGTCCTCGCCGTCCAGACCCGGGCCCTCGGCCTCCCGGCGGGGGTCCGGGTCACGCTGCTGACCCTCGGTTGCATCGGGTTGGCGGCGCTCCTGGTGCTGGTCACCATCCCCGCCCTGTACTCCGGCGCTCTCGAGCGGTTCATCGCGTACCCGTACCTAGCCGCACTGCTCGTCCTCGGCACGTCGATCCTCCCCCGCCGGCGGCACGCGAGCCGGGACCGCGGCACCGGGCGAGCCGGTCATCGACCCCGCGGGTGCACCGCCACCTCCGCAGCCTTGACGGCGAACCACAGCCGGTCACCGGGTTCGGCGTCGAGCTCGGCGACGGCCGACGGGGTGACGTCGGCGGACAGGCCCTCGGCCCCTCCTCGACGACCCGGCCCTTCGTGCGCCGAGGGCCTGCGGACCGACGACCCGGTCCGCGGTCGTAGTTCCCCCGCGGGTGCCGGCCGGCCTGTCATCTCCTCACTGGGCACCGGGGTGCGGGCGTTCGCGGCGCACGATCACCCGGGTCCCGGTCGGGTAGCCGGCCAGCACCTTGGCTGGGAGCAGGGCGGTGATCTCGGCCAGACCGGCGCCGTCGCGGTGGCCGCGGTCAGAATCGATGGCGTCGCGTTCGCGGCTGGTGATGTGCCAACCCACCGAGAACGAGCAGCTCACGCTGGTGTCCTGCAGTCCACGCGGGTGGTGCAGGAAGTCTTTGGAGCAGCCCGCGCCGTCGGCGCGGACCAGGATCGGACTGCCGTGACGGTGAGCGTCCGGGACCTGGGCCAGGGCGGCGTCGAGGACATCGATGTGAACGGCGGCGGTGTTCGCGCCGGCGTTGCCCCGACGCAGGACCCCCGCGAGAAACTCCCCGGTGAAGTCGGGAGAACGCCGTCAACCTGGTCACCGCGGTCGACGGGTTGCGCGCCGAGCTCGAGCCGCTCAGCGACTACCACATCCTTGGGGTTATCCCGCCGGGGCACCGATCGCATAGAACGTGGGCCCACCTTGTCAACACTGCCCGAAGTGCGATAATCGCGACGACGGGGAACGTCAAGCCCTCGGCCGGCACCGGCACCGCTATCGTAACGTGTCATCCCGAGCCTCGGACTCTTTCGCCGGAGTCGCGGTCCGCGCCCGGCGCTCGGCGACCTCAGCCTCGTGAGCGGCTTGGATCATCCGGCGGGCACGGGTCATCGCGCGGTCACCGCGCGCGAGCCGGTCGAGGTCCCAGCGGGCCACGCGGCCCTGGGAGGCCTGCATCGGGGCGTCCCCGGCGAGCAGGCAGGACACCAGAGTTGCCGGGCCGAGCCGCTGACCGAACAGACCGCCCGACACCATGAGGTCGGTCAGGCGGGCGGTGACAGCTCGGCGCAACCGACCACCGGACGGGGCACGGCCGATGATCAGCCAGGCGGTGAAGCTACCGATGTCGCGGGGGGCGAACCAGAACCAGCCCTCGTCGAGCCCGGCGCCGAGGTCACCGGGGGCGTGGTAGACGACGTTGGGTAGGTACCAGTCGATGTGGTCGATGCTGAACTGGCCGGGATGCTCGCCGGGTTCCTTGTAGAAGGCGTGCAGGCCGCCGTCCCCGGTCTCGGTGCACCCGATCTCGCCGAAGGGCTTCTGCCCGGCGAACAGCAGGCAGCTGCGGTGCAGCACCCCGACGTGGGTGAGGTCGGTGGCGTTGTCGAGCATGTTGAGGTGGCTGTACGGCAGCACCATCTGCTGGACCAGCAAGGAATCCTGCCCCAGCACCGACCGAGCCTGCGGTTGGCTGTCCAGGAACGGATGCGGTTCGCGGTCGCCCATGTACACCCAGATGATCCCGCCGTGCTCCTCGACCGGGTAGGCGCGCGCCCGGATCTTCCCGCAAGCCGGGCTGTGCGGGCCGTTGTAGGCGATGCAGTCACCCGCGCCGTCGAAGGTCATCCCGTGGTACCGGCAGGTGATCGTCCCCGGCTCGACGACCCCGACCTGCCCGAGCGAGAGCAGCGCGCTGCGGTGCGGACACCGGTTCTCCAACACCTTCGCCCGACCGTCCGCCCCGCGGAACAGGACCAGGTTGTCCCCGAGCAGGGTGACCGGCTTGGGCTCGTTGTGCCGGAGCTGCGTGGTCTGCAGCGCCGGGTACCAGTACTCGCGCAGCCCGAGAAACGGGATGCGGTCGCGGTTCTCCTCGACGTAGTCCCAGGGGATGTCGGCCAGCGACGCCGGTTTGGCCGCGCTGCCGTAGGGCGACTGCCACCACCGGAGCATCCGCACGCTCGAGGAACGCAGTGGCTGCAGGCGCGGGCGGTCCAGCGCGTTGCCCAGCCCGGGGATCAGGCGTAGCCCCGCGCGCACGACGTCCTTGGCCTGCTGCCCGGCGATGGCGCGGGCCCGGGACAGCTCGCCGACCGAGGGGACCGCGACGGCGAGCCGCTCCGCGCTAATGCGGCCGTTCGCGACCACCAAACCGTTGGCCCCCTGATGGGTGGTGGAATCTGCTGGAGTTGTCGAGGTCGACATTGTGTCCCTTCCGTTGTCTGCGCAACACATAGAACAGTGTCGAGACCTCGATCGTGCCCACTCCGTCGCGCGGCGCGAACTTCGGCAGGTCGTCGTAGCCCGCGGGCACCCACTCGGGCATGCCCGGGAGGCTGCGTGGCCGGTACGTCATCGTCAGGTCGGGGTGCCGGCCCCAGATGCGGTGCGCCGTGGCCAGTACCCAGAACCGGCGGATGTCGGTCTCCCGGTCGGTCAACCCCGGCAGCAGGTCGCCGAGCGCCTGCCCGGCGCTGGTCATCGCCTGCTCGGCGGAACCCCCGGGGATCCCTCCGATGATCACGACGGGGTCGGTCGGCGCGTTCCATCTCGAAACCCTCACGCCGGGGAGCCGGCGGACGACGACACGAGCTCGCGGTGGATCTGCAGCAGCGGATCGACCTGCTCGGGGGGGCGGCGCCCGAACCCGCACTCGGTGGCGATGCCGAACTCGCCCAGGTGCCTCGAGGCGGTCCGCTGTCGGGTGCGGGCGCCCTCCACCCCGTCGGCGTGGTGCACGAGGCCGAGATAGATCCGTGCCTCGCCGATGTCGAGCCCGTGCAGCGGCCGGAAGTAGTCGTCGTCGGTCCGGCCCCGGGGAACGGGCATGTGGAAGTAGTCCACCCGCCGCGCCACGCTGGCGACCGTGAGGTTCGCCATCGACACCAGCAGCGAGAGGTCCTTCGGCTCCACCAGGTGCTGGTGGCCGAGGTCGGCGTAGCAGAGGTGGTAGCCGACGAGGACGGGGTCGGGGATGCGGTCCGACAGGCGCGCGATCGCCTCGGCGTAGCGCGTCAAGGGCCCCGGTTCGCCCTTCGGTGTCCACGGGAAGATTCCCTCGGCGTCGAGGACCTCGGTGCACACGTCCCACTGGATGAGCAGGTCCTGGGCCGGGATCGCCGAAACGAGCTCGTCGACCTCGCGTTCCATGGCCGCGGTGTAGGCCGGGATGATGCGGTCGAACTGGTCCGGAGAGCGGAAGAAGAACAGGATGCTCTCCGCGGTGGGGAGCGACACCTGGAACCGGACGCCGGCGGGTATCTCGCCGCGATCGCGCAACGCGCGGAACGTCGCGTAGGACTCCTGTGCGGTGGTGGCGTAGCGCAGGTCGTGGAAACGCAGGTCCACGCCCTCGCGCACGCGGAAGTCCCACAGGTTCGCGAGGCTGGTGGGCATCCACTGCTCCACGCCATCGACCGGCTCCGGGCGCTGCACCGTCTCGATCCCCGGGTGGCCGTGGAACACCCGGTAGGCCTGAAAGACGATCCAGATCGAGCGGTCGCCGGTCTCCCCGTCGGGCAGCCCCAGCAGGTGGGAGCCCAGCTGCGCGCTGCAGGAGCGCATGACCTGCTCCGCGGAGTTCAGTGGCACGCTGCCCACGAGCAGGGCACCGGGAAAGGTCGTCATCGACGTTCTCCTTCGCGAGGTCGGTGCGGGGCTCAGGCGGAGGTGAGCTCCGCGGCGGGCTCCGGCGCGGGGGCCGGGGAGGGCGCCACGGCGAGGATCTGGGTGAGTGCCGCCCTAAGACTGTCGACGGCTGAGTCGTCGAACCGGTCCCGGCGCCAGCCGATGATCCGGTCGGGGCGAACGAGCAGTGCCCCGCTCTCGGCGGTCTCCCGGACCGCGGCGAACTCGCCGAACGGGTCCTCGGCGTGCTTCCCCGGACCGATCTGCTCGACTGTCAGCGGGATTCCCAGTTCGGCGCCGACCTTGGCCGCGGCCTCGACCCAGCCGCACCCGCTGTTGCCGGTGAGTATGACGAACCGCCCGCCGCCGCACAGGTCGTGGGTGGAGACGGTGCGCGTACGCTGGGCGAGCCAGGCGTGCGGGAGTGGGGCGCCGGGGCGGCTGCTGGCCTGGAAGTACAGCTCGGGGTCGCGGGCCCAGGCGGGTTCCGGCGTGCCGTCCGCGGCCACGGCGGCGGAGGTGTAGCGCTGGTTCATCTCGACGCCGTGGGTGTTGTAGACGTAGTGGGTCGAGTCGATCGCGGCCCGCAGGGCGGCGCGTTGGGCCGCGGAGGCGTCGTCGGTGTTGTGCAGCGCGGCCATGTTGGCCTGCATCTGGTCGGCGTCCTGGGTGTCGAGCAGGCCGAGGGCGGCGAGGATCGGCGGGAAGTCACCGAGGCTCTTGTTCGCGCGGGCGACGGTCTGCGCGGCGATCGGGGCACGTTCGGCGTCGTAGCTGTCCAGCAGCCGCGGACCGGCGTGGCCGTGCAGGACGGCGGCGATCTTCCAGGCGAGGTTGTAGGCGTCGGCGATGGAGACGTTGGAGCCGAGCCCGTTGGTCGGCGGGTGCCGGTGCACTGCGTCGCCGAGGCAGAACACCCGCCCAAGGGACAGCTCGCGGGCGTAGGCGTTGTTGACCGTCCACGCCGAGGTCGCCCGGACCGTGACGTCCAGGTCGGGAACACCGACCATCGTGCGCACGATCCCGGCGGCGTCGTCGTCGGTGAGCCGGGGCGGGCCGTCGGCGATGTCGTAGTTCCAGATCGCCAGCCAGCGACGCCATGGCCGGACCATCCGGACCACCCCGATACCCAACCCACCGCGGTCCGAGCCGGGCTGAATGATCCAGTACAGGACGCTGGGGCGGTGCGCGACGTGCGCGGACAGGTCGGCGTCGAACACGATGTTGAGCGACCCGGACACGCCCATCTGGCCCTCGATGGGCAGGCCGACGTCGGCGGCGACCGGCGAGTTCGCGCCGTCGGCGCCCAGCAGGTATCGGGCTCGGATCGGGTACGTGTGCCCGGTGAGGGTGTCGGCAACGGTGACCGTGACCCCGTCGTCGTCCTGGGTGTGGGAGCGGTACTCGGTGGCGAACCGGACCCGGGCGCCGCGCTGGGCGGCGGCGTCGACCAGGATCGGTTCGAGCAGGTTCTGCGGGAGATCGCATCCGGGGGGGCTGGCCAGGTCGTGGTCGGCCATCCGGGACGGGTGCGTGCCCCAGGTGCGGATCCGGCCGAGCTCGGTGCCGGCCACGGCGGTGCAGTAGGTGTTCTGCCCCATCAGCTCGCGCGGAGTCGCGGCGGCGACCGCCTCGTCCTCCAGGTCGAGGTCGCGCAGGATCTCCATGGTGCGTTGGTTGGTGATGTGCGAGCGCGGGGTCCGCGACGTCCAGGCGTACTTGCTGACGACCACGGTGTCGACGCCGTAGGTGGCCAGCAGTGCCGCCGCGGAGGCGCCTGCGGGCCCGGTGCCGACGACCAGCACGTCGGTGTGGATCAACGGGTCGTTCGTCGTCATCGGTGACGCCCTTCACCTCGGCCACTGTGTGACCAGGACGCTAGGGACAACTGCACGCCGGGTTCCAATACCACTTGGGGTGCCGGCGCCACGCCGATCAGGTATCGACCGGGCCGTCCGGCGCGGCGCCGGGCCAGGAGTCGAGGTAGCGCAGGAACGCCCCGAGCAGGGGTGCCGGGTCGCCCGCGCGGTGCAGGCAGCTGAGGTCCTGCGCCGGCGCGTCGGCCAGTGGCACGAAGGCGACGCCGGCCAGTGCGATGCTGGTGGCCGAGCGCGGCACCACCGAACACAGGCCGCTGGCGGCCACATAGGCCAACGCCGTGACGACGTCCTCGGCCTCACGGGTGGCGCGGACGGCGAACCCGGCGTGGCGGCACAACTGGCTGATCTCGTCGGCGAAGCTCGGGCGGGGCGCGGCCGGGAACAGCACCAGGTCGGTGTCGCGCAGGTCGGCGACGCGGACCTCACCCTGGCGCAGCAGCGCGTGCGTGGCCGGGACCGCGACGAACAGCGGCTCGCGGTCGATCCGGCGCACCCGCAGCCCGGGCTCCTCCCGGTAGAGCCGGCTGAACCCGACGTGCATGCGCCCGTCGAGCACCGCCTCGGCCTGCACGTTCTTCGCCGCCCGCTCCAGCCGCACCGTCACCTCCGGGTGCACGTGCAGGAACCCCCGCAGCAGCCGCGGGACGGCGTCGAAGATCGTCGATCCGAAGTAGCCCACCACGAGCTGCCCGACCTGCCCGGCGTCGGCGAGGCGGGTGCGCTCCACGGCGTGCTCGGACAGCCGCACCATCCGGTAGGCCCGGTCGAGCAGCACGGCCCCGGGCTCGGTGAGCTCCACCCCGACCGCCGTGCGGCGGAACAGGCGCACCCCGATGTCGCGCTCAAGCCGGTTCATGCGCCTGGTCAGCGGTGGCTGCGTCATGTGCAGGCGAACGGCGGCCCGGCCGAAGTGGCGCTCCTCGGCCACGGCGATGAAGCACTCGAGCTGGCGGATGTCGAGCGAGGCCACCGCCGGACGGTAGCGGCCCGGGCCCTCGCTCCCCCCGCTGCGCACGGCGGGTATCGCGACCCGACCCAACCGGTATTGGACCCGAGACCGGCACCCCGCGCATTCTCCGAGGACGTCCGGGATCCACTCCAGAGCAGCGGAGGTTGTCATGGCCGAGTTCAACGAGCGGGTGGCCCAGGTCGGCCCGGACATCCTGCGGGCGATCGAGGAGCAGCTGGTCAAGCACCAGGTCAGCCACGGCGAGTACCGCGCGGCGTGGAAGTGGCTGATGGGGCTGGCCGCGTCCGGGGAGGTGCCGCTGTTCCTGGACGTGTTCTTCGAGGCGACGGTGGAGCGCCTCACCTACGACGGCAAGCCGGGCTCGCAGGGCACTGTCGAGGGCCCCTACCACCTCGACGACGCGCCGCTGCTGACCAGTCGCCCGTACGTGCTGCCGATGCGCGCCGACGAGCCGGGCGAGCCGATGGTGTTCACCGGTCGGGTCGTCGGCCTCGACGGGAGGCCGCTGCCCGGGGCGCTGGTCGACATGTGGCAGGCCGGCAACGACGGCACCTACTCCGGTTTCGTCGGCGACGCCCCGCGCACGAACCTTCGCGGCCGGCTGCACGCGGACGAGACCGGCGAGTTCGCGGTGCGCACCATCCGGCCCGCGCCCTACCAGATCCCGAACTCCGGGCCGACTGGAGAGTTCCTGGACATGATCGGGCGCCACTCGTGGCGGCCCGCGCACTTCCACTTCATCATCACCGCCGAGGGCCACGACCCGCTGACCACCCAGCTGTACTTCCGCGGCGGCGACTGGCTCGAGGGCGAGGGCGATGTGGTCGGCGCGGTGAAGGACGCCCTCCTCCTCGACGTCGTTCCGGGCACCGACACCGCCCTGGGTGCGGCGTTCGGCCTGGGCGAGTACCAGTTCGCCGACTACACCTTCACCCTGCGCGCGGCCGGCTGAGGTGTGCCACCAGCACTGGACCGACCCGTCGGGATCGACCCGCGATGTGGCACCGGTCGGGATCCCGGTGGGAGCCGACGAGCAGATGCCGGGCTGGACGTTCACCACCGACGCCGACCCGCGCGGGGCCTGCGTCGTGGTCCCTGACATCTACGGCCCGAACCCCTTCTACGCCGAGATCACCCGGCGACTGGCCGTCGCGGGATTCACCGCGACGCTGGTCGACTACTTCTTCCGGGAGGGCCCCCTGCCCGAGACCACGCGGGAGGCGGCCTTCGCCCGCCGCGCGGAACTCGACGAGCAGCGCGCCGTGCGGGACCTGGCCGCGGCGGTCGACCATCTCGGCGCCGGGGCACCCCGGAGCGGGCTGGTCGGGTTCTGCCTGGCCGGGCAGCTCGCCCTGGACCTGTGCGCGACCCGCCGCGACCTGGCCACCGTGTGCTTCTACCCCTTCCCCGAGGGCGTCACCGGCCGGGTCCGGGTGCCGGCCCCCCGCCCGGTCGACCTGGCCGCGGAGATCACCGGGCCGATCCTGGCGTTCTGGGGCACGCAGGACTACATCCCGCTGCCGGTCATCGACCGGTTCGCCGCCGCGATGCGCGAGGCCGGCACCGACTACACCCAGCACCTCTACGACGGTGCCGGGCACAGCTTCTTGCAGGGTCTCGTCGAGGACCGGGCCGACTCCCTCGCCGCCCACGACGCCTGGACCCGCACGGTCGCCTTCCTGGCCACCGCCCTCGACCCGACCACCACCCACCCCAAGGGAACACCGTGACCGCCCTGCCCGTGACGTCGGTCCGCACCACCGTGCTCGACCTGCCGATCCGCCGGTCCCACCAGTTCGCCACCCACCACATCGACCACCAGTCCTACCTGCTCGTGACAGTCACAACCGACGGCGGACCCACCGGCGTGGGCGAGGGCGTGTCCCCGGGCGGCCCGTGGTGGAGCGGGGAGAGCATCGAAGGACAGCAGCAGATCATCGACCGCTACCTCGCCCCCGCCCTGATCGGAACAGACTGCCTCGACACCCACCGGGCGCTGGCCACGATGGACCGCATCGCTTTCGGCAACGACTTCGCCAAGGCCGCCGTGGAGACGGCGCTGATCGATGCCGCCGCCCGGGCCTGGGGCGTACCCGCACACGTCCTGATCGGCGGCGGAGCCACGCGCGACCGGCTGCCCGTGCGGTGGGCGCTGTCCGGAGCCGGCACCGAGGTCGTCCAGGAGGCCGCCGACCGGATTGCACAGGGCCATCGAGCGCTGAAGATGAAGATGGGCGCGCTGCCCCCCGACGACGACCTGCGCCGCCTGGGCCTGCTCGTGGACAAGATCGGCGCCGACGTCGACTATCTGGCCGACCCGAACGGCGTGTGGGACTTCCGCACCGCGGCCTGGGCGATCCGGGAGCTGGAGGCGATGGGCATCGGCATTGTCGAACAACCCCTCGCCCGTGCCGACCTCGCCGGGATGGGCGCCCTGTGCACCCGCGCCACCGCGATCCGAATCCTCGCCGACGAGACCGTCTGCCGTCCCGCCGACGCGCTCGCCGCGGCCGCGGCCCGGGCCTGCGACGCGGTCTCCGTCAAGCCCGGGAAGGCCGGGGGGCTGTTGCGTGCCGCGCAGGCGGCCGCGATCGCGGGCGCAGCCGGGCTGGGCTGCTACGGCGGCACCGCGCTGGAGACCTCGCTGGGCACCGCGGCGGCCGCGCACCTGTTCGCCGCACTCCCCGACCTGAGGCTGGGCTGCGAGCTGATCGGGCCGCTGCTGCTCACCGACGACATCGTCACCGACCCCGTCCGCTACCACGACGGCGACCTGCTCGTGCCCACCGGACCCGGGCTGGGCGTCGACGTCGACTGGGACAAGGTCGAGCGCTACACCCGGTGCGCCTCGTGAACGCCCTCGTAGCGCGGGAGTTCGTCCACCAGCCCGTCGGGACGCGTGTCGTGTTCGGCGCGGGGGCCCGCGCGCGGATCCCCGCCGAGGTGGACGCGGCGGGCATCCGGCGGGTCCTGCTGATCGGCCGCGCCGACCCGCTGCAGGACGTGGCCGACGAGATCACCACCGCGCTGGGCAGCGTCTGCGCGGCGTGGATCGCCGACGTCGCCCAGCACGTCCCGACCGCCGACGTACGGGCGGCGCTCGATGTCGCCGCACGCGCGGAGGTCGACGGGGTCGTCGCCCTCGGCGGCGGCTCGGCGACCGGCCTGGCCAAGGCCGTTGCGCTGGACACCGGCCTCCCGGTGCTGGCGGTGCCCACCACCTATGCGGGGTCGGAGATGACCGACATCTGGGGCCGCACCGAGAACCGGGAGAAGCACACCGGGCGTGATCCGCGGGTGCGCCCCCGCACGGTGGTCTACGACGTCGAGCTCACCGTCGGCATGCCCGCCCACCTCACCGGCGTCAGCGGCCTCAACGCGCTCGCCCACTGCGTCGAGGCCGCCTACGACAGCCAGGCCGACCCGGTCACCGTGCTGCTCGCCGTCGAAGGGGCCCGTGCGCTCGCGCTTGCCCTGCCCGCGGCCGTCGACGACGGCAACGACCTCGCCGCCCGCTCCGAGGCCCTCTACGGGGCCTGGCTCGCCGGCACCGCATTGGGCTCCGCCCGCATGGGCGTGCACCACCGCCTGTGTCACATCCTCGGCGGCACCTTCGGCCTCTCCCACGCCGAGACCCACGCCGCCGTCCTGCCCTACGCGGTCGCATTCAACCAGTCCGTCGCGCACGCCGAGCTCGCCCCGATCGCACGAGCCGTCGGCGGCGAGCACGGAGTCGCCGCCGCCGTGTGGGACCTCGGACGCCGGATCGGCACACCTCGATCCCTCGCCGAGCTCGGCCTCGGACACGACGACGCGCTCGCCGCCGCCGACCTGCTGGCCGCCCACCCCGTGGAGAATCCCCGTCGCGTCGACGCCGACGGTGCACGAGACCTCCTCCTCGCCGCGCACACCGGGGACCGGCCCACCCACTCCTCCACTATTCATCACTCGGTGACTTCATCAGGCGATGAGTTGTAGCTCTTCCCTTGACCGCTCCGCACATCCCCACGAGCCCCTCCCGTCAGCGGAACCCGCACCCGACACGGCCGACGTGATCGTCGTGGGCGCCGGACCCACCGGGCTCACCGCGGCCCTGCTGCTGGCCCGCGCTGGAGTGGACGTGCGGGTGGTCGACCGGAACGCCGGGGCAGCCGCGGAGGCACGAGCGCTGGTGGTGCAGGCGCGGACGGTGGAGCTGTGGCACAAGATCGGGCTCGCCCGCACCGCAATCGACCGCGGCACGTCGGTGAAAGGTGCCCGGGCGCTGCTGGGCGGCCGGAACCTCGGCGACGGCGGCGTGGTCGTGGACCTGGCCCGCTACGGCGCAGGCCGCACCCCCTACCCGGAAGTGCTGATCTTCGGCCAGGACCAGACCAGACCGAACACATGCTGCTCGACGCCCTCGCCGGCTGCGGCGTGCCGGTCGACCGCCGAGCCGAGGTCCTGGACCTCACCCCACACCAGGACCACGTCGAACTCACGGTCCTCGACCAGGCGGGCGAGCAGCAGACCAGACGAGCGCGGTACGTAGTGGGGGCGGATGGCGCCCACAGCGTGGTGCGACACCACATCGGCGCCCGGTTCGACGGTGCGGCGCACGAGGGCGAGTTCGGGGTCGAGGATGATCCGCGCAGCCGTTAGCTCTATTGTTGATCTTAGCTACTTCGGCCCGAAAAAGTTGGGTCCTTGTAGGGCGCTAGTGTCCTGCGTCAGAGGTTTCGCAGGTTAGTCGTGTTCCGGTATTGGTCTGTCCTGGAGTGATCTTGCTGAGGTAGTTGGCGAGGGAGTTGAGGATTTCGTCGGCGGTCTCGGTCCAGGTGAACGGTTTCGGGTCGTCGTTCCAGTTGTCGATCCAGGCGCGGACGTCGCGTTCGAGAGCTTCGATGCTGGGGTGCACGCCGCGGCGGATGAGTTTGTCGGTGAGCAGCCCGAACCAGCGTTCGACCTGGTTGAGCCAGGACGAGCCGGTGGGGATGAAGTGCAGGTGGAACCGCGGGTGGCGGGCCAGCCAGTCGCGGATGGCCTGGGTCTTGTGGGTGGCGAGGTTGTCGCAGACCAGGTGGACATCCAGCTCGGCGGGGACGGCCTTGTCGATGGCGACCAGGAACTTGCGGAACTCGGCGGCGCGGTGGCGGCGGTGCAGCGCGGAGATCACGGTGCCGTCGGCGATGTTGAACGCGGCGAACAGACTCGAGGTGCCGTGGCGGATGTAGTCGTGGCTGGCGCGTTCGGGAGTGCCCGGGGTCATCGGCAGCACCGGTTGGGAGCGGTCCAGGGCCTGCATGCCCGACTTCTCGTCCACGCACAGCACCACGGCCCGCTCGGGGGGATGGTGGTAGAGCCCGACGACGTCGACGACCTTGTCCACGAACTGCGGGTCGGTCGAGAGCTTGAAGCTGTCCTGGCGGTGCGGTTTGAGTTCGAAGCGGCGCCAAATCCGCCCGATCGTCGACGGTGAGAGTCCGGTCCGGGCGGCCATCGAGGTCCGTGACCAGTGCGTCGCGTTCTTTGGTGTCTCTTCGAGCGTCGCGGTCACCACCTCTTCGACCTGATCGAGCAGGATCGACGGCGGCCGGCCCGGGCGCGGCTCGTCGCCCAGGCCGTCGAGGCGGCGGTCGATGAACCGGGACCGCCACCGAGTCACCGTCGCCGGGTCGATCCCGAGATCGTCGGCCACCTCGGTGTTCGTGGCCCCGTCGGCGCAGCGCAGCACGATCTGGGCGCGCAGCGCCAGATACCGCGCCGTGGTCGCCCGCCGCGCCCACCGGGTCAGCTGGTCGCGCTCGGCGCCGGTGAGCACCAACCCCGCCTTCGGGCGCCCGATCCGGGCCGCATCAGCCAGACCCTCCAGCCGCTCGGCCGCGAACTTTCGCCGCCACTTGCCCACCGAGATCACCGAGACCCCGACCCGACGGGCCACCTCGGCATTCGAGCAGCCCTCCGCAGCGGCCAACACAATCTGCGCGCGCGCCGCCGCCCGCGGAGCCGCCACCGCACTGCGGTGCACCAGCTCGGCCCGCTCCTCGTCCGACAACACGATCTCCACCGCCGACGGCCCCGGATTCACCATCACATCATGATAGGAACTATCCGAACTGATTACCGGCGCGACACACTAGTCGGTCAGCTGATCGATCAGCAGTTCGGGGTCAGCCTGTCGCTGGCCACCGTGGGCCGGCTGTTGCGCAAGATCGGTCTCTCCCCGCAGCGGCCGCTGCGCCGGGCCACCCAGCAGGACCCCG
>JAABUZ0100002512.1_pt1 | contig 30174 bp, 21 predicted proteins | sample 5562091 | NCBI WGS metagenome assembly JAABUZ01 (sample SAMN12813069, study PRJNA571459) | rock metagenome | isolation source: Antarctica rocks | place: Antarctica: Victoria Land, Linnaeus Terrace sud | collected 2015-12-21
CTGGTTGACGAAGGAGAAAAGGGAGTGGCTAAGTGGGAGGTACGTAAGTGCCAACTGGGATGTCGAGGAGCTGCAGGGAATGAGGGAGCAAATTGTGAAGGGAGATAAATTGAAAATGAGGATGGTAGTGTAGAATTTTAAGACGTCAAAAATCTAGAGCGTATCCGGACGATTTGACGATTTCTTATCGTATTGCTTGTAAGGTTTAGCAGAAAAGGGTTATGACTTATGAGAATGCCGGGAGATGAGCAAGATCTGTGATAAATTCTGCGAAAGCCTTGCTAAAGCTGCTGTAATCGGTGAAACATAAAACGTTCTCCTCACCACTACGATCCTGGAGGATTTTGCTCGCAAATGGCCCTGGTCCATCTATGGCCGTGAGGGTTCCTGACACCACAGAGATTTTAGGCGACAGCGCTACTGAGAGTCAGGTCCATCTATTTTGGGATACGCATGAAAATCTATTTGACTCGCGCCAGGTCAGCTTTGTCTGAGCTTCGTTGGGCTCAGGAGCAGCGAGGCGACGAAGATAGCTCTGGACGCGTCGATACAACAATAATGCCCCGTGCTCGGAACCTTTTGAAAGATACTAGTATGACATCAGGTGGGGCGAATTTGGTCTAGGAGACTTCTTCCTCGCGCACTGGGGAGACTTCCGCATCAACACCTTGAACCTCGATCGCTGCTCCCCGCAGTACTCGATTGCCAGCGATCGAGATTTTTGTAAATTTACAAGTCTTGTAAAGTATTTCGGCGGTCAAATAACGGTATTATAGAAATAGAAAACAATAGATGACAATTGCAGCGCGCACGGGCCTGCGGCGGGACCTTTCATCCCAATCTCGAAGATTTTTAACTCAGAAATGGGCCAATGCTGCTCTGCAGGGGTACACTATGGGGCTTGGGGAGATTGCCCAGGGCTACCACGACTATAGCAACAGCCTATGATACTGGTGGGCTTCAATTACAGCCATTTCCAGTGGGTATTCAGCACCTATTTCATCAGGATCTATTGCCTCTTCTTCCAGCGCGTCTGAAGTGTGTGAAGTCTTCCGGGGCCCTCGGCCGAGCACTCGCGTGTTGATTTGTATAAAAAGCAGCTTATTCACACGCTCAGGCGTCAGTCGATTGCGTGTGATGGTGTGTGTGGTCTCATCGTAGACAAGGATCGCTCGCAGGGTACTGAATTCGCGATTGTACGAAGGATCCGATCTGCAAGCAATGCGAGCGCATTAGAGTCACATCATCTAGAAGTGTTGCAATCAAAGCCCTTCAACGCCGAACCCAACAGAGGAACCCCTCATATCGTCATTCATAACGACCGAGCAAAACCTCTTTGCTCGGAACCACGGCCCGATCCCCGACTCGAAAGAGTTGAAATCAGATGAATGGATTTTACATCTTCAGCTTCATGACAAGGCTGTTGCATACACTTTTGGTGAACTGCAGCGGAATTTCGAAAATCATGATATCGTAGCTGCGCTTGAATGCGCGGGCAATCGACGAGAAGAGATGGCAGAGCAGTACGGTGACAAAGTGGAAGGTTTGAAATGGAACAGCGCAGTGTCTAACTGCAAATGGTCCGGGATCCGGCTTGGCGAACTCTTATGAGCAAATAGTGTTTCTCATGACTCCCCGGAGCAATATATTATCTTCGCCTCACGTCTGCCTGACAGTGAGCCATACGAAGTCTCAATTCCACTGTCAAAGGCGTTGCAAGATGAAGTGCTCTTGGTGTGGGCAATGAATGATTCACTGATTACTCACCGACACGGGGGACCTCTGCGGGCTATTGTGCCCGGCTTTGTCGGCGTGCGCAGTGTCAAGTGGCTTACGCACATTTCTCTTGCAAAGAAAGAAAGCCAAAGTATCAACCAACAAAAGGATTATAAAGTTCTGCCTTCGAATGTGTCTACTGCTGAACAAGCAGACGATTATTGGTCGAAAGTTGCACCATTACAAACCAATGCAGTCCCGTCGAATATGAGTTGGGCAGAGCAAAGCTCTCAGGATATGCGCTTTCTGGTTACGGATCCATTGTTTGCGTGGAGAATAGTTTCGATAAAAGACTTTGGACCACCGCACGTATAGTCCAACAAGATTCTCGGTGGGCTTGGACGCTGTGGCAGCTATCACTTGAGACAGGTGATTCTTTTCACGATTATTCTCGAGCGAAGGATGATGCTGGGAATCTCCAAGGGCAGGAGGAGAGTAGTTACAATCTACGAGGCGTCGGTCGGGTATGGGGGGTATGGGAAGTGAATTATCAATAATAGGAACTGCATGTATATCGTACTCTTTCGACAGCTATCATGGTCCCTCAAAGACGATTTATCTAGGCCCAGAACAGGATGACATCGTTTACACAACATTGGTGCGCTGTCCGTGCACTTGGGACATCTCATAGTCTAGACGCTGCAAGACCCTGACATATGAGACTGCGAACGGAAATATATTTACACATTCATCTTCATTCTCAGATCGCCATGCTAAAAACCTAATCCCAAATGAGTAGAGTTTCCGACGGTGTAGTATGTATCCAATGTCTGCCTTTACCTCAGATCTGCTCAATCAATCGCTTCGTAAGTAGGTATCAATAGCCGCACTGAATGCAGCAAAGCCAACGCATCCGATTGCTGCTGCTTGGGGACCTGCGTTCATAGCTAATACTCCACCAGTAATACAGCCTGCAGAGACGCCGTTGTAGATATCATTCTTTGCTCGATAACTCTCGATGCAGCATTCGGTGCCGGAGAAGATTGCACCCACGAGCCCAAAATTCCTCGCACTACTCAAACTCCTTTTCCCCATGTCTTTAAACTGCAACCGCATCTGCTCTTTGAAGGGTTTGTCGTATATCGATGTTGCGGAACCCGGCAAGTCGTATTGCATGCTGCTCATAAACAGTCCGAACACCGCTCCCAAGCCAAAGCCAGCACCGCCCGCCATAACAGTCTTGAAAGGACATGATTCAACTGCTGCATTGATGAGTTTGGCTTGTTGGTCTTCTTGGCTTTGAGGAGGACTGCTTTTGCTCTGGCCGAAACCGGGGATGTTCATGAACAAGTATGATACAGAACACTATGCTATAGAACCCCAACTCCATGCCCCAATTCCTCGGTCATGCCCTTTCATGCTCTTCTTCACTGCCTGCAATCTGGTCGAGAAACGAATTCGCTTGTTTTCTGAACTCTGTTGCATATCCTGAGATCCACGAAGATGAGAAATTCGAAAGTCCGAATGTCCTGCGACGCTGAAGGTGAGGCTCCTGCTTCTCAGGATTACCAAACTGGAAAGTGCCATTTGCAGAATTCGCATTGGAGTTCGGTTTTCCTATACGTTCTGCTGGCATCTCTGGTTTATCCAAAGGGTGTTCGGGTGCCGTCTCTTGTGAGAAGTTGATATCACGGAGATCTGTGAAAAAGGTGTAAGCCATATCACGCACGTCACCAGCAAGCTTCTTTGCAGGTTGCAGCACGTCCATCTCCTGTAAAGGAAATACAGCTTCTGGATTGGTTTTTGTGGGTTGCGGGCTATCATGGCGAATGTTGTGTGACAGGGGGGTCAAAGCGCGTCGAGTATTTGTTGCAGGTGCAGTCGATGAGCCTGACGTACTTGTAGCCTCCTGCTTTGGTCGTTCAGATTTGTGTCGCTGGGCTTCCCTCGTGGCCCACTCTTTTCGTATAGCACGAAGTTCTCTTTGGGCATTAAGCAGATCTTCACGTAGCAATTTCACCTTTCTTTCCTGGGTTGCCAATTTCATCATCAGATCCGTGTCTTTCGAATCTTCGGCAGCTGCTTCGTTCTCATCCGCTTTGCGCTCCGGGGATCGTGACGGACTCGGTCGTGGTAGCACGAGCGAAATGCGTTTTCGTGGATTTGGTGAGATTGTCGCCGCATCATCAAGCCCAGGTCTCATTTCCCCTTCTACTTTACACTGCTCAGATTTTTTTACAGTGTGGAATCCAGCGCGCTCATGTCGAGTGTCGGCTGTTGACATAGCGTAATTAGCCAATGTCATGGCACGCTACTGTCACAGCAACCAATTTACTTCAACCAATCAAATTCTGATAATCATCTCTACAGCTTCACGAGGAAACACATTCTAAATATATTCTCAAGTGCTAATTCTGCTCCGCAGCTTGACGAAGTTTCTCCTTCATTTCATTGTAAACCTTTTCCAGCCGCGGTCTTACAGCGTCCTCGCCTTCGGTCGGAACTTCAAATTTCATAGAACGCAGTGAATGCGCCACATCAGACGTTCTCTCCTTAACATTGGCCCATGAGACGTTTTCTTGCTGCACAACTGCTTGCGACTGGTCGTAGTAACCTACAAAAGCCTTCATCATCCAGAAGGTCTTCCATACAGGGCAAAATTGGTCATAATCAGAATAGCCGTTCTGCTGCAGGAAATCCTCCTTGATCATTGTACTGACGTCGAGAGTGATCTTATCCGGATCAGACAAAGACGACTTTCCAACCAGCTGGACTACTTGCTCTAACTCTTCTGCATCTCCTAGAAGTTCTCGAATCCGGTCGCGCAGGTGAGGGAATTCAGGGAATTCCTTCTCGTAATAGGAGTTGAGTGAGTTTGTGTATTTGCTGTAGCTAAGGGTGGTGTTGATCGAGGGAAAATGTTTACGTTGTGCGAGCTTTTTGTCAAGACCCCAGAAAACCTGAACGATACCAAGAGTGGCAGTAGTGACAGGGTCCGAAAAGTCACCGCCGGGCGGTGAGACGGCGCCGACTATGGAAATCGATCCTTGACGGGATGGATTTCCTAAGCAGGTTGCCTTGCCAGCCCTCTCGTAAAAGGAAGCCAATTTGGCACCCAAGTATGCAGGAAAACCTTGATCAGCCGGCATTTCACCCAAACGTCCAGCAATTTCCCGAAGTGCTTCTGCCCATCGAGATGTGGAGTCTGCCATCAAGGACACATGCTTTCCTTGATCACGGAAGTATTCTGCGAGTGTGATACCTGTATAGATTGATGCTTCCCGGGCTGCAACCGGCATGTTCGAGGTGTTCGCAACCAGTGTCGTACGTTTCATGATTGGTTCTTTTCGCCCTTCAATATCTATCGAAAGCTCAGGGAAATCCATCAATACTTCAGCCATCTCGTTCCCGCGTTCGCCACAACCAACGTATACTATAATATCGGAGTTTGAGAATTTTGATAAAGACTGCGAAATCACAGTTTTGCCACAACCAAATGCTCCTGGGATTGCTGTCGTACCACCCTGGACACAAGGAAAGAGACTGTCTAGGACTCTCTGTCCCGTGAGCAAAGGCATGTCAGCCGCCAGTTTCTCAGTGACTGGCCGAGGAGCTCGTACAGGCCATAGATGCATCATCGAATACTTTGACTTTTTACCTTCAAAATCGATTTCAATGACATCGTCTTCCAACGTATAAGAACCCTTTTCAGCAATATGCGTGATCGTCCCTCTTGCACGCGGTGGTAACAACAACTTGTGATCGCTGACCAGGGAATTTTCAAAAATGCTTCCGTAAATATCTCCTCCACTGATGTGATCGCCGACTCGCAGCTTAAGTGGTGTGAAATCCCAGTTCCTTTTCCGGTCAAGTGCAGTCGCAGCAATACCACGAGGGATATAAATACTATTCGAGGCTTCCCGGATATCTCGAAGAGGTCGCTGGATCCCGTCATAAATATTTTCCATCAGTCCTGGACCCAGTTCCACAGACAAAGGCTTCCCAGTCCTAAGAACTGGGTCGCCAATGGTAACCCCTGCAGTCTCCTCATAAACTTGCACTGTCGCTTTGTCTGCATCTATTCGGATGACTTCTCCCACTAATGAATCATGGCCCACTCGAACCAGCTCGTACATAGCACATCCAATCATTCTCTCAGCCACAACCACAGGTCCGGATACCGAAAAGACGTAGCCGTATTCGCTCTCCTTAGGCTCACGCTCCGCCTTCATCTCGTTTCTAGAGTTGTCCATTCCTCGAGCCTTGGTATATCAGCAGAGACGATTGGCTGTTTCGTACCCTGATCCAATGACTCAATTGGGATCGGCTGAATGATGGTCGTGGCGCACACGTGATTAAATTCCCGGGCCACCGAGAGAGGGAGATGGTGGTCAAGAACACATATGGGAAACGCAGGAAGAGCAGTAAAGATACAACGAAAGCCCCCCTGGAAGCTAGGAATGACAAGGAAGACGAAGAGGGGTTTGTTGAACGTCAATTGTATGGAGACACAACTCCGGAAACCCAACCTCGCACTCCCCCCAGACCACCTACGCACACAACACCGAAATCGTCCATAATTAAAAAGCACCATACATGGAAAGAAATGGTGCCGGACATTGCAATGTCACCAAGTCCAAGGAAAAGGCTTCGGACTAGTCTCTATGGTGATCTGTCCAAAACCCCATCTCCAAGGAAGAATCATGGTCTACACGAAGACTTTTACGCAATTGCAGACAGCCAAGAATCAAGCCCAAAAAGCGATAGCTCACCAAGGCCAATTCCGAAAGTACGAGCTCGACAGCCCGTAACTTCTGCAAGTCGTTTAACATATGGTGATCAAAGAAGTTTTCTCCAAAAGGATGCGGAGGATCCTATTCAAGCAAATCCATTTGCAGCACTTAGAGCAACAGAAGAATCCAACGCAGTTGTTGAAAATACACCGATTAAGAGCGTCCATGAGCTGAGAGAAGCCGGGAATAATAAAAGATTTGTCGACGAGATGGACTATCTCCAACAATCCCTCTCACCCTCAAAGCCACTTACGATTCGTCGATCGTCTCTTTTAGAGATAGCTGAAAAGTTGCAGTCTATGGAGTACTGCCGCAAGCTGAGAGCCTCCGGTCTCGATTTGCAATTATTCCCAGAGCCTATATTTGATGAGGTGGATCCAATAATACTCTTTCTGACTGCGTTTTCGCTCTGTATACTCGCCACAGACGACCACATCCAGCGTGCCTGGGCAGAAAACGAACGATTAATTGATTTTTTCATTCGATGTACGAAGTTGGACGGTGATATTGTCCAAACGATTAAAAACAAAAGCACCCAGCTAAGTAGAGTGAATCAAAGCGTTTTGTTAGGTCTCGTTGACAGGCTTACGGTGAACAAAGATATAATGCCAACCATGTCTATTCAATTACTTGCAATGACAACCCTCGACTCTATTGTCAGGTCGGTGAATGCGGACTCAAAACTAACGATTTCAAAAGTTGGCGAAACTTATGACGCTTTAATGGGGCTGACCAAGTCCACTCCCACAGAATTTGTGACTGCAGCAAAGACTATAGAAGTAATGTTTTCTCTTCTGGAAGCGCTTATATCGCTGCAAATATTGGATGATGTGAATGGTGCTGCAGCATATGCAATGTCCATGCTATTGAGGCTCCGTGAGGAGCTCAACGCTTCGACGATCGAAGTCTATCTCTCGTGCGTAAGATTCATAATAAAAGGAACGACACTTGGCAAGTATCAGCAAAACTTCGAAAGGACGGTCAAGGACGATCAATTTTCTACCGTTCTATCTGATGTCTTGGACACAGAAGTGTGGAGTGTGGATAGCTCTGAAAAATGGCACCAAGATAAGTTAGTCTTCTCCCTTGGAGTCTTGATAAGTTTTGCTTCCTCGGAAAATTTGCATGCTTTTATGCAAGAAGATTCCCGCCTCTCTGGCTTGTGCACCATGGCAAATGAAGTTGCCCACTTCTCAAAGACGAAAAGAGATGAAACATGTTTTGGTTACCTGGCACTTTTCATAGGCTGTCTCTCAGAAGACGCAACATTACGCCAAATTGTTAAAGATGCTTTACACAGCTATACCTGTACCGAATTTCTCTCGTCGCTAACGTCACTAAAGACACATACACAACCACACCAGACCTCTGGAGAGGAGGGTCTGACAGCACACATCGATGCGAGTCTATCACGTTTGAAGGAGGTAGGGAAATGAGGCCCTTGGTAAACGACGGCTTATGTACATATTGCATATTATCATGAAGCATTGCCCCTGATCAGAGACTCTTGTTCTTAGAATTCGCTGTCGACTTTTGAATAAAGTCTGTTATGACCTCCCGTAACCCTTCATTCTTGCGTGTGCAAAGCTTGACATCCTCTGTAGTTATTTTTCCTCGCCCAGCATGTTTAGCAAAAGATTCTAGATCCTGAGCCAGCGTCTCTGCCTGAGCCCAAACCAACTCCGATAAGCCGGCGATGAATTGCGGCGTGGCGTTTGTATTCAGGCTCAAACACTCCTGGTCAACTATGCGACCAACTTTAGATCAGTCCCATCCTTCCACCATTCGACTTACCAGTGTACCATATTGCGCTCTTAAGTCGCTCTCTCGTCGCGTCTTGCTCGTCCATCCTTTCGTTGCGTGTCGCGACAAAGATAGGGAAATGAGGGAACTTTTACATAAAGAATCGTTCTTTATAGTGGGAAACAAATGGGAACCATTTGCTCCACGTTTGGTGCATTTTGCTCCTCCATGGCCTTGGCCTCGTGGTTGCTAAACACCACCCTAAAGCAGTAGAGTAGGCCAATCTCCCCCAACCACCACCGACTAAAGTGCCCTTAAATTACTCGATAGTCGACTGAGCAGAGAACTAATACTGACTCTATAACTGCCGCTACTTCTCCTCCGTCTGGTCGTCTTTAGTCTGCGAAAGGACACCAGACGTCAGAGATTTCACGCTATCTGAAATCGACGTCATTACTGCATAACCACGATATCAGCGAAGCGACAGCAATCAAAATTGAGGTGGATCCACGTTGAATAGTTGCAAAGAGAACTACGTGTGAACATTTCACACTCGTCTACTGTTGGGAGTCTTCTCCGCTGCTTGCTTCGTCCAGGCCTGGCGAGAGAAGTGCTCCACTGTAGATTCAGAAGGAGACAGTCTTGACGAACCCAGAACGTCCGTACAAGCGGCAGAGAACTCTTGCCGGAGATCACTCTGGTGAAGTCTCGTCACTTTCTTTATTCAGCGTCGCTGAACCGCTTGAAGAAAATCATATTCATAAACAGCCTAAAGAAACTATGAAACTGGATGGCACGAATAATGGGGAAAGTGACACGAATGGGAATAGCAAGAACAAGGAGAACGGTCATAAAGCTACAAAGAATGGAGATGACCAGCTTGAAAACGGATCGCAGACGAGCATAGATGGAGCGATTTCCCCAAAAAAGAATTACCATGGACATGATCGAGAAGAAGTCACCCGCTTAATAATACAGACCTTGCACGACATGGGCTATCCAACAGCAGCCCACGTTCTGCAAGAAGAGTCTGAATGCTCTATTGAGTCTGAAGAAGTGTCTGCTTTCCGGACTGCAGTATTGGAAGGTAGCTGGAAGCAAGCCGAAATACTAATATCTCGACTCGAACTACATCCAGACGCCGACATCGCTACCTTACTGTTCTTTATAAGGAGACAGAAATTTTTGGAAACATTGGAAATACGCGACCTTGGAGCTGCGTTGGTTATATTACGTTCAGAACTGGCACCCCTGAAACAAGATGTTGACCAACTTCACGTGCTATCATCTCTCGTCATGTGCACGTCGACTGAAGATTTACGTATTCGAGCCGAATGGGATGGTGCTGGCGGTACCTCAAGGCATCAATTGTTGTCAGATTTGCAGGTTCTGATATCTCCATCCGTAATGATACCGGAAAACCGCCTTTCTACTCTCTTACATCAAGCCAAACTTCTGCAAGTATCTCAATGCCTCTATCACAACACGTCGCAGCCAATAACACTGTACACAAACCATGTATGTGACAAGACGCAATTCCCATCAACTAGCATAGAAGTCCTCACCGAGCACCGCGACGAGGTCTGGAACGTCAAATTTTCTCACAATGGCCGGTTCCTAGCGTCCTCTTCCAAAGACGGCTCCGTCATTATCTGGGTGACTGAGTTTTTCGAACCGTTGCACGTCCTTCCGGATCATGATCGTGGCGTATCAGCGGTGGCGTGGTCTCCAGATGATTCTCGACTCCTAAGTTGTTCTCAGGACAGCAATATCAAACTTTGGGACCCAATGTCTGGTGTCTGTTTGGCTACCTACAGTGCACATATTGATAGTGTGTCTTCCTGTGCCTGGCATCCCTCGAGTGAAGGTTTCATTTCCGGTAGCATGGATAAAGAAATCATATGGTGGAATAGCGATGGAACGATAAATCACAGATGGTCTGGAATCCGGGCTTACGATCTCGCCATTACTCCGGATGGTCAGAAGCTGGTCGCTATATGTACGGACAGGAAGATACATGTCTGGACATTGCGAGATAAACAGAGCGTTGCCACTATTCAGATGAGCAGTGAGATGACTTCTGTATCGGTTTCGAAGGATTCACGATTTGCGCTCATTAACGTTTGTTCACAGGAGGTACATCTCTGGGATCTTGATACCATGCAGCTTGTGAAGAAGTATGTCGGTCAACAGCAGGGTCGGTTTGTCATTCGTTCTTGCTTTGGGGGAGGAAACGAGAACTTCATCGTAAGCGGCAGCGAGGGTAAGGGATTGCCTTTGTCACATCATATTAACTGCAGATCAAAAGATATATGTGTGGCATCGAGAGCATGGGGCGCTGGTTGAGACGCTTCCTGGTCATTCCGGCCCGGTGAATTGCGTTGCCTGGAACCCAGCAAACCCGCAAATGTTTGCCTCTGCTGGTGACGACCATGAGATTCGAATGTATGATTTGCCTTTCTAATCTCGCTAACATACAGATGGTCGCAGGTGAAGTCGACGGATAGCCATAGGCGCAGAGTCACAGATGGATAGTCCGTGGAAGAGTGATTGCACTGCATGGCGTCAGGCTTAGATATACCTTGTTGGACAATACTTTAGGAATATTTCGCATGCGTCGGTTTCCCATCATGCTCTAGCTCCCAAGTTGTAGGCGCAAATCCTTTAACAATGCCTTCACCTCCTCGTTACTATTCCCAGACTGTGTCAGCTCATCGCAGTGCTCTCTGGCCGTAATCCAATTGCTCTTGGAATATTCATATCGCGCCAACCATGAGCGCGACCGAACGCTCTCATCGCTCGGGCCTTCACCTTCCTCCTCCTTCAGACACTGTCGAAAGTATGTCGCCGCGTTGGCCACGTCGCCGGCTTTCTCATACAGGCCTCCTACTCGCAACAGGACTGCCGGATCCATGGCAGAGCCTTGTATGGCGCGTTTGTAGGCCTTCATGGCTTCATCCGGCCTATCCAAATTCTCAAAACAATTCCCAAGCGCCTGCCACATTCGTTGGTCGTAGGGCCGGATTGCAGCTGCGCGTTGGTAGTAGTAGAGAGCATAGTAATGCATTTCCAGAACCTCATAAGTCTGTCCCAGCCCATACCATGCACGATAATCCTTTCGATTGGCTTCTACTGCACGGCGATATGCCTCAATTGCAGCATGCGTATTTTTCATTTCGACATACTCATGTCCCATCAGGGTCCATGCAGTCAAGCAATTTCGATCGAGAGTCAATGCACGGCGAAAGTAGATGACAGCCTTCTCGTGCTCGGATTTCAGGGAATAGTAATTTCCCACAATGCAGCAGGTTTCCGGACGGTACTTGTCTGTTTCTGTAGCCAGTTGCGCCAGGAAGGCGAGCTTTTGTCGCTTCTCCATGACATAGAGGATGTTGGAGTATGTATCCATATCATCCAACCTATTTGGGTCTTCTCGTATTATCTCATCAAATTGCACCTCCGCCTCTTCAAAGTCCCGTGCATTGTAACAGAGCAGGGCACGTTGTGTTTTGAGGAAATGACTATGAGGAAATATTCGAAGTAGCTCAGAGACCTGGGTGTGGGCTTGGTCGGTATGCAGGTGAAGTTGTTGATTTACCACAACTTCAAAGATGTTCCGCATGAGGTGGTCGGGTAGGAAGGTCAGAATTTCATTGAGCTACTCGTCAGACAGATTGACTACTTGCAAACCCTTCCAAGCGTTCCTATCTTTGATGCAATCTCTACCCACGCGCCCCAATGAAACGGGTAGAGCTTGATGGCTTCTTGTAGATATGTGAGGCCTTCTTTTTCAAGATTAGCTTTTGTCAAGACCATTCCACAACTGTTGATTAGTTGGGAAGAGTTTGGACGTACAGGTAGAGAAGGAATGGTTCTTGGCATCCTCTCTTCATCAGTGTTCTGAGTTCCGCAATGAGGGGTTGTAGCTCTCGATTAGGAGTCACTTCTCCATCTATTGGGCCCATGACCATCTCGCTATCTTCATCTTTTTTCTTTTCTCCCGACATGAATCTGGCATACAATTTCAAAAATACAGACTTGCTAGAAGGACAATGGTCAAGGGTTTCCGAGGCATGATCGTATTCACGACAATCAAAGTAGCATTTCGCAAGGGCATACCGGTCACTTTCCTCCTCGGAGCAGAAAGAGTTCCAGTCTCTCCGCCGTGAGCCAATCTCATCCGTATATTGAAAGGTGGAGTCCCCCGGTTGGCTCTTTGGAAGACTGTTTAATGCTTCAGCGGCCCACTTTGCACCCCAGGATAAGCCGCGAATTGAACAGTCATCCACACACCCGCGAAGAGACTGTCTCAATGTAGTAGGTGGGACAGCCTCCATTGCCTGTGTGCACGATAATGCATTCGATAGGCCTCTCCCGGTCACGTGTTATTGCCTGTAATTAATTTGATCGGGCCTCCATAACCCGACCTTGCATTGGTCTCACTCGGTGACTGGGAATCCCATATCTGCTTAACGAGCCGGCTGCAAATGTGAGCTTCCTACTGGAAACTACGAAGGGGCAAATATAACGAAGAACGACAGCGCTCGCAAATATCTCCGAATGATCCCGAGTACAAATCATCATTTCAAGTCGGTCTTCATGGCACGTGAGCATCAGGCGTAGGCGGGAGGTTCGGTAGTCTGCCTACGCATGAAGAAATATAGTCGCGAGATGCTAAATTTCATGTTCCTCGCAAAGACTCTTTGCTTCCGGTTCAAGCAGGCGTCCTGAGGTTCCATTTTACGTGTCTTTTCTCATCATTTTGCAACCAAAGGTCAGTGTGGAAGTCAAATACTACGGTATTCTCTACAGCATCTATCCCAGAGCATCGAGGTCAGAAACCTCCTGCGAGGAGAGCGCAAATTCAAACACTTCAGAGTTACTTTGAATGCGCTTTGGCTGGTCAGACTTTGGAAGAGGAATAAAGCCTTTTTGGAGGCTCCATCGGATCAGCACTTGCCCTGGATCGACGCCGTGGCTTCGTGAAAGTCGTTGGATGACTGCATTGTCAAAGCCCTTTCCGCGATTAATGGGCGAGTATGCCTCCAAGACGATATGGTTCTTCTTGCAGTAGTCCACCAGAGCGCGTTCCTGCGAGAATGGGTGCAGTTCAATTTGGTTGATTGCCGGCACGACCCCGCTGTCTTTGATTTCCTCTAAATGTTCAATTTCGTAGTTTGACACCCCGATGCTTTTAGCCAATCCCTGCTTCTGGAGTCGCTGCATGGCACTCCAATGAAGTGCCCGGTCCTCCTTCGAGTCCGCCGGCGCATGGATGAGGAAGAGATCGACGTACCCCAAGCCAATCTTCTCCACACTGTCCTTCAATGCAGCCAGTGTCTTGTCCATATTCTCCTTCGGGCGGCCCATCTTGGTGGTCACCCAGATCTCCTCCCGAGTGGCCTTGCCGCTCTTGATGAACTCCCGTACACCTTCTCCTACCTGGGCCTCATTCTTGTAGCCTTGAGCAGTGTCGATGCAGCGGTAGCCAACAGTCAACGCATTGACGACCGACTGCTTGCAGACATCCAGCGGCGATTGCCACACCCCGAACCCCAGATGAGGATGCGCTCTTCCGTCGTTCAGTTTCAGCGTTGAGCGCAAGGTCAGAGACATGGTTTGTAGTGAATAATTACCCCGTCATGACGATGGTGGCGTACGGCCCAATCAGGAAGCTGTCTTTGGAGGCAATGATCAGGACAGAGTCAAGCTACAAAAGAGAGTAAGCGTAGAGGATCCTGTAGCTCTCATTATCCCATAGGGAGTAACGAGTAGGGTTAAAGTACAGAAATCGTCAAACCAAAGGCAAGCTCACCAATGAATCCTTGGTTGAATCCGTCACATTCACCCGAGAGCATCGAGCTCAGAGATCTCTTGCGAGGAGAGAGCAAAACCAAACACCTCCGAGTTACTTTGAATGCGCTTTGGGCGGTCAGACTTTGGAAGCGGTGCAAAGCCCTTTTGTAGGCACCATCGAACCAGCAACTGCCCTATATCGACCCCATGACTCTGTGAGAGTCGTTGAAGGACTGCGTTGTCGAACCCTCTTCCGTGATTCATTGGCGAGTAGGCTTCGAGCACGATCTTGTTCTGCTTGCAATAATCAACAAGAGCGCGTTGTTGAGAGAACGGGTGCAATTGGATCTGGTTGACGGCCGGCACGACCCCGCTGTCTTTGATTTCCTCCAAGTGCTCAGTCTGGTAGTTTGATACGCCAATGCTTTTAGCCAATCCCTGCTTCTGGAGTCGCTGCATGGCACTCCAATGGAGGGCCCGGTCCTCCTTCGAGTCGGCGGGGCTGTGAATGAGAAAGAGATTGACGTAGCCCAGGCCAATTCGATCCACACTGTCCTTCAATGCAGCGAGTGTCTTGTCCATGTTCTCCAATGGCCTGGGCATCTTGGTGGTCACCCAGATCTCCTCCCGTGTAGCTTTGCCGCTCTTGATGAACTCGCGCACCGCTTCGCCCACCTGGACCTCGTTCCCATAGACCTGGGCAGTGTCGATGCAGCGGTAGCCGACATCCAGCGCACTGAGGACGGACTGCTTGCAGACATCCTGCGGCGATTGCCACACCCCGAATCCCAGACGAGGGTGGAGTCTTCCGTCATTCAGCTTCAAGGTGGAGTGCAAGGTCAGCGACATGGTTTGCGGAGGAGGAGTGTGGGCGTGATGAGGTCACCAGCGGAGTTGCGCACTCGACGCCCAGGCTGCGAGCAATCCTACACGAGACGTGAACCATAGAGACGTAGATTCATTACTGGACTACGTAGACATCGCTCCCTCCATTGAGCAAACGGCGGAGTGATCTCTTCGCCACAAAGACCATCGACCACTAGACCAGACACGATGAAACAAGTCAAGATCGGAAAGTGGGAATTCAAGCAAGAGAGTGAGCTCAATGACGTCGCACGCTCCTACCTCCCTACCCGATCGGGCACCACCGTCAGCTGGCTGGATCTGTTGGAGCACGAGCTGATTCCAGACCCGTTCATCGACACCAATGAGCTCGCCACGCAATGGGTCAATGAAGCTGACTGGACCTACCGCTCGACATTTCCGTCTCCTGGAAAGTCGGCGGGCAGATGCGTGCTTGTCTTTGATGGTTTGCAGACGGTGTGTGATGTATACCTGAATGACAAGCACGTCCTCTTCAGCGACAATGTACACCTGCAGCATCGAATCGATGTGACCGACATGCTAAAGTCAAAAGGCAACGTGCTGGAACTCAAGTTCCGAGCGGCACTGCCCTATGCGTTCAAGGAGCGTGAGCGGATGGGCTGGAAGAAATCGCCGAGCGATGACCGGATGATGGGCACGCATGCCCGCTTGTACCTGCGAATGCCACAGTATGCGGCTGGGTGGGACTGGGGTCCATGCTGTATTGGCGCGGGTCCGTGGAAGCCAGTCTACTTGGAATGCTACGACACGCGTATCGCCGACGTGCATGTGCGCTGCGAGGTGCAGGAAGATTTGAAAAAAGCCGTTATTCTGGTCGACGCCGAGTTTGAAGGATCGAGGCAGCAAAGTGCTACCGCTGTGATCACACTCACACATCCAGATGGTCGCACACAGAGTATTATGGATGTGCAAGTCAAGGATGTGGTGGCCCAGTCTACCATCAATATTGACCAGCCAGAACTATGGTATCCGCATACGCACGGCAAGCAGCCTCTGTACCAAATTGAAGTTAAGCTTGATTCCCATACGGTGCATAAGCACATTGGTTTGAAGCGCTTGGAGCTTCTGCAACGCCCGCTAAAGCACCATGAAGGGACGTCGTTTACATTTGTCGTCAACAATATGCCTATCTTTATCGGCGGAGCAGACTGGATTCCGGATGACTTCTTCAATCCCCGTACGACGCCGGAGCGCCTGCGCTCGCTGCTTGGTATGATGCGTCAAGGCCACCAAAACATGGTCCGTGTCTGGGGCGGCGGGTTTTATGAGAGTACTGAATTCTACGAGATATGCGATGAGCTTGGCCTCATGGTATGGCAGGACTGCTGCTTTGCATGCGGCAATTACCCCGACCACCCCGACTTCATCGCCAATGTGCAAAAGGAGATTGAGCAAAACATTCGCCGTATTCGTCATCATGCCAGTCTGGCCATCATTGCGGGGAACAACGAAGACTACCAGATTGCCGAGGGCGAGGACTGGGGGTATGATATCGACGACGATGACCCCGAGCACTGGACCAAGACAGCCTTCCCGGCCCGGAAAATCTACGAGATTGTCTTGCCGGATATGATGAGCCGACTCGTCCCCTACGTTCCCTACTGGCGGTCGTCTCCATACGGAGGGAGTTCCACGCGGGACTCCACAGTCGGAGATGTGCATATCTGGGATGTCTGGCATGGACCCATGCACCCATATCAAATGTACAAGGACTTCACCGCGCGCTTCGTGTCGGAGTTTGGATTCGAGTCTCCCCCAGACATGCGAACCATCAAGGCCATGCTCACGCGCCCAGAGGACCGGCAATCACAGTCTCTTGCGTTTGACGCACACGACAAAGGGCCCGGCAATCGACGTCGCTTCACCATGTATATGGGCGAGAACTTCCGCTTCCGCATGGACCCCCTAGAGGACTATGTCTATTGTGCTCGACTGCTACAGGCAGATGCCATTGGGTTCGCATACAATGCGTGGCGCCGCGAGTTCCGTGGACCCGGCGAGGAAGTGTGCTCGGGCGTGCTTGTATGGCAACTCAACGACTCCTGGCCGGGCACGTCATGGGCCATGATTGACTATACCCTCCGTCCCAAGCCTCTGTACTATGTTGTGAAGCGAGCATTGCAGCCCGTGACTGTGGGCATGGAGAGGACGGTGACGCAGGCGCAACCGCTTACCATCCGCTCCTACCCGGACGAGACGTGCAAGATGGCGGTGTGGGCTACGTCAAACCTGCCGTCGGCCTTGAAGGTGCGCGTCGAGTTTGCCGCATGGGACGTGACCACGGGACGAAAGGTGGACCTATCTCAGCGCCACCTCAAGGCCACGCTGCAGCCAAACCGGTCGACGGAGCTTTGCGAGTTCAGCATATGTGCGCCAGCGAATAGCGTTGTTGCCGCCTACCTGTACGATAGTCAGGGCGAGAAGCTAGCCCGCTGGATCTCGTGGCCCGACCCGGTCAAGTTTGTCAAGTTTGCAAAGGACCCTGGCCTACGCGTGAATGTGGAGCACGACCATGTGGAGCTGTTTGCGCGTGCGCCCATCAAGGGCTTGGTGTTGGATGTGGCGACGGAGGAGCAGCCGGTGTGGGAGGACAACTGCCTGGACCTCGTCCCCGGCGAGACGATTGTGGTCAAGGCAAAGGGGCTTGATGGGAAGAAGGTGGTGACGCGCTGGCTCTGTGACTGGGAATGTACAGCGTAGTCTCTTACGTATCCTCAATACGGCCGCCTGCGCTTCGGCGACGGCGATCTCTCTGTGCTCCGTGCATCCCTCCCCCTGATCCTGAGCGCCTTCTGCTGCGCCACCTGCAGCTCGCGGAGCAGGCCGTGCGAGGGTTTCTTTGCATGGATGAAGTTGCACAGGCCGCCGCGCCCGCAGTCCCCCTCCGTGAACTGCCGACAGCACGCCTCGCGAAAGTCGGTGACGGGCGAGAGCTCCGCGTAGACGGGCCGTCCATCATACCACCTGCCATTCAGGTCCTCCACCGCCTTTTGCGCGTCCTCCTCGTACTTGAAGCGCGCATAGACATTGCCCATGAGATGATCGTTATTGTTATCGCACACGACGACCTCCTCCAGCTCGCCAAAGCGGCACGCCTCGCAGTAGAAGTCCTCGAAGAAGGCGTCGAATTTGTTTTGCAGCTGCATGGGCGTGTGCTTGTGGCCTGGCTCGAAGGCGGGGTTGGCGTAGATGTTGGGGCAGAGGATGGTCTGCGAGTAGCTGGGCCGGACGTGCTTCCTGCTGCACCGGTCGCCGTGTCTGCAGGCCCCGATCTTGTAGTAGAAGGAGCAGTTGACCTTGTCCTGCTCCGTCCCAAAAATGGAGGCGAGTCTGTCTGCCATGGATGGGAGAGGAACAGGAAACGAGAAAACGACAGAAACGAGGATAGAAGAATAAAGAACAGCGAAAAGAAGAGATGCAGGGGAGCACAGTGCTGCTGGCTGCCCGGCGCCTGCCCATGACCACCAAGCGGGGCAGTCTGCAGTTCTACAAGGGCACCGGCAGCGGCAGCACAGGGAGGCACACCAAGCACGGCAGGTACATCATCGACTGGGCCAAGGTGCGCACCTACGTCGTCCCCAGCCTCGAGGGGTTCGCCTTGAAGCCTTTCGTGGCGCCGACTGTCAGGCCAGCGTATGGACGGTTCAAGGGCGCACACCCCGTCTCGGGCGCACGCTATCTGCAGCAGTGGAAGGACGAGAGCGGCGAGTACGAGGGGGAGGAGGAGTAGTCGACTCTGTATATATCGATCTCTTTCTCTTTCTCCATTCTCCATTCTCCACCCCATTCTCTTTTCCTCCACACAACATACGAGAATGTCGTCCAAAGAAGGAAGAAACTCCCCGCCACCAGAGGAGCAGCCTGGCAAGCAGCAGCAGGACACGCCAGCTGCAGGACGCACGGACGGCGGCGCAAAGGACACCAAGGGCGAGAGCGAGGGCACAAAGTCAGGCTTGAAGAGTAACCCCTAGGAGAAGGAGGAATGACGTAGCAAAGGCATGATCGGAAGATGACGTCAATACACGCACTGTTTTCCTGCCCGCCATGCTGCCACTGCCACTTCCACTTCCACTGCCACTTTCCCACCTCTGCGCGCAGCTGGTGCCGCCACGTAGCCGGGGTGAGGGAAGAGCACCACGATACACCCTTAGGCGGAAGGGCGAGTCGGCCGGAAGCGGTTCCGACACCGTGACCTGGAGGTCATGGGGCAATTGGCAGAGCGACGAGCTGGTAGTCATTCTGGACATAAGCAATGGGTATTAAATAACTAGACTAGGTACTTCGCTCGTGTGCAATCTGCTTCTCCACGGACCCCTCCTCCTGCATAGCCTGTCCGCGCCCCTTCATGCCGAGAGCCGACTCCGCCTTGCCAATCATCTGCTTGAAGGCACCCTTGCCGGTCGTCGCGTTCGTGACGTCGGAGTCATGGCCAATGCCAGCTTGGTGCGGGCCAGGGTGCCTCATGTCGCCCGTGCCTGTGGGGTGGCCGGTGCCGTCGCCGCCAACTACTCCCTCGTGGCTCACGCCGGTGGCTGACGTGTCGTGCAGGCCAATGCTGCTCTTGAAGCCGCTTTCGTGCTGGTGGTGCTCCTTGTCGTAGGGTCCAGCGGTATTGACGGCAGTGCTGCCTTCCCGTGCAGTCGACGTGCTAGAGTAGGCGCCAGATCCCGTGCCGGTGCCGGTGCCTCTGTCATAGCCGGTTGTGCCGGTAGTGCCTCGGTCATAACCGGTAGAACCGATGCTAGTGGTGCCGGTAGTACCTCTGTCAGAGCCAGTGGTGCCACTTCCAATTCCAGTACCACTTCTGTGCCCACTAGTGCCCGTGCCCGTGCCCGTGCCTCGGTTGATTCCGCCAAGTTCATCAGAACGAGCTGTGTCCGAGATGGGTCGAGAGTCTGTCGCAGGCGTGTATCCACTGCCCTCATATTCGCCAGCACCACGCGAGCCCGCCATACCGCCCGTTGCACTAGTTCCCGAGCGTCCACCAAAACCATCCCGACCATCCCGGTCAGAGTCGACGCGTGGGTCGGCCTTGTTGAGCATGTCACTGGAGTGGGGTCCAGCTGTTCGGCCTGTCTTGCTCATTTCAGTGTCAGAAGCACCCGTGCGCGAAGCGCCAGAAGTCCCAGTCGTTCCGGTCCGAGAGGTATCACTAGTCATGCCGGTTCGGGTGTTTTGATCGTGTCTGTCGGACGCAGCCATTCCGGCCACAGCACCTCCAGCTATGCCGGTTTCAGCCATGCCGCGAGATTCAGATCCATGAGTATCTGATCCCGAAGTTCCAGTGCGACCTGTTCCAGTCATTCCAGATCCCGATCCCGATCCATAAGTGTCGGATCCTGTGCCAGTGCGACCGGTTCCCGTCATTCCTCGCGATCCATAAGAGTCAGATCCAGTGCCAGTGTGACCTGTTCCAGTCATTCCTGATCCAGATCCCGATCTATAAGTGTCGGATCCTGTGCCAGTGCGACCGGTTCCCGTCATTCCTCCCGATCCATAAGAGTCAGATCCAGTGCCAGTGCGACCTGTTCCAGTCATTCCGGCGTTGTGATGTGTCTCATGCGTTAAGCCAGTGCCTGACTTCAACCCAGCGGAGTCCACATCGGGATCAACGTTCCTGTGCGAGCCGCTAGAGTGGGTACCAGTGGCTGCAGTGGTGCCTGCGCCGCCTAGATGTCCGCTTCGGTGCTCATACGCATTCTCAGCCTCCACTGCAGAGCGAGATTTGTCGGGGTAGGTGGTGTGGTGGCCACTTGTACCAGTGCTGTCGTAGGCGCCGGGGACAGTTCCTGCCACAATTTGGTGGCCGCTCTCTGGGCCACTGCCGGTTGTGCGCGTGCTTCCAGTCCCAGTGCTTCCTGTACCCATATGTCCAGTGCTTCCGGTGCTAGAGTAGGCACCCGTGCTTCCAGTACCCGTGTTCCCAGTGCCCATGTGGGAGCCAGTGCTTCCAGTACCCGAGTTCCCAGTTCCCATGTGGGAGCCAGTGCGTTCATTGCTCGTGTAGCTACCGGTGTTCCCAGTGCCCGTGGTGCCCGTAGTGCTTGTGTTGCCTGTGGCATCACCGGGAGCAGTTTTTACTCGAGGGTCGAGCTTGTTGAGAAGATTGCTATCGTGAGGAGCAGTCATGATGAGATTATATTGGCTTCAATGGTGGTCGTGGCTGTCTTTATAAAGGGTGGGAAAGCGAGAGGAATGATGTCATGCGGGGCCCAATCAGACGTCACCTTTGCATCAGCCACGGCAATTTGCCACAGTGGCGCAGTTAGCCGAATGCGGGAATTCCAAATCGAGAAATCGATCGCCCGTTTATGCAGGAATGATAGGCTGAGCGGGTTTGACATGCCCTACCGACGGCCAAGAGTACTGTCATTCCCGGTGGTGGGCCCGCAGGTGTCGAGACCGCCGGTGAGCCCAGGCGAGTTCCTCAATGGCCGCGCCGGCTGGTTCGCCAAGTTCGAGCCATAGGTCCATATACCAGTCGCCCACTCTCCGACCTGCTCTTGCCTCCAAAGCGAAAAAGTTTCTCGTTTATTACTGGCATAAGTCTGATCAAGAATGCTCGGGTCACAAACGTCGTGCCACCTGAAGGGACAGGCAGCGTCGCGACTAGCAAGGTCACACTCGAGAATGGTAGACTGAAGAATGCCGTTTCATCCACCCATCTCTTCTGACAGCAGAAAACCGCGTCGATACCAATGCCTCGACTTTGCGTGTTGATAGAGCCATCTACGCTGTGGGCGACGTGGCTTCGTATGCACGGCCTGCCATTCATCTCCTCGTCAGCGCCATCCCCGTTTCTCTGTGCAAAACCATTTACTGCTTGCATCAGGGAGGATAAGGCCTTCTGTGGAAAAGGACCGGCTTCAAGGAAGGTTCCCATGAAATGCATATGGTGCCGATCGGAAGACAAGGGCAGGTGCAGCGATGGGATACCAGCTGCCCTGTTCCGTGGTATGATTGATCAAAGGGCGGGAATTCGGTTCTGCACGACAGTGGCTCTGTGAAGTGGGAAACAGTGGGCAAAGGAGTCATGATAGGGTTGACGAGTAGGGCGGGCACTTTTACAAAGCAGGACTCGAGGCCAGTCCGTGGGTTCCCGCGGTCACTAACCCATTGGCTGCATGGCACTCTTGTGTATCAAAATGCTGCTCCGTATGTACATTATTTGGCGTTCAACAAAATCTCTACATGCTCCACTAGCTCGCTAATGGTCTGCCTTTCCCCCAGCAGCTGGCTCTGCATTTCTCCAACCAGCTTCTGAAGGTCTTGTTTCTCCTTTAGCGCCTCTTCCAATTGCCCCTTCATTCGCTGCATCTTTTCCTCGCTCGCCCGGTCTGCCACTTCCTGCCGCTGAGCCCACCGCTGCTTCAATGTGGTGATCTTGTCTGTGTGCTTCTTGGCATATGCCGCGTGCAACTGCTCACCCAGACTCGTTATGCGTGCCTCGTGCTCTGCCTCCTTCTCCGCCATCCACACACGCCGCAACGCGTCCATCTCCGCTTCCACATCGCCACCTCCGCCCTCCTTTGCTGTGTGCTGCTCCCGCGCCGACTCGTCTCTGCGCGCATTCAGCGAGATCGATTGCAGCGTGGTTGCCATAAACACAAAAACAAACACACGCGCAAACTTCCACGTGGGCGGATGAACGTGACGCACTGATGAACTCAGTGCATGGGCGACCTCCCCTACGCGACATCTTGCAGTCCTTTGACGATTCCTCGGTGGAAGATGTAAAGCGGATTCTGTGGGAGCTTCCGTTCACGCTGCAAGGCGTGTCCTCAGCTGACATTCAAGTCAGCTCGCAAGCGGTCACCCTTCCGCCCTTGCCGCTCACCACACTCTCCCTGCTACAGGTATTCGGTGAGGCAGGCTTGTTGCACCATAAGCTTGAGGTCTTCTGTAATGCCTCATGGGGCGGGCTGGTGACACAGGCAGTTCGGGAAGAAGTTCGCAAAGAGTTGGCAAATTACGCGCGCCTTGTGGCAGATATTGAGGTGGACGTACGGACAAAAAGCGACACATCTCTCATGAGCTGTGCAGTTCGCGTCGAAGAGTCCCTTCGGACTCTGCGCTTTCTACTGTATATAATGGACCGCATGGCAGAGAAGAACGGCGGACAGATTGCTTCAATTCTGTGGGAGTACACCAGGCACGGCGACCCACATGTCCAAGCGCAAGCAAAAAGCCTACTTAGAGCAGCAACCATGCCATTGTACGAGCTGATTGCCGACTGGGTCTTCTCTGGCAAACTCGATGACCCCTTTGGCGACTTTTGGGTGAGACTGCGAGATGCGGATGGTGACTGGAGCCAGAAATACGCGGTGGATGAGTCATGTGTCCCGGCATTTGTGTCTGCTGAAGTGCAAGCCAAGGTGACCGCCATTGGGAAATCACTCGAGTTCTTGTCGCACAGCTGTGGAGATCAGGAATGGGTCACGCAGCATGCAGCAACCATGTCTGGCCCACTGTCGTACGAAGGCTCTTTGGAAGTTGTATACGAGCTATATGAATCTACCTCGGCACATCTCTTACACGTCCTAACTACCAAATTTGAACTGCAACTCCATCTACGTGCGCTCAAGCAGTATCTCCTGCTGGGGGCCGGAGACTTTATCCAATTCTTGCTCGAGTCTCTTGCCGAGTCTTTGGATCGCCCGGCTGCTACCATTTATCGGCACCAGCTCACAAGTTCCTTGGATGCTGCCATACGATCATCCAATGCTCAATTCATGGCAGCTTCTGTCCTGCGGCGCCTTGATGCGCGTATGTTGGAAGCATCACCCGAATCATCTGCACTAGGCTGGGATATTTTCACGCTAGAGTATAAAATATCGCCTCCCCTGGATGTTATTGTGGATGCTCATGCAGCACGTCAGTATTTAAAAATCTTCAATTTTCTTTGGCGCATCAAGCGGGTAGGATTTGTGCTTGCACGTGCATGGAAGCGTTCCCATACAGGTGCTCGCGGGGTTCTTGCAAAGGTTGCCGACGCTGTAGGGCAGGAATGGCGTACAACTCGGCTCGCACTGCACCAAATGAATCATTTTGTTTGCCAGTTACAGTACTATATCCTCTTTGAGGTCATTGAATCCGCATGGCATACGTTGCAGAACCAACTTTCCTTGCACAAGGGACTCGACCATGCAATTGCTGCACACAAGCAGTACCTCCTCGACATCACAAACAAGGGTCTGCTCGGTAGCGGAGGGAGGAACGAGCAGGCTGAAGAGACGTTGCTCGTTCAATTGCATGAGATCCTGAAGCTCATGACCACGTACGCCGAGAAGGTGGAGACGCTCTACGGAATATCAACTGCGGAGTTGGCACGACGCCAGGGCCAGGAGCGGGAAGTGGAGCGACGGACGGCTCAGGGAAAGTGGGGTATGGACGATGACATGACGCCTGCACCTTCTACGTTGGATGAGATTGTGCCGTTGGGTACAAATATGCGGGACCTGTATTCCTCTTTTGTCTCACGTGTCTCATCGCTCCTTGGCGACTTGGCGTACCAATCGGACCTGGAGATGCGCTTTCTGGGCGTGCGACTGAATTTTAATGAGTATTACGGACTAGCGAGGAGGAAGAGGCGGTAGGTGTTTTGCGTTTGTTGTCTATAGATGAGTAGTCGTCTTTCGCTGTGTATAACGTCCAAAAAGATCTTTAACTTATCTTATCTTATCGCATCCATCAAACAAAGAAAGTTCAACGCAAGGGGCAAAGGGGAATGGCACCCGCGCGGGAGAGCAAAACTCAAAATCTAATCACACTTCCCAATCCATCCCCCTTGTGGAAAGGAAAAAAGACAAGACGAACTGCCAAGTAGCATTGTCGGAGGGAAAGGCCAGAAGGAGGCAATTCAACGTCTTGGTAGAATCTTGTTTGTCGGAAGAAGCGGAACGGAAAGTGCGCTAATATACCACATCCATACTTGACCCCTCCGGCAACAAAGACAGAACACACAGCATGAACCGATTCAGATCAAAGAAACGTGGCAAGCAGGATGTGAGGGAGAGAGTGTGGGAGTTTGAGACCTCACTGCCGACCAGCGACTCCTTTCGAACGTCGCTCATCATGCCGAAAATGATGGAAAGGTTCTCGATTCTTCAGAAGGACGACTCCAAAGTGGAGAGCGTCGCCAAGGTGCAGGAGGTGATAGTAAGGGAGGATGAGGCGACGCCGCTTACTGGAGAGGAAGACTATCGGGTGCTTGGCCACCGTACAGGGAGTAGTAGGCTCTTCTCCTCCACGCAGCGGGAATGGCGGACTGTCGAGCCACTCCAAAGGACAATCCCAAAACGCGGTAGATCCATGTCTTTGACCAACGACATGCAACAGAGCGATACGGATGATGCGGCGGAAGATGACTTTGAGAGGAAAGAGGACAAATACAAAAAGGATTCTCCCGTGCATTACAGCATCCAATCGCAGTCCATTCACTCTCCAATTTTGAAAGGGGCCGAATCGTCTTCCCGATGCTCACCAAACCCTCAAAAGAGCCTGGCACCTTCCCCGATCCCAGACACAGCTCCTCTGCACGTCGAGAAGGGAACACTTTTACGAGCACCAAAGCAGGAAAAGACCACAATTGCACTCTGCTCCTTGGTGGCGCAGCATCTCCGCGATTCAAAGAGCGAGACGGAATCCTCTCGTCCCACGACTGCATATTTGGATGAGGAAGTGGAGACGGTATGGGATCACCACTATCAGTCGGCTCCCACGGAGAACAAGCTTATTTTGACTACTAGACCCGAAGGCGAATCGCCCGATGTCACGACACTACAAATACCCGAGCTTCCGAAGCCGAGAGCGACGGATAGGCTCCCAGTTATTTCGGCAGCCCTTCCATTTTCGATTTCCCAGAGCCCATTGGGAAGGGAAGAAGCCCATGCACGAGAGTCCTCGGAAGAATGGGACATACCAGAGGAGCCTGTGACGCCAGAGTACGAGCCGGCCGACGTGGAGTACGCCGGCCGATACGGGAGCAACTCGCTCGCGCAAAGTTACGACCGGCTCCGCGCCTTCGAGGCCGAGATCAACCACGATGCGCATTGGCGGCAAGGCCATTGCCTCTCTACTCCCTCTCCCACTCCCCGCAAAATCAAACGTTCGAGCCCTCCGACTGCAAGCCCGGGAACATTGGAAGCCATTCCTGAGGATCATGTGGTAACTCCGAATGCATCCCCAAGAAGATCACCCGCCCAATCCCGCTCTAGCTCATCGACTGTGCCGTCTGCAGAATTGACGGTCGCTTACCCCTTTGGCGGAATGAGTACACCTCCGAACCGCATGACGGGATCACGGTCGCAGCCGTCATTGCACTCGTCCGCCAGCACTCACTCTACGTCATCCTCTTCGTCGTCTCCGGACATGGTTCGGGAGGTGTTCTCCCCGGCGAGCATGGCGTCATCACCCTCGACACCACCGGTTTCAAAGAGAAAGGTTGATAAACGCGACATTGGGACGCCTGTGTTTCTGTCGACGTCCAATGTCACGGCCCAGACGCGGCCTGTGATGTCGCCAAAATCACAGCCACGCATCACGAGCTGGAGAGAGAACCTGCAGGCGGGAAGCAATGTTGGAGTCCGTTTGTTCTAGATTGCATTTTGGCAGGATTTATATAGAATTCGCGTAAAGTAGCTCAAGTTGCTCGCGCAAATCATCAGAGGTCACGTGAAATGAAAATCACGTCCTTGCTCTGGCTGCATGGGTGCGCCTGTGAGGTTAGTCGACAGCTCATTGGCGTGCCTCCGGCTCTGTTGTCGCACTACCAAGGGAGACAGACATTCAAGTGTCTGTCTGTCGACCAGGTCATTAGTATAGATCAGGTGAATGACGACTTTTGTGATTGTCCCGATGGTAGTGACGAGCCAGGGACCCACGCGTGTCCTGGCACCAGCTTCTTTTGCAGACAGGGTGAGGCGCAGAGTATCTTTATAGATGGCTGGGCGGTGAATGACGGCATATGTGATTGCTGTGATGGAAGTGATGAGTGGATGGGACTTGTTACATGCAACAACACATGTGCCGCGTTGGCCCAGAAGCAAAAGAAGGAGGCTGAGGAGGAGGAGCGTATTCGCAAAGGCGGACTGAAAAAGAAGCAGCAGCTGCACAAGGAAGCAGCCAAGAAGAGGAGCCAGCTGCAGGATGAATTAGCGAATCTAGAAAGAGGCTTTATGGCACTCGAAAAGGAACATAACCAAAAGCAGGCACTGCTGGCTGACGCCGAGCTGCACGAGTCTACTAGGGTGGTGGAGGGAGAGGGCAAGTTTGCGCACGTCAACTCTCGAATCAAGGAACTTCAGCAGGTCATTGGCTATCTCTACCGGCAGAAAACTCTCATCTCTGACCGGAGGTACGATGCTGAGCGGATCCTCGATGCCCTGAAGAGCGAGTATAACCCAAATTTCAACGACGAGGGTGTGAAGGCTGCCATACGCTCCTACGAGACCTATCAGACTAGCAATGCCCAAGCTGAAGAGGAGTTTAGCGATGCCGACATCCGAGAAATCCAGGCAGAAGAGATTGCAGCGGTGGAGGATGGCGACTCTACGTTGCAGACATCGAGAATCCTGGACATCCTCGCTTACCTTCCCCCACCCGTCAAGGAGAGAGTGGTCGGCTTCCTCAACAAGATCCGCACATGGGCAGAAGTCCATGGTATCATTGCCAAAGCAACGACTTCTGGGGACTCCGTCTTCCTGACCACGGCGCGTGAGGCAGCCGAGGAGGCCCGCAACAAGTACACCCACAGCAAAGACCGCATGCAAGCCATCACGGAAGATCTCTCGGGCGACTACGGTCCCCACGACATCTTTCGCGCGTTGCAGGGCCAGTGCGTGAAGTACGACACGGCCGAGTACGCGTACGAGGTGTGCTTCCTGTCCGAGGTGGCGCAAATCAGCAGACGCGACGGCAGCCGGACCAGCCTGGGCTCCTTTTACCGTGGCCTGGCGACGCAGGTGTACGAGAACGGCGCGCGGTGCTGGAACGGGCCGCTGCGGAGGGCCAGCGTGCGCCTTGTCTGCGGGGAGGAGGCGCGCCTGCAGTGGGTCAAGGAGGTGGAGAAGTGCTCCTACGACTTGCTCGCATCGCACCCTGTTGCCTGCCAGGAGAGCGCCGCTGTTGTCCGCGATGAGTTGTAGATATCTATTGTATGCGTGCAAACCACCAGCCCGACGCCCCAGGGGATCCCCACACGGAGATGAACGGGTCAGGCGCTGCTGCTGCTGCGGCTGCTCCACCCAAGGCCGCGCTGGCGGAGCATGTCTACCAGGCGGGCTTCCTGCACGGGCAATTCGCCGACGTCACGCTGTCCGTGGCCCGGTTCCAGGAATTCAAGCTGCATGCGCTCATCGTCTCTACGTCGCCCACCCTCCGGCACCTCCTCCACGCATCGCACGGCCCGCCCTACCGTCTGCTGCTGCAGTCAAGCGACCCTCGCCTCACCCAGCACGGTCTGTCGATCGCGCTTGCAAGCCTCTACGGGCAGGACCCGGTGTCGGACCGCCACGATGCGGACAGTTCGGCCCTGCTGGCCGCGGCCTACCTCCTCGGCCTCCACGAGCTCACCCACAGGACGTATGCCCAGATGGTGGAGCGGGTGACTGCGTCGACGCTGCCTCGCCTGCTCCACTTCTGCATTGGGGATGGCGCGCCGGACACGCTCGACGTGGACTATGTCGGGCCCTACCCCGGCTTCACCGACGCCCTCCTGCGCCACCTGGCTGGCTTCATATCCACGACCCTGCTGCTGGAGCACGAGCAGATGTTCCACGAGGTGCTGGTCCATCTGCCGTATCCCATCCTGAAGCACATCCTCGAATCCCCAGACCTGCAGACAAAGGGCGACATGGCCCGCCACCAGCTGGCGCGCAGCATTATCAACGAGCGGGAAAAGCTGCGCAAGCAGAAGGGCGGTGCGCTGGAAGAGGTGGTCGTGCTTGCTTTTGGAGGCGGTGGCCGAGGCAGCGTGGAGATCATTCAAAGGCCCGCTGGAAGGGGGAAAAAGCTTTGGAAGGCCCGGTAGGAGCTGGTGTTTTTGTGTATACAAACGCATATATAATCCACCTCACTCCTTCAGTCGCCGTGAGAAGTCTTCCAGGCTTGCATCAAACTGCCGGACGGGCGACATGCGATGTAGCTTCCCTTTGTACCCTGCCTGCACCGAGCGGTTGGAGGCAAGCGCGACCTCGCGGATGACGAGGGCGACCGTCTGGTCGTGGTCGTGCGAGATGCTCACATGCATGTGGTAGTACTCAAAGAGCCGGCACTTGGGCTGTCCAGAGGGGGTGGAGTAGAGCTCGACGTCCTTCCATGTCACAGGCACCGTCCCAGATACCGCCTTGAACAGCGCCTCCTTGGTCGCCCAGCGATTGGCTATGAACTGCACGCGTCGTGCCTCATCCTGAAGCTCGTCAAACCAGGTCGCTTCTCGCGCCGTCAGGATGCGAGAGGGGAAGCGTAGGGGGAACCTCTGGAGGACACGCTGGACGCGTGGTAGATTGACAAGGTCAATGCCAATTCCTTTAATCGCCAGTGGCATGCATGCTACTCGTCCTCCCGTGAGACCTGCAAAATCTACTATGTACACAAGGGTTATCATACAGAGGTCACTTCCGTGGGGACAGCTCACGGCCGCCCTTGCCCGACCAGTAGGCGCGAACCTGCTCACTGCTCACCGACCGGGGTGCGGATTTCTTGGGAGGGAGGAAAGGCCGAGGGACGTAGTCGTCGTCATCGCTAATGTAAACAACGCCCGCGTCCTTTGCACTATTCTGATGCAAGCCGTAAACGATCCCAGACTTCCTCCTCGGCACGGCGACCTGCCGGCCAAAAGTTACCTGGGAGGCGGCGTCATCTCCCGCAGTCGGTGCAGACTGTCGATTGCGCTTCTTCTGGACAGCCTTCTCCACTGGACGGTGTGACGGCCGATAGATAACGGAGTGGTCGCGGGCCGCAAGAGGAGGCCGATTGAAGCGCTCGGGTAGAATGGTATGCAGGACACCCCGACCATCCGACCTTCTCGCATACAACGCATCCAACAGCTCCCCGAATGCATCCCCAAAGGCTGCCCGCACGCTCAGAATCTCTCGGGAAGCTTGGCTGATGTTATTGTGATCATCCAAGGGGTCCATGATCGACAGTAGATGCTCTTGTCCAAACCGGAAGAAATGCCGCGGTTTCTTCATGTATTTTGCGTATCTCGGATCGATGGTGACGTCGTTGTAGCTGAAATTGA
>JAABUZ0100002515.1_pt1 | contig 30157 bp, 24 predicted proteins | sample 5562091 | NCBI WGS metagenome assembly JAABUZ01 (sample SAMN12813069, study PRJNA571459) | rock metagenome | isolation source: Antarctica rocks | place: Antarctica: Victoria Land, Linnaeus Terrace sud | collected 2015-12-21
ATCTTAGGAGGACTTCCCGTGCTGATCGTGTTCCTCTTCTTCCAGCGCCAGATCGTGCAGGGGATAGCAGGAACTGGTCTCAAGGGCTAAGAAGAGAACCATCGTCGAAGGACTCCTGAACAGGGCATCCTCTTGCGGGTGCCCTGGCCCCTTCGGTACAAAATTATGAACTCCACCTAATCAACCAGGGCTTCCTTAGAAAATCCCAATTTATCAGTTTATCAACTTGACAAAAACCATGTTCACATCCTACACTTGAGGTTATACCATTTTTTACCCCGTTTTCCCCGCTAAGCAGAAAGAAATTCGTGCATATGATGAGAGAGATGCATTTTCAGATAGGCTTTGCGGGGAAAATGGGGGTAAAAAATGGTATGACCCCAGCTAATCAAGCCCTTTGGTAGCGAGACAGCAGACGCGAGTAGGTCCACAAGAGGTCTCCCTACTTTCCCCTCAATGCAGTAGACTCTTGGTGGTGTATGTCTTGCGTATCTGATGAGATAGTGATTAAATAGACCCGTTCAATTATGAACAACTCACTACTTTGGAGGTGCCACATTGCCTGATTGTAATCGCCGAAATATGCTAAACCTTGGTGACGGCTACAGTCTTATTTCCATGAATGGACGTATGGGGACGCCAACGCCTAAATCTCGCTCATTTGAGCTTCCCGATGACCGGGTGCAGTATGCGCCAGATCGACCTGCTGACGTGAAGCACGTCAAGCTAGAGATCACACTTGATTTCGATCAAGAGGCGGTCAGCGGTACCGCGTGTACAACCTTTGCCGCTCTCTATGAAGAGGTCAAGACGGTAACATTTGATGCTGTAGAACTTTCTATCGAGAGCGTCACCATCGATGACAAGAGAGTTGCGTATAGCGCGACAAACAGAAAATTGATCGTAACGCTTGACCGCACCTATCATAACGGCGAAGAGTTTACCATCGCTGTTACTTATTATGCAAAGCCGCGTACAGGTATGCACTTTGTGAAGCCCGCACTCGAGGACCCAACGCGCCCTGTGCAGGCGTGGTCGTTCGGGCAGCCGCGCTATCACAGCTACTGGTTTCCCTGTCACGACGCACCCAATGACCGAGCCACCACTGAGATTATCGTTACTGTTCCGTCTCAGTTTTTGACCGTCTCAAACGGCAACCTGTTGAGCGTCAAGGAGAATGGAGCGACTAAAACGCATCACTGGCGACACGATGTGCAGCATGCAGCCTATTTGATGTCGCTCGTAGTCTGTGATTTTGCAGTGATTGAGGATCGCTACAACGGAAAACCTGTCAATTACTATGTCCGTAAAGATCGCAAAGAGGATGCACCATTACTGATGGGTAAGACCCCGCAGATGATGCAATTTTTCTCAGCGTATACGGGCGTCGAGTATCCCTACGACAAGTATGCGCAGACCGTCGTCGAGCTATACACGGGGGCGATGGAGCATACCACCGCGACGACGCATAGCTTTGCGCTGTTGATGGACAAGCGTGCGTCGCTGGATGTCGATATGGTGCCTGTTGTGGCACATGAGCTGGCGCATCAGTGGTTTGGCGACCTTGTAACCTGCCGTGATTGGCCCAATGGCTGGCTCAACGAGGGTTTCGCCACCTACTTTGAGGAGCTATGGGGCGAACACGATCTTGGGCGTGACTGGTTTCAGCAGTCGATGCTCGAACTTAAAGAATGGTACATGGGCGAGGACAAACACTATCGACGTCCGATTGTGTACCATGTCTATCATGACGATGGCTTCGAGCTATTCGATGGACATATGTACGGCAAGGGCGCGTGGGTATTGCACATGCTGCGTCATCAACTAGGTGAGGCGTCGTTCAGGCGTGCCATCAAAACCTATCTTGGCCGATATCGTGAGAGAGAGGTTATCACAGCGGACCTTGAGCGTGCTTTCGAGGAATCGACGGGTCGCAGCCTGGCGCAATTCTTCCAGCAGTGGGTCTACAGTGGCGGTTATCCCGCGTTCGAGGTGAACTGCTCCTGGCATAATGAGCACAACATGGCGAAGGTCAAGATCAAACAGACGCAGAAGGTCGATGATCTGACGCCCTGCTTCGTGACTCCTGTCGATCTCACCTTTACCGTTCCTACCTCAGACGACGCGGCGAAGGATGAGCATACGAAGGAGACACGTACTGTTTCGATGCGCGTGACCGTAGGCGAGGATGGGCAGATTGAGCAGAGCTTCTATGTACCATTGGAGCGTGAGCCAATTCTGGTACGTTTCGATCCCGAAGGTTGGCTGCTCAGATCGCTCAAGTTCGACCGCTCTACTCGGATGCTGCGCTATCAACTGGCATATGATTCCGAAGTACTTGGGCGCATCGAGGCGGCGGGGGCTTTGGGCGAGAAGGACGATCAGGAGAGCTTCGAGGCACTCAAGACCGCGTTGAACCGCGACTCATTCTGGAGTGTACGTGCGGCGGCTGCCTCAGCACTGGGCACAATGGGCAACGAGAAGGCGCAAACGGCTCTTATTGAGGCGCTTGAACAGCTTGACCCGACAGAATTATCACGCGTCCGTGTTGCAATTGCCGACGCGCTGGGCCAGTTCCAGGGACCACAACGGGCGGAACTGGCTCAGTGTTCCACTCAGGCGCTGCGTGCCGTTCTTGAAAGAGGCGATGTGAGCTATCGCGTAGAGTCCGCCGCTGCCGCCGCACTTGGTAAAACACGTACCGAGGGTAGTGTTGAGGTACTGACTAAACTCCTGGAGCGTCCCTCGTGGATGAAGATTGTGCAGCGTGGCGTCTTCAATGGTCTGGGCGCGTCAGGAGATGATCGTGTAGTGGACATCATTGCGGGGTACCTTGGCAATCCAGAGAGTTATCCGATGATGCGTTCGGCTGCTGCGGATGGCTTGTGGACCGTGGGGCGCAACCGTATCGAGTACAGCGAGAATGCGCGGCAGCATGCCGTGACAGCACTCTGTAATGCTGTGGAACACGATACCTGGTCACCTGTACGCACCGTTGCTGCAATGGCTCTCGCACCATTCAACGAGAAACGTGCCATTGATCCGCTAGAGCGTGCCGCTAGTCGAGAACTAGATTCGCATACACAGCGACAAATGCGTCTCACTGCACATGCCTTGCGCTCCAGCGAGAAGGACGAGGAGCAGTTCAAGGGAATACGCAAGGACCTCGACGAAATGCGCGAGGAGAACCGCAAACTTAAAGAACAATTGGGCGCGCTTGAGGCACGTGTAAAATGAGGACCACTTGCTGGTGAAGGTATGAGGAACGGAGCTGAAACGCGCTCAACTAGTTGTACTCTAGTGCGTTGATTGGTTAGAGATTGCCGAGGGCAATCTCTAACCAATGCCATGTTATGATGCTATTTTTTCGGTTTCTATAGCTCTGAGAGGAGCGCTTCCTGGTGTTCGTGCATGGACGTCGGCCTGCACAGGTGTCGCGGAACGGCGTGCACGCATGGCAGGAGTGACGCGATAGACCTCTTTGACCAGACCGAGGCGCTCAAGCGTCCAAATGACGTAGCTAGAGAGGTCAACCTGCCACCAGTGCAAGCCATGAAAGGCGGAGCGAGGGAAGGCATGGTGATTGTTATGCCATCCCTCCCCAAAGGCGAGCAGGCCAACAAGCCATTCGTTGCGGCTGCGATCTGGAGTCTCAAACTCGCGCTTGCCAAAAGTGTGACAGACCGAGTTCACGCTCCAAGTGACATGATGGGTCAAGAAGAGTCGGACCAGTCCACCCCACAGCAGGCCAGACCACCCACCAAGTAAAAAGGGAATGAGCAGCGAGAGTCCAACCCACACGAAGAAGGTGCGACTGACAAACATCACGATGGGGTCGGCGAGCAGGTGACGCGCGTAGACGTTGGGGTCTGCTTCACGGTCTTTGAACATCCAGCCGAGATGGGCATGGAAGAAGCCTTCTACAGGACTATGAGGATCGCCTTCGCGGTCCGCCTGTGCATGATGCTTGGTATGCGTGGCGGCCCACTGTACCGCGGGACCTTCTAACGACATGGACCCAAGCACAAGAAAAAGCAACTTGACGACGGGATGGGGACGGAAACTGCGATGGGTGAGCATGCGATGGAAGCCAATCGTCACGCCCAATGCGGTGATGGCATACATGCTCAGCAGCAGGATGAGGTCTCCGGGATGAACTGCTCTTTGCCAGAGCAGAGAGATGGCGTACCCGGTTGCCAGCAGGGGACCGATAACAACGACAAGGACAATCGCCTTGTACAGCGGACTATAATTCAATGAAACCTCCATGTGAGGGAATCCACCTCAAAAAAGTGGAACCATACTGTTCCACCTTCAAAGTAGAACACTAGTAAGAGCACAAACAGAGTCATTTTGTTTCGCCAGTTGTAAGAGAGCTTGTTCAATCTGCTATGCAGATGGAGAGCGTTGTCCAATGCGGGAAAGCACTCGTTGTAGACGCTGCACCCGCTCACCGACAAGAAGGCGTGTCTTCTGTTCTCTCATGAGGGCGACTAGCGCACCAGCGCCGAGTCCGAGAAGCAGACCTCCGAGCAGTACACCATTGAGAACCCTTTTCACGCTTCTGTTCTTTTTCATGTGCATATGTGGAGAGAGCGTCTCTGTGTTGAATTGCTCTTCGCTTACGGGAGGGCGAGTAGTTTTCTCTTCGTCGATGGGGGTCGTTTCAACTTGCTCTTTCAAGAGAAGTCCTTGCTCACTCATTACTTTCTCGTGCATGACAGGAGCAGCACCAGGCTTCTGTTCGGTGACCTCGTCCTGACGAAGTTCACCTTCTTCTGTCTGCACACGTTCTTTCATCACGTTGGGTTGTTCCTCACGCGGTTTGAGAGAGCGCGGCTGATGAAAGACATCGTCGATGTTCGTGGCGGTCTGAGGAGAGGCCGTTCCGTGATGAGAGTCGTATGCATCGTTGCTCCGCAGGATGTCGTAGGCACCACTGCGCCGCATGATGTCATGAGCTTCCTGCTCACGCCCATCTGGTCGGACCGACACCACGATGTGACCTGCCTTGACTTCCTGAGCGTAATAGCTTGCAAGCTCGTGGGGAACACCTAGATTCAGCAGATCGTTCAGCAGGTCAATACCTTCGTGTCCCTGCATGGCAATGCCCACTTGATTATAGTCAAATCCTGCCAGCCTGAGAGCTTCAAGGGCGTGCTTCGCCTGAGCCTCTTGTGTGAAAACGTCTGCAACAATAGGGGTTTGAATGTTCATAGAATAGTTCCTTCCTTGAAGGAAAAGACTATAGGTGTGGTCTCTTCCTCATACAATGATAGCTTGTTTTACTGATTAGGAAGAGGCTAACGAGATCGTGCCTGTTGTGGGAACCATGCCGAGTCAGGCGACATCTGTGAAAGAGCCTTCACCTATAAAATGACGGGATATAGTACAGATATATATATTCAATAAATTGCAAACCTATTTGATTATAATACGTTAACAAAAGATAAAATGTTTCTATTTATTCTTAGTAGAAGATAAACTTATCATCTTCTAACGATTGGAAGGAGTTTTGGATGTGGCAAAGAGGTCTAAGGCAAAAAAGAAGCTGTTTGTATGGCAACAAAATAGTACCTCCATTAGCCAATTTCGATGCAGCCGCAACAAAACAGCCTCTTAAAGCGTCACCTCTCATAGAGGAAAAATATGCTCGTATTTGCTTGTTTTCATAAAGTGTGAGCTATTTCACTTGACATTATATAAAGGGGGGGTTACAACAATAAGGTTGAAATACCACCTTTCGCGTCCTGCAATGGGGGGCTCATGCTTAGAGGGAAAGTGATCGTGGTCTTCAAGGAAATAGTCTAGCAACACCTCGATGTATTTGTTCATTTTCAATGTCGCATCTCTCTTTTTATGTATAGGTACTAGCGGGAGTAGTGAATCTTGCTCGACGTACAGGTAAAAAAAACGTCTTTAATAAGGACGCAAGATATTGATTCGTGGGAAGAGGTCGATATCAGTGCATTAAATGCGAGGCAAAAGAAGCGTTTTCAGAAGCATAGGAGTGCTATTGCCGCATATTTTACAACAGAAACACCTCTTGAAGAGATAGCAAAGCAACATAATATTTCCGTAAATAGTCTTCTTCTCATGGCTAGTAAATGCGTGATACAGCACGAAGATGGCATGCTTTGGGGCTATCGTGCGCTGCTTCCAGGAGCCAATGTTATTGACCACAGTCCCTCTTCTGTGGTCAAAGAGCCTATCAAGATACCTACCATTTTGAGCTTGCCTGAAACACCACTTCCTGCTTTCGACGATGAGGAATTGGAAAATCAGGCGAGAGGTGATCTGGATGGGGTGAGAGGGGTGGGTGTAGGCATGGCAGAGCTTGTCCCTGCCATGCCTACACGTCAGGAGGTTAGCCAGGATGGAGATATAGTAGGTATAGTAGTGGCGGGGGCAAGCTCCGCCACTACTATACCCATTCCTGCTATTCTTAGTTATGCCATTTCATCTGTAGTTGAGGAACAAGAAGTTCATGCCGATTCTGTAGCAGAGATAGACCGCGAGGATCATGAGGAGCCACCTTCACTCGCCGCCGAAGTAATGACGCTTCCACCATCTGCAGCACTTGTAATACCAGAGGATGATACAGTCGTATCGAAGTGTGTAAGGCGACAGAGTAGTGACAAGACGGGATCGCATCGCCGACTCGCGCATAAACGTCACCTACATAGCGCACAAGTGCAGACGAAGCAGAGACAGAGGCTCTACAAGGTCATTAGCATGGTTCTTGTTACGATAGTGTTGCTAGGTGTACTGGTCCCACTTGGCGCGGGTCTTGCCGCTTACAGCATCTATAACAACGTGCGCGGCACCGCACAGGATGGTGTGAACCACCTGTTGAACGTCAAGACGCTGCTCGCCGTCTCGAAAAGTGATCCTATGGCGGCTCTCGATGCGAAGAAGCTTCAGCAGGCTCAAGACGAGTTCAGGCTTGCGCAGAACGACTTTGTACAGCTGCAGCAGCTTACGAGCCGTCCAGATGTGCTGGCGGCTGTCGAGCAGTTCTCGCCTGATTACGCGAACAAACTGCTCATGGCGAGGCACCTGGTACGTGTTGCCCTCGATGTATCACAAATGGGCCAGGAGGTAAGCAGCGTCGCCTTGATTGGAGCAAATGTCATTCATAGCTCACCCCTTGCCAGCGGCTCTGCCAAACCACTACTCAGCGTGGCGGATGTCGCCGCCGTTGATGGAGCACTTATTCATGCCCTCTACTATATTGATGATATTCGCACACAGATGAGCCAGGTGCGCTTAAAGGACCTCCCGATAAGCGATAAACAGAAGACGCAACTGGTGGGGGTACTAGAGCAGCTGCCCAAAGTGCAGGAGTTGCTGACGCAGGGACAGAGCATGATCGGTCTGGTGTCCTGGTTACTAGGAGTGGGACAGCAGCGACGATTCCTTGTGCAAACGCTCGACCGAGCGGAGCTACGTCCTAGTGGCGGCTTCACCGGACAGTACGGTATTCTACAGATTCAAGATGGACGCATGGCTCCTTTCAGTCTGCGAGACGTAGCCCTGCTCGACTACGCTGGAAATGGTGTGGAACTTGGTCGCCCAGCTCCGCCTCAGTACAGTTGGATGAGTTTTGGTAACTGGGGACTGCGTGACTCCAATCTCTCCGGCGACTACCCGACGACGGCTAAAATGAGCATGCAGGTCTTTCAGGAAGAGGGCGGTGGACCTGTTGATGGCGATATTTCGTTCACACCGACCTTCATTGGACATATTCTGGATGTGACGGGACCAATTCGTGTAGCCGAGTACAACGAGACCATCACATCAAAGAATCTGGAAGAGCGGTTGCATTACTATCAACAGGACTACAGCGCCATTGCGGTAGAGCATCAGAAGAGCAATGACAACAGTCACGCGGCACGCAAGGCGTTTACCTCGCTGGTTGGGAAAATTCTGCTTGATCGCGTGCGTCACCTGCCGACGACGCAGCTCTTGAATATTATCAAGGGGGCTATCAAGGATATTCAAGCGCGTGACCTGGAGATTTACTTTGCCAATCCACTCGCCGAGCAGTGGCTGGTAGATCATGGTTACAGTGGGGGAACGGACAGCTTCACTAAACAAGATGGGTTCATGGTGGTGCAATCCAATATCAGCATCAGTAAGGCCAGTCAGTACGTGTATACCACTGAGCATGATGATGTTGCATTGGATGCGCAGGGTGGAGCTACGCATACGTTGACGATCACGCTGGATTATCGACAGACAGGTCCGGTCTATGGCTTCGATACCTACGCGGACTATATCCGCGTGTACGTTCCGCAGACAGCACAGTTTCTCTCTGGAGATGGTTTCGACACGGGGCAAGCGCTCTGTAACCCAATGCCTCCTCCACCTCCTGGAAAAGGGAGTACAGGAGGAACAGGAGGAGGAACAGTGCCAGGTGGACCTGCCACAGGTTGTGACCAGTACAAAACGTTCTTTCCCAGCAGCGCCCGCTACTGCCCCAGCGGAAACTACGATATGGAAGATCGCGGTTTTCGTCAGCCGTGGGTCGTCGATAGTCTTGGCGCACCCACAAATCTGAACAGCGATCTACCTGGGCATAGTATGTGGGGTGGGCTAACCGAGACACCGAAAAACTGTGTATCCTATATCACACTGTCATGGTATGTGCCACATGTCGTAAAGAATGTAGCGGGACAACCTCCTTACGTGCTATTAGTGCAGAAGCAGGGCGGATACGTCCCCTCGGTAGAGCTAAAAATTGATCCTACGTCTGTGTCGATTAAGGGATTGAAGCCATTCAGCTTTACAGGGAATCTTCCGGCGGATAAGTTGTTCGCGTTCCCTGCGAGGAAGTGACTATTCCAATAAGGGCGTTCTGCTTGGGAACGCCCTTATTGGAATAGTCACTTCCTCGCTATTAATTCTCCTGCTCGCCGACCAAGTACGATTCCTGGCAACACGCCCAGCGCTCCTAATCCTTCGATGGCGACACCTGGAGCCACATCTCCCAGTTTGTGGATTTCGGGGATCATATTCGCTGTCACATTCAGGTCTACTGCCCACTTAAACATCGGTTCTTGTCCTGCTAACTCTGGTAGCCAGCGATGAGCGGCATCGGCGAGTCTGTTATAGTAGGCTGCGTCGTTGCGTGTTATTCCAGCGCGTCCATAGCGTCCGCCGCTCACCGCGAGACGCCCATTTCCTGGTCTAAAATCGGCGTAGGTGTAGGGTGATGCATCCCAGAACAAAGGGAAGGTATCGGGAAGTTCAATGTCGAATGAGAGGGCGTAGATGCGTGCATTGGGCTGTACTGTAGGCCCGACCGCCTTGATAAGTCCGCTCGTTGCTATATGTTGTCCGTTCGCTAAGGTGAGTTCCCAGGAATGACTGTGCCTTGTCGTAACCTCTTTGTAAGCAACAACATGTGCCTGCCCCGCGAGATGGATTCCAAGTGTTCTTGCTTGCCTGGCGAGATGGGCAAGCAGCGTTAGGGGATGAATGCGTCCTTCATCAGGCAGCCACAGCGCTTTGACAACTGACTGTGCGTTAAGGCGACTCTCTGTTGCTTCGGCTACCTGCGCTGGCGACCACAACTCCGCGTGCAAACCAGTTGCTAGCCGAACGCGTGCTTCGCGTGCCAGTTTACGAGCGGCATACTGGCTCTCGGCAAGGCTGATCGCTCCCGTCAAATGCGCCAAGAGAATGCTTTCGGGTTTTGCCGCCTCTTGGATAAGTGAGAGCAGGACCTGTGTCGTCTCGGACCAAAATGCTACACCTGGACTAGCAGCAGGTAGATCGGCGATGCCCATATTGACTCCCGCACTAAGAATACCCGCGTTGCGTCCGGCTGCTCCATAGCCTAGCACGTCCTCTCGTTCGAGGAGTAAGACGCTCGCTCCCGCTTTCCGCGCACTCAATGCCGCACTCAGGCCAGTGACTCCAGCACCGACAACGACAATATCAACACTTTGCGACGAAAGTGCGTCGATATCGGGCAATACTAGTTCAGCATAGGCTGCCGGGTTGAGACCATTCCACCAGGGGATATGCTGTTGATAGGTACTGCTAGCTGTTGAGATATATTGAGTGGTGGTTTGGAGTTGGTCGTGAGGTTGCATAAAATGGGTATAACTCCTCTTTAGTTTTGCTTTATTCTCTCACATGGATAAAAAGATGGTCTGTTCATGAGGCACTTTACCTATAGTGAATGCGTATATTGAATATGAAGAAACATTTGTGTAAGCTTGAAGCTAAAAGGACGAGGAATATCGTGAAATGCAGACTATGAGGAACCGTGGAGCACCCATATTTGCCCTTCTTGCTTTTGGTGCGTGGGCTGTTACAGCTATCGGTCTATTTCTGCCGTGGGTGACGGTGACTGTGAAAATTTGTGAACTCATCGTATGCTTACCAGAGATAGAGATATACTCTTCACATTCCACCTTGCTCCAATTATTAGTCCCTATCGATATTACTCAGTTCTTGCCGAACGTCAACCATTATTTAACCTCGCTCATCATCTCCAATTTCTTTCCTACTTTTAACCAGTATCTGGCCGCACTCACTAGAGCTGCACAGGTTCTGCTCGGCTCCGTTATAGTGTTGCTGCTCGCTCTTAGCTTTTTCGCGGTAAGGTCCAGGCGTGGGCATCCGCCGCATAAGATGTCAGCGGCTATTGCACTGCTAACTTCGCTGGTTGGGCTTGCGGCTGTGTATGTGACAATGCAAACGCTTACAGAAATGCAGCGGCATGTGAATGGTGTGCATACCGCATTCGGGTCCGGTTTCTGGACGGTATGCACAGGTCTCGTTCTCGTTGGACTCATTATGCTCGTGCAACTTTTGACAAGGGCGTAATAATGTAGATCAACAAAATATCAGATGAGTATTGTAAAGCGGTCTACTCTGTTACAATCCACACATTACGGATGAGGACAAGAAACGTATGATACGGCTGAAAGTACGAGAAACCGCGAAACAGAAGGGTATGAGCATGGGAAAATTATCACGTACTGCTGATGTATCCTACCGCACCATTAAGCTTATCTATAGTGATCCGTATCGGGATGTTGCCGTAAGCACTTTAGAGAAACTTGCGAGGGCATTGGGTGTTCCCACTGCTGAATTGATAGAAGACGTACCCGATGAAGAGACCGAGCAATAGAGGTGACTCCTGGACCTGATTGTGCAATTTGAAACATCGCTCTTGACAATCGCTCGTATTCCCGCTAGACTACAGACAACACAAACTTATACTGGCTGTGAGCAGGAGGAGTAGGTGCATATCCCGTGAGAGAGGGAAGATCGAAGGCTGCAAGTCTTCCTCGGTTAGAATGTATCGAAAGTCGCCTGGGAGCCTGGAAATGATTTCATAGTAGTTTCCACGGTTGTGTCCGTTACCGCACGCTTGAGGATCAATCTCTGTACTGACTGACCGATTGATCAAAACAAGGTGGTACCACGAGTAACGCTCTTTCTCGTCCTTGACGGGGAAGGGCTTTTTATATGCCAAAAATTTATGTCCCGCTTGGAGGGAATACCATGATCGAACAGAATACAGAGACTATCACAACGCTGCCAAAGGCGTATGATCCGCAGGCCGTTGAGGGCAAGTGGTACCGCTTTTGGGAAGAGGGCGGCTACTTTAAGCCGCGCCCAAACTCTACACGTCAACCGTTTGTTATCACTATGCCACCACCTAATGTAACAGGCGCGCTCCACCTGGGGCATGCCATCACCGCAACCGTTGAAGATATCCTCATCCGCTATCATCGCATGCGTGGGGATGACACGCTGTGGGTTCCGGGCGAAGACCATGCGGGTATCGCTACACAAACAGTGGTCGAGCGTTTGCTGGCGAAAGAGGGGACGGATCGCTATAAGATCGGTCGTCAGGCGTTCGTTGAGCGTGTCTGGCAGTGGGTGCATCAATATAAGAGTCGCATTCAGGACCAGCACCGTCGCTTAGGTGCGTCGTGCGATTGGTCACGTGAACGCTTCACACTGGATGAGGGATTGTCGAAGGCGGTACGCGAGGTCTTTGTGCGTCTCTATGAAGAAGGGATGATTTATCGTGGCGAGCGCATCATCAACTGGTGTCCGCAATGCATGAGCGCCATTTCTGACCTTGAGGTTAACCACGTCGATACGCAAGGCACGCTGACCTATGTGCGCTATCCGCTCAAACCCATCGAAGGCGAAACCGAAACAAAGTATATCAGTGTCGCCACGACCCGGCCCGAAACCATCCTGGGTGATACTGCTGTCGCGGTCAATCCCGCCGACACACGTTACAAAGACATCGTTGGACGAATGGCTATTCTACCCGTAATCGGACGCGAGATACCGATTATAGCGGACTCTGCCGTCGATGCCTCTTTTGGAACGGGTGCTGTGAAGGTAACGCCTGCCCATGACCCAACTGACTTTGAGATTGGTGTGCGTCATAATCTTCCACGTGTCCAGGTAATCGGCTTTGATGGCGTTATGACGCAAGCGGCGGGTTCCTACGCAGGTTTAGACCGCTTTGAGGCGCGTAAGAAGCTGGTCGAGGAGCTACAACAGCTTGGCCTGGTCGTAAAGATCGAGGATTACATCGTGCCGTTGGGTCGCTGTCAGCGCAGCGATACCATTATTGAGCCACTCATCTCGAAACAGTGGTTTGTCAAGATGGCTCCACTGGCAACACCTGCAATGGGTGCTGTCAAGTATGGTCAGATGAAGATCATACCTGAGCGTTTCAATAAGGTCTACATGGATTGGCTAGAGAACATTCATGACTGGTGCATCTCGCGCCAACTCTGGTGGGGGCATCGCATTCCCGTCTGGTACTGCGATACGTGCGGCGAGATGACGGTGAGCCGTGAGGATGTGATTGCCTGTGCTCACTGTGATAGCAGCGCTATTCACCAGGATGAGGATGTGCTTGATACGTGGTTCAGTTCGTGGCTATGGCCTTTCAGCACGCTTGGTTGGCCTGAATTGACCGATGATCTACTCAGATTCTATCCCACGTCGGTGATGGAGACTGGTTACGATATCATTTTCTTCTGGGTAGCGCGTATGGCGATGGCGGGTATTCACTTCATGGGTGTCGTGCCGTTCCATACCATCTATCTGCATGGGCTCGTACGTGACGCCAAGGGCGAGAAGATGAGCAAGTCGAAGAACAACGTTATTGATCCTATCGAGGTCATGGACCAGTACGGAACCGATGCGTTGCGCTTCACGCTGGCGACGAGCAGCACTCCTGGCAATGACATGAAGCTGGTGTCTGAGCGCATTATCGGCAACCGCAACTTTGCTAACAAGATTTGGAATGCGTCGCGCTTCGTGCTGATGACGACGAACGAGATCGGCGGAGGTGTGCCTGATATCGCCGAGGTACAACCGCGGACACTCGCCGACCGCTGGATACTGAATCGATTGGCGCGGTTGACGCAGAACGTGACACGCCTGATTGATGAATTCCAGCTTGGTGAGGCTGGTCGCCAGATCAACGAGTTCTTCTGGTCTGATTACTGCGACTGGTACCTGGAGATTGCCAAGGTACAGATGCAAGGTGACGAGCAGACACGACGCTCAACAGCGGGTATTCTGCGTTCCGTGCTTGATCAGAGTATGCGCTTATTGCATCCATTCATGCCCTTTGTGACGGAAGAGGTCTGGCACTATCTCTACCAGACCAGCGAACCAAATCATGAGCAGTGGCCCGCTTCGGCGTTGATCGTGGCACCCTGGCCTCATACCAATGTACGAGCGATAGACGACGAGGCAGAGCAGCAGTTCGGGCTGGTGCAGGAGGTGATTACACGTATCCGCGATGCTCGTAACCAGATGAACGTAGAGCCAGCGCGCCGCATTCCGGCAATGATGGTGGTTGGCAGCGAAACGGAGATGTTTAAGACTCAGTCTCCACTCATTGAGTTTTTGGCGCGTACTGAAAAGCCGCAGTTGTACGTATCGCTTGATGAGAAGCCCGAGCAGGCGATGAGCTTGCTTGCGGGACCGGTGGAGATTTATCTTCCGTTGTCCGGTCTGCTCGATATCGACAGAGAGCTAGAGCGACTCGACAAGGAGATTGCACAGGCGCAACAAGAGATTATGCGTCTACAGGGCAAGCTCGCCAACCAGAACTTCGTATCGAAGGCCAAGCCAGAGGTCGTCGAGAAGGAGCGCGAGAAACTGACGATTCAGGAGGAGCGCATCGGCAAGCTCAAGGCGCGCCGCGCTGAGCTGGGCGGATAGCACATTCCATACAAAAATATCCTACCCCATCAGGGGTAGGATATTTTTGTATGGAATGTGCTAGACTGTAGCCTCTTCTTGCACACGCTGGGAGAACTGTTCGTTGTAGAGTTTTGCGTACAGACCACCGCGTTCGAGCAGTTCCTGGTGTGTGCCGCGCTCTACAATTTCGCCCCTGTCTACGACCAGGATCACATCCGCTGAGAGGATGGTGGAGAGACGGTGCGCGATGGCGAGTGTTGTACGACCCTTCATCAGTGGTTGTAAGGCGGCCTGAATGAGTCGCTCTGAATGGGTATCGAGCGCACTCGTGGCCTCGTCCAGGATGAGGATGCGCGGGTTCTTGAGGATGACACGCGCAATGGCAATACGCTGCTTCTCGCCACCGGAGAGCTTGTAGCCTCGCTCGCCTACGATGGTATCGTAGCCGTTGTCAAGCTCCATAATGCGGTCGTGTATTGCTGCCGCCTTCGCCGCCGCGATCATCTCTTCCTCGGTTGCATCGGCGCGTGCATAGAACAGGTTCTCTCTCACGGATGCATGGAACAGGTAAGTTTCCTGTGTGACCATGCCGACCAGTTCGCCGAGTGAGGACAGTGCGATATCCTTAACGTTGTGTCTGTCGATCTTTACCGCTCCACTGTCTACATCATAGAGTCGAGGAACGAGGTAAGTTAGAGTTGTTTTACCCGCACCACTTGGTCCCACAAGCGCCGCTAACTGTCCAGGTTTGATGTCAAATGAGACATTGTTGATGGTAATATGTGCAACAGGCTCTTCAGTGAGCACCACGGGTTCCGGTGTAGCTGGACGTTTTGTCTTGTCATTGCCGTTGTTTTTATCTTCTGTATCGAGCAGACCCGTGAGCACACTGGGTTCGTCTCGCTTGTAGGTGAACGAAACATTCTCGAAGGTCACTTCTCCCTGCACATCATTGGATGTGAGATGCAGTGGATTGAGCTTATTCTTGATGTCAATCGGCAGGTCCAGGTACTCAAAGATGCGGTCGAACAACGCTAAGGCACCCTGAATTTCGACCTGAACATTGAGCAACTGCCCAACGGGGAAGAAGAGTCTGCTCTGAAGCGTAGTGAACGCAACGACGCTACCAACGCTGATCGCGGGATGGGGAGTGTTGATGATCTCTAATCCGGCAATCAGATAGACGATCACAGGCGTAATCGAGAAGAAGGTGCCGATAAACATGAAGAACCAGCGTCCAATCATTTGCTGGCGTACTTCGAGATCGGCTAGTTTCTGATTCTCTTGCTCGAACTGGTCCTGGGCGTATTTCTGGCGTCCAAAGGTCTTGATTAACAGAATTCCGCTCACAGAGAGCGTTTCCTGCATCATTGCGGTAAGCGAGGCCAGGCTCTTCTGAGTGTCCTTACTCGTAGCGCGACGCACATTGCCGACCTTGTAGGTGATCCATAGGAAGATAGGTAGCAGCCCAAGCGATACGAGGGTCAGAAGAGGACTGATGAGTGCCATTGCAATGATCGTGCTCAGCGCTGTCGAAAGATTGGAGACGACGCTTGTAGCCGTATCGGTGACGACATTTTGTACACCGCCGACATCGTTAGAGAGACGCGATTGAATCTCGCCTGTGCGCGTCGAGGTGAAGAAGCGCAATGACATACTTTGCAAATGCTCATAGAGCCTGTTGCGGAAGTCACGCATCACCTTTTGTCCAATGATGTTGTTTAGGTAGGTTTGTCCGACGCCAATGATGCCTGTCACAATAGGCATGACGAACATAATTGAAACAAGAATCAATAGTAAATTGAGGTTCTTCTTTCCGAAGGCGTCGTCAAAGATATATTTGATTAAAAGTGGGTTGACTAAACCCAGGACGGTCGTGAGGATGATGGCGATGAGGACGAGTATGACCTGAAATTTATAGGGTCTGAAGGCGCTGGCTACACGCCGCACTGTTTGCGCGTCGGTCTTGCGTCCCCGTTTCTTCTGTTCCTCCGCATAAGCGGCCATCCCTCCGCCCATTCCATGAAATCCCATATGTGGTGGCTCCTCTTGTTTGTTTTTTTACTCTAAAGAAAGAACAGAAAACGATATATCGTTTATTCCCCTTTACCCATCTTTGGGATAAACAATAGGTGTTACCCTTCCTCTTCGCGTAGGGGTCTAATTTATTACACCCTCGTTTGGCTCGTAAGATGCTTCCAGGGTCTAATTCATTAGACCCCTACGGGAGGGAATCATTTCCTAAAGGATAGAATACCATCTGTATTTTTACTTCCTAAAGGAAAGTATAAGGATTTCAGGGAAACATTGTACTGGCTATGCCAACGGTTCTGAGCCTGTAGATTTTGACAGGCAAATTCTTTGTATCAATCCTGCCAATAATGCTCCACGTAACGCTATAGAGTCTATTCGTAAGTATTCTTTGCTCAGGTTGTGCATGCTGCCTCCTATAGGGCCCAGGCTATCAAGGGTGGGAATACCTGCCTCCATGAGCAGGTTGGCGTCCGATACACCCCCTTTTCCCTCTGCTTTGAGGTTGAGATCGAGCGCCTTACCCTCCGTCTGTGCCATTGCTAACAGTTGGAGTAGCTCTGGCGTCGCCTGGTAGGGTCTGCGTCCTGGCGTGCGTATCAAACGGGTTCGCGTGTCGGGGATACTACTTCCTGCTACTATCTGTTCCAGGGCGGCAGCCGCCATATTCAGGCCACCATCATCATAGGCACGAATGGAGATGTGGCAGCGCGCCATGTCTGGCACCATGTTGAGTTGCTCGCTGCTGCTGATACGCGTCACGTTACAGGTGACGCCATAGAAGAGAGTGTTGATATTGTGAATAGCGATAATTTTGTGTGCTAGCTCTACGACTGCTGAGCGTCCTTTGTGCGGCTCGGCACCAGAGTGTGCAGGAACGCCAGTCACCTCAAGTATGTATTTGTCGGCCCCCTTGCGAGCCTTGGTGACGATCTCGGCTGACCGCGACGATTCAAGCACCAGTCCGACATCCACCTGTCGTGCGATATCGCGTAAGAGAGGTGCGCTGCCCGTAGAGCCTATCTCCTCGTCGTTGTTAAATACCACGCACAGTTCACCGAATTGATCGAAGCCCTCTTCTAACAGGACACGCAAGGCATAAACGCACATTATCACGCCCGACTTCATGTCTATGACGCCAGGACCATAGGCAAGATCGTCTTCAATAGTAAAAGGGTGTGTTTGTGCTGCACCTGGCCCATATACTGTATCGACATGACCTACGAGTAAGATACGTGTCCTGCCCCTTCCACGCAATCGTGCCACAAGGTTGTAACCAAAGCTTTCAGCTGCATGCAGCGTCACCGCGAAGTCAAGCAAGGTAAGCCAATCTTGCAAATGCATCATGATCTGGTTGACGCCCTCGATCTGCCCTGTCCCCGAATCAATGTTGATGAGGGTGGCGAGACGAGCGAGTATTTCATCTTGATATGCTTGTAGCCGTGATAGATAGTGCTGGGCATAGGTCGATGTGGGTGAGGATGACATGCAATGTTTCCTTTGGGCGTTGCGTTACATCGGGTCATGCTTCTGCTTGCTATTGTATCACAGGCTGAAGTAGAGAATTGAGAGGGCAGTTATCCCCCCCGCAAGGCGAGGACAAGCCGTCGCCCCTACTATACACGTCATTTCGCCGCACCGACAGCGTAGTATAGTAGGGGCGACGGCTTGTCCTCGCCTTGTCTTGTGCTCTTGCGGTCTTGCGGTCGCCCTGTGTGACTAATCCAACTATGTCGATAAGGAGAGAAAGATTGTTTGCAAGAGTTAAGAGGAGAAAATCATGGTTCAGTATGCAAACACGTGCACTACTGATGAAGGGCAGCAAACTCCGTGTGTACTGCCACGGATAATGTACATACGGGCGACGATGCAGGGGTTAGAATATCCTTTGCTGCCGTTCGCACTGCTTAAAAGTGATCCCCTTGTTGAGATGAAGCAATATCTCAGGACACGTCCAATGGTTACGCCTGGTGTTGGCGAGATGCGTGGTGCCTGGAACCGACCATTTGCTGGCATACGTTTAGATCAACTCCACTTTATATTTGCCTGGAACTCGGTGCCCGGGACCTCTGCCAGAGTCTTGCATGCGGCTGGGCTTACCTTTGCTATTGCAACCTGCGGACCGTTCCATCGTCGCTGGTTGACAACGCGTCCTGTGTGGTGCAATGGAGAACTCGTTACATGGTGCCAGGCGATAGATATGCATGATATCGAGCCAAATCCCGTGATAACGCTCTCAGAGGCAAACATGATTCGACTGTCGGCTGCTGAGAATGCTCTTGGCTACAAAGTAGCGTAGGAGGGACATACTGTTGTGCCCCTCCTACTTCGTTTATTGCTGGTGGCTCTTATCTTGGATAGCGTGGACGCGTCATGATGACCGCTGACATGTACCCGGCAAGGTAGGTACAGAGAACAACAATAGCAAGGGTTTGGAATTCGATAAACATGTGTGACCTCCTGTGGTGCTGTTCTTTTACCTTAATACCTTGGACGGTATATGTTTGATCGGCGCGGAGGTGCCTGTTGTTGCTGGAGTGGGACAGGGATGGTGGGATCAGTAGAGCGATTGGGACGCGCTGACCTTGCCTGCCTCCTTTGCTCCTCCGATTCTAAGTCACGCCTCGCACGCGAGTTGCGGCGTTTGTGTCGATCATCGTCAAAAATCGTCCACAACCAGTCAATCACGATCACGGCTACCGCAACTGTGCCAATGAGGAACGAGAGCAGCAGAAGCTGTGCGATGAACGAGAGGAATGGGAGCGGAACAGTAAAAAGCAAGATGGGGAGATCCTGCAGGGTGAAGATCACAATGCAGAGTACGCCCCCGACTACGAAGATGAGTTTGACAAACTTGTTGATGGGGTCCATAGCAATTCCTCCGTGCTGAGTATGCTCACAAGTGGAGTAGTGAGCACGCCGTCTACAGGGGCAAATTACGAGGACGCACTAGTGGCTTGTCGAGCTACGGAACAAGATCGAGTTGATGCAGTTGAGTGCTTGCAACCCGTTGTAATCTTTTATAAGCCTGCCATAGGAGCGAGGAATGACGACTGCGAAGTACGGCATCATGAGGCAAGGAACAACAGTACTCTCGAAGAGACACGCCAACTTCCCACATAGCCTGTTCTAACAGGCAGGGGACCTCATCATCAAGGTCAGCATTGTTAGCGAGATCCACTAGCAAAGCTATTCGCTGTTTCTCAGGAAACCTGACGATGATTTGAGAAAGTATGACGAAAAGTGAGAGAAGAGATAGCCCTTCAAGAACTGTCTCCGCGGGGTCTGCCGTTACATAGAAGTCGGCACAGGGATCATAAATCGTGATACTTTCAATGGAGTTCACGAGATGCTTGTCCTTACGTCGCTGATCCAGGAGGAGGCGTTTTGCTATGGTTTTGCATAACGCTTCGAAGGAGCCAATGGATGGAACCTCTCCTCTTTCGGCTTTATCAGCATAAGTGAGAGCACGGAGGAACACTTCTTGCACTACGTCTTCTGTCAGCTCCTGTATCTGATTTTGCCAGCATGGAACGCTGTAGGTGTAAATGCAATGTGTAACATAGTGGTGCAGTGTAGTCTCAATGAGGCTCCACTCTTCTTGAGTAGATGGTACATTTCCTCCTGAAGGGAGAGGGCTGGGCAAGGTAGCAGTATTCATCTGGAAGACCTCCTAATAAGTAAGCCTCGCACGGTAAAGTTAAGTACGAATATACAAAACCTGTTAAAATCACTGCCACAACCTGTATAACTTGAGATTTCCTCTATCTCTTCCCTACTAAGGAGTTATTCTTTATACAACCTTTGATGCTGCTAAGACTTTATCTTCTGTGAAGGAAGCTTAACATAAAATATCTAATAAAGTCAAGGAGAAAATAGGGGTATTTACAAAAATATTAGATTGTGTTGACATGAAAGCAGAAAATGTGAGATTATTGTAAGATAATATAGATAGCAACGAGCGTTTAGTCAAAAACATCGTTACTATTAGCAAAATGTTTGCTCCTTTCAGGATAAGCCAGGTGCATTGAGTTCTAGCAGGTTGCAAACCAATTGTATAATGTGAGATATTACTGCTGTACAACCTAGTGCGATTATGGTATGATGGCTTCGCACACAGAAAATCTATGAATTTCCTTTTAGGTTTCTTCAGGAGAATAGGATGAACGAGCGAAACATACAAAGGATACAAAAACATCTTCAAAGTAAAGATGCTCAAAAACGTGTGCAACAAGATATACAGCGCGCTCGTGAAGCCGCTACAGTAACAATCGGCCGCGCGTCCGAACTCTTTGGTTTTAGTGAAAGCCAGCTCCGTGATTGGGAAATTCGGGGTCTATTAAACCCACGCCGCTCTAAAGAGGGCGGTGGGCAACGCCTGTATGCATTAACAGAATTAGATAAGCTGGCCCTGATCAAAGAACTTCTCGATGAAAAATATTCTCCCAATGATATTCCGCCCTATATTGATGAAATCTGGCATTCAGTATCTTCGTTTCCTCAAGAGCGCCATTCAACAGGCGAGGCATACAGGAGTATGTCTATCGATCATCGCGTGGAGGATGCGAACAAAGAAGAGTTCTGGCGGTACTTTGCATCTCAGGCATTGCGCATGGCTCTTAACTTGATCTGCGAGGATACTCCCGAGCCTGTTGCTGGCATTGTGCTTCCTCTAAAAAGGAAGAGAATCGCTACACCAGAGCTGGACTCACAGGAATTAGCTCATCTCGGTGAATGCCTCATCGGTTGGCGCGATCAAAATCGTTCCTATCACACCTTCTATGCTCCTGTTCCTTTCTTCGACGTGCCTAGCGACTTTCGCATACGCGGCTTGCGAGCTTTGGAAGAACAGGAGCCAAAGGATAGTACCTTTGTTGTGTTACAGAGGAAAACAAAGCCTCTCTCTCTAACTTCGCCGATTGTTGACACAATCCGGCGACTCCTTGCCCCAATCTATGAAGATGCTAGTGAATGGCAATCCTACTTTGATCAAGGCATGAGAGATGTCGTTTATCCTACCACCTCTTTTGGTAGTACAAGTGATTCGGATTCAATTCTCACTTCTCTTGCTAATATGGTGGTGCGCCTAGGAGGACAAACTGCCGATGGTCAAAACCGCTGGAAGTTCTGTTGCATCTTGCTTCCCAATAGCACACGCATTCCTCTCCAACTGCGTACATTAATCATACAGGCACAGAGCAAGGGTTCCCCTCATACCGTAAATAAGACCTTTGTCTCGCCTGATACGCCTATCTTGAGTCTTAGCCTAAGAGCATTTCAAGGTGGACATATTATGTATCGCCCACAAGTTTCTTCCGAAGACAGAACTATAGTGTACCGTGAACTAGAGGAGCCAATTCGCTCTGCTATCTCTGTCCCTATTGAAGGAGAGGATGGCTTACCGATGGCTGTGCTCTACCTTGTCTCTGAAGAACTAGAAGCATTTAACGAAGAGTATCAGCGTGTGTTGAGGTTGATAGGGCGGACGATAGGAGAATTGCTTGTCACATCTCACATCCGGCAGCAGGGCGAAGAGAAACTGAGGGACGCAATAACACGCCCACGAGTTGTTGAGAGGACACTAGCGGGCTTCTATTCGGAGAACCATTTTATTAAAGATGTTGAGTCTCTACTTCGTACAATCCAGGAGAGAGGAGAGCAATCTACAGACGAAGTAACTTCGTTTATCTCTATCGACATTGATAATCAGACTAACTTCACAAATATGTATGGCGACCAGGTATCAAGAAATCTCAGCAAAGCTCTGGGTGATCGCATCAGAGAACAGATGGGACTCCTTTTTGGTAAGCAGACAGACTATAAAATTTATTACAGCTACGCGGACCGCTTCTACCTCATGCTAAAGGGAACATCTCTAGAGAGAGCCAGAGAAATTGCAGAGAAGTTGCGCGAGGCTCTAAAGGGTAACTATCCTGTCTCTATTATGTCCACGTCTCTTGATCAGCCAAGAAATAAGGTGGAGCTGAAAGATATCACAGTGCGGCTGGGAGTCACCTCATACAAGCATACGAAATTGTATGAAGTATTGCAGCGATATCCCCTTGAAGCGAGAATAGCCGATGTAAGAGCTGGTAGTGTTCTCTACTTCCTCGATGTTGCACTTAATAGTGGCAAGCAAAAAGGAGGAAATGTGATTGTCTCCTATTATCCGCCCGAACCGCCAGAATACGAAAGAAGTAGAATGGAACTCTGGTCACCTCCTAAAGAGCGACGACCTGCAGAGTGAGAACAGGTCCTAGGAAAAATGGCGATGACATTGGTTTGATGTTACTTCTGTTGCTATTACCCGTCTTGCCCTTTATAAGCTGTAGTAACATGTACTGCAGGTTTTAATTTATTGACACACTCCACAATTTTGTCGTGGTGAGAAGATGTCAGACGGGAATTATGTTCTATGGGAGTGAAAGTTTTTGTATTGGGACTTCCTGGGAGTGGAAAGTCAACCGCGGTCCGTTATATTGATATGATAGCGCGAAATTATGGTTGGGCTACAAATCTCGTCAATGACTATGATATCCTCTATAAATGGTTTCTAGCTGCGCCGGATGGTCCTCAATTTAGCAGAATTGCGTTTGATGGCTTTAATGTGCTTGATATAGCTGTATTCGACGCTGCTTTGCAAGAGCTAGAGCGACAGGTTCTGCAAGAGCAGACATCCTCTAAACAGGAGATGACCATCATAGAGTTTGCTCGTGATGACTACCTTGAAGCGTTCAAGCTATTCTCCGCCTCTTTCTTACGAGATGCCTATTTTCTCTTTGTTGACGCTGAAATTTTTATTTGTAAGGAGCGTATCCGATCTCGCGCTATCCGCCAGCAATCGAGCGACGACCACTTTGTCTCTGATGACATCTTCAATAGATACTACTACCGGGGTCGAGACTACTACAACATCTCTGACCTGAGCGGGCAACAAGATAGTAGAGGTGAGCGATATACTATCGATCCCCAAAGAACTATTGTTGTTGGAAATCTCAGTACGACTCGGCAAGAAGTCTTTGGCGAGACAGTTCTGTCTCTCGCACCTACATTTATTGGACAGCAAAGTGCTGAACCTCAAGAGAATGATATGACACAGTGCACTGCGTCAGAGAATCATGAGACTCCTCCTGATGTCAATGTACATGCAGGAGACGTGGTTGGAGTTTCCTAAGCCTTTCAATATCAAGCTTACAAACAAGATGGACACCAGGCCCATATAGGTTTCTGGTGTCCATCTTGTTTGTAAGATCAACTTTACAATCTATAATAGACGCATTTATCACGTAAAATATGGTATACTGTACAATGCTGCCTCATTTTGTATTTTAAGTTGTCACAATGTTTTAACGTGGTTACGTTGATTAGCGGAGTATCCAGCATGCTCGTAAAGCTCTTCATATTAGGCCGTCCAGGATGTGGGAAATCGAGTGCTGCCAGGTATATTATTGACCGCGTATACAATGATTGGTCTGCACATCGTTTTAAAGACTTCGATATTCTCTATGAGATGTTTAAGAAGGACAAACTACAGGAGCAGTTTCGTCCATCAAAATATGGAGGCTTTGACGTTCTTGATCCTAAGGTGCTTGATGCCGCGCTAGAGCAACTCAACAAGGACCTTACTCAGCATCTTGCCAAGGCAGCGGACAACGAACTTTTTATCATAGAATTCGCTCGCGAGGATTATAATGATGCATTGAAATTTTTCTCCCCCAATGTGTCACAAGATGCCTTCGTTATTTGTATAGAGTCGGACTTAGAGACTTGTATTCATCGTATACAGCAACGTATGATAAATCCTATCCCACCAGATGACCACTATATAGCTGAAGAGACGGTGAGAACTTTTTACACGCATGAACATTTTCCTATAGGCGATAATATACTGAAGCGAAAGTACGTAGTTGACAATCGTGGCCTACTAGACGATTTCATAAATGTGATTGACCACATTGCTGACAACATCTTCAAAAAGTAAAATATCTTTGTGTTCATTGTTCCTACTATTTGACCCCATGTGATACTCTAAAAGAGACATACATTAAGAGACAAGCATTCTGTCAGATTTACTACCTCTAGCATAAACAACAATGATGAGGACACACAAGTGGCATCAACACGTACTCCTTTTGATAAGCTGACGCCGATTTACCCGCATAAACGCATCACTTTGGAGACGGGAGCGACTCCGATTGCTCCGCGTGTAATCGACTTGTTTGTGCCACTGGGATTCGGGCAGCGTGCTCTCATTGTTGCACCACCGCAGGCGGGAAAGACAACTGTTCTGCGACAAATGGCTGCTGCCATCATCGAGAACTTCCCTCAGACCAGCCTCTTCCTATGTCTCGTGGATGAACGTCCAGAAGAGGTGACGGAATGGCACATGGAGGTGAAGGGGCCAGGTGTCAAGCTCTATGCGTCGAGCTTTGATCAGGCATCGGGAAAGCATGGGCGCATCGTCGAGCAGGCATTGAACGATGCGAGGCGTCAGGTGGAGCAGGGACGAGACGTTATCATCCTCCTCGATTCCTTGACAAGGTTGGCTCGTGCACACAATTTGAATAGCGATATGTGGAGCGGACCGCGCGGTGGGGGGCGTACTCTTTCGGGTGGTATCGACCAACACGCTTTGGAGATTGGACGCCGCGTCTTCGGCTTTGCACGTACTCTCGAAGAGGGCGGCAGCCTCACTATTGTTGCCAGTTGCCTTGTCGAGACGGGAAGCCGCCTGGATGAGGTTGTATATGAAGAGTTCAAAGGGACAGGAAACCTGGAAATACGTCTATCGCGTGAGCTGGCAGAACGACGTATTTTCCCCGCAATTGACCTGATGACATCGAGTACACGCCAGGAAGAGCGACTGCTCTCGCCCGACGAACTGCGAGCAATGTCGATTGTGCGACGTAGAATGGCTGATTTACCCCGTCGAGATGGGGTCGAACAGGTCCTGCGCCTCTTTGAGAAGACAAACTCGAATGCACAATTGGTAGAAGCTATTGTGAAACAAGGCTAGAGTAATCTGCTGGAGTATGGTGGGGAGGTTGAGTTGCTCAACCTCCCCACCATACTCCAGCAGATTATGCAACTTTCTCCTGAAAGCGGAAGAAGCGGAGGGCGATCAGGAAACAGATGATGCCATATGCCAGCAGTCCCAATATATCCGGTATCGCTGACGTAAAGCCCTTCCCGTAAATCATGATCGCGTTCAGTCCCTCCATTGCCCATGCAGTAAGGCCAATCTTTGCGATCTGCTGCATCCATACTGGCTCCAGAAAGAGAGGCCACCACGCACCACCGATGGCAGATGTTATCAGCGTGACCAGCGTCACGACTGGCGCGAGTTGGCGGCGTGTCTTGACCAGCGATACCAGCAGAATGCCAAGTCCTGTGGCCGCGAAACTGGCACCGACCAGGAGCAGAATGAGCGCAGGCCACGAGGCGACATCCAGGTGGAAGGCGAAATAGCCAATCGTGAAGAGAACCGCGAGTTGCAGAAGAGTCAACAGAAACTGGGCTAGTAACTTCCCACCCAGAAGCGCATATTTCTGCACTGGCGCGATGAGCAATCGGCGGAAAGTGCCATCTTCTTTCTCTTGTAGAATAGTCGCGGCAGCGGCGTTGATGCTGAAGAGCGCGAAAAAGATTGCATAGCCCGGTACTGTCTGGTCAAAATAGTTCGTTTTGGGTGCCTGACCCACCGTGAGCAACTGCACCTGCGCAGTTTGTGCCGTGCTCGTACTGGCACTTCCTACTGTACGTGCGATGGTGGCCGGGTCAATGGTACCCTGTGCGCAATGATTTCCTGGCTGATTACAGACGCTATAGACCTGGCCTACCGCAGAACTGCCTGCATACTGCGCATTCACTAGCTGGTTTACCACGCTATTCACGAGATTCTGAACAATCGTGACGCGCGCATCGCTGCTATTTGGGAGCGAGTAGACCTTCACGAGGTCATGAGTTGAGGTGCCGTTTTTGGATGTAGCAATGAGCGTATCGGTTGTCCCTGCTGGGATAACCACCCCTGCTTCAGCATTACCGTCGTTTACTCGCTGCGTTACCTTATCAACACCGCTGTATTGATTGACGGTAATCTTGAGACTGTTTGTGCTGATCTTCAAAGAATCGACCACCGCTTTACCGACGTAGCCATTATCCTGGTTATTGACAGCTACCGTGACCGTGATCTGACTAGAACCGCTCGTGAAACTGCCAAAGGCGGCTCCTATCACCGCTATGAGAGCGAGCGGAACAACGAGTAGAAGCAGAAAAGAACTTTTATCTTTGAGGACCTGTAACAAATCTTTTTTTGCGATATACCAGAGCGTTTTCATGAGCATTTCCTCTTTAAGTAGTAATGGAAGACTAATCTCGTAGTGTCTTACCTGTCAATTGGATAAACAATTCTTGTAATCCGTGAGGTCGTTGTATCTCTTGCTGCTGATTACGCATAGCGAGAAGTTGTTCCAGGGTGCCCATCGCGATAATGTGTCCTTCATCCATGATGGCGATGTGGTTACAGAGCCGCTCGGCCTCCTCCATGTAGTGCGTCGTGTACAGGATCGTTGTTCCTTGATCGCGGAGCTGTTCAATCGTGTCAAAGATGTTTTCACGTGACTGTGGATCGACACCAACCGTGGGTTCATCCATCATCAGGAAGGTCGGCTGATGTATCATGGCAATCGCCATATTGATGCGTCTCTGCATCCCGCCAGAGAACGTTTTGATAGGGTCTTTGCGGCGATCATAAAGACCCACGAAGTGTAATATCTCCTCGGCGCGTGTCCGGCGTTCTTTGGCGGAAAGGCCATATATCTCACCGAAGAACTCCAGGTTCTCCATCGAGGTTAGGTCCTGGTAGAGAGCGATCTCCTGTGGGACGACGCCCAGGGTACGCTTTACTTTACGGGGCTCTTTTTTAATTGAGATTCCGTTGATCGACGTGTCGCCCGATGTCGGCTCAAGGTAGCCACACATCATATTGATCGTAGTGCTTTTGCCCGCACCATTGGGACCAAGCAGTCCAAAGATTTCGCCCTTTCCAATGGTAAAAGAGACACCTTTCACTGCTTCATGCTTCCCAAAGGTTTTGACGAGGTTGCGTACATCCACCTCTACAGGTCGTCCATCTTCTGAAAGGTGGATAGCTCCCATCTTCATCGAGTCCAGCGTTGAGTCTTGCATCTTCTGTACTCCTTCTCGTTTCTAATGTACCACTGGTTTTTTATGAAAGGATAATAAATTCGTTGTTAAGCATAGTATAACTGGACTTGAGCGAGGACATAAGTATCAGAAGGCATGTTTTGGGACCCTAACGCTATGACGAAAGTAACGAGGGAGAGTAATAGGCGTCCCAATAGCTAACCCTTTTGTGGGTGGGGTTCATTTTTATGCACCGAAGGAGCAAGGGCACCCGCAAGGGGATGCCCCTCCCATAGGACGCAGCGGTGAGACACCAGAGTGTATGGGAGGGGCATCCCCTTGCGGGTGCCCTTGCTCGGCTGTGTTCGCCCAAAAATGAACCCCTTTTTGTCTGGATGTCTCCGACTCGTGCCGCATATGGTATACTACGGTACAAATAGTATAAATATCACAACCATTCGATACACTATGTCAGTTAAGCTATGAGATGGAGAGCGAGCCATGCGTTGCCCTTATTGTGCAGGTCTTAACTCGGAACGTTCAAGTTTTTGCGCGTACTGTGGGCGTGATCTTGCTGCACCAGCGCAAGCTAATAATCGCCAGCAGTCACCACAACCGCCACGCGAACCACAACGTCAGCAGCCTGTGTATCAGCCTCAACGCTCGGTCCCGCCAGCACAAGGATCAGCACGGACTGTTCCACCATATCAACAGCCAAGGCAGGTTCCTCCAACGCCTCCAAGACAGGCTCCAGTACAGCCAGTGCAGCAGACCGTACGAACAGTGCCTTCTGCTCCTCCGACCCCGCAGGATCCAGAGCCTCCTGCGCAATTTCCGTCACGTACCATGGCACAACTCAAGGCCCTTGAGCCTGGTGCGCTTGCCTATAAGGTTGTTGATGAGGCCCTTGGGGATGGGCGTAAGAAGATTGTACGTATTGTCTATCGTCAGTGCGCACAGTGGCAACAGGTTGCAACGCTGCTCAAGGCATTCAACGAGCAGCACAAGGATAAGTTCGATACTCTTATCGTGCAGGGGGTGTTAGAGCAAGAGGCAAGTGTGTACAACTTCACTAACGGACAACTGCGCTTTGATCGGAATGTGCGGCTGGGTGGTCAGATAATCAATCGCTATCAGATTGAGACGGGCACCGGTCTCGAAAGTGACTCGGCGCGTATCGTACTATCGGAATAAGAGTGCAGCGAATAGCGAGTAGGACTGTAGAACATGCAAGCGGTAGAACTTATTCGTAAGAAACGAGATGGGGAAGTTCTTTCTACTCTAGAGATTGAGTGGCTTGTCGATCAGTATACGAAGGAACGAATTCCTGACTACCAGATGTCGGCATGGCTCATGGCGGTCTATTGGCGGGGAATGACAACGCGTGAGATTAGCGATCTCACGTTGGCTATGACGCGTTCGGGCGCGGAACTGCGCGCGCGGGACGTTGTTGCGCCAGTGGTGGATAAGCATAGCACGGGTGGCGTTGGCGACAAGGTGACGTTGGCGGTTGCACCACTTGTCGCCGCATGTGGTGTCGCGGTTGGGAAGATGACGGGGCGCGGCCTGGGACATACAGGTGGCACAGTCGATAAGCTGGAGTCTATTCGGGGGTTCCGCTCGTCGTTGTCGCGTGAAGAGTTTATGAATATATTGGCGCGTCACCATATCGTGCTGGCTGGACAGTCAGGCGATCTTGCGCCAGCAGATGGAAAGATGTATGCGCTGCGCGATGTTACTGGTACTGTTGAAAGCATTCCCTTGATTGCCGCCAGCATCATGAGCAAAAAACTCGCGATTGGAGCCTCGCACCTACTTTTAGATGTAAAGTTCGGTTCTGGAGCCTTTATGAAGACGGTCGAGCGGGCCCGTGAACTGGCTTCGATAATGGTAGAGATCGGGCGCGTCGCTGCTATGCATACCGTTGCAGCGATTACCTCGATGGAGCAGCCGTTGGGTTGCGCTGTTGGAAATGCGTTGGAACTGGCTGAAGCTATCGCTATCCTACATGGCAACGGACCACGGGATGTATCCGAGTTATGCTCTCACGAGGCAGCGGAACTGCTTGTCATGACGGGTAAAGCGAAGAACTTGTCCAAGGCAGATATGCTGGTCCAGCAAGCTATCCATTCGGGTGCGGCAGTTGCCAAGCTCGCGGAGGTAGTTGAGGCACAGGGGGGCGACGCGCGGCAGGTAGAGCAGCCTAACCTTTTACCTGCTGCTCCTGTACGCGTGATGCTTTCAGCGCCGCGAAGCGACTACATCGCGGGTATTCATTCTGAACAGATTGGCCTCGCCAGTATGCGTCTTGGAGCGGGACGCTTCAAAAAGGGCGATCAGATTGATCACAGGACAGGTCTTGTATTACAAGCGAAGGTGGGCGACTATCGGCGAACCGGGGAGCCTCTCGTTGAAGTTCATGCGCGCAGTGAAGCGGAGGCCCACGCAGTTCAGGAGTCACTACTTGCCTGTTATAGTTGGAGCGATACTCCTGTACAAACAGGGCCGTTAATCTACGATGTAATTCATCCATGATATGTATGCTCAATACAATCTATATGCATAGGAGGGTAAGAACAAAAAATAGTTCTATACCTGGGCAGATGCATGAACCTACAGCGTTTCGTTCTAGCGTTCTCTTCTCTTCTGAAAAAGTCTGGAACCAACGATGGATGGTTCATTCAGGCGACTTGCACCGCTGGTTGAAGTTCGACCTGGTAGCCTAACTTCTCCAGCCGACGCACGAGCCGTTTCTCCGTATTCTGCC
>JAABUZ0100002516.1_pt1 | contig 30156 bp, 23 predicted proteins | sample 5562091 | NCBI WGS metagenome assembly JAABUZ01 (sample SAMN12813069, study PRJNA571459) | rock metagenome | isolation source: Antarctica rocks | place: Antarctica: Victoria Land, Linnaeus Terrace sud | collected 2015-12-21
GAAGAACGCGGATTGCCGCCTCCCATTCCGGAAAATACACTGACGAAACCGCCCTCGGCGGAGTTGAAACCCGATCAGAAAGACACGGACAGCCTTCCGGAGTACGACATGCTGGATAAGATCCTGGTTGACTACGTCGAACAGTATGAATCCGTGCCTGAGATTGCGCAAAAAGAAAACATTCCCGACGATCTTGTGCGCGACATTGTCCGCAAAGTGGATCGCAATGAGTATAAGCGGCAGCAGGCGGCTCCCGGTTTAAGGATTACGTCCAAGGCGTTTGGCATCGGACGCCGGTTTCCGATTGCTCACAGGTTTACTGAATGAAAATTTTAATGCTTTTGTCATTGGCGGCGACTGGCGCGTTGATGTTGCAGGAAAGCGATCCGCAAAGAACGCCGCAACAAAGGGTAGGGCGATTAGCGGACGGCGGATTCCTGCTGAATAGCGGGTGGACAATCCGACCCGTCGGCGATCAAGTGCCCGTGGATACGTTTCCGATGAGCAGCGCGGTTTCGGGCGACGGCAAATTTCTCCTGGTGCTGAATGGCGGCTATAATCCGCCTTCGATCAGTGTTATCGACACCGCCGGAAAACGCGAACTGGGAAGGACGCCGCTGCCGGACGCCTGGATGGGCTTGACATTCGCTCCCAAGGGCAACAATACAGTGTATGCTGGCGGCGGGAGCAAAGGCGCGGTTTATGAGCTTACGCTGAACGCGGAAAACGGAGCGCTCACGCAAGCCCGCGAATTTACAGTAACGGGCGCGCAGGGCAAGGGAACACCCTTCATCGGAGACGTGGCTGTTTCGCCGGATGCTCATCTGCTGTATGCGGCGGATCTTTACAATGACAGCGTCGCCGTCATCAACTTGCAGTCAGGCCAGGTGATTGACCATTGGAAAACGGGACGGCGGCCCTACCGCCTTTTGGTTGCTCCCGGAGGCAGGCGGCTTTTTGTGAGCAGTTGGGCGGATGGAACGGTAACGCAGCTCAATGCGAATAGCGGCACGGAGATTTCGAAGACGCGGGTGGGGCCGCATGCCACCGATATGCTGCTGCTTTCCAAGGCAGCACCCACGGAAGAAGGTAGAACGGAGAACATTGCGCGCCTGTTCGTGGCGGCGTCGAACACTAACAATGTGTACTCGTTTGGAGTGACACGCGAGGGGAATCTGACTCCGCTGGAGACGATTAACCTCTCCTTGACACCCATGAACCCGCTCGGGATGACGCCTTCGGCTTTAGCTGTGAATCAAAGCGGGAATCAACTTTTCACAGTTTGCTCGGACGCCAACGCGGTAACGGTTACCGATATTTCACAAACGCAGAGCAGAGTACTTGGCTTTGTTCCGACGGGCTGGTATCCCACGGCTGTTACGGTGTTGCGCGACGGCGGACTCGCTATTCTGAATGGCAAGGGCCTGGGGAGCCGGGCGAACCCGGACGGGCCGGTTCCCACGCAACGGAATCAGCCGCTATACCAAGGCGGGCCGGTGGTCGCTCCAGGATACGTGGGGCATATACAAACGGGCACGGTTCAGTTTGTTAAGGCCGTCACCGATGAGGACCTTTCTTCGTACACCGCCACGGTGCGCCGCAATTCGCCTTACCGGGATGAGATGATATATGGGCCGATTGACAATGAGCAGACGGCTTTTTTCGCCAAAACGCCAGGGCATGCCTCCCCAATTCAGCACGTCATCTATGTCATCAAAGAGAACCGGACTTATGATCAGGTGCTCGGCGATGTGGAGAAAGGCAACGGGGATAAGTCACTCACTCTGTTCGGCGAGCAGGTGACGCCTAATCTGCACCAACTGGCGCGCGACTTCGTGCTTTATGACAATTTTTATGAAAACGCGGATGTCAGCGCGGATGGTCATAATTGGGCGGCGGCGGCGATTGCTCCGGACTATACGATAAAGACTTGGCCTAGTGAGTATGCGCACCGCAAAAACGGCTATGACTTCGAGGGCGGAGAGCCCGCGAACACGCCTCCGGCGGGCTATATCTGGAACAACGCCCTGCAAGCGGGAATCACGGTCCGCAGTTATGGCGAGTGGGCGCAGAATCTTCCCTTGAAGCAAGTCACGGGAACACGGCAGATTGAGAAATCAAGAGATCCGGCGCTGGCCTCCTATACGGACATGAACTATCGCGGCTTTGATCTGGAATATTCGGATATTGAGCGGGCAAAGGAGTTTATTCGTGAATGGAAGGAATTTGAGGCGAAAGGACAAACTCCGCAACTGAGCATTGTGCGGATGGGGAACGATCATACTTCAGGCACCAAGGTAGGGGCTTTAACGCCTTTGGCGTTTAATGCCGACAATGATTATGCCGTGGGATTGCTGACCGAGGCGGTTTCACATAGCAAACTCTGGAGTTCGACCGCTATCTTCATCATTGAGGATGATGCCCAGAACGGACCTGATCATGTGGATTCGCATCGCGCGCCGGCCTGGGTGATTTCACCGTATACGCAGCGCGGCGCGGTGGATTCCAGCATGTATAACCAGACCAGTATTCTGCGAACTATCGAGATGATTGTCGGATTACGGCCGCTCACGCATTTCGATGCAGCGGCGCGACCCCTGTTCGCTTCTTTCAGCCGCCAGCCAAACACCAAGCCGTTTACGGCCCTTACGCCCAAGACATCGTTGACGGAGCGCAACACCGGAAGCGGCGTCGGCGCGAAGGAATCGGCAAAGATGGACTTCTCGGAGGAAGACCGCGCGGATGATAACGAGTTAAACGATGTGCTTTGGAGAGCCGTCAAGCACTCCGCGCCGCCAGCTCCGACGCGCAGCGGATTCGCGCGTTAGCCCGTAAAGCTGTTGTAGACCAAGCCAGCGGTCAACAGAATCATGGTAATGGCGGTTGTCCAGGCAATGGCATTTTGCCATGGTTTGTTTTTGAAGCTCCCCATTAAGCGCGGGCGGTTAATCAACAGAAGCATGTAAACCAGCACAAAGGGAAGCAGCACACCGTTAGCGACCTGTGAAACCAGGATGAATTTCAGCAGCGGCAGTCCGGGAATCAGCACAAAGGCCGCGCCGCCGCCGATCAGCAGCGTATACAGCCAATAGAAAATAGGCGCTTCCGAAAAGCGCTTGTCGATGCCGGATTCGAAACCAAGACCTTCACAGATGTTGTAGGAGGTCGCAAGGGGCAGGATGGCTGCGGATAAAAGCGAGGCATTCACCAAGCCGATAGCGAACAGAAGCGATGCGAACTTTCCGGCAAAGGGTTTCAAGGCCAAAGCAGCTTGGGCCACGTCCGTGATTTCCGGGTGATTGGAGTGATAAATCGTTGCGCCGCAAGCGACCACGATAAAGAATGCAATTACATCGGTGACGATGCAGCCTATGATGACATCTAGGCGGCAAAGATTATAGTGTCGTTGGTCAACGCCCTTTTCCACGACGGCTGCTTGCAGGTAGAACTGCATCCAGGGCGTAATAGTGGTGCCGATCAAACCAACAATAGTGACCAAGTAGGCAGGGTTCGAGCTGAACGTTGGGATGAATGTCTGTTTCAGCGCGAGATCCCAATCGGGTTTCGCCAAAAAAGCGGACACTGGATACGCAAAGTAGATCAGGGAAGCAACGATAAGGATGCGCTCCACGCTCTTGTAGCGGCCGCGTACGACAAGCGTCCAAACTAGCGCCGCTCCGAGGGGAACCACGATGTATTTACTAACCCCGAAGATGCCCATGCCGGAGGCCAGACCCGCAAATTCCGAAATAATGTTGCCGAAATCGGCAAGGCCGAGCACGACCATGGTGAAAAAGGTGGCGCGCAGGCCAAACTCTTCGCGGATCAAATCGGAAAGACCTTTGCCCGTGATCGCGCCCATGCGGGCGGCCATTTCCTGCACGACAATAAGGGCAATTGTCGTGGGAATGAGAGTCCAGAGAAGCTGATACCCGAACTGCGCTCCCGCTTGCGAGTAAGTGAGAATACCGCCGGGATCATTATCCACATTGGCGGTAATGAAACCGGGGCCCAGGACCGCGAGAAAGGCGATCAGGCGCGAGCTGATCAAAGCAAAGATGGATCTCCTGCGGAGGGCGGTCTGAAGCATGCGGATTGAGGGCGTTCAATCTTATTCTCAACGAGACGCTTTTCACCGCCGTGACAAAGCGCCCCGCATAACGAACTTCTTAGTGATTTCCGGCTGTTGTCGGCAAAGCGGCGGGCAGTTTCGTGTATTCGGCCAGCCAATCGAGCACCGTGCTGTACCAGAACTGGCTGTTTTGCGGCTTGGTGATCCAGTGGCCTTCATCGGGAAACTGCACGAGCTTCGATGGAATTTTCAGTTGCTGGAGAGCCGTAAAGAGTTGCTGGCCTTGGCCGATGGGAACTCGATAATCGAGTTCCCCGTGAGTGACCAGCGTAGGCGTCTTAAAATTTTTCACGTAAGAACTGGGTGACCACTTTTGGTACGGCTCCGGGTTTTCCCAAGGCAAGCCCTGAAACTCCCATTTGGCAAACCAAAGCTCTTCGGTTGTGCCGGCCTCGCTGCGCAGATCGTAGACTCCGGCATGCGTCACCAGAGCCTTAAAACGGTCGGTGTGTCCGAGAATCCAATCGATCATGTAACCGCCGTAAGAAGCGCCTGCGGCCACCATGCGGTCTTTGTCTATATAAGGGAGATTGCTGACGTAATCAACGGTTGCCATGATGTCGTCATAAGCGCGTCCGCCCCAATCGCCGTTCACAGCGTCGGTAAAGGCTTGACCATAACCGATTGATCCGCGCGGGTTCGGCAGAACGACAACGTAACCCGCCCCGGCCAGCACCTGCGCGTTCCAGCGATAGCTCCAGGACTCACCCCAATCGCCTTCCGGCCCTCCATGAATGGCGAAGAGCACGGGATACTTCTGCGCAGGGCTGAAGCCGGGGGGCTTTACGACATAGCTGTCTATTTTTGATCCGTCGGTGGAGTCAACAGTGATTCTTTCGAGCGGCGTTAACTGATACTCGTTCATCACGGCCTCATTCAGGCGCGTGAGGGATACTGCGGTTCCTCCTTTCGAAACAGCGCGTTTGATTTCGGTGGGATGCGAGCCGCTTTGCTCGGCGAAGATCATTGTCTTATCGTCAGGCGTGAACTGCACTGAGCCGATGGAAGTGGGGCCTTGCGCGACGGTTCGAATAGCTCCGCCTACTGGAGAGATCATCAGCAGCGGCGTCGAGCCATGATCATCCACGGTAAAGAAGATGTGCTGTGAATCGCGGGACCAGGCAAAGCTCTCGACCCAGCGATCCAGCGAGTCCGTCAACGTGTTCATCCCACCGGTTTGCAGGTCCAGAATGGCGAGACGCCACTGGTCGCTTTCATAGCCGCCGCGAGTTTGCGTGCGGTAAGCAAGATACTTTCCATCGGGTGAATAAAAAGGCCCTTCGTCCGCGCCAGGATTGGCAGTAATGCGCTTGGCTTGTCCACCGGCAGCGGGAATGGTGAAAAGATCGGAGTTGGTGCTGATGGAGGGATCAGGATCGGTATTCGCGACATACGTCACTTGAACACTATCGGGAGAGAACACGTACGGCTCAAGACCGCCCAGGGAGAATGGCGGAGCACTGGCGTTACCGGGCGTGAGATCACGAACATGGCTGCTGTCCTCCAAAGCCTGTATCAGAAGATGCTGCCGCCGCTTGCCTGCATAATCCGTCCAGTGGCGGTAAAGAAGGCTGCTGTAAACGCGCGCTTTCATCTTTGACGCTCCTTCGGCATCGAGACTGGCTTTATTGCAGGCGCTATCGTAATCCACGCCTGCTGTCGCGCTGGCCGGCGTGCAGGACGGGTAAACGTCGCTGGTAAACAGCATGAGCTTTCCGTCGGGCGATATTGTTTCACCGTCAGCGCCGGTGGGAATGTTGGTCACCTGTTTCGGATCAGTGCCGTCCGGGTTCATGGACCAGATTTGCGAACCGTCCTTACGATCAGAAGAAAAAAGAATACGCTTTGAGTCGGGTGTCCAGCGCGGGCGGGCATTGGCGTTGCCTTCGTTTGTCAAGCGTTGCGGAGAACCGCCGCTCACCGGAATCACGTAGATGGCGGACGGTTTCGCATTGTTCGCCATATCCACCATTTGCACCGTGAAAGCGACAGTTTTCCCATCAGGGGACATTTGCGGATCGTCGATACGCGACAACCTCATCATGGCGTCGAAAGTGAAAGGCGCTTTCGTAGCGGCAAAGGCGCAAAAGGAAGTGGTGAAGCTGAGCAGCAGCGCGCACCCGACGAGTTTTCGCATGTACCAATAGTTTATCGGCGATTTTGCAGCAAAGTCTGGTTTGTATAGGCTACGAGGACTGATAGTACTTCAATGACAGGCGGTAGCTGTAAACTGCTTTCATGTTTCCACAAACGACTCGACGATCTTTTCTTGCCAGTTCAGCAGCCGGGGTAATCGGCGCTTCACGTGCTTTCGCTGCTGCGGGAAACCCCATCTGTTTCGGCGGTCCTATTTTCCTGAAATCGGATGATCCGGTCGAACTGGCCGCTGAACATCGGCGGCTAGGTTATAGCGCAGCGTATTGTCCAGCGGCAAAGATCTCGGAAACAGATCGCATTCGAGCCATACAAGAGGCTTTCGGCAAGGCGAAAATCGTTATCGCGGAAGTGGGCGCCTGGAAGAATATGCTGGATCCCGATCCCGGCAAGCGCCGTGAAAACTTGGCCTACGTAACGGAACGGTGCGCTTTGGCGGAAGCTGTCGGCGCGCGCTGCTGCGTCGATATCGCGGGCTCCTACGACCCAACGGTGTGGTACGGCCCTAACCCGAAGAACTTGTCAAAACAGTTTTTCGAGGCAACCGTTGAGAACTGCCGTCACGTAATCGACTCGGTGAAGCCGAAGCGAACTAAATTTACGATTGAGATGATGGGCTGGAGCATTCCCGACGGTCCTGATTCTTATCTGAGCCTGATTCGCGCCGTGGACCGCCCCGCTTTCGGCGTCCACATGGATGTCTGCAACGGCGTGAATTCTCCTAAGCGCTTTTACGAAAACAGCGAATACATTGGCGAATGCTTTTCAAAATTAGGGCGCTGGATTTGCTCTTGCCACGCCAAAGATTTGCAGTGGATGGTCGAGCTAAACGTACACTTCCTGGAGGTGATTCCCGGGCGCGGACAAATCGATTACCGCCGCTATCTCACGGAACTAAGCAAACTTCCATCCGGCGCGCCGCTGATGATGGAACACCTGAAAACAGCGGAAGAATACGACGAAGCAGCGCGTTACATACGCAAGGTCGGCGCTGAGAACAGTTTAAGTTTTCTTTGATGTTGCATTTCTGCTACCCTCTCTGTTTCAGCTTTACTATGATGCGTTTTCGCGTTGCCCTTTCGTTTGGTGTCTTTGTGGTTGCCACGGCTGTGCAGGCGGGCGTTACTTCCCTGCCCTCTTTAGGCGAGCCCGCGCTTTCGCCGGACCGCTCGGAGATTGCGTTTGTTTCGGGCGGCGATATCTGGACTGTGCCGGCCAAGGGCGGCGAGGCGCGTTTGCTAGTTTCGCATCCTGCCACGGAGTCGCGACCGCTATATTCTCCCGACGGCACGAAGCTGGCCTTTACTTCCACGCGCACGGGCAGCGGCGATATTTACGTGCTTACTTTCGCCACGGGCGACGTGAAGCGCCTCACCTACAGCGATGCCAACGAACTTCTCGATGGCTGGTCGCCCGATGGCAAGTGGCTCTACTTTTCTTCCAACGTGAACGACATCAACCAAGCGCAGGATGTTTTCCGTGTCAGTGTTAATGGCGGAACGCCTCTGGAAGTACTGCATGACCGCTTTTATAACGAGTTTCGCGGCGCGCCTTCTCCCGACGGAACGCAATTGGCTTTCGTCGCCAAGGGGATCAGCGGCAATCAATGGTGGCGTCACGGCCGTAGCCACTTGGATGAGTCTGAAATCTGGCTGAAGGACATTGCCGACAAAGGCTCCTATCATTGTCTAGTCGCCGAGGATGCAAAGCAAGGCTGGCCCATGTGGTCCGGGGATGGCAAGGAACTCTTTTATACGTCGGACCGCACCGGCGTGGAAAACGTGTTTCGTCAGCCGGTTGGCGGAGGTCCCTCGAAGCAGATCAGTCATTTGCAGGATGGCCGTCTGTTGTGGCCCTCCATCAGCTATGACGGCCGCGAGATTGTTTTTGAACGCGGCTTCAAGATCTGGAAGCTGGACACAAAATCCGGCGCCGCCTCGGAGATTCCCATCACTTTGCGCGGAGCGGCTTCCACGCCCGCCGTGACGCACCAGACGCTGACGCAGTTTACCAACTTGGCGCTATCACAGGACGGCAAAAAGGTCGCGGTGATTGCGCACGGCGAAGTCTTCGCGGCTTCCGCCACTGACGGCGGTGACGCTCTCCGCGTGACCCGCACGCCCGCGCCGGAAACCGAGGTGGAATGGGCTCCCGACAGCAACCGCCTCATTTATGTGTCGTCCCGCCATGGGCATTATCAGATTTTTGAGTACGATCTGTCCAAAAATGTCGAGCAGCAATTAACCGCTTCTGATGGGGATGACGAAGCGCCGAAATTCTCCCCCGATGGCAAGCAATTGGCTTTTGTGCGCGACCGGCATGAACTGCACACTCTCACGTTTTCCTCCAAAACCGACACGATTCTCAGCGTGGGGGATTTACGGAACCCTGTTCTGGCCTGGTCACCCGACGGCAAGTTCCTGGCGTTTGCCAGCAATGGCGCTAAATCCTTTCGGAATGTAAGCGTGGTGGAGAGCAGCGGCGGCACGCCACAACTTCTCAGCTTCCTGGCCAATGGACAGACCGCGAGCAGCCGTATTGCCTGGTCACCGGACGGCAAATATCTTTTGTTCAACACAACGCAGCGCAGCGAGCCGTCGCAAATGGCCAGGGTCGATCTGCAACCTCACGTGCCGAGATTCCGGGAAGATCAGTTCCGTGAGCTGTTCCGGAACAGGGAGCCTGCTCCCGAACAGCGGCCCTCAACCAGCCAGCCGGATCGAACGACGCCAAAACCGTCCGATTCAGAGACACTGACAAAGAGCGACAATCCTCCGCCGCCTTCTTTCGGCGATAAGACTCCTAAAAAAAGCGAGCCAACCACGATTACCTTTGAAGGGATTCGCGAGCGCTTAAACTTCCTTCCGCTCGGCCTGGATGTGGGCGAACCAGTCATGAGTCCCGACGGCAAGACACTGGTCTTCGCGGCTACAGTCGGCACGCAGCGAAACCTGTACTCGTATTCTCTGGACGAACTCGCGGCGGAGCCGCCCGTGGCTAGGCAGCTTACCACCACGCCGACTCCGAAATCCGATTATCAGTTCAGCGCGGACTCGAAAACCATTTACTTCCTGGATGGCGGCCATGTTACCTCCATGCCGGTCGAGACGCGAGTTCCGAAGCCCATTACCGTCACTGCCGCGCTTGATATCGATTTCGACGCGGATAAAATGGCCACATTCGAACAAGGCTGGACAACCTTGAACCGGCAGTTCTATGATGCCAAGTTTCATGGCCAGAACTGGACGCGCCTGCATGACGCGTATGTTCCTTATGTCGCCGGCAGCCGCACGCCTGATGAAATGCGGCGCGTGATGAACCTGATGATTGGAGAATTAAACTCTTCTCATTCGGGCATTAATCCTGCAGTTGGTCCACTCGCTCAACCATCGGCGTTTTCGCCTACTCCCACGCCGGTGGGCCGCCTGGGACTTCGTTTCGAGCGCGAACCGTATGAAGCCGGAAAAGGGTTAATAGTCCGCGAGATCATCCCGCTCAGCCCGGCGGCGCTCGAAGGCAGCATCAAACTTGGAGAAACTCTGGTGGCGGTGGATGGAGAAGCTCTTAGTCCGCAAACCAACCTGGATAGCCTACTGCAGAGCAAGGTGAATCGCCGGGTTGTGCTGCGGATAGGCGCTGCCGGCAATCCCGCGCAAACACGCGAGGTGATTGTGCGGCCTGATCCCGCATCGACTGAAAAAGGATTGCTGTACCGGAGCTGGGTGGAGGCAAATCGCGCTTATGTCGAACGGGTAAGCCACAACAAGCTCGGCTATGTGCATATTGCCGACATGTCGCAGCAATCGCTCAATCAGCTTTATATCGATCTGGACGTGCAGAACCAGACCAAAGAAGGCGTGGTGATTGATATTCGCGACAACAATGGCGGTTTTGTGAACCAGTACGCCCTTGATGTTTTCACGCGCAAGAATTATTTGACGATGACTCCACGAGGCGGCAGTCCGGCTCCGGCCCGCGCGGCCTTGGGGCAGCGCGCCTTGGGGCTTCCCACGATACTTGTGACGAACCAAGGCTCGCTTTCCGACGCCGAAGATTTCACGGAAGGTTACCGCGCCTTGAAGCTCGGCAAAGTCGTAGGCGAGCCAACCGGCGGTTGGATCATCTACACTGGGGCAGCGCAGTTGCTGGACGGCTCGACGATTCGCACGCCTTTTATCCGGGTACAGGCCGCCGATGGAAGCGATATGGAGATGCATCCGCGTCCGGTGGATATTCGCGTGGAACGAATGGCGGGAGATGGGCTGCGGGGGGTGGATGTCCAGCTCGACCGGGCCGTGGCGGAATTACTCCGGCAAGTTTCACATCCATAGATGAGATTAATTGTTGGTATCACGGGCGCGTCCGGCGCTATTTTCGGCGTCCGCACGTTGGAAATACTGAAGGCGCTTTCCGTGGAAACTCACTTAGTGATGAGCCGCTGGGCGCGCACCACGCTGGCGCATGAAACTTCCTACAGCCTGGAGCAGGTGGAAGCGCTGGCTTCCCATGTTCACCATGGCGACAATCAGGCAGCGCCGATCTCCAGCGGCTCATTCCGTACGGATGGGATGATTGTCGCGCCATGCAGCATGAAAACCTTAGCAGCTATCCGGGTCGGCTACAGCGATACGCTAATTTGCCGCGCTGCCGACGTGGTTCTAAAAGAACGTCGAAAACTGGTATTGGTGGCGCGCGAAGCTCCTTTAAGCGAAATCCACCTGGAGAACATGCTCGCTTTGACGCGCATGGGCGCCGTCATCTTTCCGCCGGTACCGGCCTTTTACGCTGTGCCGAAAACTATTGACGATGTCGTGAATTATGTAGTCGGGCGAGTGCTGGATCAGTTCGGGCTGGAAGCGCCGGACCTTTCGCGGTGGAAAGGATTTTGACTGCGAGTCAGCAAGCGCATCGCTACGAAGCCGATGACCGCGCCGACCGCGTAGGGCGGAAAGTCCGACCATTCAAACGTGGTTCCCAACACGAGACGTCCGGGCAGGGTGCGGCGAATGGCTTCGAGCCATGCCGGATGCCATAGCTGCAAAAATTCAAGGCAACAAGTCACGAGAAACACGGCAAGCGCTACCGGGAAAGCGGGCGCGGTGGGTCTGAGAAAAGCATAGACCAAGATCCAGAAAACAACATAGGCTGCTCCGCCGGAATAGTCGCGCCATTCCGGGCTGATCGGCGCATAAAACCGCAGCCAGTAACCCGCTACCGCCAGCACGACTAAAACAAGAAGCAGGATGAGGCGGCGTGGCAACATTTCCGGCTCATTGTACTAACGTTGAGATACTGTGAATGCATCGTGACCGTCACCCATGTCCGCTACCGGGTCGTTGCCTTCACGATGACGCTGGCCGCCCTCACTTATCTGGACCGGGTCTGCATCTCGATTGTTGCTCCGAACATCATGCGCGATCTACGGCTGAGCCGCATGGAGATGAGTTATGTCTTCAGCGCGTTTACGCTCGCCTACGCGCTGTTTGAGATCCCGACCGCCTGGTGGGCCGACCGCATCGGGAGCCGCCGCGTGCTCACGCGCATCGTTCTCTGGTGGTCAACGTTCACCATGGCGACGGCGGGAGCTTTCCACTACGCCGCGCTTTTAGCGATCCGCTTTCTGTTTGGCGCGGGCGAAGCCGGAGCGTGGCCGAACGCCGCCCGTGTGTTCACGCGCTGGATTCCGGCCCGTGAGCGCGGACGGGTACAGGGCATCTTTTTCGCAAGCGCGCATTTGTCCGGCGGACTCACCCCGATTCTGGTCGCTTACTTAGCAATGCGCCTGCCCTGGCGCGTGATCTTTCTTCTGTTCGGCTGCTTCGGCTTCGCGTGGGCTCTGCTGTGGCGCTGGTGGTTTCGCGATGAGCCTCGCGATCATCCTTCGGTTGGCCCGACAGAGCGGGACCTGATCGAGAGCACTCGCGGGCTCGCCCCCGGTCACGGCGGTCCCTGGAGAAAGGTTTTCCGTACGCGCAGCCTGTGGCCGCTCTGCCTGCAGTATTTCGCGAACACCTACGGCTTCTATTTCTTCATCACCTGGCTGCCCACTTATTTATCCCAATCACGGGGAATGCTTCATGGCGAACTCGCGCTCTTTGCCGGTATGCCGTTGCTTCTGAGCGTGGGGGCCGACATCACCGGCGGCGTGACAACCGACGCGCTCTCCCGTCGATTCGGACAGCGTGTCGGACGCTGCGGCGTGGGCGCGGTCGCTTATCTGTTCGCGGCGCTTGCGATGCTGGCGGGAACGCTGGCGGGGGATGGACGCGCCGCCGGATTCCTGATCGCGGTGGGAGGCGCGGCGTCCATGTTCACGCTCGCTCCGGCCTGGGCCACTGCCATCGAACTGGGCGGAAGAAACGCAGCCGTGCTCAGCGCGACCATGAACACAGCCGGACAAATCGGCGGCATATTGAGTCCCCTGGTTTTGGCCTATCTAGTGGATCGCTTCCACAACTGGAGCCTGCCGCTGCACGTCTTATCCGGCCTGTACCTCATCGCCGCCCTTTGCTGGATCGTCATCCGGCCGGAGCCCTCCCAAGCCACCGAATAATGAGCAAGCGTCCGATCAACGTATCCGTGGTAAGATGCGGCCCAGTGGAGGAAAACGAATGGCTGACTGCTCCAGACGTGATTTATTGAAGACCGGATTGGCTGCGGCGGCGCTCGCCGGCGCCGGAAATCTGCCGGTGAAAGCGGCGCGCGCGACAGCAACGGATTGGGTGACGCTCGGAAAGTCCGATGTCAAGGTGACGCGGCTCGCGTTCGGCACCGGAAGCTTCAGCGGGCGCGTGCAGCGCGAACTGGGACAGGACCAGTTTACGAAGCTGGTGCGCTACGCCTATGATCGCGGCATTCGCTTCTTTGAAACCGCCGAGTCCTACGGCGGGATGCACCAGATGTTGGGCGTGGCGCTACAAGGCATTCCGCGCGACAGTTACCGGCTGATGTCGAAGGTGACCACGCATGAAGGCGTCAATCCGCAGGAGAAGATCGACGAATTGCGCAAACTCGCGAATACCGAGTACTTCGATGTCATGCTTCTGCACTGGCAGCACGTGGCGTCTTGGCCGGCCGACAGCATGCGGTGGCAGGACGGGATTCAGGAAGCGCAGTCGAGAAGGGCCGTGATCGGACGCGGCGCGTCGGTGCATGGGCTCCCGGCGTTGCGCCAGGTTCCCGGAAACAAGTGGCTGGAAGTGGCGATGATCCGGATGAATCATAAGGGCACCGCCATGGACGCGGAGGACTACAACACGCACGGACTGGGAGATGTCAGCGAGGTCGTCACGCACGTCAAGCAAGTTCGCAAAGAAGGAATGGGCGTGATCAGCATGAAGCTGGTGGGCGAGGGCACGTTCAACCGCGAGGACCGCCAAGCCGCGATGCGGTACGCCTTCAGGAACGCGGGTGTCAACAGCGTGACCGTCGGCTACAAGAATACGGCGGAGATCGACGAGGCGATTGAGAATCTGAATCTGGCGCTCGCGTAGCAGCGGCCCGTCACCGTCTTCTCGCCCGCGAACTGGCGCAAAAGGGAGGCACGATAATGCCGTGCCTCGAAGACAGTCATGGGGCAAGACGCTCGCCGGAGCGGAGCGCTAGTTCTTCGCCAAGCTCAAACCGGTAACGGTGACGTCCGTATTGTGAGCGAAGCGAAGCCCATACAGGCCGTCGGTGGATTTGAGTTTTCCCGCAGTGACCAGCGCGGATTTGTCGTAGCCCGCTACGACAGTGCCGTTGATGGCGCAATCGACGCGGTCGCCGTTGACGGAAACGGCAATCTCCTGCGTCACTGGCTCTCCCGGACCAGTGGCCTTATTCACCGCCGCATTTGTCTCGCCTCGTCTGCCGTTCATCTGAAACGGCTCGGGACCAAATCCACGCACGATGAAGTTGCCATTGCCGTATGCCGCGCAGTAAAGGTAACTTTGCCCGGCGGCTCCCAAGTCATTGCCGGCGATCACAATGCCGTACGGGTGCGGATGGCTGTTCAGGTTCATGTACTTGGGCTCCCGGAACGTTGCTTTCACCGTATAGTTGCCCGTCGCTTGGTTGGCCGGATTCCAATAAGTCACCGCCGGACCCGTTGTCACATGCAGAGCATTGCCCTCCTGAGCGAGCTTCGCGTTGTTCAGCGCTTGTCCCGCCTGCTCCTCCTTCGCGTCGATCTTTCCCGTCCAACCAGGGACGGAGATACCGCCGCCTTGAACAGCGCGGGAGGTTTCTGTTTGAGCCTGGGCTTGGATTGTCGCAGGGAAGTGCATAAGGATGGCAACGGCAAGAGCGGAACCGTAGACGAAACGCATGGATGATAGGTGTCCTTTCAGGTAAAAAGTCGGCAAGCCACAAGTATAAGGGGTTTCGGGTCAGCCGCTCAGGACAGGGGCAAAGTTTTCAAGATCGATTCTCAATTGGTTGCGTTCGCGCCCGCTGGAACCGGCTTCAGCGGCTTCGGCGTTTCCAGTCGCGGCATCATTTCCGCCCGCGTCGCCGTATTGTACACGAACCACGCCATAATCGCCGAACCCTGCATCACATCGCCCGGTTGCACGCGGTCATACAGGTCCATATTCGAATGGTGCGTCCGCGTCTGGTATTCCATCGGGTCCTGAATAAATCCGAATCCCGGCAATCCGATCCAGGTAAATGAGGTATGGTCCGTTCCGCCCGGCTGCTTTGTCGGCGGCGCTGTCGCGCCCGCCACCGTTGTCGCTTCCAAATCGCGCAGCGGCGCCAGCCACGCTTCGAAAATGGGTTTCGCCATATCGTTTCCGCCCGCGCTGATGCCTCGAAAACGCCCTGTTCCCGTGTCGTCGTTGTAATAAGCGGAAAGCTTTTCGTACTCCGGTTTCCGCTCCATGGTGTCGCGCGCCGCAAAGTGTGTCTGCACGTAAGCCTTCGATCCCAACAGCCCCTCTTCTTCGCCGCTCCACAACGCGATGCGCACGGTCCGATCCAGTTTCAAATGCAGTGACGTCAAAATACGCACCGCCTCTATCGCCACTGACGATCCCGTTGCGTTATCGGTTGCGCCCGTCCCGCCGTGCCACGAATCGAGGTGAGCGCCCAGCATCACAATCTCGTCCTTCTTTGCGCCCCCTGGAATCTCGCCCACCACGTTGAAGGAATCTGTGTCGCCCGTTAGAAACTCCGTTTGAATGTCGAACTCCAGCTTTACTGGAATGCTCCTCGCCGTCAGTCGCGCAATGCGGTTATAGTGTTCCGGCGTCAGCGCCACAACCGGTGGCGGCGTTGGATCTTTCGGGTCCCGCGATCCGCCCGACGACGCAAACACGGTTCCGCCATCGCCGTTATACCCGTACTCCAGCACCACGAGCGCCCCTTCATTCTTCAAAAACTGGTACGTCGCTGTTTTGAACTTTGCCGCCGCCTCGCGATCGATTGGGGGCGCAGCAGCCACGGATGCAACCGGACCCATCGGCCCCATGTGCGCCGGGTCCGCCACTGTCGCCCGTGCCGCCAATTCTTCCGGCGTCAAGCGCTTCGCCAGCGGCTGTGTGATCATGGCCACCGCCTTCGGCTCCATCGTCAACACCACTTTGCCCTTCAGCTTGCCCTTATACTTGGCAAAATCCGCTTCGGAATGAATGGGCGCGAGCACCGGTTCGCCCGTCGCCACGCCGTTGGTTCCCGGCGTCCAAGCCAGCGGGAACCCGATCAGCGGCGCGTATTGCGGCTCCACTAAATGCGCTGAAAAGTGGTTCAACTTCCAGCTTTGCCCGAAAGGCCCCCACTTTTCCAGCCGCACATTCCGCAGCCCGTAGCTCTCCAGCCGCTTGACAACCCACTCCGCTGCTGCCCGGTGTCCCGGCGAATTCGTCAGACGCGGACCGTACACGTCGCTCAAATAAAACAGGTGGTCCATCACCTGCGAATTCCCAAAAGCTTCCGCCTTGATCCGGTTCAGCGTTTTCAAGTCCACCGGCTCTTCTGCCGCCAGACTCCACGCCCCTAGCAGAGCCGCGGCAACAATCCAACATCTGCTCATCGTCATCAGAAGGTCACCTTCAATGCCAGTTGTACGTTCCGTGGTTCGCCAAACCCAAGCCCCGGCGCCGAGGCCCCGTTCCTCGTTTGCGTCAATTGCCCGAAACTTGCGCTCGTCAGCGAAGCCGTCGGATTCGCCCAGTTCGCGCGGTTGAACAAATTCAAAACCTCGACCCGCAGCTCTGTTCCGATGCGCTCCGTAATCGGCGTTTTCTTGAACACCGAAAAATCAACTGATCCGAAACCTGGGCCGTAGATCGCATCGCGCCCCAAATTGCCGAACGTTCCCGGTGCCGGCTTGGCAAACGCCGCCGGATTCAAATACTGCTCCGCGAGCGAAGAGAGCCGGTAAGGAGTTCCCGCGAACGGATCGCCTACCAAATCCACCCGGTCCTTGTTCTCCTTCGTTCCGCTCACGTCCGTTCCCGCCAGCAGATTCACCGGCGACCCAGTTGTAAACGTCAACAGGCTATTCACCTGCCAGCCTTTCGTCACTCGCGGCAGCACCGGAGCCCACTGCGGTACTTCATAGCTTAGGAATCCCGTGAAGATGTGCCGGGTATCGAAAGTGCTGGGTCCGTAATCAGCGCGCAGATTTCTGCTGTTCGAAGGCGTTGTCACCGACGACACATCGTCGTTCGCCCGGCTCCACGTGTAGTTGGCATTGGCGGAAAATCCATGCCAGAAGGTTTGCCGCACGCTTGCCTGTAGCGAGTTGTAATTGGAATTCGCCATCGAGTTGACCTGATTGATGGCGCCCAGCGTCGGGTATTGCGCCGCGTACGGCCGCACGCCTCCTGTTAGCTGGTTGATATCGAGCACCGCGCCCAACCTGCGTCCCAGGCTCCCTACATAACCCGCCTGCGCCAGCGTTGACGATGTCAGCTTCCGTTGCACGTTGAGGTTGAAGTTCTGCGCATACGGCGTTCGGAAATTCCGGTTCACGGAATACACCCCATACGGCGGATTCGATCCCGCCGTTCCGAATACCGGCACTCCGCTTCCGAATGTCACGCCCTGCGCCACCGTCGTAAACACCGGGATCGGCCCCGCCGGATTCGCATAGATCCCGCTGGCCGCGCCATTGCTGATGCTGTTGTACACAAACGAGCCTACCGTCGGAACGTCGTAGTAAATGCCGTAACCGCCGCGAACCACCGTGTTCGCATTCGCCGACGGGGTGTAGGCAAACCCAAAGCGCGGCGCAAAATCCTTGCGGTCCGGATTGTAAAGCTGCCCCGTGCTGAACCCTTGGCCCGGCGTAAAATTCGCCAGGCTGTTCTTCGCGTCGTGAACCACGCCCTGATAGGTGTATCTCACCCCGAAATTCAAGCTCAGCTTCGGGCTCGTCTGAAAGTCGTCATGCGCCCAAGCGTCTCCCGAGTTCACCAGGTACACGCGCTCCGGATTCCCCCGCACGATCACCGCGCCGTTGGAATTGGTCGGTGTTCCCGCCAGAAAATCGGACAGCGCTTTCAGCGTCGATGAAACGCTCTTATCGCTGCTCCAGGGGCCTCGCGTCCCGTCAAACATAAAACTGCCGCGCCCGTTTGTAAAGTACGCCACGTCCAGGTTCGCCCTCCGGTACTCGCCGCCAATCTTCAACTGGTGCCGCCCGATCGCGTAGCTCAGGTTATCGGTCACATGCCCGGTCACGTCCGTGCGTCCCAGCGGCGGCGTCGCGCCCACGTAATCGAATCCGCTGATTCTGATCGTCGGCGCGCCCGTCAGATTGCCCGGCACTCCCGTATTCAATCCAAGCGCCGCCACATTGAAGCTCGTATTAAAGTCATTGAACGTTTGCAGAAAGTAGTTCACGCCCAGCGTCACTTGGTTCACCAGCCGGGGCGACAGAATTGAATTTTCCACCACGGAAAAGTTATGCACGTGCATCGGCGCCTGCTGGAAGTAATCGCGGAAGTGCGAACCTACATCGGCCACCTGCGTTCCCGTGCCTCCCAGATACCGCGCCGAGATCGTGTGCTTGTCCGTGAAGCGGTGATCCACTTTGGCAATGCCGTTGTAGCTGTTGTATGTGTTCCGCCCGTTGCTGAGATAGTTGTTCGCGCTGGCCGGGCCGCCTTTGCTGTCCGCCGGGTACAGGCTCAGCAAATTCAACGACACCGGATTCGGCGTCAGCCCGTATTTTGCCAGCACGCCCGTCGCCTGCGTCACCCAGGCTGTTGACGGGGCCGTATCTAAAATGGAATTGTTCGCAATCGCCAGTTGAATCTCGCCTGTCAAGAAGAAGAACGTACGGTTCTTGATCACCGGTCCGCCCACCGTAAATCCGAACTGGTTATTCCGGATCACCTGCTTCGGGCTTCCGGCTGCCTGTGTCGGTCCCAGCGACGCCAGCGCCTCATTCCGGTTGAAGTAGAACAGGTCGCCATGCAAGTTGTTCGTGCCCGACTTCAGCACCATGTTAATGTTTGACCCGCCGTTTCTTCCCATGTCCGCTTCGGCGTTGGTCTGCACCGAAAACTGGTCGATGGCTTCAATCGGCACCAGCGCTCCGGCAATGCCTGAAACGCCGCCCTGGTTCACCGCCACGTTATTCGACCACGCGTCGTTGTTGTCCGCGCCGTCTATCTGATAATTATTGCCGTTGGTTCGCATGCCGTTCACCGACGTTCCGCCGTTCGGGGTCACGCCGGGCGATAGCTTCATCATTTGCCGGAAATCCCGCCCATTCATCGGCAGATCCTGCACCGCTTTCGAATTGACCACCGCCACCAGTGAACTGGTTGTGGTGTCCACGTTCACGCCCGACGCTGACACTTCCACCACCGCCGACTGCTGCGCCAAGCCTAGCTGCACGCGCAAATCGGTCGTCTTCGACACAGCCACTTCGACGTTCTCGACCTTTTTTACTTCAAAGCCCGGATGGCGAATCGTGAGTTGGTAAGTCCCGGCTGGCAACTCGGGAAACAGAAACATCCCTTCGCCGCTCGTCACCGTGGCCTGATTCAATCCTGTTTTCGGATTGCTCAAACTCACTGCCGCGCTCGCCAGCGCGGCTCCACTGCTATCGGTTACAGTTCCCGATAAATTACCCCGAAAGGTCTGCCCCCATAATGCAAACACAAGGAGCGACAAAAGCGATACACGTACTGCAAGCATAATGATCAATTCCCCCAAAAGCTCTGAACCGCGGAGTTCGGATATTCAGCAACTTGGGTGAGACACTATGGCCGGCGAGGCGTGGCGGGTGATAGTTAGGGTTGAGAATAGCACACTCAGGCGCTTTTGTGGGGCGGCTGACATCACGGCCATCCAGGTCTGGGCAAAAGCAGTTGCTTTCCTGCTTCTGGCCTAGAATGAAGCAGAGATATGCCGGGACTTACTTGGGAACACACTGAAGACATTGCGTTGAGTTTATATGAAGCTCATCCGGAAATTGATCCGACGCACATCCGCTACACGGATCTGCATAAATGGATCACGGACTTACCGGATTTCCGGGATAATCCGGCGGCCTCCACGGAAGGAAAGCTGGAAGCGATTCAAATGGCGTGGCTTGACGAGTATCAGGAAGAGCATTAACGCTTACGAAGGCTTTATAGCAAAGATGTATTAATCCCCTTCGAGGGCGCATCCATGCGAGAGAAGCAGGGCTAGAACCATTTTTAATCTATATGCAATTTAATACATACTGCTACATATGAGAATTACAGTTATTCTCGATGATGACCTGTTGAATCGTGCTAAGGAAGAGACTGGTATTGAGGAGAAAACGGCGTTGTTGCACGCTGGATTGAAAGCATTACTTTTCCAAGCAGCACGCAGGCGTTTAGCCCGTTTAGGCGGCTCCCAACCAGAATTGGAATTTATTCCAAGGCGTCGGCCTGGGGAAACAATGTGACTTTAGTCGACACATCGATCTGGATCGGACACCTTCGTGAAAGCATCCCGCTTGTTTTAAATCTACTTGACGATGACGCTCTTCTCGCTCATCCGTTTGTTATTGGTGAACTGGCGTGCAGAAATCTAAAGAATCAATCACATCTGCTGAATGATCTACGCATGCTGCCAAACGCTCAGTCCGCGAAAGACAACGAGGTATTGGAACTTGTCGAGCGCAGGAAACTGTGGGGCAGAGGCATCGGATGGATTGATATGCACCTGCTTGCTTCCGCTTTGCTCACGGGATGCGCGCTTTGGACTTCAGATAAGTTACTAAAGCAGGTTGCCATTGAAACTGGAGTTAGTGTAATTGCTCATGACCATCTTCAGTAGGCTCTGACCTGCGAAAATTCACGAGACAACAAGCGCTGCTTGAAAATATCAGATACCATCGCTGGCCGTTGCCGAGAGAATGTGTGAGCTGTAGAAGAGTTGACGGATGTATTGATCCCCTTCGAGGGCGAATCCATGCAAGAGAAGCAGGGGAGCCATGAAATCTTCCACCTGCTGCCCCCAAAACGCGGGGGCAACCTTGCCGGCAATTTTGTATAAAGCGTTGAAGCTGGCCTTGTTTTGAGCGACCAGGATAACGGTGAGGCGTCCGCCTGTCCGGAGCACTCGGCGAAGCTCCAGCACCGTCTTAGCCACATCTTCGGGGGGCAGAAGTTCGAATAAGTAGCAACACATGACGGCATCAAATGATCCCGTTGCAAAGGGAAGATGCCGGACATCCGCGCTTTGACAATGCGCGGCAATTTTTGGAAAACGTTGGCGAGCGCTGGCCTGAGACCGTTCCGCCATTTTGGGAGAAAGATCGGTGCCGATGGTCTCGCCATTCGGATTTGCTTTGATGAGTCGGTGAAACATCTCGCCCGATCCCATGCCCACCTCAAGAACACGCATCCCGTTCTCAATACCGGATGCCGCCAGCGCTAGACGATGCGCGCGGGAATGAAACAATCGCGCGGAAACTGTATATAAAGGAGCCACCAAGTCGTACAATTGGCGTGTCTGCCGACATCTCGCCTCTGCTGCTTCGCGGGAGGACATCCCTACTTCCAGGCGCTGTGCTTCAGTTAGATCCATGTTTCCGTTCACTACTCTACTAAAAGACGCCAAAAGCTCATTTTTGAGTCTTCCGACTTTATAAGCGGGGGTCGACTGGTTCACCTTCCAGTGCTAGTACCCCGAAGACACATTCGTGGACGCGACGGAGCGGTTCCGCGCGCACAAAGCGCTCCAAAGATTCCATGCCTAGGGCGAACTCGCGAAGAGCCAGTGAACGCTTAGCTCCAAGGCTGCGCTCCCGCAATCTTTCTAAGTTCTCTTCCCGCGTGTATTCCGGCCCGTAAATAATCCGTAAGTACTCGCGCCCACGGCATTTGACGGCAGGCTGCGCCAAGTCCCGCCTTCCAGCTTGCACAAAGCTGAGCGGCTTTAGCACCATGCCTTCCCCGCCCGCTTCGGTGATTTCTTCCCACCAGCTCGTAGCTTCCGCTTCGCTCGTCGGGTCCGAGAGGTCCACCCTTTTGAAAGGGGTGGAAAGCAAAAGCTCCTCCTTGACTTCGCAGAGGCGCGCCAGCGTTTGCATGTGCCAGAGGTGATCCTTGTCGAGATGCACATGGCCTTCGGTGGCGAGCAGGTGAAAGGGCGCGAGGCGCAAATCAGCCAGGGAGGCAACGGGCCAGCAGTAGCGGCGATAGGCGGCAACGTAACGGGCAGCCAGTTCCTGGCGTTCCCCGTACTGGTTGAAAAGCTCCTGCGCTTCCGGATTACGGTTCCTTGCGGATTCCAGCGCGGCCATCACGTAGGGCAGCGAGGCTCGGGCGGCGGCGCCGGCGGGGGCGTACTGATCCCGCAGCAGTTCTTGCGCTTTAACGGACCAGGGCATCAGTTCACAATCAAGGCACATCCAATCGGTTTTTAGCTCGTTCCAAAGGTCCGCAGCGGTGATGGCGGCGCTCACTTCTGTTAAGAGCGATTGTTCCAGGCTTGAGTCCTGGAAGAAGCGGCGGCCTGTTCGCGTGTAGCAGATTCCAATGCCTTCGTTTACGACTCCGAATCTTTTCTGGGCGGCTTCTTCATCCCGGCAGATGACCACCACGGCGCGCGAACCCATGTGCTTTTGCTCGCAGATCACAGTGTCCACACCCTCATGGCGGTAATAGGCAAAAGCTTCGCTCGGGTATTCCAGATAGCCGTGCTTGCGGCTGGTTTCAGAGGGCGACATGGTCGGCGGAAGATAAACAAGCCACTTTGGATTAGCGGCGAAGCGGCTCATCACTTCCAGGGCGGCGGTCGAGTTTTCTTCGCGAATGGTAACAGTCCGGTGCAGGCGGGTGCTGATGATGCGCTTGCCTAGAACGTCGGCGATGTCGAGCAGATCGTCGTGGCGCTGTTGCGCGGTGAGTTCTTGTGCTGGCGCAGCGGCTTCCGGCTGGAGAAAGGGACGGGCTGGTTCGTAATAGGTTTGCCGCGCCGGTACGGAGACCAGTTCTTTTTCGGGATAGCGAAGCGCGGTCAAGCGCCCGCCGAAGACGCAGCCTGTGTCGATGTTGATGGTTCGATTCAGCCACTCCGGTTCGGGCACGGGCGTGTGACCGTAGACGACCATGGCTTTTCCCCGGTATTCAGCGGCCCAGTTGGAACGCACCGGCAAGCCGAGATCGTCGAGTTCTCCCGTTGTCTCGCCGTAAAGAGCGAAGTCCCGGACTTTGCCCGAACCGCGCCCCTGCATTTCTTCTTTCATGCCAGCGTGGGCGACCACCAGTTTTCCGCCGTCCAGAACGTAATGGCTGACCAGACTATCCAGGAAGGCAGCAACTTTGTGATGAAAGTCAGGCGTCTCTTTTTTCAGTTGGCTGAGAGTGTCCGCCAAACCGTGAGTGATTTGCACGTCCTTGCCGCGCAGCTTTCGAACAAGTTTCATGTCGTGATTGCCGGGAACGCAGAGGGCTGTCCCTTCGTTCACCATGCTCATGACAAGTTGGAGGACTGCCGTGATTTTGGGGCCGCGGTCTACGAGATCCCCCAGAAGGACGAGCTTGCGTCCCTCCGGCGGTTTGACCTCCCACGTTTCGTTGTCTTTGATAACGGCGTAGCCTAAGCGATCCAATAATGCGCTCAGTTCGTCGAAGCAGCCGTGAATGTCTCCGATAATGTCAAAGGGCCCATGCTCGAACTGGCGATTGTTCCAGAGCGGCTGACGTTCTATCGTGGCAGCTTCAATCTGTTCTCCGTTGTCCAGGATATGAATATGACGGAAGCCTTCCCGTTCCAAGCCTTTCAAGGAGCGGCGCAGCGCTTGTGACTGATTTCTGATAACGTGGTGACCAAAGTTGCGGTCCGGTCGATGGCAATTACGGTCCGCGCAGACGCGTTCCGGCAGGTTCAGCACAAGAGCGACCGGAAGGACGTGATATTGGCGGGCCAGAGCAACGAGAGGCTTTCTCGCTTCGGGCTGAACGTTGGTGGCATCCACCACGGTCAGACGCCCTGCCGCTAACCTTTTGGCCGCGATGAAGTGCAGAACCTCAAAAGCTTCTTTCGTGGCGGCTTGGTCGTTTTCATCGTCCGAGACAAGATAACGGCAGTAGTCGGAAGAAAGAATTTCGCTTCCTTTGAAATGCTTTTTCGCAAAGGTGGATTTGCCGGAGCCGGATGGTCCGATCAGGAGAACGAGCGAAAGTTCGGGAATCGTGATCGTCACTTTTCGAAAACCCCCATTTGCGTGGGTGGACCGGTGATTGGATCTTCCGGGCCGACCGGAAGAAAGCGCGCCCGGTATCCGTAGCGGCCGGCAAGGCGCGTCCCCCAGGTTTGAAACTGGCTGCGGGTCCATTCAAAGCGGTGGTCTTTGTGACGAAACTGTCCGGCGGGCAGGGACGGGAACAAGGCATTATATTCGGCGTTGGGCGTGGTCAGTAGAACGGCGCAAGGCTGGGCTTGCTCGAATAGAACGCGTTCAAAAGCGGATAAGCGGGGCGGGTCGAGATGCTCAATCACCTCCATGACGGTGGCCGCGTCGAATCCGCTGAGCCGGTTGTCTTTGTACATCAATGATCCGTGAATCAGTTCGATCCTGGCTTTCTGAGCGGGCGGCAGTTGATCGAGGCGCAAGCGCCGACTCGCGGTTTCCAAAGTCCTCCAGGAAACATCCATGCCCACGATGCGTTCGAAAGACCGGTCTTCCAGCAGCGGTTTCAGCAGTTTGCCTTCGCCGCACCCGAGATCCACCACGGTTTTCGCGCCGATGCCGCGCAGGACCGATAAAACGGCGCCGATGCGTTGCTCCCAGAGCTTTAGCGGAGCTTCTATCGCCAATTCTTCCTTGGCGTGTCCAACTTCGGCGGCTTCAGGGTCGGAAGCGTCTTCGTCGGTGAGCCGGGCAAGAGCGCTGCGGGTGAGTTTGCGGTCGTAGCGAAGATAGCGGGACACAATCGTGTCGCGTTGGGGATGATTCGCTAACCAGCCTTCGCCTTTTTCGAGCAGCTTGTCGACTTCATCGGCGCCGACCCAATAATGTTTTTCCGCGTCCAGCACGGGCACGAGCACATAGATATGGGTGAGCAGGTCTCCCAAGCGAACTTGGCCTTTGAGCCGAACGGTGTAGTACGGGCCGGGTCCCCATTCGGGAAAGGCTTCGTCGAGGTAATAGTGTGTCGCTTCCACTTCATAGCCGAGCGGTTCGAAGAGTTGATGGAGAAACTGTTCTCCGCCGCGGCAGGGTAGGGCCGTGACAAGGGCTTCAAGCGGTAGCGGCTGGTCGGCTAGGCTTTGCCGTTCCTTGCTGCGTCCGCCGAGCGCTGTGCCGAAGACGCGGGATATTGCCACACTCAGGAAAGAGGAGGAAGCATAAGGCCTGTCGTTCACGTATTGATGAAGATTGGAGTCAGAAGATCTGACCTGTCCGCGAACCAAGCCGACAGGATCGACATCCAGCAATAGCGCGGCTTGTGACCAGTTAGGACCTAATTCGGGATAAAAGACGTGAACTTTTCCGAAAGGCAAATCAAACGTGTGCAGGCGCGACGGATTTTTGTGCAGCAAATAGCCGAGATCTCCCCCGGAGATCCCGGCGCTGATGGCGAGGAGCACTCTTCGAGTATAGGAAGAGTGGCTTTAGCGTAGGCTGTGCGGAGGTGGGGTGACGGAGGAGAGCTGCTGGAAGTCCTCCTCTGAAAGTTTTAGCGAGGCGGCCGCGAGATTTTGTTCTAAATGCTGAACAGAAGAGGTGCCGGGAATCGGGAGCATCACCGGCGACTTCTTGAGTAACCATGCTATTGCTACCTGGAACGGGGTTGCGTTCAGGTTCTTGGCCGCTTGTTCCAGCACTTCATGGGCTTTCTTGCCGCTGCCTAAGGGAGCCCAGGGAATAAAGGCGATTCCATCCGCCGCGCAGTAATCCAGCAAATAATCCCATTCGCGGTCAGCGAAGCTGTAGCGGTTCTGCACGGAAACGATAGGCACGATTTTCCGGGCGCGCTCGACATGCTCGCGCGTGACGTTTGATAAAGCCACGTGCCGGATCTTCCCTCCGTCGCGCAGACGGGCCAGGGTTTCCATCGAGGCGTCGAAAGAGACAGCCAGATCGGGTGTGTGTAATTGGTAAACGTCGATCCGCTCCAAGCGGAGACGCTTCAAACTGCCTTCAACCGCTTCTTCTAAATGCTTGGGACTGGCGTTGTGCGTCCAGATGCCGGGACCGTGGCGCTCCCAACCGCCTTTGGTGGCGATGATGACGCCGTCGCGATAAGGAGCCAGAGCTTCGGCGATCAGTTCTTCCGAGACATAAGGGCCGTAGGAATCGGCCGTGTCGATGAAGTTAACGCCGAGTTCAACGGCTTTCCGAAGCGTGGCAATCGCTCCTTGGGGGTCCTCCGGCTGGCCCCAGATGCCCTTGCCGGTGATGCGCATGGCTCCGAAACCTAGGCGGTTGACAGTGAGATCTCCGCCGAGCGTGACCGTTCCGGCGTTGGTTGCTTGTGGGTGGGTGGTCATCTTGTGTTTTCAAGGGTTTGATGTCTTTGGCCCGCAATCGTGTCGCATGTTTCAGCTATGGTAAGATGGCCTGAGTAGTTCCGCTTTACTGCTGCTGCTGTTATTGCGGCTTGCGCGGTTCTCAAGCGGTGGTCATCACCGCCAATCTACTCAGTTCCAGGATAGATATGCCTAAGATGAAGACCCATAAGGGTGCGTCTAAACGCTTCAAGAAGACGGGTACGGGTAAAATCACCCGGCATCATGCTAACGCCCGCCATATCTTGACATCCAAGACGCGCTCGCGTAAGCGCAAGCTTCGCCACGGAGTTGTCGCTGACGAGACCGATCAAGCGAAGCTGCGGACCATGCTTCCGTATTAAAACGGAGCTTATTTTCTTTTGAGTAGAAGCAGCGCGCCGCACGTGCCTGCGTTCTCTCGACCGAGCGGAAACACCGTTCCAATTTCTATAAGGAGTAAACGTGCCCAGAGTTAAAAGAGGTACTCACCGGCGGGATTATCGCCACAAGACGCTTCGCCGCGCGAAGGGTTTTTTTCTTACCAAGAGCAAGCTGAATCGGGCCGCGCAGGAAGCCGTTGAAAAGGCGCTGCGTTACGGCTATGTCGGGCGGCGTTTGAAAAAGCGCGATTTCCGCTCGCTTTGGATTGTTCGTATCAATGCAGCTTGCCGCGAAGTCGGCATTTCCTACAGCAAGTTCATCCACGGCTTGAAGCGCGCCGGCGTTGAGCTGAACCGCAAGGTTTTGGCTGACATCGCCGTGAATGACTCCTCGGGGTTCGCGGCGCTCGCCAATCGGGCTAAAGAGGCGCCTCAGGCACAAGTGCAATAGCCCCTGGCCGTGGTGTCGAACACAGCGTGCAGTAAAATGGCGTGAAGCCCCATGAATGCCGTTGAAGAGAGCGTTGACACACTTGCCGGTCTGGAGGAGCGCATCAATCGCGCCGTTCAGATGATTTCCGAGCTTCGGTCTGATAATGAGCAGCTTCACGCGAAGCTGGAGAAGTCGCAGGAAGAAATCAGGACGCTCATTACCGAGCGCGACGAGACTCATCTGCTGGCGGAGGAGTTTCAGAAAGAAAGCGGCGCGCTGGAGCTAAAAGTTCAGCAGCTTTCAGAAGAGTGCGAGGGCCTGCGGGATGAGCGCAAGCAAGTAAAAAATCGCATTGAGAAACTCTTGAATCAACTGGATCTGCTCAGCGCCAGCTAAACTTTACGCTTTTCCCATGGATACGCCGGATAAAGCGAAGCAGGTTGTCCGGGTTACCATCTTCAATCAAACGTACAGCATCTCGACTTCCGGCGATCCCCGGAATACCGAGGAGTTGGCGCAGGAAATTGATGAGTTAATGGCATTGATTGCGCGGCGCGCCGGCAACCTCGACACGACGCGCACGGCTGTGCTTGCGTGTCTGCATCTGGCGGACCGGCTGCGAACCGCAGAGCGGGAGTTGGATGCCTTTAAGCAATGCGTTTCCCATAAAAGCCGTGATTTCGCGGAACGGTTGGATCGTGCCATTCGGACGCAACAAACGGAGTAGGCGGAGTTGCGTCCGGGTTTTGCCGATTTTGCTTGCCCCCTGGATCTTCGGGGCGCGGGGCGCGGAGGTTCGCACGATGCGCTTGGATTACTTCCATACCGGCAAAGCGGACACTGAGATTTTTAGCCGGGAGCGGGTGGTTGTGGAACCGCTTCCCTGGCCGGGAAATCCGGAAAAGCTGCGGGATGACAGCAACTTGGGGGCTTACTTTTTCGAGGTTCGTGATCAGCGAAGCGGGAAGATTCTCTATTCGCGCGGGTATTCTTCGATCTTTTCCGAGTGGCGGACGACAAACGAAGCAAAGCAGGAATATCGGACTTTCTCCGAGTCACTGCGTTTTCCTGCTCCGGCGGCTCCGATAAAAGTATCAGTGAAGAAGCGGGACGCCCAAAATCGCTTTGCGGAAGTATGGTTCACGACGGTTGATGCGCGGGACCCGTCCATTGAGCGAGTAACAGCGCCCGCGCCCGCGCCGATTATCGAAATGGCCCACAATGGCGAACCCGCGCATCATGTGGACTTGCTGTTTCTGGGCGAAGGCTACACGGCTGCGGAGTCGCGGAAGTGCGCGAGCGATGTGCGGCGGGCAGCGGATGCGCTGTTTGGTTACGCGCCGTTTCGAGAGCGGCGTAAAGAGTTCAACCTGCGGGCGATGTGCGCGGCGTCGCCCGAATCCGGGGTAAGTCATCCTTCAAGATCAGAGCACCGGCGGACGTTGTTTGATTCGACCTTCGACGTCTTCGGAACAGAGCGCTATGCTTTGTCGTTCAATAATCGCGCTCTTCGGGAGATGGCGGCGTATGCGCCTTATGAATTTCTGGCGATTGTCATGAATGACCGCTCGTATGGAGACGGCGGCATCTTCGGGCAGTTTGCAACGGTCAGCATTGATGACCCCCGTTCCCTGCCGGCGTTCGCTCATGAGTTTGGGCATCATTTCGCGGCGTTGGCGGACGAGTATTTTCTTGGTCCCGTGCCGTATGCTCCCGCCGCGCCGGCGGGGGAGCCGTGGGAACCGAATATTACAGCTTTGTTCGACGCCAAGAATTTGAAATGGAGAGAATTGGTGAGCGTCGACACGCCGATTCCCACGCCTTGGCCAAAGAAATCGTATATCCAGAGCGGCGGGCAGGATCGTTATCTTTCGTCCGGTCCTTACGCCGGGAAAGTGGGTGTGTTTGAAGGCGCTAATTACAGCGACAATGGGTATTACCGATCAGAGCAGAAATGCCTGATGATCACGCTTGCCAGCAACCGATTTTGCGCGGCGTGCCGCAGGGCTATTGATAGGACCATTACTCTGTACTCGCGCGGTTCCAACGCTTCGCGTTAGAAAATGCGCGTTTGCTTCTGCAGGCTGCCGAAGTTGCCGATATTGGCCAAGGAGAAGGAAAACAGGTACTGGGTTTCGTTCCGGATGCCCAAATTAAACTGGCGAAATTGAAGGCTGAAGCCGCAGCAGTCTGTGTTATAAGAGCCCTGGACGAAATCGAAGAGGCGGCGCTGAAGCAAAATATCATAATCGATCAATATGGCGGCATTCCAGCCTTTTCGGTTTGTGTTTCCATATCCACCGCTAAAGGAAAGCTGATTGGCTTGCGGAACCAGAACCGGGAGGGTCGTAATGGCCGTATCGCCTACCCCGGCGAAATACTTTCCGTAGCGAAACGAACCGGAAATCGTGTGATCGATAAAATGGCGTCGGAGCGGGTCGTAATCCGCCCGCCACTCCAAAGTGAAGAAGGCGTATGGATTCAGCGTGAGTGATGAAACGACAGGCGAGTAGCTGCGCGGGCCGTCCAGAAAGGTGAAGGGGGAAAATTCGGTTGTCGCCAGGACTAAATTACGAAATCCAAAGCCGGGCTGTCCCGCGATAACGGCTCCGCCAAAAGTGGGGTCGAAGTAGCGGGCATGCGCCAGCCGCCAAGTCAGGAATTCGTTGACATGCCCGCTTTTATCTTTTCGGTACAGGCGATTGGTGAGCGAGAGTGTTACCTGATTCGTGTTCGAAAGGATATCGGTGGCGTCAAAGTGAATGGTTTTTCCAAATTGGTTGATGCCGGTGACGTATTCATACGTCGCTTGCGCCTCCGCGACATGCTTAATTTTTCCGCCTAAATGCATCCAGGCAGGAGGCGTGTAGATGCGCTGGATCGAAGGCAGCCGGAAGTCCAGCACAAAGTCGACATCTCTGCGAAACAGTCCGGTGTTGGCGAGAGCAACAGTATTTGTCGGATTCGGCGGACAGTTTGGATAAGGATAACAGGAGGCTTGCGGGGTGTAGAACGTGCTGTTTGTCGAATACGAGTTCGTGTAGCCGGTTGCTCCGAAGGTGATGCTCGGGTTTAATGAGAATCCCTTGAAGTTGAACTCCGTCATGAGTCGCGGCTCGGCATCGAAACGGCCAAGCGCG